>Ga0209830_10001125_pt1 | contig 24634 bp, 35 predicted proteins | sample ArcticOcean_MG_C_12_FD_187439 | JGI IMG/M metagenome (GOLD analysis project Ga0209830, IMG submission 187439) | Marine microbial communities from western Arctic Ocean - ArcticOcean_MG_CB8_130 (SPAdes) (version 2) | ecosystem: Environmental > Aquatic > Marine > Oceanic | place: Arctic Ocean...
GACCACAGGCAAGCCTCTGGAAGAGCTACGAGCAGACATGGAGAGAGACAAGTTCATGAACGCAGAAGAGAGTGTGGCTTATGGGCTAGTAGATAAAATAGTAACCAGCAGAAAAGAAGACAACAAGGACACACAATGACAGACTCAGATGAAAAGCAAAGAGCATTAGACGCCTCTATGGAGAACGAGAGTTTAGGACACAAAGACAACTATGCCCCAACTGTACAGATATCTCTTAAAGAGTATGATAGGTTGAAAGAGAAACAGCACTACATCACTGACAAAGGGTGTATTGATATCATAGACAACATAGAAAGACTCACAAGAGCACTGAGAAAACATATCGTAAGATCAGATATCGAATAATTACTAGTATGTTTTACTTTTGGCACACACTAATCATAGCCACGTTCATAGCAGTGGCCTACTACTTGGGATATCAACATGGGCACAAAAACAAAAAAGCCATACGTAAAAGTTAGATTGGTACCTGAAGACAGCAAGATGAAGGACCATGCGTTCAATTACTATGTGATGAAACCCGGCAAGGGCGAGAAGCAGAATCAAAAATTGCGAATGCGTAAGTTTGACCCGGTTACCCAAAAGCACATATGGTGGGTGGAAAAGAAACTGCCGCCACACGCAAAGTAGGCCTCAGTGCAATCTCTTAAGATATACGTTTGGGGCACACAGTATTTCATAGACACATATGCAGGAGGACTGCAATCAGACTGCGATAAACATGGCTACGCACTCACAGTTGGAGTTGTGCCTGACGCAGACAACTTCTCACACATCAATCATTACATACATCGTGCCATGATCGACACAGTCAACAATGCAGAACCCACGGATAGGATACTGTTCCTCGATCCGGAATGTCGCATAGTCAAACCCATACCAGAAGATTGGATACAGGACACACGACCCATACTGTGCTACAAAATATCAGAAGGCAAACTGGACATCAATCGTTATGAGTATGGACACACACTGCCAGGACCTATACAGATGCAACCCATCTTCCTCACAGCACAGGACAGCGGCTGGATACAATGGTGGTATGATGCCTCTATGGCCGCAAGTGATCCGGATAGGAATGTGTATGTACCACACGAGTTGTTTCTAGAACTTGCACTAAAGTTCAACAACATAGACATCCACACAGAACATTGTGTGTACAACAGAGATTGGCCGCAACCACAACGGGTGGTCAAAGGATCCTTTGTTACAGCAGACACGATCATAACGCACCCGGACATTCATGCACTGTTGGATCCGCATGTTAAACACTCTGTACAAGACCTTAAAGATTCTCCTTTCATGCCCACTCGTAAACTGCACAATCACTTCGATAATCTTGCAACCATCAAACAGATAGATGAGTTAATGTACAAAGAGCAACACGATATTACCAAATGGCCAGAAGGTACAACACAGGAAGGCAACTGGTACTGCATAGACAACTGGCAGTTTGATCCTCTCACAGGCAGAGTCAAACATAATCAGTATGACGCAGTGAGATATCATATGAGCATTGATGCAAAAACCAATCAGAATCTCAACACACCTGCTGTGAAAAGTTTCTTTAACAGTTATGGTGTTGATTAAACATGAACAATTATAAAACACCATGGGCTAGAGTAAATTGTGATTGGCCTGACCACAGCATACACAAATCATTAGAAGCAACAGCACACACAGACAACAAGCCCAAAGAACAGTATGCAGAGTATGTGGAAGCAGGACATCCAAATAAATCACAAAGCAAGTTTGTGGAAGTGGCAGGTGCTTTAGGGTTAGACGATCCTTATGTGCTAATCAATATACAACATCCAGGACAACAGATGCCAATGCACACAGACCTAGGCAGTGCTCGTAGATATCATTACATGACACAAGAAGAAAGGCACAGCAAACTAGAACGTGTGTTTCTTTTCCTTGACTATTGGAGACCCGGTCAAGTAATCCAAATGCAAGACGATATGATATCTAGTTGGCAACGCGGAGATGTTATGTGGTTCGACTGGCGCAACACACCCCACGGCACAGCAAATTTTGGTGAAGTGAGCAGACCGTTGCTTTTGATAACAGGTGTGCGTACTCCCAAATGGGAACAGATACACAACAGTTCTACATTAACAGAAATTAATATTTAGAAACCCAATCCTGCTCTTCTTCAGTATAAGGCCACATTATAATTGTGTCTGCCAATGTTGAGGCCACTCGACAGTTTCTGATTTTTTATTTACAGCCACGACTTCTGTAATCATTTCAGGTGTTTCATCCCAACAACAGTCGTCACGAGAAACACAGTTACTTTCAACATAAACCTTTTCGGTCTTTTTTCTATCTTGATACATTGTATTGTTTCCTTTTGTAAATTAATTTGTTTACTAAAAATACTTATTGTAAATTATACACTAAATCCTGTAAAAACCTAGCACTACGGTGTAAACTGTGTTGATCTTTTGTAAATTTAAATTTACAAGATTTACAAATAGTAAACTACTACTATTTTAAAATGAATAAACTTACGTAAATATTTCTATGTTTAAGATATTTGCAATCATATGTGTGTTAAGTTCAGCTGATTGCAGAGTCATGCACGAAGAACCGCTTAGAATATACGAGACACGATCAGAGTGTGAGGCCGCATCAGTAATCAAATTTGAAGAGACCAAAGGCATGCTAGAGGGCATAGAGTATCACAGTTTAGATGTAGGCTGTGAGAACGCAGGAGAGAACACGTAATGGAACAATGGTATGATTGGGATTCGTCCGATGCTCCCGAATGGAGCCTGCCTAGGGAATGGTCAGATCCAGACAGAATGGACGAACGCTTCTGGGGTTCCGGCGGATACACAGACGAAGGCATTAGGGAAGACTAGCTATGTACAGTATAGAAAAACGAAAAATGATCTATATTGTAAGCAGAAGACCCACTTGGTATCACACGCATTGTTTAACGCCTCAAAAGAAACTGCCATTATGGTATGACCCAACATGGGTAATAGGCCACTGCGAGTTATGTGAGATGTCTATAATGAATCAGGATTGGTGGAACAACTGTTCCTACAACACTTCGCAAAGAAAATTCTACGATGAGTTAGATAAGGATCTTAAGCTGTTTGGATTTTAGTTTAAAATTATTTTCAGTATAGACTTTTCGCCCATATAGATCTCTGTCTCTGCTTTGGCTTTGATACACTGGTACTTGACGTTTGCACTGTATTGTCTTTCTGCTGTACGTTTACCCCTCAAGCATTTCGCCATGCTTTCTTGGATCCTGTGTTCCTTGATCTCTCCGTTGACAAACATCAACAATGCGAATACTGTTTCTATCATTAGTGTGCGTCTCCGTTACCGTTCTTGTACACGATCTCTCTGTCAGCGTCTTTGAGTGCTTCGATGTTTGCCTGTGCTTTCTCCATCTGTTTGTTCAGGAACTCTATGTTTATTCCGTTGTTTGCCATACCATCTAGGTGCTTCTGCATTCTCTCGAAACTCTTGTAGAGGTCTTCAATCAACATGAACTGTTCTATGTCCTGTGAACTCTGTCCCAACTCACCCCTAGGATACTTGATCCTGAATTCGTTGTTCTTCTCAATGTCTGCTGTGAGTTGCTCTTCGGCATGCTCTAGATCTTTTGTCAGCGATGCGTTACGCATCTCGATAAGTGTTAGTCTTTCGATAACTCCAAAGTACGCCCACACACCAACAGCAACGGCGGCCATGATAGCAATTAAGTTCTTCATGGGCATTGATATTGATGTTTGGTCGCTAATCTTCATTGTCTACTTCTTAGAAGTTTTCTTTTTCTTCTTTTTCTTTTTAGGTGCTACTCCACCAATCCACGCTTCGTTTGTGTGTTTGGTAGCTTTGTTGTCAGCCTTGTATCGGCCTTTAGCTCTAGCACGTTTTGGTTTAGCAGTAATATTGGCAGTGCCTATAATGCTATCCCATGTTAGTTTTTTTATCCATGAAAACATAAATTGTTTCTCCTTTATTTCTTGAATGGATTTAAATTCTTCACGCCAGCTGTTGCACTTTTAGTTGTTGATTTAACTCCGGACCCTACTTTCTTTGCTAGGTCTTTTGCTTTGCCAACCACGTTAGGCATCTTCGGCATCTTTGGTAGTTTGAATTTCATACTACTTCTCTCTTTTCCATAACGTCCAAGCACCATATCCGATTGCTCCCCAGGCCGCTAATTTCGCCAATGGTCCTGCAATCAACACGACAATACCGCATAATATTAGTACTGCGCCATCCCATGATGTTCTTTCGTCTAGTCTATTTTTTACCCAATTAATCGGATTCATAAAAATCCTCCTTTTTAGTTTATAATGTATGCTTATTTATTGTAAGAAGTCGACCAAATTTGGTATATAATCAGCTAGTTTAATGTGCCTGTGTGTGTCCTGTTTGTGCATAAACTTCAACAGTTGGTCCTTCTTATAGTTGTAGTCCTCAGTTCTATATACCTTATGTGCTTGTAGCATTCTGCCAAAAGCAATTATAGGCCAACTTATAGACTGCGGGTGGTTGGCTGATCTTTCTTTAGCTATTTCTTTGATTACATTTTTAACGTGGTCTTCCGGTAACATCTTCCACTGCATGAATGTTGGGTCATTTAATTCTTCTACCCTAACAGTAATTTCGTCACTGTTAATAGCCAACGGTCCTAGTGTTTTAATAACATCTACTGTGTTGTGCAAGTTCCAAACTTGTAGTACGAAGTTAAAGACTAACTTCGACTCGCCACCTAGCGACTTAACATACTCGTGATACCTCATGATGTTTCTGTGTACGGCATTATAATCTGCAGGGTACCGCACATACTCGTATGTTTTGCCAACACCATCCATGCTGATTGTTAATTCTAGTTGTTTGAATTGTTTTGCAAGATCAAAAAATCTCGGATGTATCTTGGTTGCATTTGTAGTAACATCGAGAATAATATCTTTAGCAGTGTCAGTTTCGATACAATGTTTAAGGAGATCAAAGAACTCTGGATTAAGCATAGGCTCTCCACCGGTCACGTGAACTAATTTACATTTAACAACTGCATCTTTTATTTTGTCCATGTTAGACTTGTCCTTAGGCCAAGAGTAATCCTCTTCGAAGTATCCGTCATAATACTTCCAACTTGTTTCTTTGTTTGGATCTTTATCTGTTGTGTTCCATCCTAAGTCTTTCCATTCCTTCCATAACTCACTAGAAGCATATGGAAAACACATTTTGCATTTGAGATTACATTTGTTACCAATCTTTAGATCAACTTTCTTAATGCTGTACTCATCTTTATCTGTGTTTGAATCAAAATATTTTTCATTAACGAATGTTCTCGATGATTGTCCGTATACCTTTTCTCTTTTATAACAAACTCCACACTCCGGTAACATGATTCCGTTGTGCATTTTCTTTCTTACATCAGTTAAGTAATCACCGTCAAACCATTCTTGTACACTGTTGATATCTTTTATTTTTGTCTTTTCTGATCCTCCAGTCCATAGAGCTTCACAACACAGTTGCATACGTCCTGTTGGTGAAACAGTTACACTATCAAACGGAACTCGGCAATACGATTTATTTTTTTTGTTCATATATGTATCGTTGTATCAGATGATTGTATGCATCTAGATATTCTGGATCTTGTTTTTGAGGTTTAATTCTTTTCATCTTCTTTAATTGTTTTTCTAATGAGCTGTTGGTTACATTACCTAAACAATATCTTTTTACTCCATATCGTCCGACAAACCCAGCATCCATGTAAGAAAATATATCTCCGTGAGGATCTAGACATACTTTTACTTGCGGAGCCTGTGTATAGTTTAATTCTTTATGTGTAACTTGAATCAACGGTGTATCCAATCCCTTCATAGCATTTTGTAAACCATAACCATAGTCAATGGTAATACGATAATAATTTTTAACTCTTTCATCGAATTTTAAAAGAGCATCTTGCAATTTGTTTCGATCATTGACGTTGTATCTAAAAGAATGATCTTCTCGTAACGAAATACTATCTGCTCCTCCGATGTCCATCATGTACTCCAGTATAGTTTCTAACTTATTAATATTCTCTGGCAACAATACATAATTCAAATACAGCAGTGTTCGATCTTTCCTTTTATTGTAATTGGTTAGGTTTTGTTTTACTACTTCATATCCTTTGGCATGTTTGGTTGTGGATAATGTTTCTTTATGATCCATACCATACAACGAAACCCTAATGCTGTCAAGGCTATTAATATAAGGATTAGTACGAAGTATCTTGTCGTTCAACAAGAAGCCGTTAGTAACCATTCGCGACACATAACCTCCGTCGTGCAAGTCTTTACATATCTTTCCAATGTACGGGCTAGTCAAAGGTTCCAGTCCACCAGTAACTCCAAACCTATGTTTGTCAGATCCGTCATCCTGTTCGATTACTTGACTAAAAACATTATCACTATCTCTTATCACGTGGTCATAATTTCTATTACAAAAATGGCAACTAAACATACAACTAGTTCCTGGATACAAATTTATCCTATGAGGATATTGGTAATTGCCATCGATAGCGGCTTTCATGGCTCCACTTGCAATAATAGGTTGTAGAGTTGACCAATAAGGAGTGTCTTTAAACTGCATACTCGTAATTATTTGTCCTATCATAGTGTTGACAACATACTGACTAATGTTATAATAGCAGTATATTAAGGTAAATAGCAATATGAAAACATTAATAACTTTATTAACTGCGTCAATATTATTAGTAGGTTGTGCTGTACCCAAAAATCCAAAACTATCTTGGGGAAAGAAATGCACAGTATCCGGTGAGCAAGTAGTTTGGTCACACTTATGGATCTACGATAAAACAAAAGGCCTAGACGCAACAGAAGACAACTGTAAATTAATTGCTGAATAACATTACCATAATATAATATTATGAAAAAATTATCTTTATTATTAGGTTTACTATTATCGCTAAATGCTTGTGCAGTTCCTTTGGTAGGAAGTGTAATTGGTAACGGCGGAACAATACTTGCAACAGGTAAATTCGAACAAGCTCTTGTTAAGCAAGGCTTAGATCTTGCACTACACTCTGAAACAGGCAAGACAACGTCAGGACATATATTTAAAATGTTAGCCCCAGGAGAAAAAGGTCTAGCAGTTGCACCAACATACGATCCTGTAAAAGAAAAAGGCAGACATGCTGGATTCTTACAGGGTGCAAAAATTTATTTCGAATAACAAATGACACGTGTGCAGAATACAATCTACACAATCGCAGGCATTATCGCAGTAGCCATCATACTCGGCGGCATGACATTCTTTATTCTAATAACGGTATTGTAATGTATAAGATATTGATCCTAGCATACATGATCAGTATGAATCCTATAGAAACTCAACAGACATTTCAAATGCAAAAACAATTTGATACTATGGAAGAATGTAAGAACGAATTGCTTTTACAAAAGCCCGATGGCAGATATGATGTTATGAATGAGTTTGTGGTAGACGGAAACTTTAAATGGGATTGGTTAGTTGCAGGTTGTTTGAATGATCAAACAGGTGAAGAGTTCAGAGTAGAGCCAACATATCCAAAAGGCAAGCCTAAAGAACTAGAAGGGTTAAACTTTTCTGATAATAGATTAGAAGTTTAATATCCAGGCGGACCACCAAACACAGCCAGTAAGCCTAACAAAACAAACAACAGTATTGTAAATCTAATGTCCATCCGGGCTACCTCCATGCGTTAATCCTTTTTCTTTTTACAGTGTTTGCACCCACAGTCTGGGCAATCCATACACTCGCCACAAGAGCTTTTACAATGACGCTCACATCCACAGACTTCACAAATATAATCGATCATTATTTTCCCTCTTCGGTCTTGGCTAATTCTTTTTTCTCTTGACAAGATGCTGGGTCAAACATACATCCTAGCACATATGCAATGCCATCCAGTTTGCTAACTGTAGGAATATCATCTTCTGATACAGGATCAGTATTAACCTTTGGTTTCACACAAGACGAAAGTGAGATCAATACGATAACCAAGAAGAGTATAAGATATCTTTCTAGTGTTCTATTCATTGCCAAATATTTAAGCATAGTGTAATTTAACCAATATATACATATTATATGAGGATACTGATATTAGGCGGACACGGATTTATTGGAAGTCACACCTCAGATATATTAAAACAACAAGGACACACTATTGGAGTTGTAGACTGTTATCATCAGTACTACACGTTTCCCGACAAAGAATATTTTCCAGTATTACAAATTAGAAAAGACCATGCTAACAACGATCAAACTTTTATAGGCAAGATAGAAGACGAGTCTTTTATGGCAACAGTCTTTCAAGAGTTTAAACCTAGTGTGGTAGTTCATCTAGCAACTTATCCTAATGCCAAGATGGTAGCAAGGAACGTAACAGATGCTACAAACAACATGGTAACAGCAACAGCAATAATACTAAACCTTTGTGTTAAGTCTAATGTAAAACGTTTTGTGTTTGCTTCCAGCTCAATGGCTTACGGAGAATTCAACGGAGGGATACCAGACGAAACAGTAATTTGTAACCCAAACACACTGTATGGTTCATACAAACATCAAGGTGAACGTATGTGTCAGATATGGAACAGAGAACACGGACTAGAGTATACGATAATGAGACCTTCTGCACTGTATGGTACACGTGATATGATTACTAGAGTTATAAGCCAAATGACAAACTCTGCGATGCTACGTAATCAAATAACAGTACAAGGTCCTGAGAACAGATTAGACTTTAGTAATGTTACAGATGTTGCAGATGCATTTGCAAGAGCGGCCACAAAGAAAGAAGCGGCAAACGAAATATTCAATTGCACTAGAGGATATGGAAGAACAATACTCGAAGCGGCTGAGTTAGTTAGAGATACATTAGGCAAAGGAGAGATACAAACCAAACCACATGATCCTTTCTACCCTAACAGAGATACACTGAACAGTGACAAAATTAAAAAACTATTAGGATGGAATCCAACTGTTGATATAGAGCAAGGCATACCGGCATACGTCAAGTGGTTCCTACAACAGGAGTGTTACAATGAAAAATAAAAAGATATTAGTCTTCTCACCACATGCTGATGATGTTGAGATAGCCATGGGCGGCACAATAGCAAAGTTAGCCAAAGACAACGACGTAACTATTATTACTTGCATAATACCAGAAGAAGATAGACAAGGCAAGAAAGATAACTTAATGATAGCCAACAGAGGTATCGAACAAGCCAAGTCGGCAGAAATTCTTGGGGCACAGTTACACTGCATAGACATAGATGCTTATAAGTTTACATACAATAGACAGTACGTTAAAATGTTTGATCAGTTAATTGTTTCTCATGAGCCTGATGTTGTGTTTAGTTGTTGGGAACACGACACTCATCAAGATCATCAAACACTTGCAAAGATACTTTACTCTGCACTACGTAAAAATAATATTACATATTACATGTACGAGTCGACAAATTTAGGAGGTGGACTTGGTGGACATCAATTTAATCCTACAGTGTTTGTAGATATATCAGGTGAGCCCTTAGACAAAAAAATTAAATCACTTAATCAGTATGAGGCCTATATAGGTAACGTTATTGATTCGATAGTTGCAAGATCCAAATACAGAGGTGGCATCATTGGCGTGGACCACGCTGAATCATTTCAAGTAATTAAACAATTAGAATTGTAAACTATTTTTGGAAGCCTTCTGCAATCTTGCCGGCATTCGGACCTGACTTAATAACGTACTTCTGTGTTCCACTCGCACCAGTATTAACTTCTTTACGAAGATGTCTTTGCAGGAGTTTCTCTTTATCTAATCTCTTACTTTTAGCTATTGCTTCGTTTATTGCTTTTGAATCTCTCATAATACTATTATACAAATTATTTATGTGTTGTCAACATAGCTGATATGCGTATAGAACATACATGCGTTTTAAATAGTCTTAAACGCAGATATTACGTTGTATATACAGTTATTCCACTTACTGCTTTACCACCGCTGTACGTTGCTCTAAAGCACATTAAACGGTAGACAAACAGGTGTTTATCGTGTAATATAATTACTGTGACGCCGCTTTAGCTCATCTGGTAGAGCAACTGATTTGTAATCAGTAGGTGCCCAGTTCGACTCCGGGAAGCGGCACCACAAATACCAAATTTGCCATTATTACCATTAACACCAAAAAAGTCAATGGTATTGGAAGATTTGGTTGGTTTGGGGGATTAGCTCATCTGGGAGAGCGCCTGATTTGCATTCAGGAGGTAGCAGGTTCGATCCCTGTATCCTCCACCACAACATGGTCCCTTCGTCTATCGGTTAGGACAGCTGGTTTTCATCCTGCAAAGGGGAGTTCGATTCTCCCAGGGACCGCCAACACCACACGTAAGTAGTAATATGAAATACGGTTTCTATGCAGACAGAGAACTACCAGAGGGTCATTACAGGTGTCCTAGTTGGGATCCTATGCCGTCGGGCAAAAAGAATGTTGTGGTACTTGGTTGTTCCCACACATACGGCCAAGGCCTAGAAGACAACGAGCATTGGGTTCACTATCTGTCACAACATAATACAGAAAGATTACGTTATTGGAATTTAGGTCAGCCAGGTGCAAGTGGTGACAAGGTTGTTAGAATACTGTATGGCTGTGAGAAACTAATTGATCCTAGAGTTATAATTGTGTGTTGGCCGTTCTGGAGTAGAAGAGAACGGTTAGGTGAAGTACCTAAAGATATTATTAGCACAGACACTGCTCTCAAAAATGAAGATGAACACACAGACAAAAACAACTTCTTAAAGAATGTTTTCCTTGTACAAAAATATGCAGACAAAAACGATTGTCAAGTGTTCCATTGCTTTGCACAAGAAAATTACAGTGAACATATACAAGAACTTAATGTGTTACCAGAACACACAATAAAAAATTGTTATCCTCCGTATGACAAACATCATTTAGCAGATGCACGTAGAACATTAATATCAGAACCCAGTCTAGCAAAAGACGGAGTACACTACGGAGTAGAACATCATAAAGAGTTTGCTAAATTATTTTTAGATAGATTTCAATTAAAATTAAAATAATCATTAACATCGATACTACGCAACGTATCTTGTCTTTTAATAAAAAGGTCATGTAATTTGTCGTTGTCGACATCACATGCAACCTTATCGGCAATATCTCTACAAACATCATACGACGAGTTGCTTAATCTTTCTTTTGCTTTGTATGTAAATTTATTTTTGTATTTTGTATTAAGCACATCTGGATTGTTTAAGAATGCCCAGTTGTGATCTAGATTATGTTCTGTGGTAAAGTCTAATATATTTGGCAAGTTCTCCACATTAAGACTGCTCACAGTTGTCCAACAGTTCAGTCTTAGATTCGGAAAACGTTTCTGTAATTCTTTGTATGCTTGTACACTCTTAATATAGTTGCTCCACTTGATAGGCCAACGCACATAATCATGAACGTCACCAACACCATCGAAACTCAATGTAACAATGACCATGGTCCTTGTTTTAAGTATAGGCTCGAGTTCTTTAATCATACGAGAACCGTTGGTATTCATTCTCACGATCTTTGTGTTAGGAGGTAACTTATCGAGTATCTTTTTATAATTTTTACTAGCAGTTGGTTCACCACCATTTACATCTACTTCTAGTATTCTGTTTTGAGGTATCTCCCAAAATCTTACATAGTTGTCTACCCGAGGATAATTTTTTCCTTCCAGGCTTCCTATCTTTGTGCTTAACCCTGAGTAACAAGTCTGGCAAGCACTGTTACAAACATTGTCCAATACACCACCTACAACAAGGTAATCATCTCTAAAAGGATGTAATACTTTGTGTCTGTCTATGCTTTTGGTTCTAATGCTTTCGCCGTTGACTTCTTCTGTTTGTTGGCAACGCACACACTCTTTAGGCCACTTGTCTTTGGACATTGTTGCTTTGATATCTTTAAGCCACTTGCTGTCCTCTAATTCTTTTACGGTCTCAAATCCTAATGCATTGGTCATATGGCCGCACTTGCCAATAGTACCGTTTTGGTTTAATCGTACAAAGTGATCTAGTCTAGGACAATACATGTTTTAATAATTGGTTAAGTTCTAATGTTTTATTTAAATAATCTAGCAGTTCATAATCCTTCTCTACAAAATCTTTCAAACAAGGCAATGCAATCTTTTTAGTTGCTGATTTTTCACTCCATTTACCGCTGTGCTTTCTTGTAATTTTTTTAATAGATTTAAAAGGATATAGCGTTACTGTGCCTTTGTGAAATTTCTGCAGATGCATTAACCAAACGTATTGTGGAGCAAAGTGTTTATCTACTAACTTGTTGTCGTGTATCAGTTGCCATGTTGCTTCAACTTCCGCATTGTTCTGCCTTGCATACTCATTAACTCCTGACACAAACCTATCAGCCGGGTCTCTAATCAGTACATCAATGTTTCTTGTTTTTATTTGTTTATTAATGAATGTCTCGTCAGCGGATGCTCTAATACTAGTGAAGCCGCATCTAAAAATAGGATACACCATACGTGATCCTAGCTTATAAACAGTACAGTCACCTGATAATATATTATTCCAATTCATGTTTGTCTAGTTCGTTAAACAAGTCGGAAAATATTAATCTGCCATTTTGATTTCTTCTTTGATCCATCTTACCTAAGTTATAATAAAAAGATTTTAAGTTCTTGTTAAAGTTAGTGGTTGTGTAATATTTTATTAAGTTCTCATAACTATTCTTCAAGTAGCCTTGTGGGTGTGTGTCCAGCTTGTCTTTTAAACTTTGTATAATGTTATTGAGCATGGTATCCGGAAGATTCATTGTGTTTAGGTGCGGTGGATTGTATAACGGTCCGGCAATAAAACTGTTGTCGCCAAATCCTTTACCTTTAAGGAAGTCTATACAGTTGTGAATGCTTTTGTAATTTAATATGAAGTGCAACATATTGAAACTTATTTTATGATCTAGTTTATTAATTACATCTAAATTTTTTACAAAGTCGTTCCAATTTCCAAGATGTCTTATGTAATTGTATTCTTCTTCTATGCTTTCAACACTAACTGTCCAGTGTACGTGTTCAAACGAACACAGCAATTCAAATATACCTGTGGCAGTTGTGCTTAGGTTTGAGTTTACTCTGATATGGCAGTTGGGATTTTTCTCTTTTAACAAAGTTAAAAACTCAAAGTTTTCCTTCATCAGCATAGGTTCGCCGCCTGCAAGGTAAACGTTTTCTAACTGTGCGATATTTTCAAACACATAGTCTTTTACTTCTTGTCTTGCTTCTTTGTTAGACTTAACTTTCTCTCCCAACTCCTGTGCCCACTTGCTACTGTAATCTGGTCCACAATACACACAGGCTTGATTACATGAGTTTGTCCAACGCAAGTCAACATGTTTGAGTGCAAAGTTTTTTGTGTCGTCGTAAAAATCTAAATTAGTTTTTGTTCCTAGTTCTTTTAGATAGTACAGTCTGCTACTGATACTGCTTAAATCTTTTGTTTGTTTTTCTTGTAGATAACAACCAGAACAGTTGTGAGGCTTCTGATCTTTCAACATTGATTCTTTTAGTTCAATGTTTCTTTTGCTCTGCATGATATCTTTTATGTTTGTTTTGTTAATGTCACCCAGCTTGGTTTTTGAAATGATACAATTTTTAACTGTACCGCTTGGCTCTAGTTCAAATCCAGACCATGGCAGTGTGCATATACTTTTGTTTGTTAAAAGTTTCTTTGCGTCCACTATGCTATATCCTGTTGTGCCAATACTTGTTTAACATAATCTTCTGCGGGTATAGCCTCCGGATCACTAAATGATTGTGTACGAACATTGCCTGGACGTATCAATTTCATTTCAACAGTGCTAGGCTGAAAGCCAAGTTGATGATGTGCCAACTCCAATGCCATCTTTTGGTTCCTGTATTGCATTGATTCTCGTAGTGTTATTCCGTTAATGTCTATGTCGTAGTCCTGTTTGCACAGTTGAGTTGATATGTTCCAAATGTAATGTGTTTCTTTAAGGTGTTGCCATCTGTGCCACACTTCAAACAACAGTTCTGTTTGTGCATACAAACTTATAGCATTGTTGATCAACAGATCACACGGTGCAATTAAACTGGCTGTGTGTGCAGTTCTTCGAATGTTCTCTCCGTCACTTCTTGATATACCGACTATGTCGTGTCCACGTGCAGACAACTGTTCTGCAAACGCTTTACCAATGCCTTGTTTATGTCCAGTAATTGCAATTTTCATAAGCAATGGTATTTAAATACACATAATGAAATCTTATCATATACTGGATTGTGAGAAACAACAAAAGATTGCTGATAGCCTGTACGGCTATTACCTAGGTATTACAGCGAACAGAGAACTAAAAGATTTTTGGAATCATCTATCTAGAAAAGAAATACAAGAATATTTTGCAATACCAAACAATCCTTGCAAGGAATGGTTTGATAGTTTAGGGCTTAAGGTGAGAGATATGAGTTTCACTATCTATAATGAAGACATAGGCGTAGACATACACAGAGATGAACCCCCAGTGATAGCTAAAATAAACTTTCCAGTGTTAAACACCAAAGACACTTATAATGTTTGGTTTGATGACTATGCCAATGAGATTGATAGAGTAGAGTGTGACAAGCCTATTGTGTTACGTTCTGATATATTACACACAGTTGAAATTGGTAAAGATGCAAGGTATCCTAGGATACAGTTTAGTTTTTGTTTCTATTCCGAGCCGCTTCAGTTATTAAAGTAGGACACTCAATAAATCTATCGTTGTTGCGACTGTGAATACGTTGTACAACTTTGGAGAATTGTTCTTTGTAATCCGGTGTACCCCAAATATTCTGCGTATGGAAGTCATCGCTGGTACCCCAGTCTTCTATTTTGTTTAGCCAAACTCTATCAGCACCGTATTGCTCTCCTAGGTTAATAATGGTTTCCATCTCGTGGTAGTTGTCTTTCTGCACAACAAAGTGCAGTATGAATCTAAATCCATGCTTCTGCTTCTGCTCAGCCATACATTCTAGTCCTTCGAGAATCTTTTCCCATTTACCACCCAGTCTAAGTTTTTCGTATGTTTCTTTGGATGCTCCGTCTATGCTTACTCCTAGTTCTTGTAGATTATTAATCACATAGGGCACTTTGTGATGAAACTCTTTGAACATCAGTCCGTTGGTCAGTATAGAGTATTTGATGTTGTTCCTCTCCGGCGTTTGTTCCATGAAGTGTCTGTACACATGTGAAGCAAAAGGATCACCGTCGGATCCTATGTGTACCTGGATAGGATGTTCGTAACTGTGCAACCAATCGTTTATTTTGTCCGCAAGTCGTATGCCCAAGTTGTATGCCGAACCTTCTTTGTGAAATATCATGCCTTTCCGGCAACTAGGACATCTCAAATTGCATGAGTCATCTATGGCAAGTCTTAGATGCTGTATGCGATCCGGCTGGCCATGCAATACAGCATTTGACTTTAGGTATGAACACTGATGTTCATTGCAATAACGATAGGTACCATCTGTGATAGAACTTTGTAGACGTTGATGCATGTCACTGCCAATAATTTCTTGTAATGATTTTATTTGTAGATTGCCTATGCTCTGCGGTAGCCATGACTGGCACTCACAAGCATAACAAGAACCCTGTTTGTCTATGAGAATAGTATCCTTAGGACGAGGACACAGGTTCTTAATTTTTAAATCTTTCTTGGTGTTAATGTTGTATTGATCAAACAGTCTTTGGTTTATCATTTGTTTGGATCCGTGATCATGTCCAATGTTAAGACTACGTCTTCTGGCACAGTGGTCTCGGGCTCTTTGGATGCTTGGTCACGTTTCTTGGCCAGTCTACGCTGTTCACGTTCCTGTTGCTTACGCATTTTTTTATCACCTCTGGTGTTTTTGTAATCGTAATGTATGCCCATGTGTTCTCCATCTGTGCTAATAATTATGCAGGATTTACACACAGTTAACTATTTTTTCATTACCAAAAAATACATTATAAGGTTGTATTATGAAATAAATAGTGCTACAATCCAGAGCGGTTGTAGGCCTACAATCGCAAATTCAATCAATATAGACAAAGGATAAAAAAACTATAATGAAAATGACAAAGAAAAAAGCAGGACTAGGTGTGGCGGTTATCGTCGCAGTAGTCGTTTTATGGAGTGTGTTAAAACCCGCTCCGGCTGAAGCAGTTGAGATTACACCATATGGTTCATTGAACTACATGATCAGTAATAACGAAAACGCTTCGGGAGTATCGACATCGAAAGCAGAGAACAATGGTTCTTCTATTGGTGTTAAATTAAGTGACGAATTATCAGAAGGCATCGAAGGATTTGCAACTCTAGAAGTTGGCATCGACGCAGACGATAATGGGTCAGCACCTTTTGATTCAAAACTAGCTTACGCTGGTGTTGACATGGGTGACGCTGGTATACTATCAGCTGGAAGACAAAACTCTGTGTTCAAGGGTGCTGTTACATCACATACAGATGTATTTTCAGAATATGGTAACAAAGCGGCTCAAAAACTTTTTAGCAGAGATTCACACACAGTTGTTTACTCGAATACTATAGGAGCATTGACTTTTGACAACCAAGTTAAAATAGATGGTACTACTGGTAAATCGGGTGTTGACGTGTACGAAACAGCGGCTACATTTGACATGAACGAAGATGTTAAATTAGGTGCGGCTTACTCTGATGACAAAGTTAATGAAGTAAAATACTACGGTGCAGGCTTAACAGTTGCAGTGTCAGACGTTACTTCAATTGGGTACAACCATACTATCAAAGATAATACAGTAACAAACTTAGAAACTTCTGCAAATGAAGTAGCTGTGTCACACACTATTGTTGACACTACGTTCTCAGTTGGTTATGGTAAAATCGAAGATGGTAATGCATACTCAACTGTAGGTGCCAAAAAGAAAGTTGGAACAAACCTAGAGTTATACGGTGCGTTTGAATCAACAGATGTTGCCTCTGGTCTAGATACTAGTGGTATGTCTGCGGGGATTAAATTTAAGTTTTAATTAAACCTCATAACACAATTTAAAAGTCGGTCAGTCTAATTCAAAAAGGGCTAGGCCGGCTTTTACGCTTTTACGCTTTCGCGTATTTCTAAAAAACGCTTTAAAAAAAGTTTTACACTCCCTCAACACCATAAGTACTAGTATGCATACAAATTACCAAACAGAAGCATTAATGCGTTTTCCGATAGGGTATGCTGAAGATAATCAGAATCCGACTGAAGAACACACAGATCAAGCAGTACTAGAAGCATTTAAAACTCCTGCACCGCAATACGTACACAATAGAATATGGTTACCACACAGAGATTCTAGAGGAAAAGAGATTGTAGAGAAGCTATGGAAGTTCTACACCGAATATACTACCACAGCATTGGCAACACGTCCTAGCAAAAATTCTATTTTTAATTGTGGCCATGTAGCAATATTCATGTTAGTACCAGAAGACGATAAAACAATAACAGAAGCAAAGAAGATGAGATATGATGTTTTGCCTAAAGAGATATTCGAAGATGGAATTTTTAGAGGTGACCTTGCATTAGACACTCACACAGAGATTGCTAAATTTGGCAGGTACTATGCTAACTGGAATTATTCTGCGGCGGATAGGTATTCAAGACATTTACACAATCAAGGATACGATGTAGGACATTTATCCTGCGGTATTCTAAGTCCTAATAATTTTAATCAACTTCTAGGTGAATACCTACCAGAAGGTCCGGTACATCCTATAATAACAGTGTTTGCCGGAACTAAAGCTAGTGCTATGAGACATACCGGAATGAGAGACAAGTACACACTCGAAGACATTGCTGGCAAGTCATATATGAATAGTCCATGGGACAAGACACAAGATAAGTCAAACTATTTTGGCAAGACAGTATTAAAGGACAAATATCCTAATGTAGCACACGGTCTAGTTAAATGGAATGCTGACAGGTCAGATGTTACACCACTAACAGATGAAGAGTTGTTAGAACTTAACTATGTTAAATATGATCAGAAATGGCAAGACACACCTAAGCAAGAATCATTAATCACCGGTGGAAAGTTTACGTATTAATAATTTTTGATAACGTATTTGTTAATAAGTGTTTAAGCACTAGTCTACATTCATAACCAGCACCATCTTTAAGTTTAGTATGAAACGGAAATGCAAAACGATTTTGCAATATGTTTCGCTGTGGGGTTACGTGTGCCATACTTTCTAATTGTACGTCTGCAGGCATCTGATGTACTAGATTGAATATTCTGCGATCTGCATACAGTGAAGTGGCAAGCACTCCTGTTTGATTTTCAACATCTCTGTTATAGAGAGCAGGGACTGCCATCTTGGAAAAACTCTTCTGCCAATCTTTAGACCATCTTCCTTTGTAAGGATCTTTATACGGCCTTGCCGGTGACTTACGTCCGCCATATGAGTCTTGATATCTGTATCTATGTTCCGGAGGAACTTTAGCAAACAAAAAGTTAGGAACATGCATAAACATTTCGTCAGCACATTGTCCGTACAATATTATATCAGGTTTTTGTTTTAGTGAACGTACTTGCCATATTGTTGGTACTGTGTCCATATACGACAACATAGGATCAACAGTATTGTCACTAGTAATAGCACCAATGTCTGTTACATTGAATATTTCAAATAGAAAATGTTTTTTCTTTGTGTGATACTGTTTAAGCATATCTTCTTTAGGTGCTAGTTCTTCTGTAGTGTTTGGTTCCTTTGGATGATACATCAGTCTAATGTCTGCATCAAAGTATTGATCCTGTAGTGTAGAATCTATGCCCTCACTGATTGATGAGCATATGTTTCCGTACTCACGTTTGATTACATCACTGTGCTGTGTCATACACTCGTGTAATCTATCTTCCAACTGTGCTGTGTCCCACTCTATTTTAGATTGTAAAGATTGAAAATTAGTTTCTTGTGTATTATGAATTTTTATAAGTTGTGTACCTTTACTATCGTGCTGTAAAATATGATCTCTAGGTATACTAGCTGTGTGCAAGAATACAGTACTATCAGATGAAAACTTGTTCCATTCATCGATGTATTTCATATTCATTGGATCTTTACAAGCATACAGCGGTGCACCTTCTTCCCATCCTTTCGCAAACTGTTCGATGGTTTTGTGATCTATATCTCGTTCTTGTAGCGGCAGTGATGCTAGATTATTAGTAACTGTTAGCCCGTCTCGTGTGTGGTAGTAGACTTTAGTTTGACAGAAGTAATCTATCCAGACTTGCATCCTGTCTTTCCACAACATGATTATACAGAACTTGCCATTGGCATCTTTTATACTATTGCTTTTTATAAGTTCTTCGAGATCTTGATCTATGCTGTAACCAAACCACAAACACAAACGTTCACCGTCTGTCCATGATCGTACATCGGTGTCGTGGCTATATTTCCACTTGCCAAAAATGTGTGATCCTTCTATATGATCGGAAATTATAAATTTCATTCTGCAAAAGTTTCGCCGGTGATTTCTTCAAGTTTACGTATCAATCGTTCCATGTTAACTTTTGTTTCATTCCAAACTACAACAGGACCAAATTTAGATAGACTGTTGCTGTTGTCATAAAAAGCATAGCCATCGGAGGCTTGTTGCTCTGATACATAGAATCCGTAACCTTTATCAACTTCTTTGTTTGAATTCTCAGCGTAAAAGGCATAATGATTGTTAAACTTACTATTTCCTGAACCTTGATTATTGATGTGTGTTGCTGACTTAATCCCTATTGCATCTACAACTGTAATGTCGCTGTTTTGTCCAGCTGACTGATTAATCATAGTCTCTACTAGTTGTGCAGACATTGTTTGTAAAGTAATAGCAGAGTCGCCTGTGTTTTGTACTGATACACCGTGAGCAGTAGCCATCGGACCACGTTTGATTCCTGATCGTGTATATGAGTGTCCAGCCATATCAACACCAGAATTGAATATAGTAGCTCTTGGTCTAAAGTCTGAGCTATCGTCGAACCCATCTGTTAATGTCGTGCTAACATTAAAAGCAGTAGCATATGTTTGATCTGTTACCCCTAGTGTCTGTTGTAAATTTACACCTAACACTTTTACGTTATCTTGTGAACCATAGCTGTGTGAGTAGTTGGGATCTTCATTCCAAAAATTACCAATGCTGATACGTCCTTGGTCGTCTGCTTCGATTTTATAATTATGCAATGACATTAGACTCCTTTTTCATACCAAATTCGATACCTGTTACTTTAATAATCACTCTGACTTTGTTACTAGTATTTTTAGTCCAGTGTAGTGACCGCCATGTGTTTATTCGTAGGATGTCTCCTTTTTTCCAATTCCAATTTCCAGGATTATGAAAACCAATTACTTGTCCATCGACTTGATCATCACATGCGATTAACAGTTGATGTAGGTCGACTCCCGGATTTGCAAGTGAGTGTTTAATCTTTTTAATCCACGGAATATTTTCACATACGCCTTTAAGGTACTCACCAAGTAGATCCATATGTTTTCTTACTTCTTCCCCCGGCTTTTGTATTTGTAATCTGCATTTAACAAATTTTAAATTAGGAAACTGTTCTTGAGCCCAGTGTAATAATCGATCATCATACTGCACTTGATATCTTGATTCGACACCTAAGAACTCTGTCGGTGCACCGTCTGGGTTATTATTCATGATATCATTAATTAGATCAGTTGGTATACTAACGTTTCCAGGTAATACAAATCCTGGAACAGCTGGATCATGCAATTCTAGATACTTGTCGTACATATCTTCAAACGCTAGTGTTTGGTACCAGTCGATATATTCTTGTAAAGTTTGGCTCATCGTTCTATTTAATTACGTTTGTTTATGGTAAGGATATTCTTGCAAACACTTCCTTACAACGTCTTTATACAACGGATTTCTCATTCCGACTGCATTTACTTCTGCTTGATCTTTGTATGGAGTCTCAAATTCAATATCAAATTTTCGTTTAAGTATATTTTTTTGAGTTGTTGCATTCTTAATGTTATCTAACATTATATCATTAGAAGCATTCATTACTTTCCAAAATATTCTTTTATCGCAAAATAATGATGTTACTAATACATCTGCACAATGGGAAATATCTCTGTTGTATGTTGCCGCTGTTGATCTCTTTGCAAAGTCGTGCATGTATGCATCTTTAGTTTCTTCATTTAGTTCTTTTACAAGTTGTTCTTTAGTACAATCCCAAAAAGCATCCTGCCATGACCTTGCTTTGTTTCCTTGCCAAATATTATCTCTGTCTGAATAACAGCCTTCGAGGTCCTTTAATGTTTTGTTAAATTCTACTAATTTTTCATCTGCTGTAAGGTCTTTGTCTATCTGCTGTGCAAACATATATTCATAATAAAAAGTTGCTTTGTGTAAGAACACTTGGTCTCCACACTGTCCGTATAATACTATACCGGGCTTCACTGCAAGTTGTTGTAGTTGCCAGTGTGTAGGAACACAATCCCAATAAAAGGTTGTTGGATCATTTACGTGATCTCTGGTAATCTTTGCTATGTTCTCTGTGCTTATGTCTATATGATCAACTCTGCAGAAACTGCCTTGTGCTTTTAATCTATCTATAACTTTTTGTTTGTGTTCAAACGGTGCGTTGCTCGGTACATACGAATACATTATTTTTCTTGCTTGTGGGAAGTATGCATCTTGCATCACAGAGTCTATCCCCTCACTGATACTGCTTATAATATTTTTATAACTTTTATTGATAATGGTTGCATGATCCTGCATACACGAATGAATATAATCTTCTAACGATTCAGCAGTAGTAAACTCTGGCTCTGAACTTAATGCATTTATAATGTCGTCATACGTAGAGTGTATACGCCTAATTTTAATTTTGTCTTCACATATGTCTAATGTATGGTCTGGTTCTAATAGGAATGTATCTTTGAACATAGTTGTACACATAGCCTTTGCATATGTTTTTATATCTGGTGTCTCTTTGTAAAACTTTCCTGCAACATAATATTTTTTTAAGTCTTTAGCTTTTGCTTCAGCTTCTGGAAGTGCGTTAGCACACGCAGGATCTATTATCATGTTTTCCCAACGTTCAAATTCTTCTTTAGGTTGATAGTCTAATTTTTCTTTATCAAGCATTGACAATCTTTTTAACAAGTCTGGCATATCTAAATCATCCTTTGTGAAAGGAAAAAGATATATTGCATTTGTAAATTCTATGCAATTTCTGTTTCTGTAAAAAACTTTTGTTTGGCAAAAGTAATCAACAATAACCTGTGCAGTTTTTTCAGTTAGTATCACGGCCCAATATGTTCCGTTAGCTTGTTCTAGTTCGCGAGGGTCACGTGCTACAACATCGTCTATAGATTCTTTGCTTATAACATACCCACCATATATTACTAGGTGCTGATCGTTTTTAAAAGTTTTACAGTCTTTATCTGCGTACCAAAACCATTTACCGTGTTTGTTCGCTAGTTCTTTAGTGTCTGATACAAAGTATTTCATTATGTTTTAAGTCCAGTAACTTTTATGATAACTCTATCGATACTACTTGTATTTTTTGTCCAGTGCAAGGCTCGCCAGTTGTTTAATCTCATACACTGACCTTTCTCCCATTTCCATTCTTTGTTGTTAACAGCAAATATATGTCCATCTACATGATCCTCAACAGCAACAAACATACGCCATACATCTATTCCGGGAGTCTCTAATGAGTGTTCTACATTTAATAATCCAGGCAATGTTTCACATACTTTTTCTAAATAATTGTTTAAAAAATCTAAATGAGGTTTACATTCTTCCCCGGGTCTTTGTATTTGTATTTTTGCATCAATACAGTTTAAGAAAGGCCATTTATCTTTTGCCCAGTGTGTGATAAAATCATTTCTAATACTATCGTATCCTTCATTGCCCTTAACAGCAGTATCTAATTTAAGTGTAGGTACTTTGTAGTTTCCAGGTAGTACCTCATATCCCCAAGCATTAGCATCCGCTAGATTGGCTGAGTCTTGATACTCGTCTATACTATTTGTCCAGCTGATATATTCTTTTAACTTCATCTATTGCCTTTTTATAATTTGTTGGTGGTTTAGGCATGTACTTTATTTTATGACCGAAGAAATAATCTTCTGTTGTTGGCAGTGTACACTCTAATTTTTTTCTACCTAATATAATTAAGCCATTTAAATAATACTGTGGATATAAACCTTTGCCCGACATATGTGCAACTAATTCATATGTTGCTTTTGTTCTCTGAAAACAATTAGGTATCCCGTCGCCTATTATTGCATAGTCAACATTACTCGAAATAAGTTTATCCAGGTCAGGTAACATATGATCAGCATTGTGATGACCAAATATTATAAAATCGTGTTGTGTCCAATTATATGTGTGACTGCTTTCTAGCACAGTGACAATAGCGTTAGTGTTAGGCTCAATTGAGTGTTTTACAGTTTTAAAAAACTTTTCTCTTTTGTTTTCTGGTAAAAACATATAGTTGTCCACTAGATATAGTTTCTTTCCGGATCCTTCTATCTTGTCCCATATTTGCTTTGCTGTTGTTCCAACGAATGTACCTAGTTCACATACCGATTTTGCATCGCTATTATGAATGATATCAGTCATGTAGTTGTATTGTTCTTTGGAAAATCCGGACCATATACTTTGTAATTGCATATGATTATTTAAGATTGTTGTGTAGCCAGCCTAAGTATTTCTTTACTGATCTTCATCTGAGTGTAGCTCGTTTAACAGTTGTCTTAGTTTGCCACCTTCAACTGATGCCTTAACTTTACCAATGTCATCACCTTTACGAGGATCTGGCATCTTTGGTTCATTTGATGTGTCTGCTGTTACTTTTGAAGTTTGTTTTAGAGAATCATATATCTTATTCTTACCTTGTGTATTGTAACTTTGTGACTCTTCTTCATCTAAACTGCTGATCCTCAAACTGTCTACATTAAATTCTAAGTCTACTTTTTGTCCAACGCCACTAGATGATCTAGTTTTCATAAACTGTATTTGATATCTTCCACGTTCTTTCATTGCTCTACTTGTAAAGATACCGATCACATTATCTGCTGTTTGTATCTTAGATAGTCCACCTGAGATGTGAGAGTGATCAAATTCTATTTCTTCAACACTTGCTCTATTCAACTGTGATGCTGTTGCTAACACGCATTGTTTTTCAACAACCAAGTTTCTTAATTCCTCAGACACATACTTGTCTTTAATAAACAAGTCTGCAGGTGATATTCTTTTACTCTTTGGCATCATGAGATCCAAGTAATCAATTAGTATACAATCTATTTTCTTTTTTGATTTAAGTTCTAATTCTTTTAGATATGTTCTAATATCTAGTACATTACTTCCACTTGGCAAATATTTGATCTGCAAGTTACCTGATTTTTTCTTTAACATTTTAACTTTCATCTCAACATCATCTAGTTGCTTCATTACTGATCTTGTTGGAATGTTAGTCATCATGGCATCTAGCCTCATTGCCGTTAGTGCTTCTGATAATTCAAAAGAGATGTAACAAACATTAAGTCCGGCTGTGGCCCAA
>Ga0209830_10001134_pt1 | contig 24527 bp, 23 predicted proteins | sample ArcticOcean_MG_C_12_FD_187439 | JGI IMG/M metagenome (GOLD analysis project Ga0209830, IMG submission 187439) | Marine microbial communities from western Arctic Ocean - ArcticOcean_MG_CB8_130 (SPAdes) (version 2) | ecosystem: Environmental > Aquatic > Marine > Oceanic | place: Arctic Ocean...
AATCAATATTAATAACTTGCCTATGCCGGACTATGAGTCAATTGACTTTAGTTTATACGATGTACCTAATGGTGTCAACTCTGAGTTCTCTCGTGGTTGTACTGCTAAGTGTACATTCTGTGAAGAAACTCATTTCTGGAGATACAGACAACGACAAGCAGTAGATTTAATTACTGAAGTAGAGTGGTTGTATTATAATAAAGGCACAGATGTTATTTGGTTCATTGACTCACTCATTAATGGTAACGTTAAAGAGTTAAGAGCCTTTGCACTAGCATGTAAAGCAAAGAATTTAAAAGTTAGATGGACAGGCTATGCACGTTGTGATAAACGTATGGACTTAGAATATCTACAAGACTTAGCAGACGGTGGTTGCATCATGTTTAATCTAGGTTGTGAATCAGGTTCACAGAAAGTATTAGATGACATGCACAAAGGTGTAACAGTAGAAGCAATGGAGCAGAACTTCATTGACTGTAAGAAAGTAGGCATCTGGTGTGCAACTAACTGGATCGTTGGCTTCCCAACAGAAGACTACCAAGACTATTCAGACACTATGACATTCATGTGGCGTAACAAAGACAACAACATGAACAATGCAGGACTCGGTGTTGGTTACGGACTAGGTCCTGAAACGATTGTCGGACAGAATCCACATGCATACAATATCTCTTGGCACAAGTATCAAGGACATTGGATATCACAAGACTTTAAGATGGGCGGCACTCATGTAATGATGAGAGTTAAACTCATTCATATGTTCTTAGATTTCTTTGAGGGTATGTCAGACGTACCTGTTACATATCCTGTTAGAGATGCGTTAGTAAAAGAACACTATCATATCGTATTGAACAATGAGAAGTTAAAGAAAGAAGTTCCTTATGAAGAATTCGATTACAATATTATAAAAGCAGAAATTAAAGATCGCAACGGTAACCCTAATGTATTTGCGAATTATCTTGTTAATGAGATATGGCCCTTCTTAAGAAATCTTTGGAGAGCAAGAGGTGGTTACAGAGCAACTATTAAATTTGATCCAGATTTAGATCAAAAAGAATTCGGAACACAATATGGCCCGACTATGTTTGATGCAGTATACAACTTTGAGATAACTGACGAAGGCATATGGTCAGCAGATTTTGAGATGAAGTTTGATCAGATAGATAATTATTTAGATGACAGAGAGACTCCAGAGAATGGAGGACGTAAAGGTGCGTTCTATGCACAAGACTATTCACGCATACAAGCAAACACTGCTAAACGTGCAAGAAAGTTAGCGAAAGCAGACTGGGACGTTAACGAAGGAAGATCAGGACAAGACTTCTCTGACTTATTAAGAGAAGAACAAGAACTAAACGATACTATTGACTTCTCGTTTGAATATCATTATAAAGGTACAGGTGATTGGTCAGACACTGAACCATATGTCATAACACTTGCAGAAAAAGCAGAAAGACGAGACAACACAAAAGACTTAGACTTACCGGAGAAGAAAGAAATGGCTCAGGCTATTTCATTAGATTCGATTATCAAAAAGAAACCGCAAGTAGGCAAACCAAAGAAAGAAACTACACTTGTTTCTGGGGTAGACACTAAGTTATTACCATGAACCCGATACTAGAATTAGAAGAACAGATTTCTAACTTTTTTGGCTCTCCGTATGCTGTTGCAGTTGATTGTTGTACGCATGGTATTGAATTATGTTTACGACTTTTAAAAGAAGGCGACACTAATTTCGATTATCAATACACATGTCCTAACTGGACATACTTGTCAGTGCCTATGACATTTGAAAAATTAAACTTAGATTGGAACTTTACTAATCAGCATTGGTCAGAGTATTATAGTATAGGAAACACAAACATTTATGATGCGGCTGTACTATGGAGAAAGAATTCTTATATACCCTCAACTATGATGTGTGTTAGTTTTCAAATGAAAAAACATTTAAGTTTGGGTAAAGGCGGAATAATATTACTTGACAATGAAGAAGATGCTGATATACTAAGACAAATAAGATACGACGGTCGACCAGAGTTAGAATCACCTTGGGCAGACCAGGATATAAAACTGTTCGGTTATCACTATCAGATGACATTTGAAACTGCTGAGATGGGTGTAAACAAATTTCAAGAGGCAGTGTATAGAGAGCCTAAACAATGGACGTGGAAAGATTATCCGAACTTATCTGAGTATAAAATATTTGAGAAGGGAGTGTTGCATTGACAACAGAAACTGAGAGAGGCCAATTAGGAGTCACTTGGAAGAACGAACATAAGTTATTACCATACATTCGACCTGAAATGTCTACGTATCAAAAAGCAGAATACGAGAAAGCTGGCTATAGAGTTAATCATATGATTAATTTTAATGTTGAAGAATATAAAGATTCTATAATTCCAAATTGGGCTACAACAATAGATAAAATCTTTGGCTTGTACGATCAAACACTAAAATTTATTAGAGTTAGTCAGTATGATGTTATCCCACCTTATTACATAAGCACAACAGAATATTGTGACAAATACAAAGGTGATCCAGACACGTTAATGAATTCTCTTTTGATGTTAGAAGATTGGCAGCCTGGCCAATTACTAGAAGTCGGTGGAGTCCCTCACACTAACTGGAAACAAGGTCAATGGTTCAAGTTTAAGTGTGATAGAACAATATCATATGCAAACGTCGGTAAGAAAAAGATGTACATGATCGAAGTATTAGGTAAAGAATGTTATACAGGTCAATTAGAACATCTATTCCCATTAAACGTACCTAATGTTTACGAGAAGCCTGAAGCATCACATCCATTTGTGCAAACATCAATTATACCATACATTAATCCTCACAATGATAGTCAACGCATGAACTTAGTTTTCATGCATAACGGTTATATTAAAGAACTAGATGACATTAAGCATGACGATAAAGGTAGACAAAAGATTAACAATTTTGGAATAACAGTTTGGTTGTTTGAGCCGATGTGTTGTTATTATGATGGAGAAGAATTTACGCAAGGTTTCTATAGTGAGTTTAGTTACCCGACAGATACTAAACGTATGCGTTCTAAAGAATTAGATTCAGTCTTAGCCTACTTAATACGTAATAAAATTGATCCGTTTATGGTTAAAGTTGCATCCGGTGAGTATGGTATTAAAGAAGGGTTTCCTTTCTATACTCAGGCTTTAGAACTAGAATGTGATGACTTGTATGTGCGTACACAACGACCTATTATAGGATTAGATGCACTTATTAATGACAACTATATAAAACATGATTTTTCAAAACATTTTATATCACTCAACTGGAGATTTACAAAGCATCGTCAACTTATAGCAAACTTCTTAGCAGGAGAGAATGGATATCTTAGTTGGTATTTTAATGATACAATTGATGTAGTCAAAGATAAATTGTATTTCGATATTGAAGAATGGAAAGACGCATCACCTGTAGTTTATAAACAGTTACATGATAATAATTTAATCTGTCAACAGAATGCACCTTATATTGTTGACAAGCCGAGTGATATAGGTATTGATTCACAGACTGCTATCTGGCCTAGTGTCGCAGAATACAAAGATGGACAAACGCCTTCATTGTTTAACACAAAAGAAACTATGTTAGCAAATTTCTATAGAGATATATTTGTAGACATAGTAACAGAAACTAGATTCGCACAGTCTTGTGCAAACTACAGTGAAAAAGTGTTGCAACCTATGCAATACATGAAGCCGTTCATACTACTAGCACCACCGCACACATTAAAATATCTTAAAGAGTCTGGTTATCAAACATTCTCAGAATTCTGGGACGAATCATATGACTCAACAGAAGATCATGGTGAACGACTAAGAAAGATATTAGAATTAATTAAATCTTTACTAGATAAACCTATTGAAGAACTACGTAATGTTTATCAACAGATGTTACCAGTACTAGAACACAATAAAAAGTTATATAAAAAATTAACTAACACTCCTAACTATACTAATACAGAGTTCCACGATTAATGCAGACTAAAGTTTCACATGATGACTTTCTAACATTTGAAGGACACGGAGATGATTGGACAATCAACATCAATTCTTCTCCTAGAGAAGCAGGTTCGTTTTATGAAGAAGCAATTAAATCCGCAGAAATAATTGCAGAAGAGGCTGACTCTCCGATCTATATAATGTTCGGTGGAGGTAATGATTGTGAGTATATGATCAATGTCTTTAATCAAACCGATATAGATTTTAATGTTGCAATCATAAGTTACGGTAAAGATTTTAAATACAATGCACATGATACAAAGTATGCTTTAGATTGGTGTCACAAACATAATAGAACTCCTACTATTATTGATTTAGATTTAGAAGACTTTGTTAAGAGTGGTAGAATGCTTGAAGTAGCAGAAGAATCTATGTGTTGTGAATATAGAATGACTAGCACTATGGAAGGTGCAAGTAAAGTAGACGGCACAGTTGTTATGGCAAACGAGCCACAAATATGTAAAATGAAAGATGGCACTTGGGCTTGGGAAGAACATGAAAGAATAAACAGTTATGGTAACTGGTGGGAGTCTAAGGGTATAAAAGGCACATCAGACTTTGGATCATATACAGGAGAGCAAGTACTTGCCTTCTTAGAAGAACCAATTATCAAACGATTAGTAAATAATGATTTAGCAGTCTACGATTCATCAATACCTGTTAAACAATCATTGTACAATCAAAATTCTTGGAAGCAAGTTAAACGGTGGAAGTATACAGGCTGGGAACGTTTTGAAAGAACTGAACTATTTGAAAGTCTGCATGTGAAACCGCAAATGGATGAGTTAAAAAGAAAATATAATGGCAGTTTTTATTTAGATTACGATGAAACTGTAAGACAACTAAGAGGAATAAAATGAAGAAAGAAAAAATATTATTAATTGCAGGATGTTCTCATGCTTCAGGATCAGAAATTGATGGCAAAGAAGATTCACAATACAATAGAGATCATTCGTTCGGGTCATTAGTTGCAAAAAAACTAAATCGAAAGCCAATTAATATTTCACAAGTAGGTGCTACTAATACAGGTATCAGTAGACAAGTTATGCAATGGATGCACAAAAGATATGATCCAGATACTATGAATGTTAATGTGTTAGTATGTTGGACAGAGCCTACTAGACTAGAAATGCCTAGTGAGAAAGAACGTAACTATCAAAGTGCATCATCAGATACTGCATGGTATGAAAAAGGTAGTGATTACTTTTATAAAGTTATTATAGGTTGGAACGGTGGAGATGAAGAAGAACAAAGATGGACTCCTGACTTGCACAGATTCATGGTTGATCATCAACCTTACTTAGAAGTACAGACATACAATCTTATACTACAAATACAATTTATGTTAGAAACATTTAAAGTACCTTTTATGATGTTAAACACAATGCCATTCTTTTTAGATGACATCAATGCTGTCAAAAATCTTCTGCCGTTGGTAGACGATAATAAATACTATCAGTTAAACAATAAAGACGAAGCATTTTATCAAAAATATCAACGTCTGGGATATGTCAACGAAAAAGCAAAGTATTGGCATCATGGCGAAGAACCACATAAATTATTTGCTGACGAATTGCTTAACTTTAACGAGGAATATAAATGTTTAAAAAAATAGTTGCAAAACTTACAGCCCTTCTTAGAAAAATCATAGACATGCTTAAGATGCCATATATAAAAATAAAACGAGAATTAGATTATCGTAAAAGACTTAAAGAATTAAAGAAAAGAGACCCTTTTATTTATAAATGAATATTGAATCCTTAATCAAATCTTTAAAAGAAGGTGTAGTCACTGTAGTCTTTGAAAAAATAGACACTAAAGAGATTCGATCAATGGCCTGCACTCTTAATCAACAGATAGCAAAGACCAGTACTAGTGTCAGCATCGACCCAAAGTCCTCTACAATTGTAATGTATGCGTTAGATAGAAATGCATGGAGAGATGTAAGAGTTAACACTATTAAGAACTGGTACAAGGGGTATCCAAACGAAACATGAGTAGAAAATATATAGGAGTTAGTTGCGGCTTCCATGATGCAGGTGTATCTGTAGTCAATAGTGAAGGTGATATACTTTTTGCTGGTCATAGTGAGAGATACAGTAAACAAAAACATGACAAAGACTTGTGTCCAGAAATAATTGACGAAGCATTATCACATGTTGAGAGAAATGAAACGCTATCTGTTCATTACTACGAACGTCCATGGATTAAAGCATGGAGACAGTTTAAAGCAGGACAGGAGTTAGGACCTTTTAGGTTCAGGTCAATCTTTGGTTCAGCCATTTATAAAAAATTACATGACAGAGTAACAGAAACATGGCGATCGGCTTACATGGATGGTTGGGCACCGACTATTATTAACACTCATCCACATCACAAATGTCATGCGGCGGCAAGTTTTCAAACCTCGCCTTATGATGAAGCAACTGTAGTTGTAATTGATGCAATCGGTGAATCTGATTGTGCAACTATATGGAAAGCACACTACAACAAAAAAGGTCTTGCAAAGTATAAGAAACTTTGGACACTTAAGTATCCTAACTCTATTGGATTATACTATAGTGCAATGACAGCAAGATTAGGCTTACGTCCACTTGATGAAGAATACATCTTAATGGGTATGGCCGCTTATGGCGAGCCTAAGTATGTTAAAGACTTAGAAGATAAGTTTGGCGCACATACAGATTCATTACTCTTTAAAGAAAATACACACATTGGTATCGATGATTCGTTCTTAGAAGGCGCAGATGAGTTTGATATCGCCGCATCAGCACAAGCATACGTAGAACAACTTATTAAAATAGTAATGAGCAAAGCAAGAACACTAAATGATAGTGATAACTTAGTCTATGGTGGAGGTGTTGCACTTAACTGTTCAGCAAACAGATTCTTAGGTGATTACTTTAAGAACATTTGGATCATGCCTAACCCAGGTGATGCTGGTAACTCATTAGGAGCCGCGGCATTAGGTTATGGTAAAAAACTAAATTGGAAGAATGCATTCTTGGGAACAGACATAGTGAGTGCATATCCTATATGGAGTGTTGTACGTGCATTGTTAGACGATAAGATCGTAGGCGTCGCCTCTGGTCGTGCTGAGTTCGGTCCTAGAGCATTAGGCACACGTAGTTTACTTGCAGACCCAAGAGGTCCTGACATCAAAGAAAAAGTTAACAAGATTAAAAAGAGACAACAGTTCAGACCTTTCGCACCTATGATACTAGAAGAACTAGTTGATCAATACTTTGACATGCCTAAGAATTGGAAGAACTCTCCGTATATGCAAGTCACTGCTAAGTGTAGATTCCCAGATAAGTTCCCTGCTATTGTACATGAAGACGGTACAAGTAGAGTACAAACAATACCTAAAGATGGTACAGGCATACGCAGATTAGTTGAAGCATGGTATGAAGAAACAGATTGTCCAATCTTATTAAACACATCATTAAATGTACGAGGTGAGCCAATGGTTAATGATAGAGCCGATGCAGATCGCTTTGAAAAACTTTACAAGACCCGTGTAATTTCATAAGTATGTATTATGCTTAGAGACGTATTTTACTTCGGAGAAAAACCGAACGTTCATCCTAGAGAACGACACGCAATCGATATCGATGAGGCTCGTAAAGAAGCCACTACTGAACACTTTTGGATAATCAATGAGTTCTGTGAATATATAGAATTTGATTGGGAGTTTGATTTTGATTTCTTACCAGACGAAGATGTGTGGGCTGAAGAACATAACAACATATGGCCTAGTCAACATCAAAAAGATTCCGGCACATGGTTATGTTCACAAGAACTAAGTGACATCAGAGTTTACAGAGCAGATGTTGCACCCATCAAACGCAAACCAACAAAGACAAGTTGCTGGAAACTATTTGATAAGATAGACGAAAGTAAATTTGATTTCTCTTGGCATCCTGATCCTAGTGATCCCCCTTTTATTTATGTATGGGGAAGCAAGTTTGCAACAGCAGAACAAAAAAGTGTCATAGAGTATCATACTGAAGGCAACGTAGGCCACATCAAGTATATGGATACAATCGTAGAACTTGAACCGCTGACAAAGAACTGGAAGATTAATGAACCGATTAATGAAAGTAAAGTAGACTTTACATGGCGTCCAGATCCATTAGATACAGAACCATTCATCTATATATGGGGAAGTAAGTGGGCATCAGCAGAACAAGTTTCTGTTATGGAGTATCATGTACCCGGCAATGACGGCACAATAAAATACATCGACAAGCCTGTAGACTTAGCAGTTGATATGTCAGTATGGGAAATCTTAGAAGAAATAGAAAAAGATAGTTTTGACTTTACGTGGAGACCTGATCCAACAGAAACAGAAGCCTTTAATTATGTGTTTGGTAATCAGTTATACGATGGCACAATCATGCCAACACTTATCTACAAAGTTGAAGGTGCAACTAAAGTAAAACACATAGATACATTTAAGCCTAAATTAAAATCTAAGCCAGAGTTGTTTGAATTGTTTGAAGACATTGAAATGCATCTATTTGATTTTAGTTGGAGACCTAATCCAACATCTCCACCTTACATCTATGCTTGGGGCAATCAATGGAACAAAGCAGAAGACAAAATCAGTGTACAATTTAAAGTTAAGGGTGCAACTGAATATGAGTTTATGCCAGAAACATCTGAACGTATGCCATGTTCAGATAACTGGACTATCCCAGATAACATTCAACGATATACTTTTGACTTTAGTTGGGAACCGAATCCTAATGAGCCTGCAACTATGCATGAGTTTGCTACTCAACATCAGAAGACGGGCGGCCCTATCTACACAGTAGAAGGTGCAACAGAGACAAAGTATGAAACTATTTTTTATGCAATGGCATTGCCCACAGAAGATAACTGGGAAATACCTAACAACATAAACAAAGAATTATTTGACTTCTCATGGCATCCAGACGCAACAGAACCTGTACCTTATATCTATCACTTCCCAACTCAATGGGCAATGTCTGGCGGACCTATCTATCGTTGTAAAGATGCAGAAGAAGTTAAGTATGTTGATTCACAACAAGCAACAGCATATCATTGTATGGACAATTGGGAGTTTGATCCTAAAGTTATAGATGAAACTACATTTGACTTTAGTTGGCATCCATATGCAGAAGATGAGCCTTACATTTATCAATTCGGTACTCAATGGCAGAAGACAGGTGGTCCAAAGTATGTCACACCAGGCGTACATGAAAACTCTGCTGTAAAATATATCGATACTAGAATTCTAAAGTCAACTCGTTTAGCAAATACAAATAATTTTAAAGTATTGAATGATTATTGTATTAAAGGGTTTGACTTCTCATGGCATCCAGATGACACATCAGATCCGTTTATCTATCAGTTTGGTAATCAATACTATGATGCACAAACAATGCCTACGATAGAGTACAGAGTTATCGGAGCTGATACAAAAGCCTTTGTTCCTGATCTTATAGCAACACTAGGATATGATAAAACAAACTGGGAAATACCTCAAGACGTAGATGTGAGCAAGTTTGATTTTTCATGGAAGCCAGATCCTAATGAACCAGACATGATACATGAATTCGGCACTCAGTGGCAGAAGACTGGTGGCCCAAGGTACCATGTAGAAGGTGCAACTGAAGTTAAGTACGAAGAACGACACAAAGCAAACGCATTACCTAAGAAAGATAATTGGACTATACCTAGCAATATCAATGAGGATGCATTTGACTTTAGTTGGCATCCAGATGCAACAAGTCCAGCATATATTTATAGATTCCCTACTCAATGGGCATTAAGTGGTGGCCCTATCTACACTGTAGAAGATGCAGAAGAAGTTAAGTACGTAGAAGATCAAGTATCAAAAGCATTGCCTTGTAGAGACAACTGGATATTTAATAAAAACTTAATCGATGAAGATGACTTTGATTACAGTTGGCATCCATATGCAGAAGACGAACCGTTTATCTATCAGTTTGGTACACAATGGCAAAAGACAGGTGGACACAAATACGTAACACCCGGCGCACATGATGGCACTGCTATTAAGTATATTGATACACGTATTATTAAATCAAAAAGATTACCAGATCCTAACAACAGACATTGGGGAACACTAGGTAACTATCAAATTAAAGATTTCGATTACAGTTGGCACCATGATGAAACTGATGAACCATTTGTTTATCACTTTGGTAACAAATTCTATTCAGCAGAAGAAATGCCTACAATCGAATACAGAGTTGTAGGTGCAGAGACAGTTAAGTATGTACATGACATAATTGCACAGTTAGAAGAAAGTGAAGATGGTTGGGACATATCAGATGACTTAGATACTAAAGGGTTTGACTTTGGTTGGAGACCATCTCCGTTAGAAGATCAAGCATACATCTATCAATTTGGTACGCAGTGGCAAAAGACTGGCGGACCTAGATATGTAGTTGATGGTGCAACAGAAGTAAAATATGTTGAAGGAAACATTGCAACAAAACTACCTAATCATCCATGCAAGTGGGAGATACCAGAAGGCATTGACATCGATGGCTTTGACTTCTCATGGCATCCTGATGAATTAGACGAACCATTTATCTATCAGTTCGGAACTCAGTGGGCCTTAACAGGCGGACCTAAGTACACAGTAACAGGTGCTACTACAGTTAAGTATATTGAAGAACCAGTTGCGATTGCAATAGACAATGAAGACAGAGCAGACTGGGACGTACCAGTAGACATAGAAGACTTTGACTTTAGTTGGCATCCGTATGCAGAAGATGATCCTTTCATCTATCAGTTTGGTACACAGCATCAGAAGACAGGTGGTCCGACATATACAGTGCCCGGCGCAACAGATATCAAATATGTTGACACAAGAATTATTAAAGCACGTAAGTTAGCAAACAGTAAACGCATTCATTGGGTAGTACCAGGTGACATAGACGTAAGCAAGTTTGACTTTAGTTGGCATCCAGATGACACAGCAGACCCGGCAATCTATCAGTTCGGTAGTGTTGCAGGTAAAGTTGACGGACCCAAATATGTTCAACCTGGCAACGATAACAAAGTTTTATTCTTGCAAACTATCGAAGCAGACAATGTTATCCCTGATGAGATTGATGTTCACTTTATCGAAACAACACTAGAAGATTTAGTAGCAAAACATCCAGACGAAGTGTTCTGGGCAATCAACATGGATTTAGTTTATACTGACTTTGACTTCAGTTGGAGACCAGATGTTTATCAATCTAATTATATTCATGCGTTTGGTTCTAAAGACAACATCAACACACAAACATATTTTGTTAACTCAGCAATCTTTAAAGATGCAACGATCAACTATGTAGAAACAGATTCGATTGAGATAAAAGCCAACTTAGATATGTTCTATGTAGATAGAGGTAACAAAGAATCTAAAGATAGATTTACAAAACTACAAGAAAGATATCCTAACATACAAAAAACAAGATACTTAAACTCATGGGTAGAAACTACTCGTAGATGTATCAATAGATCAACAACAAGTTTGCTTTGGGTACTAAACTCAGAATTAGATTACGAAGAATTTGATTTTGATTACTATCCTAACCCTTGGCAGATGAAGATGGTTCACGTGTTCGGTACACAATGGTCACATTGGGGTACAACATACCTAGTTGCTAGAGAAACATTTAATGAAGACACCAAATACATTAGTGTTATCGAACACTTAGACAACTTAAACTTTGTTAAAGACATTAGAGCAGTAGCAACTGAATGTGTTTATGATGTTGTAGTTGTCGATCACGGCAATAAACACACTGATGCAGTTGTGAAACAACTACAAGAGAAAGCACCGAGACAACGTGTAAGCACGGTTGAACATGAAACTGATTACTTGACAACATTAAAGAAAATTGTAGATAAACTACCCACACGGAAAGAACATTACGTATGGATCGCATCATCTATTTGTGATTACAGCGACTTTGACTTGTCCTACATATGCGATCCTTTTGCACGTGATCAGTTACATGTATTCCCAAGCAATAAACAAAAGTTCGGAGATACATTCTTTATAGATGTAAACAAGACACGTGAAATTATCGGAGAGATGAAATCATTAGAAGATTATGAGAAGATAAACTACAATCAAACACTACGTACACAACGTCTCAGAGCGCCTGTAATCGTTTCTAAGAGTGATACTCATACTAAGACAGTGAAAGAGATCGATAACTTTCCTTATGCAGTATTAGTGTCGGAAACAGATGAAGATATACAAGTAGTAGATGAAGAACCAATGTCATTGTGGACTGCTGAGTCTAAAAATATTATAGTACAATCAACAGGTGCAACTAGAATTATAGTTCCACGTGAAGTTAAAGATGTAATTAAGAAAGAACTATATGAATATCCTTACATTAAGAATGCAAATCGACTTGCACTATCAAAGCCGATGGACATTGTTTTCTTGTCGAACGGAGAGACTGGCGCAGAGGAAAATTGGGAGCATCTGCAACGCATTACAAAGAACATACCAAACAGAGTAGTAAGAGTAGATGGTGTTGATGGTCGTGTACAAGCATATCACGCATCAGCAGAAGCAAGTGAAACACCTTGGGCGTTTACTGTATTTGCTAAACTGAAAGTCTCTCCTAAGTTTGACTTTAACTGGCAACCAGATAGAATGCAACAACCAAAGCATTATATCTTTGAAGCAAAGAATCCAGTTACTGGATTAGTCTATGGTCATCAGGCTATGATTGCATACAACAAAGACTTAACACTTAAGAACTATGGTTATGGCTTAGACTTTACGTTAGATGATGAACATGCTAGTGTGCCCTTACTATCAGGCATAGCACAGTATAACACAGATGAGTTCTCTACGTGGCGTACAGCATTCAGAGAAGTGATTAAGTTATTAGTTGATGATACAGAGATTAGTAAGAAACGATTAGAAGCATGGTTGAATGAAGCAAATCCAGATCAGCCTTTCTTCCAAGAATCTATTAAAGGTGCTATCTGTGGAGAAGAATACTTTGAAGAAGTAGATGGAGACTTTGAGAAGTTACGATTGAGTTATGAATGGAAATGGCTTAAAGAGAGATACGAAGAAGTTTCTTACTAGTATTTCCAAGCACCTGCAACATGATCTGTAGTCTTCATCCATTCTTTGGCTACCTTAGTCATTGCGGCAATAAACTCAGCACTATCATACATGGCTTTAAAGTGAGAATTGTAATCATATAGATCAGCAAAATCTATTTCTGAATCATCTGGAGCCGCTATATCTCCGTCACCAAACAACCAATCTCCTCTACTATCTACTTTTAGACTGACTTGAAATGTACTTGCATTTTCTGCATATTCCATATGAAAATGTCCACCGTCATCTTCATAGTTGTCTTGTAAATTATAGTGTATTTCTTTTTTCATATGAAAGATTAAAAGCGGCCCTTTTGCATCATACTCATCAAAATAATTTGTAGATCGAGTTGAGGCCGTACACCATTGTGTTCCTTGTCCTAAGTAACATGCGGCTTCTTCATCTACAGCCCAATAGGCTTTGGCGTATTTAGGATCGTTATATATTATTTTAACTTGACCTTCAGGGAGTTCTTCTTTCTTTCCGTATTCTTCTTTGAAATACTGAACAGAGTCCATAAAGTTTTTTGCAGATGTATATTGAGCAATATCTCTGTATTGTTCTGGAAGTCTTTCTTTCATTCTTCTGAATTCTTCTAGTGAGTCTCTAAGAGTAGATGTACCATCTTCAATATTAGGGAATGAATGAGTATTATCAGTAAGATACCATTTAACAATGTATTGTGTATATTGCTTGTTTGGAGTAGGGTCATATGCTTCAAATAATTGTAGCATTTCATCTAGGATTTTATTTTTGTTTTCATCATAAAGTTCTTGGGTAAGAACACTATACGGTGACACTGGCCTTTGGTCTACATAAGGATTAAGAGGAATACCCATTACTCTTATAGCAAGTTTTTGATAATCTCCTTGTGGAGCGGCCACTGCATTCTTGCCTGCACCAAATCCGGACTTAATCTGTTTTTGAATACCTAACTTGTCAAGTATCTTTTCCCCGTGATTACTCCTGGTAATATCGGTTTTGTACTCCACAATGAATTCATAATAACGCATCTAGTATTTATACGAAACACATTACCCAAAAAGATTGTAATATCTACAGGATCAAGTATAATACTAAATACAATCTATCGTTGTATGAAGTGATGTGAAAGGCACTGTGGACGCGGGTTCGATTCCCGCCACCTCCACCAGAGAGTATTCTGACCCGTACTTTGTGGTGGGGGTGTCAAGGTTTCGACAGAGTGATAATTAGCAGAGCAGACAACGAGGTAGGCGATGACCTTAAATCAAGCAAACACTATAATTGACAACAATTATGAAATGGAAGATTACGCCTTAGCGGCCTAATCCCCCGAGGCTAGTCACCTCGTTACCCAACGATAGAAGGGGATTAATTTCCCCTTCGCCTATTTCGATAAATACTTCTATGAACATACTTGAACTAGAAAAATTCAAAATTGAAGATGCGATCAACTTCCACGATGAGTTGAATCCTTTGCTGTTTGATGAAAACAATAAATTGAAGCCAAACATCAAAAACCAACTAGAGATTATTACTGATGACTTTGTTGAGTACATGGGTATACCTGATCTCGCAGTAGAAGATGTAATTATTACTGGTAGTAATGTTGCATTTACTTACACACCTCATTCGGATATTGATCTGCATCTACTTGTAGACTTTGCGGAACTACCAGAGTCAGATGTTTACAAAGAACTATTCAATGCTAAGAAGTCTTTATATAATGACACATATGAAATTACTATCAGAGACATTCCAGTAGAGTTATATGTACAAGACACAGCACAATCACATACTAGTTTAGGCGAGTACAGTCTTATGCAAGATAAGTTTACTCGTATTCCTAGCAAACAAAGAGCAAACTTAGATGAAATATCAGCAGAACACAAGTTTGAAAGATTGGAACAACTGGCTATTGAAGGATTAAAGTCAAAAGACATTGAAAAAGTAAACAATGTATTATCTATTATCAAAAGATACAGACAAGCAGGTTTAGATAACAAAGGAGAGTTCGGTCCTGAGAATTTAGCATTTAAGGCTATTAGATCAAAAGGATACTTTCAAGCACTCTTTGATTTGCGTAATGATTTAAGAGCAAAACAATTATCTATCGAAGAAGAATTACTACGCAGAACATTTGAAGAATCAATTGGTGTATATAACAGTAAAGTTAATATAGCAGAAAACATTAGCACTGAAGAACTAGCAAGTAAATGGAATGTTAGTACAAAAGAAATATCAAAAGCAATCGATTTAGGTGTTAAAATTGAAATGAGAAACAATCCTCAAGTATCTGCAACTACACCTCAATTACGTAGAGAACAAGCAACTAAAATAGTAGTAAACAATCTTGTAAAAGATATAGAGTATTACGAAAAATTCATTGCTTTTATAAAAGCAGTAGGAAACATCAATCGGGGAGCCACTAACGATGGCAAAGGCTCTGACTTAACTGACGTTAGCCGTATGGGAAATGATACATATAAACCTGTGAAGGAAGCATCAGGATATATTCCAAGTGAAGCACAAAAGAATGATCCAAGATTCTCTTATGCATTGACTAAAGATGTAAGACCAGACACAATGAAGAAAGGTGCAAAAGCAATGGGACTCGGAGATATATCACGTGCTGGTGTTCCCCCACTTCTCAGGCCGGGTAAGCCAGAAAAAAAGTCGAAAAAATCTAACAAATCTGATTTTGGTAAAGGTATTTACTAATGAGTATAATTGAACAAATCGGTGAAGATTACACCAAATATCATAATATTGTAGATGTAGTAGCATTAGCAGGTTGTAATGGTTTGACCCTAGAAGAAGGTGGAAAACGAATACATGAAGGTGTTCTATATGAATTAGAAAACGGCAATGAGAAAATCAATGGTGAAACTAATCAAGTAAGAGAAACTCAAGCAATTTATATATCAATGCACAGTCTACAAAAAGATATCGAACATTATAATAAGTTGAAATAAATGTTAAATGCTGAAGAGGCTAAGTTTAGAAATAAAAACTGGTATAATCCATTTCAGTACAAGTACACATCTAAAAGTAATTTTCTTCCTAACGATCTTTACAACAAACTTCTATTATCTAAAGAATCATTCTATAATGAACCATCTAAAAAGATTATTGATGGCATAACTATATTTGATTCTAGGGACGAACCCGACAGCGATAATAGTTACTATGAAAGTAATACACTAGCATTAGGAGAGTTTGATCACACATCATCATTAGACTATTCATTGTACACTACAGGATATCCTGAATGGCGCCAAACACTCGACATAATCAAAACAGAAATGGAAAGTTATTGTAAGACTAAAGTACATTTTAGACGTTGGGCATGTATTCCTAATCCTTCTACTGTGACATTTCATTACGATTTCTTTAGTCATCTTGTGCAAGATGGCGAACATGATGAACTCTCAGAGATAGACCTCAGTAAATACTTTATCTCATTCTTAATACTTGCTCCTAACGTAGACTCTAACCCAAACGAGTTCAGAGCAGGTAAGACTATTCAATGTCCTATTCCACCTGAGAATCTAGGATTAAAGGCAGACGTACAAAAGAATTCTTGGTTCATGCACAGTCAGAATTTAGGTCATCAATACATTAGAAGCAATTTTGATCAAACCACAGACTTTTTTGCAACATGCTGGATGATCGAATAAAGGTTGACATTGGTACCCAAAGGTCGTATAATAGTGGGTATGAATGAGAAATTCTCTAACGCAATCGAAGCCCGCAAGTATTTGGATACTCTCCAGAAACAAATTCGATCTCTATCATTTAATCCTGATATGAGAAAACTTTGGGCTAACATTGTACCCATGGTAGATGAACTGTCTACTATAGAAGTCAGATGCAGACAACGTAACAATTGGCAAGCCGCTGATGATTACAGAGCAAAAATGCAACAAAGTTGCGATCTAATAGAGAAATATATCTTATTATTAACCCTTATGGAACCAGAAGGTAACTAAGTTGTTGATTCATATAGGCAAAATAATTGAAATTAATTTGCTAAAAGGCTTGACATCACTACCCAAAGGCTCTATAATACATATATATTAAACAATAATACATCGGAGTAAGTAAATGTCTCAATTAACTGAAAATCTGACTGTCACAAGTCAACAAGCAAAACCCGCAGTGAAAGCGGCTATGTTAGCAGGTCGTCCATCATTTTTATGGGGACCTCCCGGCGTAGGCAAGTCTGAACTCGTTCAGCAAATCGCTGAAGATATGGGTAACTGTCTAGTTATCGATCTGCGTATGGCGCAAATGGAACCTACTGATATCAGAGGTATCCCTTTCTTTAATAAAGAATTAGGAGTTATGGATTGGGCACCCCCAATCGAACTTCCTTCTGAAGAACTTGCCGCAATGTATGACAAGATTATCTTGTTCTTAGATGAAATGAACTCGGCTCCCCCAGCTGTTCAGGCTGCAGGTTATCAACTTGTTCTTAATGGACGTGTTGGCAAATACATTCTTCCTAAGAACTGTCATATTGTAGCCGCTGGTAACAGAGACTCTGACAAAGGTGTTACATATCGTATGCCGATGCCCCTTGCTAATCGTTTCATTCACTTAGAATTGCGTCCTGACTTTGGTTCTTGGCAGAACTGGGCTGTTCTTAACAACGTCCATGAAGACGTAGTTGGTTACTTGTCATTTGCAAAGCAAGACTTATATGACTTTGATGCAAAATCATCTAGCAGAGCATTTGCTACTCCTCGTACATGGACTTTCGTTAGTCAGTTACTCCAATCAGACGAATTAGATACAGATACTTTGTACAATTTGGTTGCAGGTACTGTTGGTGAAGGACTTGCTACTAAGTTTATGGCACATCGTAAGGTTGCTAGTAAAATGCCCAACCCATCTGATATATTGTCAGGTAAAACTAAAGAACTTAATGTTAAAGAAATATCAGCAATGTATTCTTTGACTATCTCAATGTGCTATGAACTTAAGAATGCCCTTGAGACTGATAAAGTCGATAACAAGAAGTTCCACGAAATGTGTGACAACTTCTTCGGCTACATCATGGCTAACTTTGAAACAGAGTTAGTGGTTATGGGTGCGAAAGTTGCACTTAAAACTTACAAACTTCCGATCGAACCTTCTCAGTTGAAAAACTTTGATGAATTTCATAAGAGATACGGTGGTTACATTGTTGAGGCGGGCAACTAGATTGCTGGCCTGGAAGAGAGTAAGGTCCGAGACATTCCTTACTCTTTTCCGAACTTTTTACTTGACTTGTCTCCCAAATGGTAGTATAATAGTTAAATAACTTTGAGAGAACTGACACATGACAAAGAACAAATCCACAACTAACAACGACAAAGAGAACAAACTGGCTCATCTAGTAGGTCCTACAGACCCTCAAGTAGATGCACAAGCCCGTGATCGTCTTATCACAGCCCGTATTGCACTCTTACTCAGACATTCATTCTTTGGCAATCTTGCTACTAGACTGACTCTTATAAATGCTGACGAATGGTGCCCGACTGCGGCGACTGACGGGAAACACTTCTACTACAACTCACGTTTCATTATGATGTTGCGTAAGAAAGAAGTAGAATTCTTAGTAGCCCACGAAGTATTGCACGTAGTGTATGATCATATGGATCGTAGAGGTACTAGAGATCCTCAACTATGGAACATTGCTGATGACTATTGTGTCAATGCTGATTTAAAGAATCACAACATTGGTGAGTTCATCACTACTGTCCCTTGCTTGTATGACTATAAGTATGACAGAATGTCCGCAGAGCAAGTCTATGACATTCTATATGAAAATGCAGACATCATTGATGTCGATCAATTGTTAGATATGTTACTTGATGAACACATGGACGGCGACGGACAAGGTGCAAGTAATGAAGATGGCGAAGATGGCGACAAGCCCGGCCCAGTTAAGATGTCGAAAGAAGAAAAAGATTCACTCAAGCAGGAGATGAAAGAAGCAATCATTAATGCGGCATCAGGTGCAGATGCAGGTTCACTGCCCAAAGGTGTTGAACGTATGATTAAAGATTTAACTGCACCCGTTATGCCCTGGGACGATATCATTCAGGCTAACTTGACTAGCACTATGAGTAATGATTATTCATTCTTAAAGCCTTCTCGTAGAGGTTGGCATCAGGATGCAATCATGCCAGGTATGACTCCCGGCGAATTAATTGATGTTGATATCTTTTTAGATATGTCAGGATCGATTGGATCTGAACAAGGAACCTTTTTCCTTTCAGAGATTCAAGGCATAATGGAAATGTTTCTTAACTATAAGATTCATGTTCACTGTTTTGATACAGCAGTTTATAATCCTCAGACATTCGACAGTGATAACTTAGATGATATTACTGACTACGAAATCTATGGTGGCGGTGGTACTGACTTTGATTGTATCTTTGACTATCTTAAAGAAGAAGGTCGCACACCTAATCGATTGATCGTATTCACAGACGGATATCCTTTCGGTAGCTGGGGCGATGAAAACTACTGCGACACTACATGGATCATTCATGGTGACCCTGAGCCGAATCCCCCTTTCGGTACTTGGGCTCTCTATGATGAACATAGAACTTCACAAGCCGCATGACAGAAGAAGAAAGAAAAATCTATGAATCTCCGGATGGTGGCAACACTGTTTATGCAAGATCGTTTGGAGCCGATTTGGCTCAGAGAACAAAGATTTACGAGAACCCGGAGATGCTAAAAGAAAAGGCCTTCTTTGAACGTTGGCATATGTATAGAGATATACTTGAAGCATCAAAAGATAACCCTGCTCTCACTAAGTTATTAGAACAAGTTGAGATCATATATAAATTAAGTAATGAAGAAAGAAGAACTAATTGAATTAATAACGAACCTACACTCTGAAGATAAAAATGGAAACATAGAAGCATTTGTATATGATGTTAATGGTGGACAGTTTAAAACAGATTCAATCAGACTTGATATGGATGGAGGAAGACTAATCATTAGTCAAATAAACTCTCCGACATATCAATCTAATAAAGAAAATTGGCAAACTGAATTGGAGTTTCAACGTAAATGAAAATAGAAAATATTAATTTAGATACATGGTATAAAAATCGTTTTTTAAAAGATCAGATACCTAATCATTTTACAATTACTAGAACTCCATCTACAACTGAGAACCTAGAATGGGTACTTGAAAAGTTACATGGACGATTTGCTGTAGTACAAAATAATGGTAATAATAATGAAACGGATTTCATGTCATACTATCAAAAAACGTATGCATTTGAAGATCCAAAAGAAGCAGTTCAATTTGAACTAACCTGGTCATAATATAAAACGGGTAAATGAAGTCTGAAAAAAAGTTTTAGGCACTTCAATTCGTATTAAATATTACTGTTAATGTTAAAACCCTATAGGAGAATATTATAATGAGTTTTTTAAGACACGTAGGAAAACACGGTGATCGCAAGATTGCAGTAATTTTCCGTGAAGTACCGAATGAAGAACATATGTGTTTAGTTACATATACACAATTGTTAAATCAAAACATACACGATCCGTTGATGGCTACTATCGAAAGTGATATTGGTCAGGAGAGTGAACAACTTGCAGATGCATTAAACAGACAATATACTAAGTCTGGAGATCGCATACTTCAAGTGCTACATGCAGAAGGAATGCTGAAGAAGATTAGATGCCAAGATGTTATAATGACACCTAAGGCAAATACATCAATTCGTTTAGATGAATTGAACAAAATCTTAAAAGAAATGGCAGCCGGCTCAGAAGCAACTAAAAAATTAGCAGAAGCAGATGCATCAAGAGGCATGCAAGACCCAGCAGATGTTAGACGTAGAGAAGGCCTAATTGGAGATAAAAATCGTCCAATGCCGAGTGCAGGTGTTAATACCCCGGATGCAAATCTGGCTATGAACGATGAAGTTCTAATGAATGACTTTATTGCACAAGCATCACGTATGGAAACTGAAGCAAAAGGACTTATAGCAGAGTCAAAACGTTTGATGAAGGAAGCAAAAGCAATGATGCCGAAACCTGCTAAGAAGACAACTGCTAAGAAGACAACACGTAAAAAAACGGCTGTAAAATAAATAGGAGGTCTGCATGGCAGACAAATTTCGTTCGACACAGGATTGGGAACGACTCCTAGAAGATGTGGAGAAACATAAGATACCTGTAGAGTTTTTACAAAAACTTGTTCTCCGTTTAGCATATCGTAAACAGAAAACCATTAACATTGAAAAGTTCTTAAGACAAGGACTTGACACTGAAACAGTAGAAATTATAGTTGGTAAAATCTTAGAGGAATATGAAGAAGAAATTCGATCAATCGATTTTATTCTTAATATAGATAGAATTGCAGAAGCAGTTCAACCTGAAACAGATAAATTACTAAGTGGTCTATAATACAACTGTAAACTATAGAAGGGACTTCGGTCCCTTCGCCCTTTAATGATAAGGAATAAAATTGAAAGTAAACTTAATCAGTCATAGTCAAGGACCAAATACATCGTTGGGTGACATAGAAAGTGCATTAGACTTAGTAGCCTATTGTGCAAGAGTAAGTAACCCGTCAAATCAAACCAACAAAGAAACAAATGAGAAACTAGTAAAGTATCTTATGAAACATAAACATTGGTCTCCACTTGAAATGGTATCTGTGTGTTTAGAAATTGAAACTACTAGAGATATCGCTAGACAAATACTACGACATAGATCATTTTCGTTCCAAGAGTTTAGTCAACGTTATGCAGATCCAACTAAAGACTTAGAGTTTGAAATTAGAGAAGCACGATTACAAGACCCTAAGAACAGACAGAACAGCATTGAGACTGATGATGGATTGTTGCAACATGCTTGGGCAGATATGCAACAGAAAGTAATAGATACAGCGGTAGAAGCATATGACTTTGCTATCAGTAGAGGCATTGCTAAAGAACAAGCAAGAGCAGTTTTACCAGAAGGTAATACTAAAAGTAGGCTGTATGTAAACGGTACCCTGCGTAGTTGGATACATTACATTGAATTAAGAGAATCAAACGGAACTCAGTTAGAACACATTGAGATTGCTAAAGCAGTTGCAAAAGTCATCCATGAGATATTCCCATTAACATTGCAAAATGATAATGTATAACGTACAATAATATAGATGAAAGAAGAACATGAGTCAAACGAAGTAAATTGCTTTGAGATTCTTATGGGAGATGTTGAAGATCCTGATCTAATGATTGCAGACCCTATATATAAATGGCAACAAACTGATGAAGGAAAATACATTATGGAAAATAGTGATCCAATTCCTAAATGGGTAAGAGATAATTCTCCAGACTATATGGGACACAAATATACAATTAAAGGATATCTCACAGACAAGCAAGTGACATATTTTAAACTAAAATATCAATAGGATTAACATGGCAACTAAGAAGAAGGCAACAACTAAAAAAACAAAAAAACAAAACATTTGTGTTACTGGTGGACTCGGTTTTATTGGAGCCCATGTTGTTGTCAAACTAATCAATGAAGGTCATAAAGTTGCTATATTAGACACTAAAACTGACTATGGTATTATAGATAAGGATGAACTTGATGCAGTTATGCAAGAAAGATTCTTTGGTATTGCTGGCCGCATGACTGATTCAGTTAGTCTAAACATCTATACAATTGATGTTGGTAATCCAGAACTTAAAACATTATTTGAAAAAGAAAAGTTCGATAGTGTAATTCATCTTGCAAGTTTCCCAAGACAAAAAGTTGTAAATGCTGATCCAACAGCAGGTTCTAAAGTAATGAGTGAAGGCTTGTTAAACATCTTAGAACTCAGTAGAAAAACTAAAGTTAAACGTTTCTCATATATAAGTTCATCTATGGTCTACGGAGACTTTACAGATAACGTAGAAGAATGGGAAGACTGTAATCCTCAAGGTCAGTATGCAATTATGAAGTATGCTGGAGAATTACTTGTACAAGATTACACTAGACAGTATGGACTAAATCATACTATCATTCGTCCTAGTGCTGTCTACGGGCCCTTAGATGTCTGTGACAGAGTTATCTCTAAGTTCTTTATCAATGCATTAAAAGGTGAAAAGATAGTTGTTAACGGTAAGATGGAGAAACTTGACTTTACATTTGTTAATGATGTTGCAACAGGAATAGTACAAGCAACTACAAGTCCTAAAGCAAAGAATGAAACATATAATCTTACTAAATCACAAGGTGTAACTCTTTATGATGCCGCTAACATGGTCAAACAAATTGTAGGCAAAGGTAATATTGAAGTCAAACAAAAAGATAAAGACTTCCCTAGTCGAGGCGCACTAAGCATTGAAAAAGCCCAGAAAGATTTCGGATATAATCCTGTAACTAGTTTAAATGAAGGGTTAATGATCTACAATAACTGGCTACGCAATTCTGAATATTGGCAGGAACAACTCTATGGCACTAAATCAAAAAATTAAGTATTTTGGATTAGACCGTCAATACGCAAATCTCAAAGATGAATTATTAGACGCCACAGATTCTGTATTATCTAGTGGCAGCCTTAACGATGGTATATACGCACAGAAATTCAAAGACTGGTTATCAATCAAAACTAAAGCACATTATGTCATACTATGTCATAGTGGTACACAAGCATTAGAGATCATTGCTCGTTATGAACGAGACACTTCTCCAGACCAAGACCCATATGCTGAATGGGAATATGATAAAGAAACATATCGAACAATCAGAGTTCCTAATCTAACTTACCCTGCAACAATGAATGCATTTCTAAGTGCTGGACTAAAGGTAGAATTGTGCGATACAGATCATAACGGTATCCTTTTGCCACAAGCGGAAGATGAACTACAAAAGATAGAATGTCATGTCGGACTCTTTGGTGCACCAACTGTAGCAGTAGAGAGTGACAATGGCATAAGTGTTCTGAACAATAACATTGCTATTATAGACGGGGCACAACATTGGTTGATCGCAGACGGTAACATCGGCACAGCAATGGCAATTAGTTTTGATCCTACTAAGAATCTAAATGCTTCAGGCAACGGCGGAGCCATCGTCACTAACAATCAAGCACTATATGAATTTGCTAATCAATGGAGAGACAACGGTAAGCCTCATCATTTCTATTCTGGTACTAACTCTAAGATGAGTGAGATTGATTGTGCCCATCTGATGGTTAGATCAAACTACATTGATGAATGGCAAGAACGCAGAAAACAAATTAGACAATACTATATAGAAAGATTTTCACATATTGAACCATTAAGATGTCTAAGTAAAGGCTTTGAGACTCATGCTGATTCAAAGTTTGTTGTATATACAAACACTGAACGTAATGATTTGGCTACATGGTTAGAACGAAA
>Ga0209830_10001136_pt1 | contig 24418 bp, 16 predicted proteins | sample ArcticOcean_MG_C_12_FD_187439 | JGI IMG/M metagenome (GOLD analysis project Ga0209830, IMG submission 187439) | Marine microbial communities from western Arctic Ocean - ArcticOcean_MG_CB8_130 (SPAdes) (version 2) | ecosystem: Environmental > Aquatic > Marine > Oceanic | place: Arctic Ocean...
CTATTTCAAGAATAAGCCAATCAACAGTATTAGATCAGGATAAAACATTATTCGTTTGGGCGGCTGGCAATACAGGACAATATGCTGATCAAGGTGCAGATTACTCCAGCCCTGATGTGTTTCCTGGCATGGCTCATCGAATATCTGAATTAAAAGGTCACTCCTTGGCTGTTGTGTCTGTAGATAGTGATGGAATCATTTCGGACTTTTCTAGTAGATGTGGCATAGCTGAAGATTACTGCTTGGCAGCTCCTGGGGAAGGAATAGTAGTAGCCTACCCAACATCACAAAGTGATCCAGGAATATACGAAGCAACAGATTCTTGTGTTGCTAACAATTCTTGTTATGCGGTGGGAGGAGGAACATCCTATGCAGCTCCATACGTAGCTGGAGGCTTGGCTTTGCTGGCTCAGCATTTTAATAATCAATTAGGAAACACTGAAATTCTTGAAAGAATTCTTTTAACAGCTGATAAGTCTGGAATATATTCTGATAGATCTATTTATGGTCAAGGTCTAATGGATTTAAATGCAGCTTCACAGCCTGTTGGGTCAACTATGGTGGCAACAGGATTGTCCCTCGAAAGCTCATTGTACTCAATTCAATCTTCTTCAATCAGTCAGGGGGGAGGTGTCATTGGTGATGGCTTATGGAATGCAATTAGTAAAAAAGAGTTTGTAGTTTTTGATCAGTTGGGTGCTCCTTTTAACAGATCTCTAAGCCAAACTTATATAAATAATCTACCTTCTCTTGCGTGGCTTAGCTCCAGACAATCAAATCCCTCTCAAAGGATTAGAGAAATTGAAACAAAGATATCAAAAAATACCTTTCTTACCCTTGGACTTGCCTCAAATAACTATGGCGAACATGATTTTTCACAAACTCTTTGGGCAAAGGATGATAGGAATTTAAGACAAATAGCAGTAAAAGGAAAATTGTCTCAATCTACCTCCTATTTTATGGGAAATGGCTTTAGTCCGTCTGTATACCTAGGAGTGAGTAACGATGAGCTTAAGAATAAATTGGGACGGTCTTCTTTTAATTCTTCACCATTTTTAGACCTGACGTCTTCAGGAAGTTTTATAGGTGCTGGATTGGAAGTTAATTCTAATACCGATATTTCTGCTGTTGCTTTTAAAGGCAAGAATTCTGAAAGTGAAAGATTCCTTAAGCAGCAACCAGAAATGTCAGGCATTTTATTAGAGTATAAGAAAAATTCTATTAATTACCAAATCTCGTTTCAAACTGGTCTTCTTAATGAACCTAAGGCCTTTTTAGGAGGTTCTTTAGGAGGCGCTTATGGTGATTTAGATGAATCTAAGAGCTATTTCTCAGGAATCCAAGCTTTATATGAGTTTACCAATTTCTATACTTCAGGTTCCCTCTTTTACGGCAAGACGATTACTGATTTTAATAAAGTAGGTTTAATTTCTAATATGAATAATTTTAAATCTTCTTCATTAAGCCTAGGTTTGTTCTCAAAGAAAGGTTTTGGTGAATATGACTCTTTCGGTGTTTTGCTTAGTCAGCCTTTAAGGCTTGAAGAGGGCAAGATTGATCTGTCAGTCCCAATAGGAAGAACCAAATCTCGTAGTGTATTGTTTGAGGATTACAGTATTGACCTCTCTCCTTCTGGAAGGGAAATGAATTTGCAGTTCGTATACAACTGGCCTTTTCTAAAAGGAAGTTTTTCTTCAAGACTAGGTTTTACTAAAGATGCAGGACACTTTGCTAACGAAGATCAACAGATTTATATCTCAACAAATTTTGAATTTGTTCTGAATTGAGTAGGAAAGAAAGCTTGATCTAGAAATGATTGGCTAAGCCAGATTGCGCTTGTTGATCTATTTCGTCTTTGTCTTCTAAAGGTTTATCAAGTTCCGCCCAATCAATTTCAAAATCGCTGTCTGCGTTTTCGTATTTTAACAAACCAAGCTCGTCATAGAGTGGTTTAACTTTATCAGTCAGAAGTCCAATTCTTTTAAGGTTAGGCAGAATTCTAGTAAAGAGCAAGTTCCTAAATTCATCATTGGTTTCGTCATTAAGAATCATTTCTCTTATTTCATCTTCAGGCATATTGAAATATTTTGCAGGTAACTCTGTATTCATTATTCTATCTCTCATAACTACGCATGCCTCAAAACAAAACATAGCTCTTTCTTCAAGTTCTTCTTCCGAGAGTGTCTGAAGAAATTCTTCAAGATAATTGACACCAAAAGTTACATGCCTGGCTTCGTCTCTAATGACGTAGTGAACTAATTGCCTAAGAAGAGGACAGTTAGATGTTTCTTTCATTGTTTGAAAAGCTGCTAATGCAAGGCCTTCAATAATAATCTGCATACCGATAAATTTAAGATCCCATCTAGGATCGGTTAAGATTTTATCCAATAAAGACTTTAAGTTTTTATTGATTGGATATTCCATGCCATGAACTTGTTGAATGTACCTATTAAAAACTTCAACATGCCTGGCTTCATCGAAAGTTTGAGATGCTGCATAAAGCTTGGCTTGGTAAGTAGGGGCACAAGAAACCAGTTGAGAAGCAACAAGAAGAGCTCCTTGTTCACCATGAAGAAATTGGCTTAAAGCCCACGCTTGATCATGCCTTAAATATTCTAATTTTTGATCGTCTGGAAGCATGCTAAGAGGGCCCTCCATTCTTGCTAACAATTCTGCTTTTATAGGATACTCATCTTTGGCTATATGAGTTCCCCAGTCTAAATCTATAGAGCCATCCCAATTAAGTTTTTTCCCTAATTCATAAAGTTTTTTTAGTCTGTTGTCGGCTATTGTGTAATCCCAGTTATAAGAACCTGTAAGTGGAGTTTCAAATATCTCTACGATATCTTCAATATTTTCAGGTTTAAAATCCGCTGGTAAATCAAACTCTCTAGGGTCGGTTGGGGTGCTGTCTAGCTTAGTTATTTTCATATATTTCTTAACCAGTTTCTCCGTAGTCAAGAGGTTTTGAAAGTTCTTCCCAACTTGTATCGCCATTGTTCTCTAAATCTTTAAATTCTAAGATTCCCATTTTTTCATATTTTTCAGCGACCTTATCAGTCAGCAAGCCTATTCTTTTTAAATTAGGCATTATCTTTGAGAAGAGCAGATTGTTAAATAAAGTTGAACCTTCCGATTGATTAATCACTTCAGCAGCTGCCTCTTCATCCCATCCGTAATGCTTCATTACATTTGTGCTTCCAAATCGGTTTCTCATTACCACACACGCTTCATAAGCAAAGTCTGCTCTTTCTTCTTTTTCTTCTTCCGAGAGGGTTTCAATAAATTCTTCCAAGTAGTTAACACCAAAAGTTACATGCCTGGCTTCATCCCTAATAACTAGATAAAAAATGTCTTTAAGAAGGGGGTCCATGGCAGCAGCCCTTTGTCTTTCAAATGCAGCTAATGCAAGACCTTCAATGATTATCTGCATACCAATAAATTTAAGATCCCATCTTGGATCAGTCAAGATTTTATCTAGCAGCAGTTTAAGTCCAGGCATGATTGGATAAGTCCAGCCAATCCTTTCTTGCAGGTACTTATTGTAAACTTCTACATGCCTGGCTTCATCGAATGTCTGAGAAGCCGCATACAATTTAGCTTGATAAGTCGGAGCACAAGATACCAATTGTGATGCTACTAATAATGCCCCTTGTTCGCCATGAACTATCTGACTCAATCCACTGGAAAGTATGTGCCAACTGCACTCTATTTTTTGTTCTTCACTCAAGTCGTCATAAGGCTTAAACCCTTTAAATTGCTGAAATTCAGGAAGAGAAGCCCATTTTTTATGAGAGTAGTGTTCGTTGGACCAATCTAGGTCCATTGTGGCATTCCAATTAAGTTTTTTTCCAAGCTCATAAAGCTTTTTTAGCCTGTTGTCTGCTGTGGTGTAGTCCCAATTGTACGAACCTGTTAAAGGAGTTTGGAATATCTCAACGATGTCTTCAACGTCTTGTTTTTTTAATTTACTCTCCAAGTCATCGTTATCAAAATAACGGAGTCCAGAAGGGCAAGAGTCTATCTGTGTAATTTTCATACTCTTATTATAAAATTAGAAAACGTGTGGTCAAGAAATAAGAGACGAGGAGGACATTTTTTGATCAATCAGTCAACCTTAAACAAGTCCGTTAATTGCTCAAGCATAGCTCCTCCAAGCTCCTCAGCTCGATGAATGGTTACTGCATTTTTGTAATAGCGGGTAACGTCATGACCTATTCCAATAGCTATAAGATTAACTGGGGATTGAGATTCAATAGAATGAATGACTTGTCTTAGGTGTATGTCTAGAAAATTGTTTCTATTTGCAGAAAGTGTACTGTCGTCAACGGGTGCTCCATCAGATATTACCATCAATATTTTTCTTTGTTCTTGACGCTTGGCCAGTCTGTCATGTGCCCAAATTAAGGCTTCTCCATCTACGTTTTCTTTAAGCAGTCCTTCTCTTAGCATAAGACCAAAGTTTTTTTGACCTCTTCTCCAAGATGTATCAGCAGATTTAAAAATTATATGCCTTATGTCATTTAACCTGCCTGGGCTTTCTGGCTTTCCATCATCCATCCATTTTTTTCTACTGTCTCCGCCCTTCCATTGTTTGGTTGTGAATCCAAGCACTTCTGTCTTTACACTACACCTTTCAAGGGTCGTGCTTATTATATCAGCACATATCGCCGCCACGGTCATTGATCTGCCTCTCATAGAACCAGAGCTATCCACTAGAATTGAAACAGTCGTGTCTTTAAAATCAGTATCTTTTTCAACTTTGTAGCTCAATGCACTTAGGGGGTCCGTAATTATTGTATGAAGTCTTGAAGGATCTAACATTCCTTCGTCTTTATTAAATTCCCATGACCTGTTTTGTTGAGACATAAGGAATCTTTGAAGCCTGTTCGCAAGTTTTGAAACGGTAGTTTTACTTGGCCCCATCAGCTGGTCTAAATGCTTACGAAGTCTTTGAAGTTCTTCTGGGCTGCAAAGCTCTTCTGCCGTTATCTCTTCATCAAAACTCCGAGTAAATACTTTGTAGGTAAAATTTGATGTTTGGCCTACTAGAGATTCTAACCAAGATTGATTGGTCATAACTTCTTCGTTTTCATCAACTATGGAATCTTCTTCGGCATCTCCCATTTCTGATTCTTCTTCTTCCGAGCCTTCTTCTGTCTCTGAATCTTGAGGTAAATCCGATTCATCGGGAGTTTCTTCTTCATCAGAATCGTCTTGACTGTCCGTTGAGTCATCATTGTCTGCGTCTGTTGAAGGTTCGTCCTCTTCAGACAGGGGCTCTACATCCTCTAAGTCTAAAACGTTTAAGAGTTTTTTTACTACTTCAGCAAACTTCTCTTGATCTTCGAGAGACCCTTCTAATTCAGATTTAAATGCAGATTCATTCTTCTTTAATTCTTTTTCCCAGGGTTTTATTGACCTTTTTGCGTCGTTAGTCTGGTCTTCCTTAAGTAAGATATTCCTAATCCAAGTTTCTAATGCAATATCTAAAAGATCTTCTTTTTCTTCAAAGACGGCTGAAGCTGCGCATTTCTCATCAAATTTTGCTTTGAGATTAGACGCCACTCCCGCATATTTTTTTGAACCAATAATTTCAACTCTGACATCTTCTAGATTGGCCATAATTGAGTTCAGCTTCGAACTCCCAGTGTCCATTGTAATCTTGTTTGATCTATACCTTTTTGTTAATGCCAATAGATCGGCTTTCCCTCTAAAGGAAGACAATTCTGATTTTTTATTAGGAGGACTTGGAAGGACGTTGATGCTTCCGAAATTTACTTCCAGTTCTGACTCTTGCGAAAGAGCTCTAGTTGCAGCCGCAACGGCCTCTTTTATATCCTCATGCGAGGTTGTCTTCGAAGGCATAAGAAATATTTAGTCCTCTGCTAGTCCTTCAGCAATGGATTCTTCAAGCTCTTGATTGAAGCATCTTTGATAATATTCAGCGATAATTGATTTTTCAGTTTCATCGCACTTATTTAAAAAAGTAATTTCAAATGATTTATTTAAATCTTGAAAAATTTGATTATTTTCAGCCCAACTAATGACTGTCCTCGGAGACATTAATGTTGAAATATCACCATTAGCAAAACCCTGCCTTGACAGGTTGGCAACCGATATCATGTTGGTAGCCTCTACAATTCCATCCTTAGTATCCATAGAAGGAATCTTAGATAAAATTACTTTGAGTTCAAGTTCTGGATCTAGATAATTAAGAGTAGACACAATATGCCATCTGTCCATTTGACCTTGGTTTATCTGCTGTGTTCCATGATACAGGCCGGTTGTATCTCCTAAGCCTACAGTGTTAGCCGTTGCAAAAAGTCTGAAGCTTGGGTGTGGGGTAATTACTTTATTTTGATCAAGCAACGTTAGTTTTCCTTCTACTTCCAATACCCTTTGTATAACAAACATAACATCCGGTCTTCCTGCATCGTATTCATCAAAAACCAATGCCGTAGGACCTTGAAGAGCCCAAGGCAAAATGCCTTCCTTAAACTCCGTAATCTGTTTCCCGTCTTGGAGGACGATGGCATCTTTTCCTAAAAGGTCTATCCTACTTATGTGGCTATCTAAATTAACTCTTACACAGGGCCAGTTTAGCCTTGAAGCAACTTGTTCAATGTGGGTTGATTTCCCCGACCCATGATAACCTTGAATCATCACTCTTCTGTTGTGGGAAAACCCAGCTAATATAGCTAAAGTTGTATTTTTATCAAATTTGTATGCGCTGTCTAAAGCAGGAACATAATCATTTCCATTACTAAATGCCGGAACTTTTAGATCAACATCTATGTCGAATGTTTCTCGAACATCCAATTCAGTATCTGGGTTCTGTTCTGAGGGGTTCATATTTTTGTTAGTCATGTTTTGTATATTTAAAATAGCGACCCATTATCCTTATTTGAAGACTTTCAGCAAGAAGCACCTCTGTTGTATAATAGATTTATGGGAAAAAAAGATTTAAAAGATGTTGAAGGAATATGGCAGATTATTAGACAAGAGACCCGTAAAAGGGTCGAAGCTGAACCTGTATTGGCAAGTTTTTTCCATTCAACTATCCTAGAACATCATTCTTTTTCTTCAGCTATTGCTGATCAATTATCTAATGATCTAGCCAGTCACTCTGTACAACCCATGATGATAAGAAACGTTATTAAAGAGGCCTTAAGTTCAAGTCAGAGCCTTCTTGAAGATACGGTTTCAGACCTGTTGGCTGTTAAAGATAGAGACCCTTCTTGCAAGTACCTTTCTGAGCCACTTTTATTCTTTAAAGGATTTAAAGCTTTGCAAGCTCATCGAGTGGCTAATTGGTTGTGGAAAAATGAACGTCATACATTGGCTCATTTCTTCCAAAGCAGGTCGTCAGAAGTTTATGGAGTAGATATACATCCTGCAGCCCAAATTGGTAAAGGAGTAATGATTGACCATGGCACTGGAGTGGTTATCGGAGAAACCTCAGTAGTTGAGGATAACGTTTCTATATTTCAAGGTGTAACACTAGGTGGGACTGGAAAACAAATTGGAGACAGGCATCCTAAGGTCAGAGAGGGAGTTTTATTGAGTGCTGCGTCTACAGTATTAGGAAATGTGGAGATAGGTAGAAATGCTAAAATTGCAGCGGGGAGTGTAGTGCTAACCGATGTAAAAGAAGACACAACAGTAGCTGGTGTGCCAGCTAAAGAAGTTGGAGATGCCAATACAGAAACGCCTGGATGGGATGTTGATCAGTCTATAGTTAAAAAATAATTAAGGAGTACCTGTCGTGAAATTTGAAACTATTCTCTACGAGATAAAAGAAAAAATATTAACTATCACTTTAAACAGGCCTGAAAAGCTCAATGCCTTTACAGGCTTAATGATGAAAGAGCTTATAACGGCTTTTGAAGCAGGAAGTAATGATGATAACGTCCGAGTGATAATTGTTACTGGTGCGGGAAGGGGTTTTTGTGCTGGTGCCGACCTCCAAAAAGGGGGCGCCAACTTTAATCATGAAATAAAAAAAGCTGCGACTAATCTTGATATTAAAAAGCCCGAAGAACAGACAGAAGAAGAGCTTGAACAGATAAGAGACGGCGGCGGGCTAACAACACTTGCAATTTATGACTGCAATAAACCTGTCATTGGAGCTATTAATGGAGCTGCAGTAGGTGTAGGGGCTACGATGACTTTACCAATGGACATAAGGATTGCCAGTGACGAAGCACGGTTTGGATTTGTATTTGCTAGAAGGGGTCTTGTGCCAGAAGCTGCTTCAAGCTGGTTCTTACCTAGAGTTGTAGGTATTAGTAAAGCGTTAGAATGGACTTACTCAGGCAAAGTGTTCTCAGCTCAAGAAGCTCTAGAAGGAGGCTTGGTGAGGTCCGTGCATGCTCCAGAAGATTTACTAAGAGTAGCCAGAGAGATAGCAGAAGAAATAATTAACAATACTTCGCCCGTTTCAGTTTCATTAACACGTCATATGCTTTGGAAAATGTTGGGAGCAAGTCATCCCATGGAAGCTCATCAGGTCGACTCAAGGGCTATTTATGAGCTAGGAAAAGGTGAGGATGTTAAAGAAGGGGTAAATGCCTTCCTAGAAAAACGTTCTTCAGAGTTTCCTAATAAAGTCAGCAAAGATATGCCAAAATTCTTTCCTTGGTGGACGCCCAAAACATTTAAATAATTATGAAAAAGAAAGCATTAAATAAGCTCTTAAAGCTTATGGATTTGGAGACTCTTGAGGAAAATCTTTTTAGAGGACAGAGTGAGAACATAGGAGGACCAAGAGTCTTTGGTGGTCAAGTTATTGGACAAGCTTTAACGGCTGCTGTAAGAACGGTACCTGAAAAGAGATCAGTCCATTCTTTGCATGCTTATTTTCTGCGTCCTGGAGATATGGAATATCCCATTATTTATGATGTAGAAAGAACAAGAGACGGAGGAAGTTTTACTACTCGTAGAGTGGTAGCGATACAAAAAGGTGAACCAATATTTGATATGGCATTATCTTTCCATAAAAAAGAAAAAGGCCCTTCTCATCAGATTGATATGTTGGACATCCCAGGCCCAAATGAATGCGTAAGTGAACTTGAAGTTAGAAAGAAGATGATAGATAAAGTGCCAGAAAGATTTAGAGATTTCTTTTTAAGAGAGAGACCTATAGAAATAAGGAATCTTCCTGGCGAAGGAATGTTTGAGGTACCTCAAAAGAAAGTCCCTTATAAGCATGTTTGGATGAAGGCTGTTGCTAAATTGCCCGATGACATTGTTCAACATCAGGCGGTGTTGGCTTATGCTTCAGATATGGGGCTCTTGAGTACTGCCATGAATCCACACAAATTAAGTTTTGCTAAAGGTAATGTGCAAAGTGCCAGCCTAGATCATGCTATGTGGTTCCACAGGCCATTCAGAGCTGATGAATGGATGCTTTATTCAACCGACAGCCCAAGTGCAAGTAATGCAAGAGGATTCAATAGAGGCAGTGTCTACACAGAAAAAGGGGTTCTAGTTGCGTCTGCAGTCCAAGAAGGATTGATGAGAGTTGTAAAGAAATAGTTTCTTTATAATATTTTTACTAGATTGCTCTGTTTCAATTAAATCGAATGTATATCGACTTCAGCTCTAAGGAAATATTATTTTTATTCTAAGGTGGTAGAGCCCATTAAGTGCTGATCAATTTCACGAGCAGCAGCTCTTCCTTCATTGATAGCCCAAACCACAAGCGACTGACCTCTTCTGCAATCGCCGGCTGCAAAGACTTTAGGATTGGAAGTCTGGTGAACATTATGCTCTGCTTTGTAATTACTTCTTTCGTCAAGATCAACGGAGAGGGGTTCGCTGACGTAGTGTTCAGGACCTAAAAATCCCATTGCTAAGAGAATCAGATCAGCTTCCCAGTCTTTCTCTGTGCCCTCAACTTCTTGGAAGTTGCTATCAACCTCAACGGTTTTAATTCCCCTAAGGCTTCCGTCTTCATTTCTTAAAAATTCTTTACCAGATATTGAATACACCCTAGGATCTTCTCCAAAGACATCATTTGATTCTTCATGACCGTAGTCAACTTTATAGATTCTAGGAAAAAGTGGCCATGGATTATTTTCAGCTCTTTCTTTTGGCGGTTGAGCCATAATTTCGAAGTTAACCAGAGATTTACAACGGTGTCGAAGTGAAGTTCCTATGCAGTCTGTACCAGTATCTCCTCCACCAATTACAATTACATTTTTATCTTTCGCACTAATAAAGTTGCCGTCATCGTGCTCTGTGTCTAGAAGGCTTTTTGTATTTTTTCTGAGGAAGTCCATAGCAAAGTGGACACCATCACCTTCTCTGTTAGGAATAGGGAGGTCTCTTGGTTTAGTGGCACCTGTCGTCAATAAAACTATGTCATTGCTATCAATCAATTCTTCACTGCTTATTGAACTCTCTGAAGATCCGCCCACATCAGAATTAACTTTAAATTTTATCCCTTCTAATTCCATTTGCTCAGCTCTTTGTTCCAAAATAGACTTTTCTAGTTTCATATTGGGTATGCCATACATCATAAGCCCACCAATCCTGTCTGCTCTTTCATAAACCGTTACATTGTGTCCAACACTGTTCAGTTGTTGTGCTGCTGATAACCCTGCAGGGCCTGATCCAACAACAGCTATGGTTCTGTTGGTGCGTATGTTTGGAATTTGTGGTTCCAACCAACCATTTTTAAAACCTTTGTCAGCTATGGCAAATTCTAGATTTTTAATTGCGACAGGGCTCTCGGTTATCCCTAAGACGCATGCTCCTTCGCAGACAGCAGGACACACACGACCAGTCACTTCTGGAAAGTTATTGGTCTTCATTAGCCTGTGAAAGGCTTCTTTCCATCTGTTTTGATAGACAAGATCATTCCATTCAGGAATTAAGTTGTAAACAGGACAACCTTCTCCTGATTGGCAAAATGGAACACCGCAGTCCATGCAACGAGAAGCTTGAGTCTTTAACCCTTCGTCTTCGTGATCGGTATAAATTTCTTTAAAATCCAATAAGCGCTCATGAGTTGGCCTATACGGCTCAACGGCTCTTTGAAACTCTTTAAAGCCAGTTAGTTTGCCCACTGTTAAACAGCCTCCATTTTATTGATAGCCATTTCTTCAAGAACTCTTTTATAATCAGTTGGCATAACCTTAACAAACTTCTTAAGTTGTAAATCCCAATCTGAAAGAATATCTTTAGCTACTTTAGAATCTGTATATTTCTGATGATTTTGAATCAGTTGTTTTAAATCTTTGATGTCTTTTTCTTCTTCTAAAACTTCAATGTCGAAGGTGTCAAGATTACATTTTTTCTCAAATTCAGAATGAGGATCATAAATAAATGCCTCGCCGCCACTCATTCCAGCTCCAAAATTTCTTCCAGTTTGGCCTAAAATAACTGCCTTGCCACCGGTCATGTATTCACAACCATGGTCTCCAATACCTTCTACAACAACTGTTGCGCCACTATTTCTAACACAAAATCTTTCAGCAGCTATGCCACTAAAATAAGCCTCACCTGATGTAGCTCCATACAAAGCAACATTTCCAAGCAAGATATTATCTTCTGCAGCAAAGTTACTTTCTTTTGGAGGGTAGATAATTAACTTACCACCCGAAAGACCTTTTCCTACAAAATCATTGGCATCACCTTCCAAAGTTATTGATATGCCTTTTACCAGCCATGCTGCTAAGCTTTGGCCTGCAGATCCATTTAGTTTTATATTGATAGTGTCTTCTGGCAACCCTTCTGATTCCCAGACTTTTGAAACTTCATTAGAAAGCATTGTCCCTACTACTCTGTTTGTATTGACAATAGTTTCTTCAAATTCAACTTTTTCACCTTTCAGGATGGCCTTCTGGCTTTTCTCAATAAGGACATGATCAAGTGCTTTTTCGAGTCCATGGTCTTGAGTTTGAGTGTTGTAGACTTCGGTATTTTCAAAAATCTTTTCAGCCGGCTGAAGAATATTAGAAAAATCTAAACCGTTTCTTTTCCAATGCTCTATGGCATTATCAGATTGGAGGCAGTCAACTCTCCCTATCATTTCTTCAATGTTTTTAAAGCCAAGCTCAGCCATAATTGTTCTAAGATCTTTTGCAACCATGAAAAGATAATTGACTACATGCTCAGGCTCTCCTTTAAATTTCTTTCTTAATTCTTTGTCTTGTGTGGCTATGCCTACAGGACAGGTGTTTAAGTGACACTTTCTCATCATGATGCAACCTAAAGTTACCAGAGGAGCAGTAGCAAATCCAAATTCTTCAGCACCCAGTAAAGCAGCTATCGCAACGTCTCTACCTGTTTTTAATTGACCATCTGTCTGCAGTACTACTCTTGATCTGAGGTTGTTCATCACGAGTGTTTGATGGGTTTCGGCAACGCCTAACTCCCAAGGTAGGCCTGCGTGTTTTATAGAAGTAAGAGGAGAAGCTCCAGTTCCTCCATCATGCCCGGCTATGACAAGATGATCCGTTTTTGCTTTTACTACTCCTGAGGCAATTGTCCCTACGCCAACTTCTGAAACTAGTTTTACACTAATTCTAGAGGCTCTATTTGCATTTTTGAGATCGTGAATAAGTTGAGCCATGTCCTCAATCGAATATATATCATGATGAGGGGGAGGACTTATTAATCCTACACCAGGAGTTGAGTGCCTTATTTTTGCTATGTATTCATCAACTTTTTTGCCTGGCAGTTCTCCGCCTTCTCCTGGTTTTGCCCCTTGAGAAATTTTAATTTGCAATTCATCTGCATTTGTTAAGTACCACATGGTTACCCCAAATCTGCCAGAGGCTACTTGTTTGATCGCTGAACGTTTAGAGACCCCACTTTCTAATGGCTTAAATCTTATAGGATCTTCACCACCTTCTCCTGTATTTGACTTGCCACCAAGTTCATTCATTGCAATTGCTAAAGATTCATGTGATTCAGTAGATATAGAGCCTAAGCTCATTGCCCCAGTTGCAAATCTTTTAACTATTTCTTTTTCTGACTCAACTTCTTCAATGTTTATGGATTTATTCTTGGAGTTAAATTTAAGAAGGCCCCTTAGAGTGCTGCTCTTGGTTGTGTGCTCGTTTGCATGTTTAGCAAAGTCCCAATAAGCACTTTCATCATTAGTTCTTGCTGCGAGTTGTAAGCTAGAAATAGTTTTTGGGTCCCACATATGTGATTCACCGCCATTTCTCCAATGGAAATCACCAGGATTGGGAAGAACAGCTATTTTGCCTTCTAAATCTTTTGGATAACCAAGTTCATGCCTTCTTTCTACTTCTTTGGTCAGAGCTTCAAAGTTAATTCCTTGAACCCTACTTGCTGTCCCAGGAAAGGCTCGTTCTATTATTTCATCGGACAAGCCAACGGCCTCAAAAATCTGAGCTCCTTTGTAGGAATGTAAGGTAGAGATACCAATTTTAGCCATTACCTTCATTATTCCTTTCTTAACACCTTTCTTATAGGCAGCAATCATTTCATCGTAACTGTGCACTTCTGATTCATCTAGTAAGCCATCTATTTTGGCTTGCCAGAGCGCTTCAAAAGCAAGGTAAGGATTGATGGCGTCTGCTCCGTATCCAAAAAGTAAGCAGTGATGATGAACTTCTCTTGCTTCTCCAGTTTCTACAACAAGTCCAATTTTTTTTCTTTTTTCACTGCTTATGAGATGATGATTTAAGGTTGAACAGGCCAATAATGAGCTTATAGCAATTCTATTTTCATCTAATAATTTATCAGAAAGTATTATGTAAGAATAGCCATCATCTATAGCTTTTTCTGACTCTGAACATATAGTGGAGAGAGTTCCTAAAAGACCTTTATGTCCTTCTTCTTTTGGGTATGTGATATCTAATGTTTTTGTTTTCCATCCAAAACTATTTAATTCCTTGATGGTTTTTAATTCTTTATCTGAAAGGATGGGATTTTTTATTCTTAATCTGTGTGCATTCTCCGGCTTAGTAGATAGAAGATTACCTTCAGGTCCAATTAAGCACTCTAGAGACATGATCACCTCTTCCCTTATTGAGTCTATTGCTGGATTGGTTACTTGTGCAAAGAGTTGTTTGAAGTAATCAAACAAGAGCCTAGGCTTATCAGAAAGACATGCCAAAGCAGCGTCATTTCCCATAGAACCTAAAGGATCCCTTAATTCAGTTACAAGAGGTAAGAGCATAAATTTCATGGTTTCAGTCGTGTAACCAAAAGCTTGCATACGGGAAATCAGATTGTGTTCAACTGATTCAATTTCCAAACCTTCAGAAATATCCTCTAAATCGACTACCTCCTCTTTTATCCATTGATTAAAAGGTCTTGAAGCGCAAATGTCAGATTTAATTTCTTCATCTGGAATCATTCTTCCTTTTTCAAAATCAATTAAGAACATCTTTCCGGGTTGAAGTCTGCCCTTTAGCAAAACATCTTTAGGGTTGACTGGAAGAACTCCAACTTCCGAAGCCATAATTACTTTACCTTGTTTAGTAACATAGTATCTGCTTGGACGGAGACCATTCCTGTCTAAAACTGCTCCTGCGCTCTTTCCGTCAGTAAAGACAATTGATGCAGGACCATCCCAAGGCTCCATGATCGAAGAAGAATATTCATAAAAGTCCTTTTTTTCTTGCGGCATATTTACATCTGATTGCCAAGCTTCTGGGATCATCATCATGACTGATTCTTGAAGGCTCCTTCCATTAAGAAGTAAAAACTCTAGTACATTATCAAAGCTACCAGAGTCTGTGCAGTCCTTTTCTGCTACGGGGAATAGACTGGTTAAATTACTGCCATAGAAATCACTTTCTGCTATGCCTTGTCTAGCAATCATTGAATTAACATTTCCTTTAAGGGTATTTATTTCTCCGTTGTGACACATGTATCTATTGGGCTGTGCTCTATCCCAAGAAGGGAAGGTGTTGGTGCTGAATCTTGAATGAACCATAGCAAGATGGGTCTGAAAGGATGGATTCTCAAGATCGGGATAAAAAGGAAATAATTGAGATGGCGTGAGCATTCCTTTGTAAACCATTACAGTTGCAGAGAGGCTGCATGCATAAAAAAGTCCTGCTTCTTCCAAGTCTGTATTCTCTCTTAATAGATGGGTAAACCTTTTTCTTATTAAATAAAGTTTTCTTTCGAATTCATTCTCATTTGACCCCTCTTTTTTACCTATCAAGAGTTGAGAGATAAAAGGTTGAGCTGTCAGAGCGGCAGGGCCTACATTTGCTTTAATAGGATCAGTAGGCACGTCCCTCCATCCAAGAAAAAACTGTTCTTCTTCTTTGATAATCTTTTCAATTTGATTCATGCAAAAAAGTCTTTCAACTTTTAGTTGAGGAAGAAAAATATTACCAACAGCATAGGAGCCTTTATCAGGAAGGGAGAGGTGAATTTTCTTAGCCTCTTTTTGAAAGAAACCATCAGGTATTGCCATCAGTATGCCTGCACCATCACCAGTATTCTCTTCAAATCCACATCCGCCTCGATGATCCATCCTAGAATTTATGTGAAAGGCATCTTCCATTATCTCTCTTGAAGGAATTCCTTTTATATTAGCTACAAGGCCAACCCCACAAGAATCTTTTTCAAATTGAGGATCATAAAGCCCCGTCTTCCTTGGAAGGCCAAATTTGTAAGTTTTCTTTTTATTATTTTTTATCACTTATTTTAAAGATAAAGGTTCCTTCAACATCCGATGTTAAAAAGAAAAAAAATTTAATTTTTTGGTGCGCGCAGAATCTATATATTACCCTTAGATGTACTTTCTGGGAAGGCAAAAGTCTATTTTAAAAAGATGAATCTATTGCTCTTGTCAAGATACTTTTATCAATTTTACTTACTTTAGTAGCACTTCCGAGCTGATTTAAAATAATGAAATTCATATTATTTCCTGATTTCTTTTTATCACCCAGCATTGATTGATAAACAATTTCCGCATCAAGCTTAGCGATTGGTTTGGTTGTAATTCCAGCTTTCTTTAGAAGGTTTTGGCATCTTTCTATGTCTGAATCTTTAATTTTCCCCATAAGTTTTGAAAGGTTCAAGGCTATTATCATGCCTAAAGATACAGCCTCTCCATGGTTGTACTCTTTAAATCCACCTATAAGTTCAATTGCATGACCAAAAGTGTGTCCAAAGTTCAGTAGAGCTCTATCACCTCTTTCTTTCTCATCTCGACTTACAATGTTGGCTTTAATTTCTAAGGAGCGACTTATGGTATGTTCGATTGCTGCTGATTCAAGATCCAGAATGTCTTCTATATTTTTTTCTAGCCACTCAAAATAATCTATATCTTGAATGAGACCATGCTTGATGACTTCAGCCATACCACAACTTATTTCTTTTAATGGAAGAGTGGCAAGGAAAAGGGAGTCTATAACTACTAATCTTGGCTGATGAAAAGATCCAATCATATTTTTTCCTGAGGGATGATTAATTGCTGTTTTTCCACCTACAGACGCATCAACTTGAGCTAATAAGGTCGTAGGTATGAGTATAAAATCTACACCCCTTTGGTAAGTTGAGGCGGCAAATCCAGTTATATCACATACTATCCCACCTCCAAATCCAATTAAAACTGCATCCCTACTGTATTTTTTTTCAATAAGAATTGAGTGAATTTTGCTAAGTGTTTCAAGAGATTTATTTTCTTCTGAGGCGTAGATACTTATAAACTCTAAGTCCAGTAAGTTTGGAGGCAAGGATTCCTTTAATACCTTCAAAGAATCTTCAGGAAGCTTGTTATCATATACAACAAGGATTTCTTTTCCTTCTAATAACTCAAGGCTCTCTTGGTTTAAGATATTTTCTCCAACTTTAATTAGATAATTGGAATCTTTTAGTTCTAAGTTTATTGTTTTCATATTTAAAGTAGCTTAAGAATTTCTTCCACAACCTGATTATTACTTCTATCGCCTGCTTCTATAGTTATATTAGCAATTTCTTCATACAGCGGTGTCCTTTGCTTTTTAAGATTTTTTAGTACTTGCTCTTTATCTTTACTATCCAATAGAGGTCTGGATTTATCCATCAAGGTCCTTTCCAGTTGTGTCTGTATTGAAACCTCAAGATAGATCACTACTCCTGATTCTGAAATCAACTTTCTGTTATTTTTTTCTATTATGATGCCTCCGCCTGTTGAGATAACAATCTCATCGTTTAGACAGACTTCCTTTAGTACCTCTTCTTCTCTTATTCTAAAGCCACTTTCTCCTTCAATATCAAATATCCAAGATATTTCAGCTCCCGCTCTATCTTCTACCTGCTGATCGGTGTCTACAAAATCCAAGTTCAGACGATTAGCAAGTTTAAGACCAATAGTAGACTTACCAGAAGCCATTGGACCAATAATTAAAAGACGCATTAAGGTATTATAACTAAAAGATCTTTTTAAAAAGATGTATGAATAAATTTAAAGAATTAATTGATAAAATCTATGTAAGACTTATTTTGTTGGGAGTAAGTGGTTTTTTAATTTTATTAAGTAGTTTAAATATTTATATTGAAAGTAAGTTGCCAGATGAAAATAAAATTAGAGATATTGAACTCCAAGTCCCATTAAAAATTTATACCGAAGATAGAAAATTAATTGGAGAGTTTGGAGAAAAGAGAAGAACGGCTTTAGATTTTGAACTCATACCTCAGCATTATGTCAATGCAGTTCTAGCAGCAGAAGATGACCAGTTCTTTAGTCATTCTGGAGTAAGTTATTCGGGCTTACTAAGATCAGTATATCGACTCATGGTTTCAGGAAGAATTCAGGGTGGAGGTAGCACAATAACTATGCAAGTAGCAGGTAATTATCTGACTAGTAGAGATATAAATATCTATCGGAAAATAAAAGATATTTTTTTATCCTACAGGTTGGAGGAAACTTACTCTAAAGAGGAAATTTTTGAGTTCTACGTAAATAGAATTTTTTTTGGAAATAGAGCTTATGGGATCGCTGCAGCAAGTGAAGTTTATTATGGATCTGCTCTGGAAGATCTTAATTTAGCTCAATGGGCCATGATTGCCTCCTTACCCAAAGCTCCTTCCAAAATTAATCCATTAGTTGACCCACAAAGAGCACTTGAAAGAAGGAATTGGGTTTTAGGAAGGATGCTGAAATTAGAATCTATCCACCAAGAACAATATGATTTGGCAATTAAAGCTCCATTAACCGCTTCTTATCATGGATTAGTTTCAGAGGTTTCAGCACCTTATGTGGCAGAGTCTATAAGACGATTAATGATTCAAGAATATGGACTGAGTGCTTATAAAGAAGGCTATGAGGTCTTCACAACCTTGGACTCTGTAAAGCAGAATAGTGCAAATATTGCCATTAAGGAAGGTCTCGAAACTTACGATAGAAGGCATGGATTTAGACAGGCAGAGAATTATAAGGACTTATTCCCTGAAAATTTCTTTGACCTCCCCTTCACGAAAAGATCTTCTTTTATTTCCTTTACAGAAATAATTGAAGAAGATGTTCAAGGCCCAGAACCTTTGTTTGACGTACTTAATTTACTCAAATCATTAAATAATTGGGATACTAAATTTCCTGCCATAGTTGTTGATATGGATGATGGTCTCAAGCTCTTAAATAATAGAAGGGAGATCTTAAATTTAGCATGGTCTGATCAATTGAGCTGGGCAAGACCTTATATAAATGAGAACAGAAGAGGGCCCAGACCTAAAAAGTATTCAGATTTTCTAAAATTAGGTGACCTTGTATGGATAAAAAGAGAACTTTCTAATAAGAAATATCTTTTAACGCAGATACCTGAGGTTCAGGGGGCACTTGTAGCTCTGAATCCAAATACCGGAGCAGTAGAAGCTCTTGTTGGAGGTTATGATTTTTATCTAAGTAAGTTTGATAGAGCCAGCCAGTCTTCCCCTTTATTAGGTTCAAATTTTAAGCCTTTTCTCTATGCAGCTGCATTTAGTAATGGTTTTAATGCTTCAGATCTTATAAATGATGCACCTATTGTTTTTGATGACGTAGCTCTGGAAGAAAGATGGAGACCAAGAAATGCAAGCGGAAAGTTTTTTGGGCCAACTAGACTTAGGGAAGGTTTATTACAAAGCAGAAATCTAGTTTCAATAAGATTGCTAAGAGAATTGGGCATAGACACTACTAGAAATTTTTCAAGAAGATTTGGGTTTGAAATGAATAGACTGCCTGCTGATCTTTCACTTGCATTAGGTACTGCTTCTCTTAGTCCTTTAAAAAATGCTGTTGCTTATAGTGTTTTTGCTAATGGCGGAAAGAAAGTTAAATCCTTTTTGATTAAAAAAATTACGGATAGGTCTGGCGTCATTATATTCCAAAGAGAAACCCCAGAAGAAGAAATGCAAGTCATAGATGAAAGAGTAGCTTTCTTGATAAAAGATATTCTTCAAGAAGCAGGAAGAAGAGGGACTGCAAGAAAAATAACTGAACTTGGCAGGTCAGACTTTTCTGGAAAAACTGGAACTACAAATGAAGCTGAAAGTACATGGTTTACTGGATTTAATGATGAATTAGTAACTACAGTTTGGGTAGGGTTTGATCAACCAAAGAGTTTAGGTAGTAGAGAATTTGGCTCTTCTACCGCCTTGCCTATTTGGATGGATTTCATTAAAAAAAATCAAGACAAACTAGAGATTAGTTCTTCGTTGCCTCCGCCCGGATTGGTTGTTATTAAGGTGGATAAAAAAACAGGAAAAAGATCTCAGGAAGAATCAAGTGACGTGATATTTGAATATTACCTTGAAGAAAATTCTCCTAAAATTAATTAAGAAGTTAAGGCCGAGATAATTAAATCTATTTGTTCCGATGTTCTTGATGAAGGTCTTTCTGCAAATCCCGACCTAACGAATTGCTGAATTAAACCTTCTGTAGTTGCAAGTAAGAGGTTTGCAGATGAAGCAGTAGTAAGAGACATTTTCTTTTTAGTAGCTTGCTCGAATTTTTGTAAATTTTGTTTAATTAGCAACTCAATTTTAGAGAAAAGTAGAATAATTCTTTCGTCTAAGATGGCTTCTTCGCTAGAAAAAGCCTCTCTTGTTAAAAGCTTAGCCAGGCCTGGATTCTTTTCGCTAAAGGATATTAAGAGTAGTAATATTTTTTTTACTTTAACCAGGGGTTCTTGGTCTGTTTTATTAACATTACCGATAAGCTCCAGAAGGCTTTGTTCACAGAAATCAACCAGTCCTGAATATATCTTCCGTTTACTCGGAAAGTGTCTGTAGATGGCTGCTTCAGTAATTCCACATTGTTTAGCTATTAGAGCAGTAGTAATTTTAACAGGACCTTTTTCGCCCAACATAGTTGCAAGATTTTGCATTATATCAAGCTGTCTTGGTTTCAATTGAGCCATTTTTATGATCAGCTAATAAGCGTTCCAACACCTTCTTTTGTAAGAATTTCAAGCATTAAAGCATGAGGAATTCTTCCGTCTATGATGTGTGCAGATTTCACTCCACCTTTCGTAGATTCCACTGCCGCTAATAATTTAGGTGTCATTCCGCCATTAACTATACCATTCTTTAGAATTTTATTTGCCTTAGTTGGACTGACTTTAGAAAGGATTTTTCCATTTTTATCATTAATACCTTTAACATCCGTTAAGAGAATTAATTTTTCTGCTTTTAGTGCTTGAGCTACTTTTCCAGCTACAACATCCGCATTAATATTAAGGCTTTGAAGGTTCCTATCTAATCCTATAGGTGAAATGACAGGAACGATCCCTTTAGATAATAATTTTTTTATTTCTTGTATCTTTATGCGATTAACTTTTCCTACAAGTCCTAAATCCTCATTATTTACAGTAATTAATTTCGATGCCTTAATTAACCCACAATTTTTGAAATTTAAACCTTTTGCCGGCGCTCCTGATTTAGAAATAAGATTAGAAATTTCATTATTAATCTGAATTCCAAGAATTTTTTCAACAACACGCATTGTAGATTTGTCAGTTACCCTTAGGCCGGATTTAAATTCTGATACCACTCCTGCCTTCTTTAGTTCTCTGGCAATTTGTGGACCACCTCCATGAACTACGACTGGCTTCATCCCTACTAGTTTCATTAGTGCTATGTCTCTTGCAAATCCTTTTTTTAAGGAATTATCAGACATCGCAGCACCACCATATTTGATAACTATTATTTTCCCATAGAATTTTTGTATGTATGGAAGTCCCTCTGCAAGAACCGCTGAAATATTTTCAGCTTGTTTTCTAGTAACTCCCATTCTTAAAACTCCTCAATGTTTGGATCAATTTTTTTAAGCAGCCTTTTAAATTTGTTTTTGATTTCATTTAATGCAATTTCTGTAGAGGCCTCAAAACGTAAAACAAGAACTGGAGAGGTATTAGAAGCTCTTAGCAATCCCCATCCTTCAGGAAATTCTAATCTTACTCCATCTATATCTATTAATTCAGCCTCAGGAAAATTATATAATTCTTTAAACGACTCTACTATTTCAAATTTACTTTCATCTGTTGCTGAAAGATTTATTTCTGGAGTTGAATAAAGGCTTGGAAGGTTATCAAATATATCTACACCTTCTTTTTGTTCTGAAATTATTTCTAAAAGCCTTGCTGCTGCATAGATGCCGTCATCAAAACCCGGCCATCTGTCATTAAAAAAAATATGACCACTCATTTCCCCACCTAAGATTGCAGATTCATTCCTTAAAGTTTCCTTTATAAAAGTATGACCAGTTTTACACATTATGGGAGTGCCATTATTATCAGTAATGGATTGTGAGAGAAGTTTTGAGCATTTGACATCAAATACTATTTTTGATTCTGGTCTGGATTTTAAGATGTGCTCCGCAAATATAATCATTTGCATATCGGGATAAATTATTTCTCCCTTAGGAGATATAACTCCTATTCTGTCGGCATCTCCATCAAAGGCAAAACCAATATCGAGTCTAGAATCACAAACTTCTTTTTTTAGATCTGCTAAATTTTCAGGTCTTGAGGGATCGGGGTGATGATTGGGAAAATCTCCATCTAGCTCACAATACAAAGGCGTTACCTCGCAGCCCAATCTCTCAAAAGTATTTTGAGCATGCACACTCCCAGCACCATTTCCACAGTCTATGGCAATTCTTAAAGGTCTTTTGATGTTAACACTTTCTACTATGCTATTCTGATAGTCGTTTAAAATATTGATCTGAGTTAACTTTCCTGGCCCTTCTAAAAACTCTGCATTTTCAATAATTTTTTTAATGTCTTGTATTTCCTCACTTAAAAGGGATTTACCATCCATAATTATCTTGAAGCCATTGTATTCAGAAGGATTATGACTGCCCGTGATAATTACCCCATTTGAACTGTCTAGTTTATGTGTTGAAAAATATAAAACAGGACTAGGTACTACACCTATATCTATAACATTGCAGCCGGATAGCATGATTCCTTTTGTAAGCCATTTGAACATGTCAGGACTTGAGTTCCTTCCGTCCCTGCCTACAATAAAACTATCAGATCCTTTTTTAATACTAGAACTTCCTAAGGCTTGACCTAAGGCTATTATTACTTGCTCATTTAGATCTTCGTAAGCTATACCTCTTATATCATTGGCACGAAAGATATTTTTGTTAAGTTGCATTTTTTGATTCCCTTTAATTGTGATTATATAGATTTATGAGTATTAATTAATCTAGGAAAATAAAAAATTATAGATAAAATAGAATTTATAAAAATAAAAAGGAGATTTTTTTGGATTTATCTAAAATAAAAGGACTGATTTGGTTGGATGGTAAAATGGTAAATTGGCAAGAAGCCAATGTACATGTTTTGACTCACACCCTTCACTACGGACTGGGAGTCTTTGAAGGAGTTAGGGCCTACAATTCTCCTAAAGGACCTTCAATATTTAGACTTAATGATCATACTGAAAGACTTTTTAAATCTGCAGAAACGGTCAATATGAAAATACCTTATTCTAGAGAAATTATCAATAAAGCACATTGTGAAGTTGTGAATTCTAATAACCTCTCGGAATCTTATATTAGGCCTATGTGTTTTTATGGATCAGAGGGAATGGGTATTCGTGCTGATAACTTATCAGTTCATTTGATGGTTGCAGCTTGGGAGTGGCCATCCTATATGGATCCAGAATCAAGAGAAAAAGGAATTAAAGTTATGATCTCTTCTTATAAGAGGCAAGTAAGAAATCCTGTTTCATCTGCAAAAGTTAATGGAAATTATGTAACCTCTATCGTTGCATTGAATGAAGCAATTGAACAAGGTTATGACGAAGCTTTGATGCTTGATGCTGAGGATAATATTTCTGAAGGAACTGGTGAAAACTTTTTTTTAGTTAAAGACAACGTTCTCCAAACGCCTGATCTAGATGCCTCGCTGGACGGCATTACTAGAAAAACAATTATTGAGATTGCCAAAGAAAAGAAAATAGAAGTAGTGATTAAGAAGATCAGCTTAAAAGAAGTTATGCAAAGTGATGAAGCTTTCTTTACTGGAACTGCCGCAGAAGTTGTGCCAATAAACAGTGTCAATGGTCAGGCCATAGGTGATGGCAAGAGAGGCCCATTAACTACAAACTTGCAATCAACCTATTTTGACCAAGTTAGAGGTTTGAGAGAAGAAAATGCTTCTTGGCATACATATGTAAGCTAGTATTTTAAGGTTTAAAAATGAAAATATTAGCAGTGGGACCTTCGTGGGTTGGAGATGCGGTAATGGCTCAAAGTCTTTATAGGTTAGTTGCCAATGAAGAAGATATTCAACTAGACGTCTTATCTCCAGAATGGTCTCTAGGAATATTGTCTAGGATGAATGAAGTAAATAATGCGATATTGTCACCTTTTAAACATGGTGAGATAGCCATAAAAAGCAGAAGGCAGCTTGGAATCTCTCTAAGTGAAAAAAGTTATGACCAAGCTATAATCTTAACAAATTCTTTTAAATCTTCACTTGTTCCTTATTTTGCTAATATCCCAAAGAGAACCGGTTGGCTAGGGGAGTATAGATACGGACTTTTAAATGATATAAGAAAGTTTAATAAAAAAGATCTTAAGCTTATGATTCAGCGCTTCTCTATTCTAGGTCCAATTAAAGACGCAATAGAAGAAGAAAATATACCTAGGCCAAATTTAAAAGTAGATTTCAAGAATCTTAAGCAATTAGAAGAAAAATTCGAGATAGATAACACCAGGCCATCAATAGGGCTTTGTCCGGGAGCTGAATTTGGACCTGCTAAACGCTGGCCAGCTAGTTATTATTCTAAAATAGCAGAAGAGTATTTAGCTAAAGAATGGAATGTGTTGATTTTGGGCTCCTCAAAGGATAATTTTGTTGCTTCAGAAATCAAAAATAGCCTTCCTTTGTGTTCCAATTTTTTTGATTTAACAGGAAATACCAGTTTAGTTGATGCGATAGATCTTCTTTCATCATGTAAATTAGTACTGACGAATGATTCTGGTTTAATGCATATT
>Ga0209830_10001138_pt1 | contig 24388 bp, 29 predicted proteins | sample ArcticOcean_MG_C_12_FD_187439 | JGI IMG/M metagenome (GOLD analysis project Ga0209830, IMG submission 187439) | Marine microbial communities from western Arctic Ocean - ArcticOcean_MG_CB8_130 (SPAdes) (version 2) | ecosystem: Environmental > Aquatic > Marine > Oceanic | place: Arctic Ocean...
GTTTTCACCTTCCCGTGGGGGCAGGGGGTGCACGCCGCGCAGCTGTTTTTCCGCTTCCCGTGAGGGCAGGGGGTGCACGCAGCGCAGAAGCGTTTAAGCTTGCCGTGCGGACACGGGTTACACTCCGCGCAGTCGTTTTTCGCCCTCCCGTGCGAGCATCTATTTTTCCCCGCCATTGTTCTCGCCCGACCAACCAACGCGCGCCTTCGTGAGTGGCACACGCGCCGCGGGGAAACGTCGTTGTCGTGGCTTTTGTCTCGACGTTTTCGTTGCTTCCCGTGCAAAGTTGACTTTTTGGCCAGCACGACGGTCTTCCTGATACTCAGGAATTGACCGACTCGGCGACTCCCAGAAACGTTTCGGCCGCGGCGTGCTTGCTCAGCTCGTCTCGTGGAATTTATAAACGTTCGCTCGCGGGGCATGTGATGAGCAGTGCGCCGCGCACGGGCGTTACCCGTGGTGCCGTCGCCGTGTCGCGTTCCACCGCGACAGCCAAGAGCGCGCGATGGCGTCCCCAGGTTTGCCGTCGCGCGGTAACAACCGGAACGGCGGTTCGATTCCCGGCGGGGGCGGTAGTTCGTTCATCCGCGCCAGTGCGAGTCGCGTGACGCCGAGCACGAGTTCCTACCTTTCCGGCGATGACGACGACGACGACGCCCAAACGTTACCCCGCGAGCCCATGAGGCGAATGAATTGGACCCCGCCCGGTGACACGTCGTCGTCTGAAAACCGAGGAGAAAACCGAACGCGAACACCGGCTCCGCTTGATGAGTGGGACTACGCGGAACGCGGTCCTCTTGCGAGATTAAAAACGCGCCAGCTCACTGAAGTCGCCAGGGAAAAAGCGGGCATGGGGGTTTACGGTAAGGGCCTTTCCCACGTTCCACGTTCCGCCTACGCGATTTCGCATACTCGTCCTGCGAAGGGACTATTACGACCAGAAGGGACTGTTTCCAATCCCTCATACTATGGAGTACAGTATACCCTTCTCAATCCCTCATACCAATCCCGGATATACCCATCACGACTGACTGACACTTTGTTTTTCACAATCAGTGGACGACGCGGAGCTCGGGGCGTTCGCGGACGACACGCCTGGTCATCTAAAGAAACTCGCGAGCGACCCTGACTTTTTCGGACCAGAGAGCTACCCGAGACGACAGCGGGACTGGGTCGGGTACTACGTCGCGTTCGTGTTTATTTTCGCGTCGTTTGTGATTGGCACGAATGCTATTTCCAGCGGCAATCCAGGATATTTATTCGGCCTAGTAGAGTCAAGCACGGGAAAGCTGTGCGGTTTCGAAGCGGGGGTTACGGAAAAGCCGTACCTGTGGCACCCGCATGCTGGCGAAAAAGGCATTGGGGGCGGCGGTGAATTATCGGTGTGTGTCACGGAATGCCCGCTCGCGCGGACCTGGGTTTGCGTGGATGAGACGGTGGCCAACATCTTCGCGGACGACAAGACGGATTCAGAAACAGAACAGGGAGCAACACAAGTAACCTACAACGCATCTAAACACAACACGCCTCCCCCAGGGCCTCCGCCGGCACCGCCGACGAGTGACTGCCCGTCGGGCGCGTACGTTCACTCGTTGATTGATTTCGAACCCGTGTTTATGTCGTGTTTGCCGAAAAACGAAGACGAGCAGACGATATCTTCCGAAGAGGATGGTGACGGTGGAGGAGGAGAAGCAACGCCTAACACTCCTCGAGACATGCATTTCGTTAGTGCGTTGAAAGAAGTGGACACCCCCGAGCGGTTCATCGCGAACGCGGTTTTTGCCGAGATCGACTCGAGCAGGTGGGTTCTTTTGGTCACCATGTTACTAGGTACGTATTGCGCGTTTCCCAAATCCAGGCACACTGTTTGCCCATACAAGACTGACACTTTTCTTTTACACAATAACAGTAATCGGGTTAACCTTCGGGTTGAACGCGATTTTAAACCGAGACGCGCGGCAGTACCACTCCGTCGCGCTTGGCGGTTCAATAGTGCTGGCCGGCGTGTGCGCGGCGCTGTTCGGTTTGGAGGAGTGGCTTGGTGTTGATACGCTTCACGGCGTGATGGTGGACGAACTGGTGCGTATACCAAATCCCGCCGACTATTTGCCCATACAAGGCTGACACTTTTTTTTACAATCACAGGACGACCGGCTAAAAATAGTAAAGGACTTAAGAACCGTCTCGCCGTTTCTCTTTGTCCCGTTCCTGTTCATAGTGCTACGGGTAACCCAACACGCGGTGCGGAACAAAGACCAGCTCGGGTTGGGAACGACGTTACTGGACGTCGCGGGTGGCGTTTTGAGTTTAGGTGCGTGTTTCCCGCCTCCACGTTTACCGCACTGTGCGGAGTACAGGGCAGTTACCCTTTCCAATCCCGGATATACATGCGGTCCGAAAGGCTGAGTGTTTTTTTATTTTATTCATCTCACAGCCGGTTTCGACGTGGTGGTTCCCGTGATCACGATAGGGCCGTTGTTGGCGGTGATGCTTTGGATAACGGTGGGTACCGTTTACCTAAGCGCGGTCGCCGCGAAGTTCTTCCACGACGACCGAGTCGAGCGCGGCGGTGGTGTGCAAAAGTTCGCGACTGGTAACGCCACTGACGGAACTGGTTACGACGCGGGTAACGACTACACCGAACACGCGGGGTGGCACGGGGTGTACCGAGGCGCGACTGTTTTCCACGTCTTCGTATGCGCCTGGTTCGCGACCTGGGTGGTTCTGTTCGTGCGGTGCGTCGTGTCATCCGCGGTGTGCGCGTGGTACTGGGCGAGAGACGGGGAAAGGGAAACAAAGCTGTCGGAAATGAGTACCTGGAGAGCTGTGCGTCGAACGGCGATGTGCCACGCCGGGTCGCTGGCGCTGCTGGCGTTTTGGATGCCGGTGTTTTTTATTCCGCGGCTAATTGTGGGTTTCGTCTGCTACTTCGGCGGACGGACGGATAAGCAAACGCCTCCGTATTCGCAAGTATTAGCCTACCGAAGCGCCGCGGTTTGTCAAATCGCCCTGCACGGCGTCTCACTGAAGGTACGGGTCTGCATTTCCCAAATCATAGCCTCCCTGTTTTGACGATTGTCCAGAGTAATTACTCGGCCACGTTACGAAATACTGACACTTTTCTTTTCCAAAACGCAAAGCGTGCGTGTTTCAACCAGCACCACTTGAAGATGCGGAACGGTTTGATTGTTAAAAAGTGCGCCTCCGCGAGCGACGGCGCGATGTTCGCCGGGTGGACGTGCTGCGCGCTGGCGAGCTTCGCGAGCGCGAGCGCGATGAGCTCGGTCGATTTCCTCACCGTGCGAGCGGTGCGGTGGACAATCGCCCCAGCGACGTGCGCCGCGGCCGCGGGCACCGTGGTGTTCTTCGCGTTTTTCATGGCGCACAGGGAAGCGGTGGAGACGATCATACAGTGCTTTTGCGAAGACACGGAGCGGAATAACGGCACGCCTTTACGGCAGTACTACGCCCCCGCGAGCTTGAAGAGACTGATTTTCCACGACGTGCAAGGCCAACGCGCGCCAGGCGCGACGGACGCGGATGACGAATTCGAGCTGGAGTTTCGGACACAGAAGAAACAGAAACGGGACCGGCGACGGGAACGGAGAAGCCAGATGGGGAGCGTATTGGAGGAGGAGTAGTAGTTGGAGTGTTTAAGGGAGAGTAGTTGGATTATATAGAGCGATTGTGGAGATGGATTGATGATGATGATGTTTCTTTTTACATTAATGTGAGGACCCTATTGGTAGTATAAACTCTACTTAACTCGTCAAGTAACTCGGCTTAACTCGTGAAGTAACTCCGCAAGACCTCCCTCACAGGGTACGTACCTGTATTCTTAGTTACCCACTACGTTTCACTTCGCCGGGCTTCCTTCGGGAAAGTTCGCGCACCAGGTTTGCGAGGGAATGCGCCGGGTCGGGACGAGCGGCCTGACTTCTAATTTCCTCGAATAGTTGAAAATCGTGGCCGACGCGACGCCTAGAAACGCGAACCCCAGCAGCGTGTTCCGTTTCCACCGTTTAGGGTCCGCAAACCACCCCCCGGAAGGCGACCAGACTTTGCTGGTGTCGAAACCGCCGGAGGCGGGGGCGCCCATGGTTTTTTGATTTGATTTCGGTTCGGTCCGACTGCTCGCTGAGTAATGCGCCTCGGGGCACCTGTGATGATGAATGGGAGTCTTGGTCAGGGTGGGACGAGGTCTGACGATTCTGAGGTCTAGCGATGGTCGGAAAGCCCGGACGGACACGCGTGACTGCTGGGTTTTGCGGCAACCGATCCATCGGCTTGCGCGGAGCGATCCAACGCCTCCGGGAAGCACGTCTGGTCGGGACCACGATGACCACCGCGTGGTAAAAAACGTGACTGCGTGGCGGTGCCAATGCAGGGTTTCACGCCGAGCGGACCGGACCGGACCCACGCCACGCCCCGGCTTTAGCAAAAGAGGCACGGTCCAACACGCTTGTTTGAATAACCGCAACACGTACCTTCGAGAGAACACCCGTGTGGAGCAGACGCGCGTGTCTAGGAGAAGTGAGGACCGCACGGGAGAGGGATCGAACTGGGTTAAAGGATCGAGCTCTCCTGCAAAAACGGTGAGAACCCGAACGGGAAAGAATTTTTTGAGAGCATCACTTTGCGAAAAAGGCAAAAGCCACGACTTCGTCTTCGCACGGCGTGACGCGCGGAGCGTAGACGCTTGTGCGCGGCGCGAGGTGAATAATGGGAGGACATAAGCGGTGCTCGCACGGAAGGCGGAAAAATATCTGCGAGGAGTGTAACCCGTGGCCCCACGGCAGCGTGAAACAGAGCTGCGCGGCGTGCAACCCTTGCCCCCACGGCAAGCGGAAAGGCAACTGCGCGGACTGCAAAGGGTGCCCTCACGGCAAGCGGAAACACGACTGCGTAAAGTGCACCCCCTGCCCTCACGGGAAGCTGAAACACCGGTGCAAGGAGTGTAACCCCTGTCCTCACGGGAAGCAGAAAAGCAACTGCGCGGAGTGCACCCCCTGCTCCCACGGCAAGCTGAAACGCTTCTGCGCGGGGTGCACTCCCTGCCCCCACGCCAAGCGGAAAAGCGACTGCGCGGGGTGCACCCCCTGTTCCCACGGCAGGGTGAAACGTTTCTGCGTGACGTGCAACCCGTGCCCCCACGGCAAGCTGAAAGGCAGCTGCGTGACGTGCACTGGCTGCCCTCATGGCAAGCGAAAGAACACGTGCGCGGCGTGCAAAACGGCACGCGCCGCTGCGCCGAGTTCGAAGCGGGTTACGCGCGAGCCAAAGAGTTCGCCCGAGATCAAGCAAGAGCCGGAAATCAAGCTCGAGCCCGAGCTCAAACAACAACCCTTCACCATCCGCGGCTACTTCGGCATCGGCGACGAGGACTACTGGTGCCTGAAAGGAAGTCTTCTCGGTGTTGTACTCTCCGGCGAGTAGGACGCGAAAGACGCGATACATTTTTTGAACGCCGCGTTTTACAAATAACACATCAGGAGCGCGTACTCAACACCACCAACACCAATTACCCTTCCTCGCCAAACTCTTTCGTGAACCTCTCGTGCACGTCCAGGTCCGCCTTGGCCACCGTGGGCCGCGCTTTCAACAAAACCTTTTGGCAAAAAGAAAAGTGTCAGTCGCGTACGGGCAAACAGTGTCAGTCGCGTACGGGCAAACAGTGTCAGTCGCGTACGAGCAAACAGCGCGCCGCCTGCTTTGGGAAACGCGACACACACGAACCTTCCGGAAGTCGTTCGCGGTGATGTTCGGCGGCGCCACGAAACGCGCGTAGCCCAGATCCGCGAGCTGCTCAAGCGAACTCGCCCACGCCGCGGGGTCGCCCGGGGAGCACGGAACGTACTGCGTGGTGGGTTTTTGTTGCGTCGTTGCTGCGTGAGCTTCGTCGTTCCTGTGGCTCGAATTGGACTCAATTTCCTTTACGGTCGAAACGAAAACGGGAACGGTTTTGAAGTGCGTCGCTTCCTGTACTTTACGCACGGGTTCGTACAAAACATCCTTCACGACGTGGTCGATGTCCGAGCCCGAAAACCCCTCCGTCTGCGCGCCCAGGGATTGAAAGTCAGCCTCGGTCAAATCGTGCGGCGTCTCGCCCAAATGCACCTTGAACATGTGCGCCCTCGCGGGCGCTTCTGGTAACGGAATATAAATCCGCTTATCGAACCGCCGCCGCACGGCTTGGTCGAGTTGGTACGGCGTATTCGTAGCGGCTAGGACTAAAACCCGACCCCCCGCGGTGCCGACGCCCTGCATCTGTACCAGAATCTCGGTTTTGATTCGCCGGCTCGCTTCGGATTCGCCGCCCTCGCCGCGCGCGCCACACAGGGCGTCGATTTCGTCGATGAAAATGATCGAAGGCGACTGCTCCCGGGCCATGGCGAACAGCTGGTTCACAAGTTTCTCGCTTTCCCCCATCCACTTGGAAACCAGATCCGAACTGGAAATGGAAAAGAACGTGGAATCCGCCTCCGTCGCGACGGCTTTGGCGAGGTAACTTTTCCCCGTTCCGGGAGGGCCGTACAACAAAAACCCGCTCCACGCTTTCCGTTTCCCGGTGAAGAACTGGGGAAACTTGACCGGAAGAATCACGGCTTCTTTCAGCGCGTCCTTCGCCGCGTCCAAACCGGCGACGTCGTCCCAACTCACGTTTGGTTTTTCCGTCACGATCGCGCCGCCCAGCGCGCCTTGCATTTTCGCTGCGGTTGTGCGAACGAAAAGGGTCAGTCTTGAGAGTCTTGAGTTGGGTGTACTTCGGGCCATGTGTACGAGCAGACAGTCACCCGTAATCGGGCACACAACACGTACCTTTCTCTTCGTCGTTTTCCTTGTTCCCCGAGCCGGCGCCGTTCGCGCCTTTCGGCTTCGCGCGCAACGCGCTGTCCGGGGACAACGCCGAGTTCGCTTTCGAGGTCGCGTTGTCGCTGTCAATCAACTTCTTAAGCTCCTCCGCCCGTTCCAAGTACTCCGTGAACTTTCCCTTAATCGTGGCGTGCATCATCGGGTTCTTTTCGTATTTTAAGTAAATAGTGAAGTGATCCAGGGCGCTCATGTACAGCTTAAACGCGGCGGGGTAATCCGCGGCTTTGTCCTTGTCCACCGCATCTTTTACCAAAGCGATGGCTTTCTCCCTAATCGCGACACCTCCGCCTAGGTCACCCATTTTTGGGTATGAGTAGTTAGCTAGGCACAGAACGTCTCCGGGGGTGGTGGTCGTGATGGACGCCGGACGCCGGCGTGTTGCGTTTGGACAGAACGCGGCCGTCCGGAGGTGGTGGTGATGGACGCCGGTCTTGTCTTGATGTCAAATTCGTGTCAAGACAAGGCGTCGTTCCCCTAAACGATGATGACGTTTTTGGCCAGACCGTGACACTTGACAAACCGACCGGTGGCGAAACAAAGAGTGGGCCCTTGGGCTGTCACACACGTGTCGTCTCGGCAAGCGCGACCCCGGGGAGGTGAAACCGGCGACGCCGGAACGCGAGACGTGGAGTGCGTGCGCTTGGTCCGGATCTGGCAGTGTCACCCTCGGATCGAGAGACCGCTCTCGATTTATTGGGCGCGATTTATTTTATTTATTGGCCACACTGGTGCCTTTTTTCCGCCATCCACGAGACACAACGCCCCTCGCCGGGTAGACGGGTAGTAGTGAACGCTCCCCTACCTCCGGACAATGGTGAACTACGCCAAGTGGGATAACCTGCAGGTTAGTGACGATGAGGAGGATACCAGTAGCCGGCGCGTGGGCGTGACGAAGCTCGAGACGCCATCGCGAATCACGTTCGGCGGCGGTGGGGCGAATGCGAACGTGATTTCGATAGATTCGCCAATGGATGATGGAGCCGTGCCTCCCGAACACCTGGAGACGCTCGTGACTCCAGGCGCCGCGGCTGCGGATGCGCAAGGTGTTAACACTGCCAGCACGTCGTACCCTAAACAACAGACAAACCCTACCGGAACAGATTACGACAAGTTCGCAAAGATGGCGAATGCGATGAGCGATTCCGAAGATGAGCAGGAGTATTTCGAAGACGAAGCGATGGAACAGAGAGAGATTGATGACCAACAAAGGCAAAGATTAGCAGGGAAGTCCACCGAAACTTCTGTGTCTCAACAAAACGCCAAGACGAGTGATTTACAAAGTACGCGGAATGCGAAGTTCAGCGAGAACGGCGGCCGCGAGACGATTTGCCCGGGCGCCGACGAAAGTAGCGAGCGCCCGACGACTACGTTGATGTGGTCTCAGTCCAGGGAAGAAGTCATTTTAAGCGTAGTAGTTCCCGCGGGCACGAAAGCGAAGGACGTGGCGGTGCGATGCACAAGCACAAACATAGAAGTCGCTTGTATGACCAAACAGTCCGCAAACTCGGTAGTAGTCGCGAAGTGTTTGTTGAGCGACCGGTGGACGCACCCCGTAGACCCGGAGCCGAAAGACGACGACGACGACGCGCAATTCGGAGACTGGGAGGTGTGTGACTGGGAAGGCGTTGGTGGTAAGGAGGGCGAACGGGTGGTGCGCGTTACGGTTCAAAAAAAGAACATCGGCGGCTCTTTGGTGCACTGGTGGAAAAAAGGAACGGAGGGCGGGACAGGGATTGACGTTTCCGCGATTACCGCGCGGAAGCCGGGCGCCGCGGACGCGAGTAGTAAAATCTGGAACGAAGCTACCGCGGCGTTTAAAAAGCGCGTCGCGGACAGAGTACCCATCGAACTCGATTGCGCAGAGTAAGGTTTAGGTTGCCGGCGGTTAGGTCGCCTTTGTGAAACTCGAGTAAGGAGGTTTAAGCGGTCGAGTAAGGTTAGTTGGTAAAAAGTAGCAGGGCTGTGTACCACAGAAAAGGGAAGCTCCGTTGGTAAAAGATAAGAATGAACAGATTTCAGGCTCAATAAAACATTCAATCCTTCCCCAGCTCAACCTTCAACCCATCAAAGGGAAACACCTTGTCCGCGTACGGCTGCACCGATGGTTTGTCAATCCACACCGCGACGTTGTACACGCCTGCCATGAAAGCAAGCGCGCCGCCTAGCATCAGCGCGGCTTCGTTTTTCCCCACGATCACTGCCGGGACCTGGTCTAACGCAGGCTCCGGGTACGCGTCGCCGCAGTCCCAACGCAACTCGGCTTCCTCGGGGGTCTATTTTTTTTGTTTGTTTGTTTTCGGGCGGATGGGTAAGTGGGCAATTAGTCAGGTCAGGGTGGGTGGCCGGTTCAGGTCGGTAAGAAGGGTGGCGCGCACGTGAAGGGAGGCGGGTCGCAGTTACGGGGTGGTTTCGTGTCTCGTGTCTCTCGTCGCGAGGCGAGGATGACGCGAAATTCTAAAAGTGTGCCTGGTTCTCTTTGCGATCGTAAATAGGTTGTTGCACACCGTGATTCCGGAATGCACGTACCGGCGACGTGGGGGGCGCGTGCGCGGGGACGGGCGTGCCCATGCCCGCCCGGGCTGCCGCGGTTGCACTGAAGGCACGCGCGTTGGTGACCTGTTGTGGGAACATTTGGGCGATGGGATGGGGGTCAGGAGTGTGGTCTATGCTGCATGGTCGAGAGGGCGAGTGAGTGGCATCATCGAGCGCAACAAGTTGCCACTCGTATGAGCAAACAGGGTGCCGCGAAACCAACCAGACGGAGGGTCGTTCGGTGGCCTTTGGCACGACCGAAACACGTCGTACCTGCGCCAGCGGCCCGGTCGCCACTTGTTTCAGCAAACCCACCGCGCGAGCGCCGCGAAGCACGAGGGCCATCGAAGGTGCGGTGATGAGTCGGGGGGGCGCGGCAACGGACTGCGGAGGGGGCCGAAGCTTGCGTGACCATCTCTGCTTGAGAACTGCGACGAGAACGGATGGAGATTTTTGCGAAATCTAAGAAAACAGCTTGCCAACTTGGACAGATTTCGAATCAAATCTCGCCGCGCGCACCACAACGCCCCACGCACGCCACGATGAGCGACCTGACTAACTTGTTCCGCAACGGCGTCCCCAGCTACGACGAGATGGACAAGCTTGTGTACGGCAGCGATTACGAGTCTGGGGATTCCGGGAACGAAAGCGCGGAGGAGTTCCCCGTTCAAAAGGCATTCACGGTTCAAAAAGCCCTTGCTCTCGGGTTGTTTAAAAACAAATACCCGCCGGCGAGATGAAGATGATGTACCGTAACCTGATGCCCAAGAAATTCAAAGGGAAGAAGAAGAAGAAGCCCAAGGGTAACTACTTCGAACGGCTCACCGTGGAGCAACTCACGTCGTTTTGTACCGCCGCTTTGTTGGCCACGACCGGCACCAAGCCGCTGCTCATCGCCAGGCTTTTCGCAACCGAAACCACGGAAAGGTTCGGGCGCGAATCCAAAGCCACGTCGGTTTCGCGAACCGGCGACGTGAGCTACGGAAAACACGTGTGCGCGCTGGATGCCGTAAAGGCCGAGTTGAAGACGTTAGGGGCGTCGTGTACGGGCGCGAAGTTCGTTTTGATCGAACGCTTGCTACAGGTGCGACACAACACCTGAGAAGCAAAGACATCCATTAATACCCTTTCAAGTGTGATCGAGTATACCGATCGAATCAACCCTTTCAATTGAGATTATTCAAACTGGTTACCGGTCAAAGATCCGCGGATGTTCGGTTGAACGAGAACGGAACCGTCGCGCACGACGCGACCGGCGCCGCCGTCGCGAAGCCCCCCAACCCCGTCGCGATCAAACAAAAAATGGAAAAGCAGTGCGCGCCGGACAAGCGAAAATGGAGCGACCGCAGGTACAAGGACCACTTGATTTCGGTGTGCGGCAACGGTTTCAAAATCGTGGAGAAGGAACTCGTCACAAAGCCGTCGCTCATACAAAACCGAGACCGTGTCGTGTTTGGAGTGTGCGACGCCGTTTTGCAGCCAACCTCGACCGAATGGCGGGGCGAAATTTCCAGCCACGACTACGCCAACTGCGAGCTCGGGTGAAAGAGACCACCGACTCGGAAGACGACGACGACGCCGCAAGTTTAAGCGGCGTAGTCGGGAAGACCGTTTCTGAAAAGACGCCCGATGAAACGGTCGCGTCAAACGACGCTTTCGCCGCCGCCGCCGCCGCGACGCGTCTGTTGTGCGAAAAACTCCGCGCCGCGTACCGGGAATGGACCGGGTGCGATCTGAGGTAAGGCGATCTGACGCAAGGCGGGGTACGGCTTTGCGCTTGTATGGTACGAACGAAAGTAAAACACGATGAAAGAAAAAAAGGGTAGACTACCAAAACGAAAAAGACGCGAGTCGAGTACGATTGCTGTTGAATGATTATGATTACACCGCTTTGTCTCACGGGTGGCGGGACCCTTCCTTTCCTTCTGACACACCTTACGTAAGGCACGTTCCGACTACGGACTAACTCCTTGTCACGACTGTTCAAGCAGTCTGCGGACTACTTAAAAGGACTGTCTACGCAGTCTGCGCTTTCCGCGCGGCGAGTTCCGCGCCTTCCCGAATCGACGCGGAAACCTTGAAATCCGTCCCGTCCGACGAAGCGCCGCCCGCTAAGTAGGGCACAAACGCGGGCCGGCCGACCAGTCCTGGCACGATAAAAAAGAAAGTGTCAGTCTCTCGTAATGTATATGAGTAAACAGTCAGGGTAATAGTCCCTTCTGGTACGAGAAAGGGCAATCAGGGGGGCGGAACGTGGTGATTGGGAAATACGCACCTAGCTCGGTCATCATCTTGTCGTCTTCGGAAGCTTCGTTGTTGGGCGTGGTTAACAGAGTGTCCCCGGTAAACACCGAGTTGGCGCCTGCCAGGAAGCACATGGCCTGGTCCGTGGGGGACATTGAGATTCGACCCGCTGATAGGCGCACCACGGTTTTAGGCATGACTAATCGCGCCACCGCGATCGCGCGTACCATCTCCAGCCCCGAAGGAGGCGTAAGGTTCTCCATCGGCGTCCCTTTCACCGGCACCAGCGCGTTGATTGGTACGCTTTCCGGGTGTTCCGGTAAGTTGGCGAGGACGCGCATTAAACTCGCGCGGTCTTTTTCCTCCTCGCCCAGGCCTAAAATCCCGCCGCAGCACACCGAGATGCCGGCGTCGCGAACCGCCGCGATGGTGTTCAAGCGGTCTTCGTACTTTCGCGAGCTCGTGACTTTCGGGTAAAACTCCGGGGACGTGTCCAGGTTGTGGTTGTACGCGGTGAGACCCGCGTCTCGCAACTGTTTCGCTTGTTCCGGGGTTAGCATACCTAGCGTGGCGCACACTTCCATGCCCATGTCTCTAACTTCGCTCGTCATTTTTAGCACGCGGTCGAACTGTCCTTTTCCGACCTGCGAAGGCCCGCGCCACGCGGTGCCCATGCAGAACCGGGTGCTTCCCGCTTCCTTCGCCCTTTTCGCCGCTTCCAGCACGTCCGCAATTCCCATCAGCTTCGTCGCCTCCAACTCGGTTGTTTCTTTCCACGAAGAACTCTGCGAGCAGTAGTTGCAGGTCTCGGGGCACCCTCCGGTTTTGATGGAGAGCAACGTGCACTGTTGCACCTGTCGAGGGTCGTGGAATCTTCGGTGCACGGAAGCGGCGTCGAACACCAGGTCCAACAGCGGCCGGTTGTACAACAGCTCAACCTCCTCCGTGGTCCAGTCGTGCCTCACGACGCCGAGTTCGAAGGGAAGGGGCGTTGGGGGCTCATTGCTGGCGGTGGTGGCGTATCGCATCGAATCAGTCTTGGCGGCGGCAAGCTTGTGTGACTTAACCGCAAGCGCGTTCAGGGCTACGCGCGACGCATCGCCGGTGGGCTGGCCCACCACGGCGCGGACGCGACGCGCGGCATGGCGAAGCATTGACCTCAAAGAAGGAACGTAGATGACGACCGTGCCGTGACGGTTCGGGCGACGCGCGTCGTCCAGTGATCGCGCGTTATCCGAGCGGACGGCACAAAAGCGAGTCGGGGACGGGAGATCAGAAGACGCTGATGACTGGGCGGCGTATTTCTACTTCTCTTTTTTGCAAGCTTACGCGAGTAACTCGTCTCTCATCACAATTCATGTTCTCTCCCCGTCCTACCTCCTACTTTCGCCTGCCCGTTCTGGTCCACGCCGTGCCTGGGGCGTTGAACAGAAACAACGCCTGCTCCTTGGTGGTGGTGTTTCCCGAACCCCAGTTCGCGGTGACCTCTACACTGTTTTGTCTCCGCGACAGCGTTTCGCCGTCTGCAAATGTAAAAGAAAAGTGTCAGTTGCGAGTCTTTCGTAATAGGTATGAGGTAAGGGTGTACTTCGTAATGTGTATGAGCAAACAGTCGGGCGTAATCGGGCCGAACAGTGCGTTTGTGATGTATGTAGTTGTAACAGTTGCCAGTGAGTGTTACGGCCGTAGTGCACTCAAAGAGGGGCAGTAAACAGCGTGCCTGGATTTGGGAAAGCCCCAATACGTACCCGGCACGCTCGTCCGCGCGCCCACCGCTAAACACCCCACGGTTCCCGCCACGGACGCGCGCTGTAAACACGCCGGAAGGGACAGCCCAGACGCGAGTGCGTGTACAAACGCACCACAAAACGCATCACCAGCGCCGGTGGTGTCTTTGATTGTTTCGCCGGTTAAAAGCTTTGCGGCGGCCACGCTTATCACGTCGCAAGAATCGCGAGACTCGCCGCCGGACTCGTCCAAACCGCCGGGTCTGATCGGTAAACACGCGCACGCGCCGTCCGCGCCGAGCGTAACGACGACGGCGACCTGAAATCGTGTCGCGATGTGTTGCGCCGCCTGGAGCGCGGTGATGATTTCTTTTTCCAAAAATTGTGTCTCCGCGAACGTCGTCGCCGCGAGTGTTCGAATCACGTCAATGGCTTCGTGTTCGTTGACGACCAGGAAATCGATTTTCTTGAGATGAATAAAAGAAAGAAGAAAGTGTCAGTCTTTCGAAATGTGAGTGAGTACTTACTCTGGACAATCGGCAAACGTTGTGCCTGGATTTGGGAAAGGATGAACACGTACCTCGAGCGCCGCAATCGGCACGGGCGCGGACGGCGCGACGTTCAAAACCGAAAACGCCCCGACTGTGTGTGCCAAAGCAACCGCATCCGCAACCTCAGCCACGGGAATCTCCATTTGTAGTAGCAGCACGTCGTTTTTGTGTAGCGTGAAGGTGTTGGTACCTAGAGTGCGGCTGATGTTTGATAGACGTTTCGCCGAGACGCTCAGGTTCGCGCCGCTCCCGACCGCGATTTGGTTCTCGCCGTGCGCATCCACCACCACGGACGCAACCGCCGTGGGTAACGATGCATGCGTCGCTAAGCCAGTAATTCCAACCCCAGCCTCGGCGAAGGTTTTTTTTAAAATCTCTCCGAACGCGTCGGCGCCGACGGCGCCGACGAATTCGGTTTTTATTTTTGCGGCTTTTGCGGCTTTTGCGGCTTTGGTTTTTGCCGTTTTTGCTTTTTTCGACGCCTTTTCAGATGCATCGCCATCCTCCTCCTCATCCTCATCCTCCCCTCCGTCTCGGCTCGCCATCGCACACGCGCACGCCTGGTTCGCGCCCTTGCCCCCGGGTAGCAGCACGTAAGTTTTCGCCAAAACTGTGTTTCCAGGTCGCGGCAACGTTTCCGGGTTCATCAACACGTCAACGCACGCGCTGCCGAACACGACGACTTTCGGCATCGTCTCGGGAATTATTTTTTCTCACCTGAACCTTGTGTTTTTCGGTGACTCGGATCGATCGATCAAGGACACGACCGGTGCGTAACCAGTCCGGAAGTTTTACACACACCCCGAAACAAACACGACGGCGCGTAGTGCCCGTGGTGGTCTTGCAAAACACACGAGAAACGGAACCCTCGCGCGGAACCGCGTCCGTACCACTCACGAGCGCGCGGCGAAGTGAAGGTGAGTACATCGAGAAGGAGTCAGATTGGCAAACGCGAAACAGCTTTATTAAATTTTGACGGCGTGAAAGTCGGCGGGCACGTTCATCGGCCCCACCTTCGACGGCGCGTGCGCGGTGTCGCTTTCGCTTGGACCAGGGCTGGCGACCGCGATTGAGAGGCGACGAGAGGCTACGGTGTGACGCGCACGTCCCGTCAACTGTGATGAGCACCCCTGGCAAACAATCCAGACTGGTTGCCAAGTCCCCGAAAGGCGAGTCGTCCGGCAAAAAGCGCCGCCGACCCGACGACGACCGGTTTCAGATGGACGCGAAACACATGGACGAGGACGAGACGGAAGAGAAAGAGAGGCTTGAGACGAACACTATGAAGGTTAAGAAGACTAAGAAGACTTCAAAGAAAGCTTCTGAAGTTGACCAAGAGAGCGAAGAACTCGCGGGTGACGACGACGACGGTGCCATCGAGGAAGATTCATTCGACGAAGCCGAAGACGAGCTCGACAAAGAAACCGCGGCAAAAGAAAAAGCGCAGTCGAAACAAAAAGCCAAGCGCGCTTTGCTCACGTTAAAGGCGAAAGAGAAACAAATGCGCCGAGGCGTGGTGTATCTAGGCGCCATACCCCCGCGAATGAAACCGCAGAAGTTAAGATTGTTACTGACGCCGTTCGGCAAGCTTGACCGGATTTACCTTACCCCCGAAGACCCGAGTCTTCGGTTGAAGCGAAAGAAATTCGGGGGCAACACGGTACGTATTGGGCCTTTCCCAAATCCCATCACTGTTTACTGCCCCTACGTGACTGTTTACTGTTTACTACATACATCACGCGTAGACTGTTCGGCCCGATTACTACGACTGTTTGCTCATACACATTGCGAAGTACACCCGTACTCAAGACTCTAGACTGACACTTTTCTTCTGTCACAATCAGGGCAAAAACTTCGTGGAGGGGTGGGTGGAGTTTGTGGATAAGAAAAAGGCGCGGGACTGCGCGGCGCTGTTAAACAACACGCAAATAGGCGGAAAGAGAAGAAGCTCCCACTACTCGGACCTTTGGATGCTCCGGTATTTACCCAAGTTCAAGTGGGAACACCTGTTAGAGGAAATAGAGTTCCAGAAGGCGATTCGGGAACAAAAAATGCAGATGGAGCTGTTGGTGGCGAAGAAGGAAAGAGACTTTTACCTTAGCAAGGTGGAGCAGAGTAAGCAGATCCAGTCTATGGTGCGACGGCGTGAGGAGGAGGGAGTTAACGGGAAAGGCGAGGGCGGTTCGATCCCCGTGGACAGGGAAGAAACCGCCGAGGAATACGACGAGCGCCTGAAAAAAGAAAAAAGAGAACGAAAAGCCGACCGCGATTTGCTGTTGCGGAAATTCAAACAACGCAAAGCGATCGGCGACGTCAACGTCGATGATGACCGCGGGATGATGGCGCCGGATTTGTTGAGAGATCTTTTCGGGGGGTCCGCGGAGGGCCCGAAACGGTTGTGATGCCGTTTAGGGTTTGGGGTTCAGGGCGGTTAAATGTTTCCGTGAGTAGCGGGGAGGGTTTCTATACGCATATCAAGCGACGCGGAACGATGCTATTTCGTCAAAACTTCGGAAATCCCAAAACTACTATTTCTCCAAAAAGATCTCGAACACGTGCACGTGGAACCCGGCGTCGTGTTTGGAGTCGCTTTTCCGTAACGTTCGCCATTTGCATCCTTTTTTTCGAAAAGCCGTAGTCACGTCCGAAACTGGCACGAACGTGGAGAGTGACTCTGGCGGTGTGTCCTTTGTTTCTTTACGCAAAACTTTACCCGATTCGTCGTCGCGCGTCGATGCGCCGTTTTCGCGAACTCCGTTTTCATCATTTTCTTTACTCGACCGGTCCCGGAAACTCAAAATACACGACGTCGCGTCGCCGTTAGTTAACAACTCGAACACGGTGTTGACGAACGGCTCAAGAAGCTCGCGTAACCACAAACACTCCGCGGCGAGAATTATTTCGCACCTGATTGTAAAAAGAAACGTGTCAGTCTTGTATGGGCAATCAGGGAGGCGGAACGTGGGAAATACTTACCGTCGCGGGTCGCTAACCGGCGTGCCCGCTCGTTTTTCCCAAAACGCGGCGGATGACAAATCGCCGCATCGCAACTCATCGTCCCTTCGTTGCAACGCGCTTTCGTGAAAAGTTTTTCGGCTCTTAATTTGCTCGTCCAACCCGTAACACCAATCTAACGGCTGCGCGGTCGCGGTACCTCCGTTGCCTCCGATGATTGGCAGGGAGCCGAGCCACGCGTTGGAGGCTGGGCTGGATTCATCTTTTACTGGGGTGGATGCAGACGCGTCAGCGTAACTACCGCCCGCGTTACCTCGCGCCGCGTTTTCGCAAATGTTTCGCAAAAGCACTTCATCCACGACTTGTCGAAGATCGGTGAGCATCACGTGCGCGCCTTTACTCGCCGCGGCGATGCCCACCAAACCCACCCCTGACCCGAGCTCCAGGACTTTTTTGTTCTTTAAAGATGGAAGCTTAGGGTCGTCAAGTTTGAGCATCTCGCAAAGCACTTCCGCGCCTTCCCATACCCGGCAAAACCCAGTCGTCGCGGCGACGGTGTAGTCGGGATCGAAAAAGTGCGGGTCCACGAATGGTTCGTCGGATTCGTCGCTGTCATTTCCATCGACGGATTGGGCCTGGGTATCAGTACCAACATCCCTTCGTGTGATTCGCAACTCCACGCCCGCGAACGGAAACACGTCCGTGGCGAGGCGCTCGGCCATTGCTCGGTGCGCGGTGACGCGTTGGGCGGCGCTTTCGGAAACTTTTCTGAGAAAATTTCGTTCCTTGTTTCTTGTTTGCCAAATTTGCTTTTTCTGTTTTAGAGAAGTAATCGATCCCCCGTCGCGTCAGTCTCGAGACGCGTCAGTGTGTTTGCGCATACACGCATTCGGAGACAAGATGACATCCTCTCCCGATGAAACCCCGACCACGTACCTTACGGACTACGCGCGGTTTCCGTATTTGGTGGAGAAGGTACGAGCCTGGGGGCGAAGCAGTTGGTTACGCCAGATCGCCCATTCGTGGAACGTCTCAGATCTAGGAATCTCGCGCCCCATCTTCGTCCGACCGGTTGCGTGTCCCTTTCCCACCGATCCACACGTCGTCCACCAAACCCTAACCCTACACCAACCCCACCTTGCACAACAGGTCAGCCTGGACTTTGCCCTGGGGGAGGACGAAACAATCGTCACCGCGACTGCGGTGTACGTTCCGCGGCCTGGTTCGGAAGGCGCGCCACTGAAACTGGATGGCCGGCAATCTTTCGTAGAGCTCGTGTCCGTGACGATTGATGGAGGTTCTGATTCCGAAAAGAGTTTGACCGAGAAACTCGACTACGCCCTCACCCCAAACGCGGAGGACACGCACATGACCATCGCGAACGTTCCGGCCACCAAATTCAGTGTCACGGTCGTGACCAAGTTCGACCCGTTCAAGAACCTGGAGCTTTCCGGTTTGTACAAATCGAGCGGCACGTTCTGCACGCAGTGCGAAGCGGAAGGGTTCCGGTTAATCACCTACTTCCCCGACCGCCCGGTAAGGATTTCCCATTTACCACATTCCGACGACTGAGTGCCCGTACTCGTACCAGAAGGGACTATTACCTTTGAATGTTTACTCATACACATTACGAGAGACTGACACTTTTTCTTTTACAATCAGGACGTCATGTCGATCTTCACCGTGACCATGACCGCGGATAAAGCCAAGTACCCCGTGCTTTTAAGGTACGTGTTGGGCATTTACCACGCTCCGCCTCTGCAATTGCCCATACAATACTGACACTTTCGGCTTTTATCGTATCAGCAACGGCAACTTGCTGGCGACGCGAACCGAGTTGGGCAATGACAAATCTAAGCATTCCGCTACGTGGTTCGATCCGCACGCGAAGCCGTGTTACCTGTTCGCCCTCGTCGCGGGTGACCTCTCCGTGGTTGCCGATTCTTTCGTCACCATGACGCAAAAGACCGTGCAGCTCCGGATTTACGCCGAGCACAAAAACATCGACCGGTGCGACTTCGCGATGGCGAGTTTAAAAAGGGCCATGAAGTGGGACGAGGACAGGTTCGGGCTGGAGTACGACCTGGATCTGTTCAACATCGTCGCCGTGGACGACTTCAACATGGGCGCAATGGAAAACAAATCCCTGAACATTTTCAACTCGAGGCTCGTTCTCGCAACGCCGGACAGCGCCACGGACGGCGCGTTCGGCCGAATCGAGGGCGTTATCGGCCACGAGTACTTCCACAACTGGACCGGGAACCGGGTGACGTGCAGGGACTGGTTTCAGCTCTCCCTGAAAGAAGGGTTGACCGTTTTTCGGGACCAGGAGTTCAGGTACGTATTGGGCCTTTCCCAAATCCTGACACTGTTTACTGGCCCTGCGTGACTGTTAGAGTGCACTACTGCTGGCAACTCTTACAAATACATCACAAGTAGACTGTTTGCCCATACAGTACACCTATACTAAGACTCAAGATTGACACTTTTTGTTCACAATCGCAGCGCCGATATCGCGTCACGGGCGGTGCGCCGAATCGGCGACGTGCGATTTCTACGGGACTCGCAGTTCGCGGAGGACGCGTCACCCATGTCCCACCCGATTCGCCCCGCGTCGTACATGAAGATTGACAATTTCTACACCCTCACGGTTTACGAAAAAGGCGCGGAGGTTATCCGGATGTACCACAGCGTGCTTGGCGAGAGCGGGTTCAGGGCCGGGATGGATCTTTACTTCGCGCGGCACGACGGGCAAGCGGTGACTTGCGACGATTTCTTCGCCGCGATGCGCGTACGTGTTGCGCGTTTCCCAAATCAAAGGCCTCCACGTTTTCCCACTCAAGACTGACACTTTCTTTTATTTATCGTAAGGACGCGAACCCGGGAACGGACATCACGGGGATCGCGAACTGGTACCACCAGGCGGGGACGCCGGTTGTTACATGTGTCAGGGAGTTCGATGAAGACACCGAAACGTACTCGCTGAGTTTCAAGCAGGTTCTTCCCAAAACCCCCGACGAGCACGGCCGCAAGGAAAAGCTGGCGCAGCTCGTTCCGATCAAGGTTGGTTTGTTACACGGCCAGACCGGGTTTGATTTGGATTTATCGCGTTTCGATATCACCGTTTCCGACGAGTTCGGAGCGGTGGGTTTGGGAAGCGTGGTGGCGCTTGACGAGGCCACCGACGCGACGACCCTGGTGCTGTCCGCCATGCGTGCCAAGTTCACGTTCACGCCCAAGAAATCGTCTGACACTGATTTGTTCGGCGGCGTCCCACCCGTTCCGTCGTTGCTACGGAACTTCTCCGCGCCCGTTACGTTAACACTGACTCCCGCGCTCACCACGGAGGAGTCCTTGCTCATTCTCGCACACGACACAGACCCTTTCAACCGGTGGGAAGCGGCGCAAGGCATGGCGCGGGGGATTCTTGGAAGATGCGTTAAAAAAGCGATGAGCGAGCACGACGAAACGTCCGAGGATCAGTCGGTTTATGACATGACTGAATACCCATACGCGTCCACGATCACCACCGACAGCGCTTGGGTATTGTTCACCACCGCCTGCGTCGCAATCATCGACGACGCCACCGCGAACAACGTGGACCGCGCATGGGTGGAAGAAGCGCTTTCTTTTCCCGGAGTCGCGTCGTTGGTTCAACAGCTTCAGCCGGTGAATCCTTTAGTGGTTTACCAAACCGTGAAAGCGTTCACCAAGGCGTTCGCGGCGAAGTGTTCTGGAAACTTTAAAACGGCGCTGCAGGTGTGCGAAACCGAAACGCTCGATTTAGGGGAGCCGTATGACGTCACCGCGGAGCAGGTCGCGCGAAGAAGCTTCGCGTCATACGCGCTGCGCGCGCTGGCTAGTCTTGACGAAGATGAGGCGAAGAAGATCGATTTCGACGCAGGTACGTGTTGGGCCTTTCCCAAATCCAGGCACACTGTTTCCCCGACAAGACTGACACTTTTCGGGTACACTCGCAGAGTACTTGAAGAAACAGTTTGACGACGCCACGAACATGACGCGCGTGGTCTCCGCGTTGGGCGCGTTGTCAAACGCGGGCGAGTTTTGCGAGGAAGCCAGGCAATACGCCTTCCAAAGTTTCCGTGAGAAGTGGCGAACCGACGCGAACGTGAGCTGTACGTACCTTTCCTTAATCGCCGGGTTGAGCCGGGGCGTGAACGGCAATGCGTCGCCGCTTGAAAACGTGAAGAAAATAGCAAACGACGCGTCGCCAACCTCCGTGTACAAAAAGGAAATCCCGAACAAGTTCTACGCTTTGATTGGCGGTACGTATTGCGCATTTCCCAAATCCCGCCTCCCTGTTTTATCTCTCAGCTGGTGACTGTTTGTCCATACATCGCCCAATACAACACTGACACTTTCTTTCATTTATCGTAAGGGTTCGCCCATGGTAACCCGGTCGGGTTTCACTCACTGGACGGCAAAGGGTACGATTTCGTGGTCGAGAAGCTGCTTGAGATGGACAAAATCAACGCCATCGCGGCGTCGCGGCTGGCCAAGCCGTTCACGGAATGGCGGCTGTTCGACGCGAAGCGAAGAAACTTGATGAAAGCCTGTCTGGAAAAGATCCTCGCGGAGAAACCGTCGCCGAACATGTTCGAAATATGCACCAAGAGCCTGAAGGAGGAGTAGGTGGTACTTCGCTCTTAAGAGTCTGAAGGATTAGTGGGTTGTTTGGTTGTGTGTGCGTAGTGGTACCGAGAGAGAGAGAGAGGAATTGTGATGACAGAGCAGGGACGCCGTGTGACGCCTCGGTTCGTCTCACAGTTAAATTCTTGAAACAGTTTCGTAAAATCGTCTGTGCATTCCGAAACTTCCTTTCGGGACGACGCGTTTTCTGCGTCAGTCACTTTGCCGTCAGCCACACACCGGCCGCGCTCGCCTGCCTCGTGTTCCCACACACACGATGGGTGAGGACTCGAGTAAAAAGCCGAAAAAGGACAAGAAGGACAAGAAGGACAAGAAAGATTCGAAGGACAAGAAACGGGCACGGGAGGGTGGTGAGGTTGAGGCTCGGGCCGCCAAGAAAGAATCTTCAAAGATTCTGAAAACGGCGGCGGCGGCGGTGAATGGCGATGCCGACGGTGGTGCCTCTAAAAAGGAACTGAGCAAGGACACCAAGGCTGCTAGCACTAAAAACGTCTACACGGGTGTTTCCTGGGACACCTTCGAGCTCACGGACTTTCCCGAGTCCATCAAGGCTGGCTTGAAAGCGGCGGGCTTCTCTGACCCATCCGAGATTCAAAAGAAAGCGTGGCCTTCCGCTTGCGAGGGCCGCGACGTCATCGCGGTGGCGAAAACCGGCTCCGGCAAGACCCTAGCGTTTCTACTACCCATGCTGCACCGAATGATATTGCGACAACAAAGCAAAGGAACCCTGCCTACCAATACCGGAAATAAAGGAAGCGTACCTTCACCGGACGGGTTGGTGTTGGCGCCGACCAGGGAGCTCGCGATTCAAATCAACCTGGAAGCGGTGAAGTTCGGCAAAACTTTAGGTTTGAACTCGGTTTGTCTGTACGGAGGTGCGCCCGCGTACGAACAGAAGACGCAGCTGAAGGCACACTTGAATGATTCAAAAGCGCTAGGGCTGATCGTCATCGCCACGCCGGGTAGGCTGTGCGACTTGATGCAGCAGAAAAGTTTGAGCCTGCAAAACTGTTTCATGATAACTCTGGACGAAGCGGACCGCATGTTGGACATGGGGTTCGAACCGCAGCTGAAGGAGGTGTTTCTGGAAGTTCCGAATGTGCCTACTGAAACGCAAGCCGTAGGCGCGGGCCGGCAAACCACCCTTTTCACCGCGACTTGGCCCAAAGCGGTGCGGAAGCTAGCGTCGACCTTTTTAGCGGAAGGCACGAGCGGCGAGGACGGCCAAGCGGACACGAAAAATAAGCACGCCGCGGTGCGCGTTTTCCTGGGCGGCGGCGACGGCGCGGACGCGGGCGAGCTTAGCGCGAACAAGTCAGTAACGCAAAAGTTCATCAAAGCCCAGGATGACGAGAAGGATAAACACATGTATGAGTTGTTGGTGAATTTGCCGGAAGGAAGCCGGGTCGTGGCGTTCGCAAACACCAAGCGACGCGTGGAGATGTTATCGAAAACTTTCTGGAACCACGGGTTTGGGACGTGCGCGGTGCACGGGGATAAGCAACAAAAAGAGCGCGAGCTCGCGCTGAAGAAGTTCACGGACAACGAGTGCCCCCTAATGTTCGCAACGGACGTCGCGGCGCGAGGGCTGGACATCAAAGGCGTGACGCACGTGGTTAACTTTGACATGGCGCGGGATGTTGAGTCGTACGTGCACCGAATCGGACGAACGGGCAGGGCGGGCGAATTGGGCACCGCGATTACGTTCTGGAACCCGGATTACGACATCGTGTGTTCACCCGCGCTTTGCAAAATAGCGCGGGATGCGGGGCAGGAAGTACCGGACTGGCTCGCGAAGTTTGAAAAGACCAAGGAGAGCAAACAGTGGAAAGTAGCGGACGCGGTTTTGAAGTAGAAACTTTTACTTTTCAAAAAGCGCGTACCAGGTATCAGTTTGCTGAGATCTAGAGTCTAATAACTTCCGGAATGAGCCACTTGCTGTGACTGTTTCCTGCATCACAGGTATCAGTCTTAGAATAAATAGCCCTCCTCAAAGTACCACTGACTCGTCCGGCCGTTCTACTCGCCGGTGTCGTAATCGCCGTCGGCGTCGCATGGCTCTTGCTTGATTTCTACGTCGGGGTCTTGCTTGACCTCTGGCGTTTGCTTCCAGTTCGGCTCGAGCTTGATTTTAGCCTCTTTCCTTTTTTTCATCGGTGGCGAGCTCGGAGCAACAGCGCGGGACGACTTGCACGCCGCGCAGTTGTATTTCACATTGCCGTGGGGACATGGGTTGCACGCGGCGCAGCTGTCTTTCCGCTTCCCGTGAAGGCAGGCGTTGCACTCCGCGCACTTGCCTTTCGCCTTGCCATGGGCGCAGCCGTTGCAATCCGCGCAGTTGCGTTTCAGCTTCCCGTCAGGGCACCCGATGCACTTTGTGCAGTTGCGTTTCAGCTTCCCGTGGGGGCAGGGGTTGCAGTCCGTGCAGTTGCTCTTCAGATTGCCATGAGGGCAGGGGTTGCACGTCACGCAGCCGCGTTTAACCCTGCCGTGGGGGCAGGGGGTGCACCCCGCGCAGAAGCGTTTCAGCTTCCCGTGAGGGCACCCGATGCACTCTGTGCAGTTGCGTTTCAGCTTCCCGTGGGGGCAGGGGTTGCACTCCGTGCAGTGGTACTTCCACTTCCCGTGAGGGCAGGCCGTGCAGTCCGCGCAGTTGCTTTTCATTTTCCCGTGGGGGCAGGGGGTGCACGCCGTGCAGTAGCTTTTCAGCTTGCCGTGCGGGCAAGGGGTGCACACCGCGCAGCTGCCTTTCCGCTTGCCGTGCGGGCAAGGGGTGCACTCCACGCATCGGTTTTTCAGCTTGCCGTGAGTACATCCTTTGCACTCCGCGCAGTC
>Ga0209830_10001144_pt1 | contig 24319 bp, 21 predicted proteins | sample ArcticOcean_MG_C_12_FD_187439 | JGI IMG/M metagenome (GOLD analysis project Ga0209830, IMG submission 187439) | Marine microbial communities from western Arctic Ocean - ArcticOcean_MG_CB8_130 (SPAdes) (version 2) | ecosystem: Environmental > Aquatic > Marine > Oceanic | place: Arctic Ocean...
TTAATGTCAATATTGATGTTGGAACACTTGGCTTGTTGTTCAAGTTATTGTAATTTAAATAATATGTACTATCTAATCCGTCCAATGTGTCAGCATCAGTTCCACCACCGCCACTGGTTGCATCATCACCTGGTACCCATTTTGTTCCATTCCATTTTAATACTTGTCCTGAAGTTGGAGTAGTTGTTGTTGTGTCAACATCTGAAAGTTTGTCAATTGAAAATGCCGCAACAATTTGTAATCCATCAGCCGTACCATTAACTTGTAAAAAGCCGCCTGCTAGTCCAGAGTATGTTACTGGAGTGTCTGTTAATCCAAGAAATGCAGTTGCACCTCCTCCTCCACCGCCACCTGCTGAAACATCACCTGGTTTCCAAGTTTGTGAACCTGAATCATAAATTAATGCTTGTCCGTTGGTCGCCACCGCCGAAAAATCGACATCTGAAAACATTCCGATAGATTTATTTGCATCTGCAATTTGTACCCAGGCACTTGCGTGAGCATAGTAGGAAGCATTCTCACCGTGTACATGAGCAAACATTCCATGATACGTTGCCGCATCTGGTAAATCTGCTAGAGTTTGATATAAAAAAGTTATTTTGTTTGCACCTGTGGCAGTAATCAAATTATTATTGACTATTGTTAAGGCTGTTCCGTTTCCAAGAGCTGTGTACAATTCTTGAAAATTGTTATTCATTTTTCCACCAGCATCTCTTAACGAATCACCTTGACCGTCATTTGGAATAATACCAGTGTTTATAAGTTGTCTTGTCATATGTTTTCTCCTACTTTATCCTCTATCGAATGTTATTTCATTACTGTCCATTAAGTAATTTGTTTTATCTAAAGTGAAAATTGTTTGTTCTACAATCACAGTTTCATCAGTTTGCGGATATGTAATTTCTCCGTCAGCGACATTACTGTTAATTCTAACTACCAGTTCACCCTCTGGATTAATATAATAATTTAGATTTACATCATCCCATCTAAATTGTTCGTATCTTAAATTTTTAAATGGTTTTGCGTGGTTCAAATCTCTGCCTTCATAAAAATCATAACCTTGATCAAACTCTTTAAAGTTGTCATCAATATTTCCTGGATTGTTTATTGCCACAGGATCGTTTGCCGCCAATTGGTCAACTTTACCAATGAATAATGTTCCCTCATCGGTTCTTCGTAATCCATAAAAGTATCTGTCTTTGATACCATTTTGAAGATATACGGAAGTATCCTGTCCAACTGTGTTTGACATCTTATGTTATCTCCACATAACTCAACACACAATCTAATGAGTCGTTGATGTTTGATTTTACATTTAAACTGTTTTGACTTGCCACAATTAATTTTTCTCCTGAGTTTAACACACGTAAACTAGAGTTTGGTGCAATCAAAACATCTTTTACAATAAATCCTGTAACTGAATCTGGAGTTGCTGTTAATGTTACACTGGCTTCCACAACTGATTCTGTTAAGTTTGCTAAAACCATTCCAATGATTGTTGTGTATGATCCTGGTGAGGCTTCATAAACAGCCGCAGTCACAGTTCCTATACTTTTTGTTACAGAGTTTCTAAAATTTGTTGCCATATTTTTCCTATCCTAATGCCAGTGCGTATTCCACTGCTATTTCTGTTGCGTCAATAATACTTACAGCACCTGATGAACCTGCGATTGAACCCCATGAACTACCATCATACAATTCAACACGTTGATCTGCGGTGTTGTAACGTATCATACCTACTAAAGGCGTAAACGGTCTGTCTGCTGTTGTTCCAACCGGAAGTACAAACCCACCTGAATCTGACACATCAATATATCCCGTTCCAGTTGTTTTTAATACAATCGGACTAGATATAATATTAGTTATCGCATTTCCTTCAAACTTGAAGGCTTCAATTCTAATGCTACCATTTCCTTGAGCATTCAGGATCAAATCTTGGTCAGTTCCTGTGGTTGTTACAGTATTTCCACTGATTGTTATGTCATCTACCTGTAAAGATGTGACATCGAACCTTGTTGGATTAACATTTGCTACCAAAACTCCGCCAGCATAAAATCTGATTGTGTCATCATCTGCACCTGGTGTAGCCTCAGCAGTGATGTATGTGTCTTTGTCAAGGTCATAAACACCAGACAATGCCAACCAGTTTGTTCCGTTGTATCCTTCAAACACTGAATCATCTGTGTTGTATCTCATCATACCTGCTGATGCAGAACCTGGTCTTTGGGCAGTTGTACCTGTTGGAATTCTAACAGATCCAGTACCGTCAACTCTAAACACACCCGAAGCAGGATTAACTATGAAGTCTCCTGAATCGTTTGTCATTGTATCTCCTGATACTGTAAAGTTTTCAACTCTTACTCCACCAGTTCCACTTGATCTTAAATCTAAATCAGCATTTGTATTATTACTTTGAATTAAATTTCCTTTAATGTTAACACTGTCTATTTGTGCTTCATTGGCAAATATTGTGTTCCATCTTTTTGTAGATGAACCAACATTGTAAATATTATCCTGTGCAGGAACAATATCAGAACTAATACCTGCTGTGATGTTAATTGAATCTGTTGTTTCGTCACCTATTGTAACATTTCCACCTATTGTGATATCTCCTGTAATATCTAAATTTCCAGTAATGTTTACATCATCAACAAAATTAATTTGATTGTTAAATGAATCAATATTTAAATCTCCTGATGTCGTTGTGATATTATTTCCAGATATTTGAACATTTCCTGTTTCAATTTTATCTCCTGATATAACTGTAACATTGGGTCCTGATGTAAATGTTAATGCTTGATCAACATCTATGTTAAGTGATGCTGATGTAAACGCAACTTGTCCTGTTTCTTGATTAACATAAAATTGATCACCAACTCTAAAGTCACCTTTATGGTCAACTGATGAATAATAAATTTTTGCGTTATTGTTTGTGATAACTTCGTTGGCTTGAATCACTGTTGTTGCATCGTTATCAACTTCGTAATCATTTCCAATGTAAGCAAAGTTGTGTGAAATCAAATACATTTTTACACCAACACCATCACCCACAGCACCGTATGTTCCGTAGATAGATGCAGATGCAATTGATCTTACTTCTGCTCCAAAGTCTGTATAATCAACCAGAGTAAAGTTTGTTGCTGTTGCTCCTGCTGATGTTCTAATGTCTTGAATTGCTATGTTTGTGTCTAAAAATTTAGTTGTTAAGTTTGGACCATTAAATCTACTTACTAACACAGTGTCAGGATTTCCAATTACTTCTGTTGTTGGCGGAGTAAAGTTTCCTGAACGTATTGCTGAACCTTTATAAATTATGAAGTCGTCCATGTTTCCAATAAAACCATTATTGGCATCATAGTTGTTACCCATCACAAGTGGTTTCGCCGCACCTAAATCATTTGCAACTGTTGCCGTTCCAACATTTTGTCCTGCAACATACATTGTCACAGTGTTACTGCTTCTTACTAACGAGAAGTGTGTCCAAACATTAAGATTGAAACCTTGACTTCCTATGATTATATTTGCTCCATTAATATAAAGTTTTGGACCGTTGTTGGTCATGTACAACATCAACGAATACTCAATTGATGCATTGTTTCTAAAATCAAATAGTGTTGTTGATTGGAGTTGTGTTGGATATGCCCAAAATTCTATTGTAAAATCTCCTGTACCAAATCCAAAATCTGCTGTTGTTGAAATAGATGCACTGTCTCCTACACCATCTAAAAGCAAACTGGATTGTCCAAACTTTTTAACAGACGTATCTAGTTTTGCATCACCGTTAGCAGTGATCTGTTTGCCTGTTGTTTCTGGTGGCATTGCAAATCCTGTTGATTTTCCATCAATTATAATTTTGTTACCATCTACAGATTCAACAGTGCCTGATGCCAGTTGAGTTACATTGTCTGTGTCGTAGTATGATATAACCTGTCCTGCCGCAATTGGCGTTCCTGCAAAACCTGAAAGTTTTAATTGTGTTTTACCATCGTCAGCCAATCCAGTTGCACCGTCAACAGCATAGATACTTCTTGCCGCAAAATATGTGAAACTGTTTAACCATTCTATTCTTACACCGTTTGTAAGTGTGATCGCATCAACACCTGGAGTAATAAATGTTGCATTTTGAAATAAACAACCTGCTTCGTTGGATGCCGGTGTTGCCACAGAACCATCCAATAATGCACCTTTTCCAGCATCAGCAGATCCAAATCCTCTAGGATCATTTGCTGTTGTAACTGAACCTGATGTAATTACAGTGATGTTTCTAATGTAAGGTGATCTTGATGTTACTTGAAATCCTGTTGAATCGTCTGCACCTGTTGGATTAAATCTAAATGCATATCCTGTGTTTGCTCCACTGTTGTAATAAAAACCTGTAATAGTTAAATCTTCAACTGTTGTTTCACCGTTCAATATAAAAGCATCATTACTGTTTGTGGTCACACTTGGTTGAACTGTTACTGCTCTAATTCCATCACCTCTAATACTAACTCCTGTGGGAATAGTTAATGGAAAATCTTCTGTGTATGTGCCTGGATAAATGTAAACATGATCTCCGGCAACAGCCACTGACAATGCTTGTTCTATTGAAGCATAAGGATCATTTTGGTGTGTTCCAGAATTAGAATCATCACCGTTGGTTGCTACATACAACACTTTGCCTGGACGTGCTGTTAAATCTAACCCTTGTACCGATATGTTTCCAGACAGTGCTAAATTGTCCACAGTCAAATTGTTAGCATATGCATTATTCCAACGTTTTGTTGGTGTTCCTAAACTGTATGTGTCTGAAGCATCAGGTATAATGTTTGACGTAATATCAGCATTGATTGTGATAGAATCTGTATCAGAATCACCAATAGTTATGTTACCGTCTGCTCTGATGTTTCCTGTTGCGTGTATGTTACCTTGTACTTCTGTGTTACCTATAATATCTACAACACCTGTTCCACTGGTTACAATCTCAAAATTTTGATTGGTGTCAGTTGCTCTAATGGTGTTGTTAGTGATTACAAGATCATCTACATGAATCTCGTTGTTGTACACAATGCCGTCTGCGGCTGAAAAATTTAGTGCTGATTGTGTTGTTGAAATTGTGTTGCCAGTTACTGTGATATTGCCTACGACTGCTTGTCCAGTAACTTCTGCATTTGTTGTACGTGCTGTTCCGTTTATATCTAGCGGATATTGAGGAGTGCTGGTCTTAACACCAATCCTGTTGTTATTAACATCAATGTATAACAAGTTCGTCTCGAACGCCAAATCTGCTCCATTACGCAGAAGATTGGACTTCAAGAGCTGACCTGATATTCGACCTACAGCCATTGTTTTTGCTCCTTTATAGCACGGGGATCTTGTCCCACCAACCTAATTTTCACCTTACGTTATTCATAAGTTCTTCGCCGGTTGTACCACGGTTTGTCCTGCTGAATCTGGTCGGACTCTGCATTAGTATTATTTATCGTGCTTTTGGTATTATATTGTACAAGGTTAATTTATACTAGTTTAATATAAGGTTGTACACCACATTGAGTTCAGCCGCAATTTCGTCTGTCACGGTGATTGCTTGTACACCAATGGAACTAACCCACCCATCTACTGCTCCAGCATACACTTCTAAAAGACCACTGTCTGAGTTCCACCATATTGCTCCTTGTCTAGGAACTGTGGCATTACGTTGTGCAGTTGTTCCAAATGGTCCTATATATCCGTTGGTTGAATTAAACTCTATGGTTCTGTTTGCTTTTAACCCTGTTCCTGTGAATGTGATATCTTGGTTGACTAATTTGTTCTCAATAACTGATCCAGAAATTTGAAGATTAGCAGTGTCTAGCACCACTTTTCCAGTCCCGTTTGCTGTGAAACCTGCTTGAGGATTTGAGGCACTGCCCACACCTATTGTGTTGCCATTGATAGAAATCTGATCTTGGCTAGAAAAATTAGGCACAACTAAATTACCCGAACCGTCTATTTCACCTGCATATCCATTGGCTGTGTAAAAAGTAAATTTGTTACTGCTTAAATCAATTTGAGTGTCTCGATCACCATCTTTGATTCCATTCAGTGCTATTTTACCTGTTGAAAATAATTCAAATTCAGATATACTTGAATCGAATCTTACAGCATTTCCTTGATTAGGATTTTGTTCTGTAGTTCCTGATGGTAGCAACATATGACTTGTTGAGTTGATTGATGTGCTGTCTGTTCCTCCACTAAATGCAACATCTCCTGATGCAGATGATATATTTGTTTTGAATCTAACAGTGCCTAAATTAACTACACCTGTGCCATTTGCTCTTAATTCTAATTGTGAATTTGTGTCTGTGGTTTGAATTGTGTTGTTATGAATATCAATATTATCTAAAGTTATTCTTGCTGAATTTGTTGTTTTCCAATTTTTTGTTACACTACCTATATTGCTCTGCGTGTCTTGACTTGGTAATAAATCTTGTTCAAAATCCATTGCAAAATTCACAGTGTCTCCAGCGTCATTTCCAAAATTTAATCCTGATCCACCTATTGTGGCATTGCCTGTGATATCAACTTTAGGCATCAAAACATTTGCAGTTAAATTTACAGCATTGGATGATCCAACAGCACCTATCGATAAACTGTTGTTTAATGTTTGAATTGTGTTGTTTGAAATTCTAAAATTTGGTACATCTATTTTTGTAGCATCAATCAATGTGGTTGTGCCTGCAACACCAACGGATAATGTTGACGCACCCAAGTCACCGTCAGTAACATCTATACTTGTTGTTCCTTTTCCTAAATCAACAATAAAATTATCACCAACTCTAAAATCTCCACTCTGATCTTGACTGACAAAATAAACTCTACCGCCGTTGGATTGTTCTGTTTCTTTAGTTTGATCAATAGTGTCTACATCATTTTCTACATTTTTTCCTGAACCAACATAAGCAAAGTTATGACTGATTAGATATGCTAAACTTCCATTTCCATCCGCTACAACACCTTGATTACCATATATTGTTGCACTTGCAATTACTCTTGCTTCGTTCATTGTGCCGTCTGTTATAGCATTTGCAGTTGCACTTTTAAATAGGTGTGCTGACACATTGCTTGATATACCAACGTTACACGTAATAGATGTAGCAGTTGTTTCTGTGATTGTAATCTTTTTACCTGAATAAGGATCTGATGGTCTTGGGTAAGTGTGATCTGTTGTATGACCATCCATAGCACACGTGAAAGTTAAACTGTTGTCTGCAATAGTAATTGTTTCGTTAACTCTTATTGAGTGGTTGCCAATAGTTAAAGTCATTACACCAGTTGCAGGATTATAACTTCCCGCTGTTGGCGTGTATTGATTTAATGTGTGTTGTAGATACAAACCTCTATTTGCAAAGTAAGTAAAGCAATTGATAAACTCAATTCTTGATCCGTTTTTAACTGTTACTGCATCTGCACCCGGAGTAATAAATGTAACAGCATTGAATAACATTGATGCTCTTGGTGATGCCGAGTCTAATGCATCTCCATCTACCAATGCACCTCTACCAGCGTCACCTGAATCGAAACCTCTTGGGTCAGTTGCTGTGCGTGTGTCTCCTTGTGTTACCACTGAAACATTTTGTATGTATGGTGATTTTGTTACAATACCGGCATTTGGTGCAAATCTAAAACCGTATCCACGATCAGTGTTTGCATCATAATGGAAATCTTTGACAGTTAAATCTGTTACAACTGATCCATCATTCATTAAAAATGCATCTTGATATCTTCCCGGAACATCTGATTTAACTGTAACTGAACGTATGCTTGAGCCTTTTACTGTGGTATTTGCTGGCACTTCTAATGGAAATTGTTCTGTGTATGTGCCAGGTAAAATGTGTAATTCATGTGGACCTGCTGTGCTTTCTTCAATGTATGCCAATGCATGACGTATTGTTCCAAACGCAAAGTTAGGGTGATTACCTGCCAGTTGATCTGTACCATTTGTACTCACATACCATTTGTTTTGAATACCCAAGTTAACAGCAACACCTGATAAAGAAATTGTGTTATCGATGGTGATATCATTCAATCCTAACATAGATCGTACATTCATGTTTCCCCAACGTTGACCATTAGAACCTATATCATAAGTTCCAGTTACATCAGGAATTAAATTTGATTCTATGTCACCATTAAAACTTAAAGTATCTTCTGGACCATCACCGCCTATAAAAATATTTCCATCAAAAGAAATATCTCCTGTGGCATGAATATTTCCTGTTGTGTTTAGGTCTGATGGAATGATCACTTTACCTGTTGTTGCTACACCAACAGATGTTACAACATATCCTGACGCTCCTGCTAGACTTGGATCGTCTTGTGCTGGTGTGTTGCCATCACCAAATATGCTTCTAATTGTTGCAAGTGATGGTTTGCTGATAACTGGTGCAATGTATGTGTTGTGGAATGCATAACCTAACGGATTGTTTGCTTGAATGCCTGCTTGAGTACGCATATCGTCTGTCCACTCTGGAGCAAGGCTTCCACCGTCCCATAATTCTGTGTATTCAAACATAGCAAAGTTTAGTAGGAACAAGTATTCTTTTGCCGCTACTTCAAATGCATCTGCGTTTGTTTTCCAAGCATCTGCTGGAGTTTGATAACCCGATGGATCCCACTTGCCGGCATCGTATGCTTCTTCCATTGCCGCATACAAATCGCCTGACTGCCAATCAGCGGCTAAGAAACTATATAATTTTATATCATCTGCAGGTAAACCGTGCATGTGTAGAGTGTGGAATACGTGTTCAATGACTTCTTGTGCGTCAATGTCGCCGACTCCGTAACCACTACCTGTTGAGTTCAAATACCACACCATGTCATTTTGTACGTGAGTATCGAACAAGTTTGTTAGGTTCCAGAACACAATGCCTGGATCTGTTAAAAAGTTTGTGGAATAATCAGCGCCAGCACCTCTTGCCACACGCTGTATGGTTGGAAGTCCTGCGTGATAAGTTCCTGCGTCACCACTCAGTGTTTTAATCAAATTTCTTTGGAATGTTGAATTAATGCCTGCACCAGTTGAATCTAAGAACAATTCAAACATACGTGCCACTTTTTCTATCCATGCATCTGGAACTGCTGTTTGTCCACCCACAGCACCTGCCGCCATAACTCTTACACCGTTCACAGTAACTTCACGTTTGAAGAAATCGCTACCATTGCCTGTAACATTACCAAGAGCGCCGTTGTTGTATTCTGGATCTGCTGATCCACCGCCTGCACCAGGTCCTGGTTGAAATCTAATATCTCCGCCATTGTATGCTCTTATTCCACTGTTGGTGAATGCTAAATTTCCTGTGCGTAATTCTGTCATTTGGAAATTAGTACCAGCAGTCATATTGATTGGACCAGTCAAGGTTGAAAATGTGTCTGTTGGTCCGTCTATACCAATGTTTCCAATTGAGGCCGAGTTGGTGGCAATTAAATTGCCTCTATAAATGGCATTGCCATTTACTAGTAATTCTCTTGTGGGGGCATCATCTTTGATACCTATTCTGCCATTGATAACGTCAATGTACAATAGATCCGTTTCAAAAGCCAAATCCGACGTTCTTGTAAGATTTTCTTTTAATAACGGTCCTGATATTCTACCTACATTGGTTACTGCCATAGCACTCCTTTTTTAGTATTTATTGAAATTTGGTAAAGGAATTATTTGTCAAAGTTGTGTAAAACAGTGACTGGTTTACCTGTGGGAACTGCTGTTCCAAATGTTATGTATTGCCCTGTTGGATACGATAATCCTGTAACAGAACTTTTTCCATCCATGCCAAATGTGTTTCCACCAACTGAGTTTGCTTCAGTGTTCAACAAAGTGTTTACACTTAAATGACTGGGTGTTACTGCTGTTACTGTGAATGTTCCGTTGTTAGTGGCAGACCCTGTGACAACAACCGTTTGTCCAACGTGGTAACCTTTAGATTGCCAATCAATCAGTGCAGGATTACTGCTTACAAAAGCACCAACGCCTGTTGCACTGTAATTTGCCACAGCACTTATGGTGTTGCTGTTAACATCACATGGATTTTGTGTTAATGTGTAGTTGGTATTTGGAATTTGTAAAACGTTTTCCACCATCACTAAAACATTTTCTGATGCAGTTGGATAACCTAATCCTGATCCAAATCCATCATCTAGATTTCCAAAGTTTACTTCTGTGTCATCGCCATTACTTAAATTTTGTACCACAATATTTTGTGGTTCTGATAATCTAAACTGTTTCCATACTGGAGCACCGCCACCCAATGACTCATACACTTCAAGTTGTCTCAGTGTTGTGTTGAATCTCAATTGTCCTTCTATTGGTGTTACAGGACGTTGCACTTGCGTTCCTTTAGGAACTAAAAATGCACCTGTTGATTGTGCTTCAATAGTTTCATATTGAGTGTATATTAAACCTTTACCGTTTAATAATCTTTTATTAGTGGATTGACGTTTTAGATATCTCATTACACCTCCAAGTAACTGACTACAACTGAAAGATTGTTAGCACCTGACTGAGCAACTTTGATAACGTCTCCAGCACCCAACACTATTTTTTCTGAATCTAGTGTGAATGTTTCTGCTCCTGGTAATAATGCACTGTTCACTATCATAGATTGGTTTGCAACGTAGGCTCCAGTTACAGCATACAGAGTGAAATTACTATCTTCTCCACCCGTAGCATCTTCTGGACCAACATTTGTGATCAATATAGATGTAACAGCATAACTTTTACCTGCAGGTACTGTGAGAACATCTTGTGTTCCATTTACGTTTGCGTTTGTTATTGCCATTGTTTCTCCTTTAAAAAATTAATCCAAAAAGTAGTGCTCTATTCTTGCTGATCACTTCTCCTCTTATATCATTTGTATTTACAAAATATAATCCTGTATCTCCGCCAGATGGCGTTTTTGCATACAATTTAACGCCGTTGGCGTCATATAACGGGTCTATTGCCGCATCTTGCACACTTGGTCTATTGCCAATCACAAAGGAATCATTTGCCCTTACAGACCCTGTTCCTGGTGCTACCAATTCTAAATCTTCATTGGAATTAAGACTGCTGATCTTGTCGCCTTCAATTCTGATACTGCCAATATCTGTTGTTTGTTGATATAATTCAAATCTAGTGGGTTCCCATAGTCCAACCAAAGTGTTATCAATTTTGATTTCAATTTTTGATGTGTTACCTGATAAACTGTCGTCTGTGATTTTAACTTCTGTGTCACCTTGAACAATTCTTGGAAACGCCGCACCAATCACAACAGCATTGATTTCGTCGTCAACATATTTTTTGTTTGGAATATCGTTGTCGTCATTCATTCTGCTGATATAATTTGCTGGAGCAATACTGGCACCTAATCTCAATGTGCCTGTTCCGCCTGGCTCAAAATAAATTGCATTGTTGTTGTTGATGTTGGCAACTCTTAATGCTAGTATATCATTTCCGTCTGCTGAAGAAATTTTGTATGAACCATAACCAGGTCCTTGTAAGTTTGGTCCTTGTGACACTGTCTGTGTGCTTGGATTATTCCATGCAATAGATTCATCATAAATCATTTGCACACCAGTAAGTGATCCTCTGTCTACTCTAACACCTGCTGTGCCTTCTCCAACACCTGCACCTGCTTCGTTTTTGTTAAGTTCAATTATGTTGTCTTCGATTGCTAAATTTGTTGTGTTAACTGTTGTTGTCTCGCCTTCTATACGCAAGTCACCAGTAACTCTAGTAAGTGCAGACTCCAACGTGATTTCGTTGCTGGCATCTGCTACCTTAATTTTGTAACTACCTGATTCTAAATAAACTGTTTTTGCCATAGTTTTTATAATTTAGGGAGTGTTGCCACTCCCTAAACTGTGTTCTATATTAAGTTGCTTGAGCGTCAACAACAATGTTGCCTGCGCCTGTTGCCGCCTTAGTTGCTACACCGCCTGATGTGTATGCATCAAAGCCACTACTATCAACACCTGTTAATTCAAATGTGTTAGTTGCTTTGTTTGCCACTGTGTAAGCAGTTTCAGTGTTAAGGTCTGTCATGCCAACTACGCCACGGATAGATACTTTATCTCCGTTGCTGAAGCCGTGTCCAGTTGCTGTGATAACACATGGATCTGCCGCTGTTGCACCTGAAATAACTTTTTCAATTGCATCAGATAAACCGTCAGCGTCTCTAGTCCATACGTGTCTAGTGTTGCCTTCAAGTTGCATTTTTCTGTTGTACAGTTTAGTAACTTGTTTAGTAACACCGTCACTGTCAGTTACGTTGATGCAAAATTCACTTGCACCTAATCCACCAATTGACTTGTTAACAAGTGTACAAGTTTCTGTTTTTGCTCCATCAGTTACAATGAATTTGTTTGTTGATCTTTGTGACACAATGTGTGACTCAGTAGTAATTTCTCCGCCAGCCGCAAATTTAACTGCTGTTACTTGAAGTTTACCTGCTCCATCACCAATGTGTTTTTTGTTAATTGGTCTTCCCATTTTGTTTCTCCTGTTGACGTTCTAGGTCTACGGGGTTGATTCCCCATAAGTCCAGCCGAAACTGGCCCAAAACAATTGTTTATAGAAGTATTTATCGTTTGCTGAGTGATGCTATCAGTTCTACTTTTGAGAATTTTTTTGCTAGATTGATGGCTTCTATGAGCACAGAAGAGGCTTTTTCTAAATAGTGTTCTTTCTTGGTTCTACGGTAATCTATCAAAATAGTGGTGTATTCGTCATACATTTTATTCAGAGTGTTTTCCAATTTTTTGATATCGTTGATGAATATGCCATGACTGGTCTTCCATACCTGCAGTCTGTCCATGTATTCTTTGAATTCTAATAATATTTTTTCGTGTTCCATATCAATCCAACTGACCAATCAAGTCTCTGGCTCCATAAGTTACTAAAAATTTTGCACCTGCTGATTTATACACTTTGGATATTTCAATCTGGTGTTGTAGTGTGGGCAATCCTTTGTATTCATCTCCCACTTGATACACTCCAACTGGAATGTAAGATCCTGCATTTATCATGCTTAAATTATGTAAACTGTGTTGTCCTGGTTTCAGCAACAAGTAATCTGCTTTTTGTTTTTTGTATTGATTGGCTGTGGCAATCATGCCCCAGTCATTGTCAACAGGCAGTTGGTATGTTCTGCTGGTGGTGGGTGTGCTGTCTGCTAGATCTCTAAAAGAACTGTAAAACACACTGCGGTATTTTACATATGCCATCACTTCACTGTGAGTTTCTGATTTTAAATTTTGAACTGTGCGTTCTCCCATGTCTGAAGGAGCCAATATGTCTGCACCTGCAGATTTTAATTTCTTACCCAAATCAATCAATAGTGCTTCACTGGTGTCTGGTTTGTCCATCACTCTACAATGCCCATCTGGTAGAGAGGCACACAAGCACACATCCACAATCAATTGTATGTTGGGAAATTTTGTTTTAATTTTGTCCACAATCTTTTGATTAAAACTCCAATCAGGAGTCCAAGATTTATGTTCTGGTGTTATGAACAGCAAGAAACTGTCTACACCTTTGTCTATGTCTTTTTGAATTCTGTCTTCTATTAAGGATTCGGACCAACTGCTGTTATCAGCACCTAATCCAGCCGTCTCTGTCTTACCTTTTTGATTAACAAACAGTGGCTGGATTAAGTCCATGAGATTACTTCTTTTCTTTTTTAGGAAGTGCTGTACATTGTTCTTCCGTTGCCGGTAACCCAATGTTTTTATCATAGATCCAAACGTATGAATAAGTGATGTTGTTATCAGTTATTTCACATTTTTTTCCAAATGACACTTTTGGTTCTTTAAGAGAACAAGCAGATACTATGAAGAAAGATAATATTATTATTGCAATACTTTTCATTTTAGTCCTTGTTAGTGTTTCCTCGTTAATTATACTACATTTTGGTATAAAAGTCAAGTCCTGAACATTCAGTCAATAAAAAAGGGGGCCGAAGCCCCCTCAAATATGTAAGTGTTTACTGTTGATTATGCAAACGAAATGTTTGACATAGTAACTTCACCAACATAGTCCCCAGCATTTCCTAGTGAAGATGCTGTGTTGTTTAACTCTACATAACCATATCTAGTCATGAAAGAAACAACTGGTTCAAAAGTTGATGGGTCAAGCACAACACCGCTAGACATTAACGGAATGTATGGGCAATAGAACGCCGCCGCATCTGCTTCAGATGAGCCTTTGTATCCTACCAATACAGACGTATCGTCTGCCGCATATGTGTCAACATATACTTTCATTGCACTGTTTAAAGTTCCAACCATCTTTTGGTTAGTTGGTGCTTCAAAAGAACCTTCAGTTGTTCTTGCGAACGCTGAAGTTGTTGCAGATTGAAGTACAGTTAAAGCCTGTGGTGATACCACAGCCCAGTTTCCTGCGCCTCTTCTTGTTCTTTGTGCAATTTTATTTGCTGTTCTGTTGATTAGCACAGCCAATGCCGCATGTTCATCGCCTACAAAAGTTGCAGTTCCTGATACAGCCGCTTGGTTGAATGCTTCTTCATCAGCCGCTAAAGCTCTTAATGAGTTGATGACTTCTTGGTCGATTTCAGCAGTAATTTCTTGTGCTAATGCCGCCATGATTTCAGCCTCTACATCAATACCTTGTTGAGCTTGTGCGTCTTGAGCAGATTCAAATGTCCATCTTGCTTGTAACTTTCTGCTTTTTGCTTCAACAGTTTGTTTCAAGATTTGGATTGACATTGCTCTACCACCAGTACCCTCTTTAGATGCTGTTGCATCTGCTAGGCCACTTGTTCCATCACCGGCATATGCTTGACCGATTTTGAATGGTGATAATGCTTCATCGCCTGCTGTTACATCATTTGATGTTCCAGTTGCGTTGTTTGTTTCTGCATATCTTACTCTTAGTGTGTGGATTTGTCCAACTGGGCCAGTCATCGGTTGTACTCCAACCAATTCGTTAGCAATTACAGTAGGCATAACCCTTCTGATCACGGGTAGGATCACTCTGTTTAGAGTAGCAACGTTACCGGCAGATGTAGCACCTGCAGTAGCCGACTCTGAAAGATACTGTTTAGTATTTTCCAAAGTTGTAGCCATAACTGCTTTTTTATTTCCAGTTAGGCCTTCTAGTAACGCACTCTTTGTATCCTGCCAGCGAGTTTCTGTTAGTTCTGACATTGTGTTTTTCTCCTTTGTTTTTTATATACCAGCAAGTCTTCTAATATCAACGATGTTGCTATTGAATTGACTGCTGTTTACAATGTTAATTTGTTTATCGCCTGTTACTTCTGTGCCTTCATTTATAGCCTGTTTTTTCGCTGGAGTCCTACCGTTTAGAACAGATGGTATGTACTTTTCGAATTGCTTTCGTAAAGCACCCGTCTGCACACTCTCCAGTAGATTGTTCATTATTTCTTTTTGTTCTGTATTCAATGGTTGTGTTAACTCATTGATTACGTTACTTCTCTCTGCCGCTTCTTTAATTGTAGCAATTTCTAATTCTTTTGCTTCAATTACTTTTTGCTTCTCATTGACAGTCTTCATCGCTTCTTCTGCCTGTAGTTTCGAAATGTCCACTACCTTCATAAGTTTTGCTGTTTCACCTTTTTCATTCAAGAACGATTGTGAATATTCTTGTTGATAAGATTCAAACAGTCTGCGACCAAAGTCGTTTTTGCGAGCCGCTTCAATGTCTTCTTTTAATGAACTGATCTCTGACTTAAGAGTTTTGCTCACTATTTCTGACACTTTACTAGCACCTTTTTTCACAAAGTTACTTCTAACTTTTTCAAAATGTGCTTTTGCTTCTCTGATAAGACGTACTTTTGTTTCAGCAACGTCTTGTTTGTCTTTTTGAAATTCTGCAATTTCTTTAGACAGAGCTTCTACCACAAATTCCTCAAGTTTGACAAAATTTTCTGCCATAACTTTTTGGTCTGCGTATAGTTCAGCAACTTCGCCTTTAAGTTTTTCAAAAACAAACGATTTTAACTTTTCTGCGTGTTCACCGATTTGAGTAGCATACTTAACTCTCTCTTCAGCAAGTGCTTTCTTGTCGTCTGCGAACTCTGCCATTTCTGCTTCGAGTCTTTCAGATACCATTTTATCAACAGCCTCTGTTAAATTTGCTTTGTCGTGTTCGTACTTCTCTGCAAATTCTTTACGAAGATCAGCAGTGGCAGAAAGTTTGTTTTCTTCAACTTTCTGGTTCCATGCGGATTCTATTTCTGCTCTGATCTCTTCGGAAATACCGTTATTTTCAAAAAGTGATTTCAGTGCTTCTAACATTCTTTTTCTCCTATTTAGATTGGAGTTTTCCAATTATGTTTATTAGTTGTTCTTTTAGATATTTTTGTGCCTTTGTGTCCCTTGCTGAGTTAAATGCTTTTAAACCACCCTTTGTGTTCATTAGATGCTCGTATATTGGCTCAGGATATGCTCCTGGTGCCGATGGTTGTGCAACGATATCTACTGTGATGATTTCAAAATCTGATACATGTCCGGATCCGTCTTCTTTAACGTTACCAGAACCCCTACTAGACACACCAAGTTTAACTCCGCTTTCCAGCATTGTTTTAACTAGTTGTCCCATAGGAGTCGGTAACACTTTTAATTTTCCGTATCCGTTTGGTCCGTCCATCCACATTTCATTTACCATGTGGCTGACACGGTCAAGGTTAATATTAAGTCCTTCAGGATGATCCACTTCGCCCAACACCGAGTATCCACCAGTGACTTGATCGTTAAGTGTGCTGACAGCCCTCTGGATTTCGTTAACAGGATACACTCTCTGGTTGGCGTTTTTAACACCTCCCTGAATGCAGATTCCCTTCATGTAAAGGGATTTACCGTTGTGTTCGTCCTTAGTCTCAACGACTATTCCCGCCTGGTCAAAAGTCAGCGTCTCACGTAATGATAACATCCGTTTTCCTTATACTACCTTATTAACTGCCAATTATTGACTTTGCAGAAGTATCATCTTCTGTGCTAGTCTTGGCCTTTGGTGCCGCAACAGGTTTTACTTTAGCGCCTGGTACATTAATGTTACCTGCGTTGTCTTCTTTTGGAGCAGGTGCTTTACTACCTGTTTCCTCACCGCCTTTAGCGATGTTAGAAGCCGTTCCGCCCATATCATTTTTGCCAGCAACTGGTGATTTAGAGTTATCTGAACCATCTGTATGCGTTACGCCTACTTTGTTCACATATTCTCTAATTTCTTCACTTGCTGTTTTTGGCACTGCTGTTTCTACTGCTGGTTGTTCACCAAGTTCAGGAGCAACTGCGATTGCAGTTTCACCTTCTGCTGATTGATCTACAAAGGCTTCGTCTTCTTTTTCTTCGCCGTTGTCTTCTGCGTCGTCGCCTTCTGCGTCGTCGCTTTTGTCCTCATCGCCCATCATTTTTTCAAATTCGGCTTTAAGGTCATCAATAGCATCTTCTAGGTCAACTACTCTGTCTTCGATTTCTTCTTCACCTTTTTCAGAGTCGTCGCCGTTATCTTCATCACCTGTAGGTGCTGGCATTCCGATGTCAGCAACCATATCGTCTGTTGCGTCTCCACCGTGTGCTTCTACTGGTGCAATTTCTGTGTTTTCGATATCTAATAAAGATTCGTCTGTTGTTTCTTCATCTTTTGATGCTTCTTCAACTGCTTCGTCTTCTTTAGACTCATCTTTTGATGCTTCATCAACTGCATCATCTTCTTTAGACTCATCTTTTGATGCTTCGTCAACTGCGTCGTCATCTTTTTTAGATTCGTCTTCTTTTGAAGTTTCTTCTACTTCGATATCTTTGATATCATTTTCTAAAAGACCTTCATAGATTGATCTTGATTTTTCCACAACGATATTATGGAAAATTTCTTCTGCCGCTGTTTTATCGTCAGCGACTAATTTTTCAAGCATTTGCTCGAATTTGCTTTTATCTGACATTGTTTTCTCCTATTAACTGTTAATGGTAACCATAAACATTGTCTATGGTAAGACTGTCATGTATTATTTAACAAATAGGTATAAAAACGGGTAGATAATGGTCCGATATGGACTCGTTTGACGCAGATTCTACAAATGAAAGCGTCTTTTAAATTCTTGCACTGTGATTTCACTATAATTTGTGAACTTCTTAAGGTCTTTGGCCTCAAACACACTAGTGCCTTCTGGTACTACTCGTATATATCTCTTTAGTGGATTTTTCTGTAGGATAATGCTGGTTTGTCTGTTCCAATTGCCGTGGTATGTGGCAGTGTCTGCATTCTTTTTGTAGTTGGGTGTGTCGCCAAATATGTTGTTCAACTTGCCTTCACTGGTGCCTGTGAAGTCAAAACCCAATAAAAATACCAATGGATGCATGTTCTTAGATGCTAACCACAGTGCTGTGGGTCCAGATGACCATCCTAGACTGGGTTCAAAAAAGTTTAACCCTGGATACTTTTTATATGCTCTGTTTGGATTAGTCCACACAGGAATTTTCAACTGAGCACCTGCTGTGCAGATTTCATTGATCATTTTGGCATCCACTGCCACTAGATAGTTGGGAGTATATGTTCTATAAACAGCATTGCAGGCATATACTTTGCCAAATTGTTGTAAGGGGTCTAAAGGAATTGGTTTACGACTGAGACCATTGCCTAATACAAAAGCAATAGACATTTATTACATTTCCGGTTGGTTGGCGTACATCTGCCTCACAAATTCCAACTCTTTTTCTTGTTCTTCTTTGTGGAATTCTCCGGCTTTTCTTGCTTTGTTGATCTGTTTCAACGAAAGTCTAGTTTTACGTGTGTCACCTAATGACATCACAGACTGGTCTTCTGAAGCATCATACTGTTTCTGCTCACCAGGCTCTGTTGTGATTTGATCGTAATAAAAAAGTTCACGTAATATCATAAAATTATTTATACCTATGTGTTCGAAGTTGGTGTTCCGCCACCTGGTGTTCCTGCTGGCGATGGTGCTTCTTCTTCTCCTGGAGCAGTTGGGTCTTCTGTCGGCTCTGCCGCATCTAAATCTGCTTGTATACCTGCTGTGCTGACTCCTGCACTTCTTAATTCAGTTGCTGAAGTAGTTGGTTTACCTGACATAGTTTCATCATTTTCTTCTCTCCACATTCTTTCGTTTTCTGCCATCTCTTCTGGAGATAATCCTAAGAATCTTGACAGAGCATAACGTTTGCTTACAAACGGCACAGTTGCTATTTGCGAGTATGTAGAAATTCTGTTGTTGTCTACTTCTGCTTGTCTGTAAGAAGCAAAGTTCATTGGCGGCTGAAACTTGATATCAAACATTGCTATATCAATATTCACACCTTTTTCTAATAGATACCGTTTAAACTCTTGATTGAATTCGTCTGATACTAAATTTTGTAGTCTTTCACAGTATTTGTTAAATCTTAATTCTTGAATGTATGCTGTTCCCACTCTACCATCGTTGAAACTGCTTTGAGAATCATCTGCACCTGTTGGCAAATATGAACTAGGAATTCTTAAACCTCTTAACAATTTGTTTGTGAAGTACTTCAAGTCATCAATTTCTCCTAGGTTTGTACCACCCGGTAATGTTTCTACTTTAGATCCTCTTCCTTCTGCTGTTTGCGGAAAGAAATAATCTTCATTAATTGATAGTGGATTGTATGCAGAGTCCACAACATTTGCTCCACCACCTGTGGATGAAGGAATACGTCTTTGATGGATTTCAGTCTTAACTCGTTCCACAAATTGCATTGCCAAGTGACTTGGCATATTACCTACATCGATGTAAAACACTCTTCTTTCAGGTGCTCTTTGTACTCTGTAGATTATGATTGCGTCTTCTAATAATTCTTTTTGTTTGTAAACTTTAAAAATACTCTCCAACAGTGAATTACCAAATGGATAGTTGTTGTCCAGTCCTTCACTTAAACTTAAATGCACAACGTGTTCTGCATCAACAGAAATTTCTCTTTGTCCTGTGCCAAATCTTGTTCCTGGAGAGTCTTGATTCACACTTCCGCCAGTTGCTCCTCTTACTCCGCCAGTCAAATATCCTGAGCCGCCACCTGTTACATTGCCTGTTGTCTGATGAGGTGTTGTTGCCACAAGATTTTTAAAATTAAAGTTAATATCTTTTATAACATATTGCTCAGGAAGTTTACCTGTGCTTTCGTTTACAATTATTTTAGTTACTTTTGATGGATCAACGTGAAACATTTTCTTTGTTTCTGGATCTCTAATAAAAAATGCATCACCATACTTGAACACATTACGCATAATCTTAAACACACGTTTAGAAAAATCGTTCATTTTACACCATTGGTGCAGATATTGTTCTATGATTTGTATTTCTGTGTTGGTTGCTTTTTGATTGTATTCAAATTTAAAAGGTGTGTTGTTTTGTGTGTTGTTTTGTGTGCAAAATTCTGCTAGGATATCCAATGCGGCATTCACTTCTGAATCCATATCCATCACATTGTATTGTCCGTAACGTTCAACTCTGTTAGGTGCACCGCTGTAAACATCTGGAAGAAATGATGAGTAATTTGTTTTGGCTGGTCCAGCCGTTCCACCTTTTCCACCCAATGGTGAATTCATTCCGCTTGTACCATCACCAAGTGGCACTTCTGTAAAATATTTTTTCCAACTCATTATACTGTATCCGCCACTTCTGTTGTTGCTTGAGATGTTATTCTGCTGTAACGATTATTATCGCCCATTGCCATCAAAATTTGTTGCATTGTGTTATTTAACTGATCCAATTTATCTCCTGTTGTAGATGCGGATGCTGTTGTTGTTCCCATCATTCCACTTCTTAAACTTGTCATTGCCGTTCCTAAATTTTCTATACTGTTAGCATACATGTCTATTTTGCTTTTGTCAAGCTCATCCAGTGTTTTATTCAAGTTTTTGGCAAAGTTTTCTGATCCTCCACCGAAAATCCTGCTCATAAAGCCACCAACAGTACCAACGGCACTGCCTGCTCCCATGGCAACCATTGCGCCTGACAGAGCCAAAGTGCCTTTGGCAACCTGTACTAAATTGCTACCATCCACTTCACCTATGTGACCTAATCCTTCAGCAAACTTGCCTAATGCTCCACCCATTAACCACGTTGCCGCGGCAACACCTGCTCCAACTGCCGTGATTGCCAATCCTAAATTAGCCGCACCTAACAGTGTTGCTGGATTTGCCATGGCAGTAAGTCCACCTGCTAAACCTTTTAAACCACCTCCCATGCCGGCTAGTAAACCGCCACCTCCTGCACTGCCTTTCGACAACACACTTGTGTTTGATTTCTTAGAACCAAATAAACCTTTTATTTTCCCCACACCCGAAGATACTGCACCACCACCGTAACCCATAGCCATTTTGCCTGCTACACCAGTACCTATCAATGCAATTACTCCTGCAATTGAACCTCCCAGTTCTCCAAATATATTTTTTAATCCGTTGATGCCTGCCGCCATACCTTCAATGGCAACTGCAAGTCCTCCGATCACTCCACTTAATAAATCTGTAATTGGAGCCAACAGTGCTTGAAAGGCTGTTCTCAATCTCTGTGTGGATCTGTCAAATTGTAGAGCACTCTTTGTTCCAACTTCTTGTGCTTTTGCTTGTTCTTCTGTAGCCAATTGTAAATCTCCAAGAACATTTTTAAATCCAAGTGTTTCAAATCTAACGTCAAAGAAGTCTACGCCTAATTGTTTTAATTGTGCTGTTCGTTGTCTATCTTCAGCAGTCATGTTGGAAGTTTCGTCTGCCGCTGTTTTGAACACAGACATCAACTCTTGAGCAGATCCTGTTTCACCTCTGGCTAAACCGTGAATGGCTTCTCTCATGCCGTTGATTTCTAAAATCCCTGCCTCTCTGGCATTCATTGCCACACCGTCTGTTGCAATTAAATTTCTAATACTGTTTTCCATTTCTTTGGAAACATTTCCAGTCATAGACAATGCACCATTTATTTCACGTTGTTGCTCTTGTGACATACCAGAAAGTTGTAAACTTAATCTTGTGTCTTTAGCACGTTCTTGCATTTCTTGTTGCAGTGCTTGCCTATTTTTTCCTGTCAGTCTCGATAATAAATCTAAATTGTTTAGGTAATCTGCTGTTTCTGTTGACAATTCACGTTCTGTCATTGTTTGTGTTCTACCCAGTTGTGTTTGTAGTTCCAAATATTCTGCGGTACCTTGTGCTATTTCTTGCATGGTAAAACCTAAAGCAGAAAACTTTTCAAATGTTTCACCTTGTGCTAGATCTCTTAGAGCACCTGTGAAACGTTTAACACCTTGTCCGGTAGTTCCGCCTAACAATGCAAGATTGGCTCCTGCAGATGTAATTGAGTCGGTCAATTGACTCATTGATAATCCTGTTTCGCCTGAAATCTTTCTTAGATTACTGATGCTTTGTCCTGCCGCTCCACCTATCTGAGAAATGGATCTGTAAAAGTCCACATTTTCATTTAATCTCTCAACCAGATATCCCAAAGTGTCGCCAACCAAAGAACCCATTTCACCAAACTGCTCTCCCAACATTCTTGTTGAGGATCCTAGTGAAGAAAGATTGCCAGTCACTGTGCCTATTCCAATTGATAATATATTGTTGACTCTTTGAAGTGCAGTTAATCCGTCTGACGTATCTTCTAGATCATCGCTCAGTTCTCTTAATTTGCCGCTTACAGATTTGGCTTCTTTGCCGGTTAACTTCAGTTCTTTGGATAAACCTTCTGTATTGCCTCCCAGCACTTTTACCAGTCGTTTGAGTGTTTCGTCTTTGGCAACGCCTGAGGCGTTAATGCCTTTTACAAAATCTGCTATATTTTCTGGTGTTAATTCTGCCATGTTACCAAATTGTATTTAGATCCAATCATTATGTACGCACTTAACCATCATTACTAAATATGTGTATATAAAGAAAGTACGAATTAGTTTTTAGTATTTATGGAGAATAAAATGACAGAATCACAACCAGGACAAAATGTTAATCCTTTAAAGAAGTATTACAGACAGCCCAAGCAGTTCATTAGATTGCCTAGCGGTTACAAATACTATCCAGAAGGAGCCATTGAAGTTTCTGAATCAGGAGAAATTGCTGTGTATCCAATGACAGCAAAAGACGAATTAATATTCAAAACTCCAGATGCATTGTTGAATGGTGAAGCCACTGTTACTGTTATTCAAAGTTGTGTGCCTGCAATTAAAAATGCATGGCAGATGCCCAGTATAGATGTTGATGCCACATTGATTGCAATCAGAATGGCAACATACGGCACAAAGATGAGTGTGCCAATCATGGTGCCAAACACAAAAATTGAAAAAGATTATGAATTGGATCTACAAGTCACGTTGGACAAACTGTTGAATGCACAGTATCAATCCACAGCACTAGTGGGCAACATGGAGATCACAACACAGCCTTTGAGCTATGATCAATTTTCTAAAATGGCAATCAAGTCATTTGAAGAAGCACGTGTGCAAGAAATAATCAAAGATCAAGACATGGATGAAGAAGAAAAATTAAAAAGATTCCAAAAGAGTTTGACCAAATTAACTGATCTAAACATCAGCATGGTGGGAGACACTGTGGCATCAGTCAAAGTGGACGGACAAACAGTTACTGACAGAGTCATGATCACAGAATTTATTGAGAATGCTGAAAAAGGATTTTTCCAAGCAGTGCTGGATCATTTGGAATTACAAAGACAAGCATTCGCATTGCCTACCATCACAGTGGATTCCACTGAAGAAGAACAAAAAGCAGGAGCACCTGAACAGTACACGATACCAGTTCAGTTTGACACAGCAAATTTTTTCGCTTAAAGATATCAACACTGCCGATTTCTGACATTATCAAGCTCACAACAGATATGGAGAATGAAATCAAAAATTTCAAAATGGAATTGAGTAAAATTGCTTGGTTCATGCGTGGAGGAGTCACCATGGACGAGTTGTACGGTAGCAGTCCGGAAGATAGAGAAGTGTTTGCCAAGGTAATCAAGGACAACCTAGACACTGCCAAAAAAACAGGACAACCGTTCTTTTAACACATCACACACTATATAAAGTATAAAAAAATACACACACACGGTGTCTAAAACCAAATAGCACCATTTAATCAATGACACAGTCGTTCTAAATAATTCACATATGCAAATTTACACACAAATTGTGCGACCCCAAGAGCTGGATGAAGACGACCTCTGGATTCCCTGTCTTAAAACTGCCACCGTTGAACACTCTCCTGCAGATGCACAAGCACTGATCATCACTCACATCGAAGCCATCAATCATTATGCACACAGTCTGTCAGAACTGTTGGAACAAAAAGTGTATGCGGTGGGATCTAAGACTTATGACCGCCTTGTGG
>Ga0209830_10001146_pt1 | contig 24276 bp, 22 predicted proteins | sample ArcticOcean_MG_C_12_FD_187439 | JGI IMG/M metagenome (GOLD analysis project Ga0209830, IMG submission 187439) | Marine microbial communities from western Arctic Ocean - ArcticOcean_MG_CB8_130 (SPAdes) (version 2) | ecosystem: Environmental > Aquatic > Marine > Oceanic | place: Arctic Ocean...
TGATTTATCATAGATTGTTTTATATTTTCATTAGAATAACCTAAAGGTACATTCCAAAGACCAGACATTGTATCTTTATAAACCTTACCATCACTCATTAGCAATTCATCATACTTAGCGGTAATTACTTGTTCAGCACCACTATGTATTTTACTAAAACTTAATATTTCTTTCTGCATAATAAAAACACTTCCTGTTCTTCTATATTGTCCATACTTTTAATTTCAAATCCTAGTCTTTCGTTAAACTTAACATATCGTTTACTACAACAAGACCAATTTGTTTTATATTTTATATTTTTTTCTAACCATCTACCTAGTCTTATACCTACACCTAATTTAGATGATATTAAAAATCCATCATACATTTCATCACCTTGTAAATTATACCAATAGATACCATTTAACTTATCATCAAAATGACCTAACCATTTACCACCCTTATAAAACTTCTTTAACCAAGGCCAGTTTTTTAAAGCAAGTAGATGTCTTTTCCAATAATAAAAATCTTTATGCCAATTATCTTTATGTTCTTGTTTAGACGCAAAATCTAATGCTTCTGTTTCTGCAATATGTTTAATCATTTAAATTACCTATCAAGTGTATTCTATCTTTCCAAGAAGCATTAACAGCAGTATGTTTTTTACTTGTATCAACTATACAGTAGTTACCATCAGCAGAATATCTTATAAGTTTATCCTCAACTATAAAAAAACAATTTTCATTTGTGATAATAGGTATATGAAATCTTTTACCTTGATCTTTATGGTAGGAATAACAAGTTTTGCTTTTTAAATTCATCAATCTAACTCTATATAAGTTATGTTCTTTTATAATAGAGTTGATGTAAGGTATATCAAATAAAGGATATGTAAATTCTACTTCTTTTTTAGGCAAATCTCTAGCAGAGTTTATACCAGCAAATGGATCTTTTATAGTTTCTGTACCTTGAAGACAAATTTGTGTGTCCCATTTAGGTAAAGTCTTAATCTCATTTTTTATTTTATTCAAATCATACATTTTAATTTTTTAACCAATTCAGTATCTATTTTAGATAACCATTTTTCATAACTAAATATTTCATAGTCTTTATATTTATCCGTTCTAAACCTCGCCCATTTCCAATCAAACGCAACTAATTGATTGCCATTCATTGTCATATTACTTAAAGAACCATTAAGTTTAAATACATTTTTCTCTTTAAAAAATTTATACATTTCTAAAGTCTGATCTGCTAAATCTTTAGGTCTTGTTTTATTTTTAATTAAATCTGGTCCATAGTATCTAGTGATAACATAGTTATTGCCAACCTCTATCAATTCAGGTACCCATTTACTCTTTAGATAGTTTAACCAAAAGACTTCATTTTTTAAAAAAGCAAAGTTATCTTCACCTTTATAATCAAAAGTTTTTTTCATAGTATTACCAATTATCTCATTCATTTACTACTCCTTTAAATACCTGATCTGTTCCACAATACCTTTTGCATACATCTGGTGCTTTATCATTATCTGTTGTTATAGATTTTTTAAAGTCTAACCATTCGTCTGATAAAAGTATTTCATCTATACTATCCACTTTATCTAAATGTAAATGTGGTCTAAACAATTTATATAACTCTTTATCGGATTTAGGAGTTATTGTATCACACCAACAACAAGGCAATAAAAAACCTTTTGCTGATGTAGCATAGTCTTTACTTTGTTTACCCTTTTCACACTTTGGATCTATTTTCATAACCTTTTCTTTCAATATAATAATCTTTATTTGTAGGCATTAATGGGTCGTCTTCCCAAAACCTAGAAGACTTTTGTAACTCTAATATTAAGTTATTATCTTTCGCTAGTTTTTTTGCCTCATCTATATTATTTTCATTGTAATTAAATATTAAGTATTGCCATTTAACTCTTTTTACTATTTTAGCAGCTATACACGCCATTTTAAATAGATGTTCGCCATCTTGGTTTATTCTATACTTATGACTATCTTTTGGTAGACCATCTATACCAAATGTCCAGTAAGCATTTATGTTTGCTTCAAATGCCTTTTTATACCATTCTTCTTTTTTATGAGAGGCGGCTGTGTGTACAGTAACCTTTTTGTCTTTACACAGTTTTAAAAAATCTATAAATTTTGGATGAAATATAGGGTCTGATATCTGACCACAAAATGTTATTTCTTCAAAGAAATTTAATATCTTTTTAAAATTATCTATACTCATATCTTCACCTGGTACTCTTACACCTCTAGCGGCAAAGATAGCTCTGTTACATCTTTGACATTGTAAAGTACATCTATGTGTTATATCTAAATTTATTTTAGGAAATCTGGCCATAATGTTCTCCAATCAAAGTTTCTATTTTTAGATAGCTTGTCCATATAATCATATGCTGTTTGTAATTTAGTTGTATCACCTTCTAATACTAATTCTGTTTTTACCAATTGAAATTTACTAAGACCTCTTTTATCATATAAAGGTACATCTAATTGTTTTAATAATTTTTGTTTTACATCAACTGGCAGATGTTTAATAGATAGAAAATCAGGTGTTGTAACTATACTATTAAAATTCACATTAGCACCAAATTTATGTCTATAATAATTATTAATATCAATTAAATCAAAAACATTTAATATAGATATAGTACAACTTATATTGGCATTAAAACCAGAGTCTAGCATTTCTTTTAAATTTTTTTCAAATTGTTCAACATCAATAGGGTATCTTATCCACGATAATTTTTTTTCAAAGTGGTCACAAGATACTCCCCAATAAACACTTTTAAATTTATCTTCTATATCATAAACAGAATGATTTTTATATTTTAATTCTGTTAAGTTTGTGTCATAAACTAATTTAATATTTTTTGCGTGTTCTTCAGGTATTCTATCAATTAATTTCCAATGATTAGGTAATTGTAAAGGTTCGCCACCTGTGATATGAATGATATTAACTTTTTCAATATTATCTAATATATCTTCTACTATCAATTCATATTCTTTGTGCTTAACTTGTTCAAATTTACTAGATGAAAAGAAATCCCATCCTTTAGGATAAAGTTTATTCATTTCATTTCTTCTTGTAGATGAATTATATGGTATACACATATAACAACTTAAATTACAATAACTACCGTTTATTCTTAATTTTAAATTTACCTTGTCAATATAGGTCGGCAAGTCTTTTGAATATTGTCTTAATTTTCTTTGTCTGAAAGATTCGCCCATAGGATTGACCTCCTCTTGTTTATAGCAGGTAGCACATTCTGGTAGTTTTGCACCACTTAATATCTTATCTCTTTTCTCTTCCATTTCTGGAGAGTTAAAGTATTCAAATGGTTTGTGTGTTTGTGATTTGTATTTCTTTGAGGTTTCAGTTGACTTTGCGTGGCAACATAAACGATATTCGCCTGAACTATCAGCATATATCTCATTAAAAACCAAAGGGCAATAACTTCCATTATCTTTCATCATATCAGTTTTATTTATCCCTTATAAATATAGTTATGATTGATTATAGTATGTTGAAAGCGATATCCAAAATTAGTGATGACAAAAAGGTCAAGTCCATTGTTAATTCCCTAAATCCTAACCAAGAGATTAGTAAGAATTGGTTGATAACAGAATCAATTAATTACTTTCAAATGTTTGAGAAACCAAAATTCTTGGTGGCAGCAGGATGGTATGGTAATCTAGCAAACAAGTTGTTAGATTACGGAGAAGTATTATCGTTTGATAAAGATATAAATTGTGCTATAATAGGTAGAAAATTATATCCAAAAATTAAATTTAAAACTTATGATGTGATTGATTATCGTAGTGTAAAAAAGTATGATGTGATTATCTGCACCTCTTGTGAACACATAAAACAAAATGTTTTAAATGATTTTATAAGTAGAAGAAGAAAAGATGATTCCATCGTAATTCTACAATCAAACAACTATACATCTTTGCCTGAACATATTAATTGCGTTAAAGATGAAAACGAGTTAGCAGATAAAACAAAATTAAAAATGATACATTACAAAGGTAGTTTACAATGTGATGGTTTCAAAAGATTTATGGTTATAGGTGCTTAATGATTAAAATTTGTACAGTATATTTTGAAGGTAAATATAGACCTGACTATGTAACAAAATTATATCGTAGTTTAAAAAGAAACTGTAAAGTGCCATTTGAGTTTATTTGTTTATCAGATACGAAAGATGTAGAAGCAGATAAAGTAATTATGTTACCTAAGTGGTCAGATATTAAAATTCATTGGCATAAATTAAAATTTTTTAGTCCTTTATTTGGCAATCAACAACCAGGTGATGATATTATTATAATGGACATTGACCAGATAGTTGTAGGTGATGTAACTAAAATGATTAACTGGCCTGTTGAAGAAAATGAAATAATAACTTATAGAAAATGGTGGAAAAAAGGTGATCCAAATTCAGGCAATACAGTAAGATTAAATGGTGGTTGGTATAAATTTAAATCAGGCAGTTTAAAGTTTGTATGGGACGAGTTTAGTTTTTCAGAAAAAAGTAGAAATAAATGGCAATTACATTATTATAACAATGGTACTGTTCACTACAAATATTATGGAGAACAAAACTATGTAGAAGATTGCTGTATAAGAAATAATGTAAAAATTACACATATGCCTGGGGAATGGGTATGTAAAATAAATAGTGAAGATGAAAGAAATAGATATAATCAAATGCAATATATGAAATTATTTAATAAAGATTATATGATTTTAGATGAACCACATCCTGATATTAAAATGGTACACTTTGCAGGTGCTGAACCTGAGGATACAATACACGATTATACAGACAAGTTTGGTTGGATAAAAAAAAATTGGTATGATTGAAGATACAGACAAGATAAGTATTAGTATTTCTGGTGGATTAGATTCATCATTATTGACCTATTTGTTGTGTAAAGAAATATCAGACAATAATAAAAATACAAAGGTATATCCTCTACACGGTATAGACAACACAAGACCTACATCACCAGAAAATATACAGAATATAATTAACTTTTTAAGAACATCTTTTCCAAATGTTGAAATAAAAGATATGTTAACTTGGGATAACACTAAAGATGGTAAGAAACTTAAAACTTATAAGGATGCTGTTGGTATACAAAAATGGTGTTTAGAAAAAGATATTAGATATGTTTATCAAGGTAGAACATCAAATCCACCAAAAGATGTATTAGATAATTTTGGCGGGTTTTATCAAAAAGAAAGATCACACGATAATAAAAAACCAACAAAAGAATTCATAAAAGAATTTAATGCTTATTTAATTAGACCGTGGATTAATGTAGATAAAAAATATATCTATGAACAATATAAAAAATATAATTTATTAGATACACTAGAACCTCTTACTTGGAGTTGTATAGGTTTTGCTGAACAAACAAACTTTTTTACAAAACCTTGTAAAAAGTGTTATTGGTGTAAAGAGAAATATTGGGGATTTAACAAATACTAATGATAGATGTAAACAACGACATAGTTAAGAACTCTAAAAAAATATCAGTATCACTATCTGGTGGCGCTGACTCTGCTATATTATTTTACCACGCTTGTGATGTATTACCAGATAGAACTTTTATACCTTGGTCAGGTTACGATACTAAAAGACCTGATAGTATTCTTTATGCAATGGAAGTTTATCAGTTTGTAAAAAATAGTTATCCTAATGTAAATATTCTACCTCATCATACATTTAAATACACAACAGGAAAAGGCAAATTTCAAAATACTAAAAACTGGAATTGGAAACTAGACCCTAAAAGTGTAGCACACCACGAAGCTGAATATGAACTTTGGAAAAAACATAAATTTGATTTAACATTAAATGGTATGACTTCTAATCCTCCTGAAGACGCAATCAAAAAATTTAAAATGGACATTGACACAGGTCACGGAATTATAGAACCTAGAAGACATAGAGATAGACCAAAATGGTTATTAGATGGTTTTAGGCCTTTGTATTTACCTTTTGTACAAGAAGATAAAAGTTATGTAAAAATGATGTACGAAAAATATGGTGTATTAGATACTTTATTTCCTTTGACGGCAAGTTGTATTGGGTTTCCAGATGAAACAGATAATGGTAAAAAACCTTGTAGAAATTGTGTGTGGTGTAAAGAGAGATTGTGGGCATTTGGAGAGGAACATTTACAATGAGATTAATAGCAGTAAACACAGGTATTAAATTTGGCGAATGGTATGTAGATAATTTAAAACATATGATTGATAATTACTCTGGTATAAAATATGATAGTTTTGAAGTAATTAGAGATGAAAACTACGATAGTTGGTTTAATAAACTTCAAATGTTTGACAGGTTTAGAGATGGTCAAAATTTATATTTTGATTTAGATTTAGTTATAAAAGGACCTTTGCCTAATTTATTAAGAAAAGATTTTACATTATTACACGCCTGGTGGAGAACACCAGATCATACACCTTTGAACTCTTCCGTTATTTCTTGGCAAGGTGACCAATCTCACATATATAAAAAATTTATAGAAGACCCAGAATATTATATGTTAAAATATAATCGTGGTATAGATCAGTTTCTATATGAGAATATTGAGTATAAGACTTATGATAAAGTCTGTTATTCTATACGAGGTAAGGAATATGATAAAGAAGATACTGATTACAATATCTGTTTATTTAATCAAAGAAAAATATTAATGGAAGATGGTTGGGACGGTTGGTGGAAAAAATATTTTATTTCAACTTCATAACAGCATTCAATACTTCAAATGGTGATTGTGCTTTTCTCATTTCTGATTTAACTACTGTATTGGTACTATTTTTAACAAACTCTTTTTCAAAAATAAACAACTTAAAGTTAAATAACATTTCTTTTCCTTTTTCTTCCGAGTAATCATAAATGAACTCAAATACTTCGTTGTAAAATGGAGTGCTTAATTCAGCAACAACTTCAGAAGCAAGTCTGTCTTCTTCAGCAATTTTCATCACCACTTTCTTAAAGTTTTTCTTTGAAACTTTAATATAATTGTGTGTGTTTAGATGTATTTCATCTAAAGTGGTAATCGTCATCAAATTTTGCCAATCAGGATGTTTCGTATCGTGTTGTAGAATATGTGATATATTTTTATCACCATCTTTGTATAAAACCTCTACATTCTTTTTTTCATTGTCTATATAACGAGCAGTTATGTAATTGTCTTTAGTTATCATAATTTTCCTTTAAGTAATCTAGTAAGTTAATCATAGGAGACCAACCTAATTTTTTTAATGTGCCTGGGTTTGCTGTATTATCTTTTCTTTCAAATATTGTTCCCACTCTCTTATCTTTTATATCTATATTTAGATGTGAAAAAATATCAGGTAAAGTATTTGATATTCCTGTTCCAACATCAACAACTTTTAGTTTTTCAACTTTGTGAACTATCAAACAACCTATTGCTGTTAATAAATCATCTATGTGTATAAAATCTCTAATATGATCTATATTAATGTAAGATACATCATCTCTTAATATTTTTGGTATTAACATTTGTTCTCTAGCGCCTGGACCATAAACAGTTGTAAATCTCATACCTAAAGCGTTATGAGGTGCAATCTGTTCCATATAAAACTTACTCATTGCATATGGATTTCTCCAAGGTTCTTTTGCAGTAGATGAACTAGCGTATAAAATTTTAGGACCTTTATCAAATTGTTTGAATACTCTATAACTTCCTACAACATTATTAGTCCAATATTCTGTGGGATTATCTAAACTATCTCTAACACCTGAAAGACCTGCAAGATGTATAACTAAATCTACATCATAGTCTAAATTGCAAGTAATTAAATTATTACCTGTTTTCTTATCTAAACATATGAGATTGTGTTTGTCTTTTAAAAAAGACTGAATGTGTTGACCAATAAAGCCTTCACTACCTGTTAATAATATATTCATAATATAATTCTATTTATCTAACTTTTAAGTATCCTTAAATAGTATGTTTCAACAGTTTGCGCTGTACCATTTGGAAATTCTTGTGATCTATAATCATCACCAACTTGTCTTGTTTGATAATCACCTGATCCATTTAATACTGTATTTGCAATACCAGTACCTCTATTAGTACCTAATCCACTTGTTCCTAAATTGTAAGAAATTTTATAACCCTCTGCTGAAGATGTTGCAGTCTGTCTAACCCAACCTTGTAGTAAACTTTCAAATGTTGAACTTGTATAAGTTTGTAAATCATTATCTGATCTAATATGTAATGGTTGTGTATAAGAATTATTATTACCAGTTAATCTATGCAAGTAATAACTATTAACCGTAGTTGGATTATCTAAAGCGTGTGATCCAATTGTACCTGATGTATATGCTGAAATATCTGCTTTAGTATCTACAAAAATAGGAGTATTAGAAACTAAAGTACCACCTGCTAAAGATGAGTTACTATGTATTGTGTAAGTACCACCTTGTAAAGCATTCTGCGTACCTGCACTTAATAAATCTATTGCAGGATGTAAAAAAGTATCTTTAACATCTTGCAAATTCATTGCTTGAATATTACCAGAGTTTGAAAAAACAGGAAAAGTTATTCCTGTATCTGTCGTTGGAGTTGAACCTGTATTTGTACTTGAAATTTTATCATAAGATACAGTAATTGTTTGAGGTTCTTGTGTTGTTCCTTCGCCAGGAAATGATGTAGAACTATTTGAAACTGCACCAGCTTCTAATCTTGTATCAGTCATACCACCTAATGATCCACCTGAACCTACTACTGATAAAACTACGCTAGGACTTAATGAGTATTGATAAACACTTTGGTTAACAATTTCTGTGACCATCGCTGTGGTCATTTCTTTTATGTTACCTGAATCTAAATATAGAGGTTTTCTGACAGCCATTATATATCTCCATTTTTAGGTAGCCGATCCTACTATTCTTTTAACCTCTGATCCTGTAGAATCGTAAATTACTAGTGTTGATGTTGACGCAAATATTGAACCTGTTGCGTAAGAAGTTGTATTAGTTAAGGCAACTATTCCGTCGGCGTCTGGAAGACTAATTGATCTAGTTGCAGTCGGGTCAGTTACAGTTAATTTTGTATCAAAAGAATTGTCTGTCGCACCTTCAAAAAATAAGTTTTTACTTAATCCCATAAAGATTGAAGAACCGAATACTGTAAATCCTGATGATGATTCAATGTTATTTCCACCTGTTGGGTTAATTGTTGTAACCCCTGCTTTTAATCCATCTGAAATTTCAACTGTCGGAGAATTAGTTGAACTAATTTGATTTCCACTAATTTGTATTGTTCCTAATGTACTAATAGAACCTAATACAGTAAACGCATTTGGTATTTGTACATTATTTGGAAAAGAAAATGTAATAGTATCTGGTACTGTTACAACAGATTGTATTTGATTAGCAGTACCTAGTACAGTTAAGGTATCTCCACCACCAACAAGTTGAACAGTTGAGGTATCGTCAGCAATTGTAAAACCAGAACTTGATGTTGCAATACTAATAGTTTCGTTCATAGCGTCAACTAAATTAGTTGCACTAATAGCTGCTGACAGATTTGCAATATCACCAAAATCTTGTTGTGATAAAGCATTAAATGTTGTTCTAAATAATTCTAGTGTATCTGTTTCTGCTATTGTTTTAAATGCCATTAGTTTTTACCTAAGTTTTGTATTAACTCTTTAATTTCTCTTAATTCTGTCTTCAGATTATTTATATCTTTTACTGCACTTCTAATTTGATCTCCTTGACTTTCTCTTGCCTGAACTCTTTTCATATAAAGTTGATATTCAGTTTTATTAGTTTGTATAATAGCATTTGAGTTAGTATCTCGTACTAGACTTTCAAATCCTTCAACTTTTAAATATTCTTTACTCATTATACTGCCAATGCAATTCCTCTCATATCTCTTATAACAGGTGGGTATGATGAATTAGTACCTTTCATAACTATTTTAATTTGAAAAGCAGTAAATTCATTTAATCCACTAGCAGAGTATTTGTATTCTCTAAATGTTGTATTATCTTCAGCAGGTGTAATAGATAAGTCTTCTTTACCTGTTGTGTTGAATGGAATCCAACTTAAATCGTCTATGCTTCTTGCCTCTTCGGAAGATGTTGTTCTAAAATAAACTTCTACACTTGAAGTTGCTCTTATATTTGAAGTTAATCTTATATCTAAAGCAGTTGTGTTGTTTTCTAATATAACTGGTCTAGTTAAGTAAACAGCAGCAGTTGATGTTCCTATATTAGTTGTATCTGAAATATAATCTACATCACTTACACTAGGATTGTTTAATCTATTTTGAATTGTAAATGCACTACATCTTTGTAAATCAAGTACAGGAGAAACTTTTGTGTTTGAAGTTGTCATAGAACAATTTACAAATAAAGATTTACTACCTGACATCTCATTTGTTTCATTTATTGAACTCGCAACCATTCTAGGTGCTGTAAAGTAAATATTATCATTTGCGATAACATTTATAGAACTAGCAGCAGATGTTAGAGAAAATTCTGATTCACTACCATTTATTGATCTACCTGTTGTAGGTCTCATAGAATAAGCAATATTTGTTCCAGGAACAGTCATAGTTTGTAAACTTAAATTCATTACATCATATAATCTGTTTTGTGTTGCTGTTACAGCAATACCACCAATATCTCCAGCAGTATTTGGATTTACAATTGATCCTGTGAAATTGGAATTGTGAGTTGGATTAATGTCATAACTATTTAAAGTTACATTTGAAATTTGAGTATATGTTCCATTAATTTGATCTGAAGTTAAACCATTTAAAGCGGCACTACTAGGAACTCCTAAAATAGTTACATTATTATTTGTTCCGTGCATACCGTGATTAGGATGCGAAACTCTAATAACTGCCGTACTATCAGGCAATGTTCTTAGCGGATTATTCTTTAAAGTTTTTACAGATAATGCCTCGTTAGTTAAAGTTGCTGTTCCAGTTACATTACTAAACTCAGCACGTTTCATTTTGAATTTAACATCTTCATTTTGTTCAGCAGTCCAAGTTGAACCATTTTGAGATTTAAACATAACACCTGCGTAAGGTTGTTGTGATATTGTTCTATCAGAACCCAATACTTTTTCTCCTAGTCTTCCGACATAAGCAGTATAGTTGTTTGAGTTTGCTAATAATACAAAACAGTATTCTGTATTTTCTTGTAAGTAAACAGGACTGTCAAAAGTAAATGATGTTGCTACTGAAGCGTCTGTACTTACATTTACTAAATTTGGATTTATAGTTTTTTCTGAAAAAGGTAATATTGTTGATCCAGGATAACCATTTACAACTTCTCTTATTTGCATAGTTATTGGAATGTTGGCGTCTTTTGTACCAAAGAAAATATCAGTAGAAGTTAAGAACACACCACCAGCGTCATCAATCATAAATGTTTGTGCTAAAGGATCAACCCAACCAATTGTTCTACTAGATTGTCTTGTTGACACTCTATTAATTGTTCTATTAGATGTAGTGGAATTTCTTTCAAGTTGTGGTTCTCTTGTAGAAATAATTGTATTCTGTACAGTTTCTAAAATACCTCTAGCAACATAATCTGATTCTGCTGAAGTTTCAACATCATTTCTTGTATCGTTTTGAGAACTTGTTAATCTGAATACTCTTGTACCTGTTCTCCATCTAGGATTTGTATCAACAGCAGGATCAGGTATTACAAATGTACCTGATACTGAACCATTTGCGTCTGTATCTAAATTTGCACCAGATAATGGAGTTACATATGAAGCAATAGCTATCTCGTCAAAGAAAGCATAAACTCTAGTATTTGGTTTCATTCTAGTTGCAACAAAATTAATTGTTCTACTTCTTACGAATGGAACAAATGCAACATTAACAATTCTATCTCCAATTGAATTTCTTACAGTTTGAGGTACTAGTCTTTGTCTAACACCTGTTCTTGTTTGGTTAACTGATTGTTGAGTAGTTATTTCTGTATTTGTAAATACTCGTCTACCACTTCGTCTAGCACCACCTACATCTCTTTGTGAAACATCAGCAGGCGAACCTGTCCAAAAGTCTTGCCATTCGTTCCAAACACTACCTATTTCTATACCTTGATTTTGTTGGTCAGCAGGCAAACCTGAAACCATACTATCAAACGCACCTATATTATTAATTACTAATTCAGGTGCTCTGTTAGTTTCTTTCCACTCGTCTGATGGTGGAGTTAATGCAACTGAACCTGCCCAATTAAATACATCAAATGGATTTACATTGACAGTCTTACTTGCGAAAGGTTGATCTATTAAAGTTGATTCTGTGTATGGTAAAGTAATACAATCACCAGTCTTTTGATAATTTGCTGATGTTCTATCTGCAGGCAATATAGCAGTACCGTCTTCATCACTTTCAATTAACTTAACGGCATCCTCATTGAAAGTAGGTCTTAATTCACCTTTTGCCATATCCATAGCGGCTTTGTAATCTCTATTTTTTACATCACCTATATTGTGTCCTGTAAAGTTATCTACAACAAATCCATTTTTAAATCTGTCAAATCCTTGTGCGTCTTGTATTTGTAAACTTTGAGCATTTGATTCTAGTAAAGACAATTGAGTATAGTATTCTACATTTTCAAGTCTATTTTCTAGGTTACCAATATCTCTCATTGTGTATCTTTTGTTATCAACTTTTTTGATTGTTATATCTTCAGTTGATAATGTATAAGCAGGAATTTCTAAAGTGTATAGGTGCATAGCGCCATCTAAAGATTTCGGTACTTGTGGGTCTAAAGAACTTGCACCCTTTAATATTTTAAAGGCACCTTCTTTGTCTAAAAATACTTTGTCTATTCTAGGTAAGTAATATTCAAAATCAGAAGTTATATCTGTTCCAAATTTAATAACATCTACTACTGAAGCATTATTTCCTGTATCAAAATTTCTATCAAACTCACCAGCGTTTATAGTTGAGTTATCTGCAACTCTAGGTCTAAAATCTAAACTATCTCTTAACTCATAAGTTTGACCTGTTGTATCTGAAGTATAACTTGGTACACTTGCATAGTCAACAACTCCTGAATAAGAGTCTACATCAAAGTAATCTCCTGAACCGTGAGCTAAATAATCAAATATAATTCTCAATGAACCTGTTGGTTCTAATTGATTTGTTTTTAATTTAATTCTTCCTAGGTCATAGTAGTTATCTCTTTGACCGTTATCTAATTCGTATCTTTCTGTAATATCAGATTCACCTGTGGCACTATAAGTACCAAAATTTGTTGCCATTTTAACTGAAATTAATTTGAAAATATCTGCCTGACCTAAATTAATACCACCTTGTTTTATTGCGTTTACAAGTGAAGTAACATCTTTTGTAGCACCTGAAACTAAAGTTTTTGATTTAGAACCAGCAATTGATCTATTTACTGTTGCAATTATTTTAATTTTTGCATTTGCATAGTTAGCACCAAAATCAAATACACTTGTTCCTTGTCCTGATGGTTGAGTAAATATAGCCGTACTTTCGTGGTTGTTTCCTATTACAGTTAATATATCTCCTGTAGCACCTGAACTTGCACTACCAATATCATCTATTGAAATCATATAATCAGCGTCATTAGCACTTGCAGGGAATGTTTCATTTGTTCCAGCAGTAATCTGACCTGAACCACCTGATAGTGTTACAATAAACTGTCTTCTTATAGCAAAACTTGTATCTGTGATATTTGAATTATTAGCAGTTTTTAATGTCTTAATATTATCGTATGGTAATTTAAATATAGAAATATTTTTATTTGAATCTTGTAATTTTGATCTTCTTCTTGTTGCAACGGTTTTAGTAGATTGAGCGGCAACAACAGAACCAAGAGTTAAACTTGTATCTGAAATAATTGCCTCTACTATTTTTGTTTCAATAGTAGCACTATCATTTGTAAATGAAATTGAATCACCTACATTTAATTCTACTGTAAAGTTAGTATTATTACCTGTAACACTTGCTGAACCACTTGTGATATCTAAAGAACCTGAAAGTCTAGCGTTTTCTCCATTTGTATCTAAAGATGTGTCAGCAGTATAAGTTGCTGTTCCTGGTCCATAAACTTGTTTAACGGATGAGAAGTCCCAACTTCTTACACCTTTAAATCCTACGGAATTTGATTGAATAGTAGCAGTGTTAGTTGAAATACTACCTGTAATTGTTTCTCCTGGAATAAATTCTCCATTTACACTTGAAGTTACTACAACTCCGTGTAAAGCAAGTGCTGAAGATGTATATTGATTTATATTTGTAGGAGTTATACCATCTGCTCTATATAATTCAAAATCATCAGCATTAGGATTTCTAACAACAAATATGTCATCTGTTGTTATTACAACTGTTTGATCTTGTGCCGATATAGCACTAAATTTAATTTGTTGACCTTCTTTAAGTCCGTGAGCAGTTGAACTTGCAACACCTGGACTTGCAACTGTGATTGCTGAAACAGTAGCAGCCGTTTGAGTAGATAAATCTTCTACTGTTGCAGTTGCTTTAGAAGTATTTCCTGTAATTTTTTCACCTTTAGTAAATGCAATATTTGTAGTTGTGTTTAAATGAGTAAACATACTAATATCAAATAGATACTGTTTGAAAACTGAACTAGTTAATGAAGCACTAGAATAAATATTTGCAGCTGCAGTACCAGATTTATATTCAAAACCTTTTGATTTAGCACGACCTATTGAATAGACACTTGCACCTGATCCAGTATTACCTGTACCACGAACACTTGTTGGTTCACTATATAAGTTTAAATTTTTAAATGATTCTGTTTCGCCTGATACGAAACCTATATCTGGTGTATTGTAAACATTAGTTACATTTACAAAGTTACCTACATCAAATCTTGTAGAGAAAGCATTTTGTGTAGAAAATTCTCTTGCCTTATCTACATCAACATAATTAGTACCGATAGTTTCTATTTCATAACCTCGTACATATGCCTTACCCGGTGCAAGACCAGCAGCAATTTTACTTTCTAATCCACCATTAGCAGCAGTAAAGATTCCTCTATTATTTGCTGATATTAGATGTTCTCTTAAATCTATATCATAACCTCTTACTGAATAGTCACCTGATTCGTCAAATGTTCTACGAGCAAAAGTATCTTCTAATACAGCGTATTCAGTTGTTCTAACTTGATTTTGTAATACACCTTGATTTAATCTTAATAATTCTACAAAGTTTGCGTCATCTGTTGCACCAATAGCTTTTTTAGTTAAAGTTAAATCTATTTTAAATCTATGAGCACCTGGAGCATTTGTATTAGAAACACCTTGAGCATTATCGTTTAAAGTATTATCTTGTGTAGGAGTTACTAAAGATTCAGTAACTAATAATCCTACTCTATAACTAGGTGTGTTTGAATATTTGTCAAGTATAATTGTTTGTTCTAAAACAGTTACTAAAAATCCATTAATGTAATATGATCCTGCCTGTACTTGAGCAGCAGAACCTGTAGCAGTTGTATTAATTATTGCTGTTACGGCAGTTGAATCACTATTTATTCCTGTAATTGTTTCTCCGTCTGAAAATGAAAATATGTTTTTATTTGTTCCACCTGATTTACTATATTTTACAAATAAAGTATCTGGGTCTGTTCCGTCTGTGGCACTTTGATTTACAACAGTTGCAGTTATACCTGAAGTTGATCCTGTTAATACAGTACCGTTTGTAAAGTGTGATAAAGTATTTGTACTATCAATACTTGTAAGTTTAACAGCAGAATAATTTAAATCATAACCGATCTCACCAGGAATAACCATTGATCCTTTTTCAAAGAAGTGGTCTCCCAATTTCTCAATTTGGCCTTGTAAGATTGTTTGTGATTGCGTTAACTCTCTAGCCTGAACAGCAAATGCTGGTCTAAACAATATTCTATGAAATTTCTTGCTATCAGCAAAATCATCATAGTACGGCGAGAGGTTAAAGTCAGTTGGACTAGACATTTAATGATCTCCTAAAATTCTATAACTAGTTTAATATTTTCCGTTTGATCTGTTGCTCTTTGTATCGGTGTTCTATTCTCAATATAAAGTACATCTCCAGAATCGTGATCTATTTCAGGAACTGAATATCCTGAAGTAAACGAAACATTATTAACTGTTGTTGAAACAGATATATCAGGTGTACCTGTCGGTGATCCGCCACCTTGACCTGTAATAACATTAACGCCTGAAAACGCAGTTTGATTACCATTACCATCTACGCCGGCATCGTTGTGTCTTGTTTGTATGTAATATAAAATTTTGTTTGTTGCGTCCCACTCTACAACTTTACCAGTTGCACCTGTACTTGCCTGATTAATTTCTTCATCAGCAGTAAATGTTCCTGGAGTTGGAGAAGTAGCAATTTTAATTGCCTTTGTTAATCTAGCAGTATTAGCAGTTACAGCAGAAGCAGATTTTGTTGGGTCTCTTAATAATGCAATTTTTCTAAAATCATTTACAGCAGAAAAGTCACCTGAGTTTGCACTTTCAGTTCCTTCTAAACTTGTATTCATCATTACAAAGAAAGCACCTAATTCTTCTTGTGCGTTTGCACCGTGACCACCTTTAGGAGGAATAATAACATCTAATTCAGAACCTGCTAAACTAGTTGCACCAGCAGCAACTATTTGTGCATTACTGATTGTTGCAAAAGTATAACCTGTACCTTGTGTAGTTATTGCTACTGAAGTTATAGTACCACCGGCTACTACTACTGTAGCAACTCCACCAGAACCGTCTCCTCTAATAGGAATACCAGCAAATGTTCCGTTAGTTCCACCTGAACCACCAGTTTTAATTTTTACTATGTCTATTGAACCGTTAACGGCAGCAGAAATAACATTTGATTGATCTGAACTTGCACCAGAGTTTGGTGAAACTGCCATAAAGTCTATTGATAAAAAATTTGATTGTTGAGCAGCAGAAAGTGTGTACATAAATTTCCACTTATATGAATCAGTAGTTGTAATTACTGAAGTTGAAACACCAGTTGGTTCATCTGTTGCAGTAGCACCACCGTTGTTATCTAAACATTTGTAAACATTTCTAGCAGCAGTTAATACATAAAAAGTAGAATCAAATAAAGTAGTTGCACCACTTGTTGATGTTTTTCTTACACTTGTTGAACCTGTTGTATATTCTCCAATGTCGTGTGAATAAGTATCGTATATTATACCTGCTGTCCAATTTCTTCTTGGTATTACAAAAGATATATCTGACGATTGTATTCTTTTAGCAGCAATTAAATCGTCAAATGTATAAAATTCTCTAGCGACAGTATCGCCTGGTGTATTAGGAGCAGCGTCCGTACCTTCGTAATCTGTTCTACCATCAGCTCTTGTTAAAGTACCAAAAGGTTGTGGTCTTCCTATACCTAAGTAATACACTTGATTTGCAGTTTCAGAAAATGATTCTGAAAACTGTTCAGCATTGTTTAGTCTAAATTTATTTGTTATAATCGCTGGCATAATTCCTTATTCTTTCTTATATTTATACTACTTTTCATTAAGTTATGTTAATTGTTCCTAACATAGCTGCGTGTGATGAACATTGATAATACAATGTTGCTGGGGCATCCATAGGCACGTGAAACTCAACAACACCAGTAGATCCTGAAGCATTGTTATTAGTAACGCCTGTGCTATATGCACTTCCACCAGCAGTTGATCTAATTTCAAAAGGGTGACCACTACTTGTATTTCTAAAGTAATAAGTTTGACCTTTCTTTATATGTAAATCTGGATTGTCTCCACTTGTACCTGCTGGAAATCCTGCACCATCAAATCTATATGCACTTGAACCGTTAGCAGTTACTACAAATTGAGATACTGGAGTTTGTCCTATAACCCAACCTGAACCAGTGTAAACTAAAGTATGTCCGTTTTGAGGAGAAGATACTGCTACATCTGTTAAATCGTTAATTGCAAGTGAACCACCTGCAGGAGTACCGACATTAAATCTTCCTTGTGCTGAACTCCAAGCCAAAACGTGACCATCTGCAACACCAGACATATTAACATCTGTGTGTGTAGAAACGGAAGAGTTTTCATCTAATATTCTAACCCAACCACTTCCAGTAGAATAGTAAGGTCTGTTACCTGTACTATCATAAGCATACATTCCTATATAAGTTGCAGCTGACGGTAAAGAGCCATAACCTGCAAAATCAAATCTCATTTTAGAACCTGCACCAGTTAAATCTGCTGTACCTGTTCCTGATATTGATGATGTACCAGTTAGACTAAAGTTTGATGCTGTACTTAATGTTGCACCTAAATTAACAATACTATTACCAATTGTAATTCTATTATTGTCTAAAGAAGCATTAGGAATATTTCCTACAGTTAAAGTTATTCTATTGTTATCAATAGCAGTAGAAAGTCCTGCACCACCAATAATTTCAAAACTTTCACCTAGACCAACATTAAAGTTAGTTGAAGTATCATCACCTATTGTGATTGTATTGTTTACAAGTTTGTCATTTGTAATAGAACCTGTTAATTGAGCATTTGTAATTGTTCCTGATAATGAACTTGTAGGATAATTTATTGCGTCTGCTAAATCAAAAGCAGGAGTAGCGTCTGTGTCACCTAAGGCAAGTGTTACTAAACCATATGATACAGTATTATTCGCTAAAGAATTATTAGCAATATTTGTTAATGTATTGTCAGGACCATTAATTGTTTTATTTGTAAGTGTATCAGTAGATGTTTCTGTTAAAACTGCACCGTCTATAGCAATTGAAACTTTGTCTGCTGTTACAGCAGTTGTAATTCCTAGACCACCTTCAATAGTTAAAGTATCGCCTAAATCTACTGCTGAAGTAGCAGAACCATCACCTGTAATAGTGATAGTTGAATTATCTAATTTTGTATTTGGTATACTTGCTAATGCACTACTTGGAATATTTTGTATTGTATTTGTACTACCATTAATTGTTTTATTTGATAAAACTGAACTGGAAGAGTCTGTTATATAATTACCAGAAACTAGAGTAGTACCATCACCTAAAACACCATATAATTCGTCAAAATTATCATTTATTTTGGCTGCACCTGCTCTTAAATTATCGCCTGTTCCATCGTTGGCAGCTGATCCTTTATTTAAGGTTTTTTTTGTCATTTCTTTATGTCCTAATTGTTTATACTATTTATAAACTTCTTATGGGGTTGTATCATCAAAAGTTAATGTTGTTTGAGCAAAGTTTGTAACAGTATTATCAAAAACATCCTGAGAAGCCGCAAATTGCGTAGGCATTGCAAAATTTGTCTTTAATAACTGACCATCTTTATTTGAAGTTGCTAAAAATATAGCACCTCTTCCATCTAGTGATGTTCTTGTACCTTGTATTGTTATTTCACTTAATTGCTTAAATGTTATTTTACTTGCACCTGAATTTACACCAAATATTGTATTTGCGAATTTGTTTAGTGTACCAAATTTAGGTCCTGCATATGCGTATCCTGATTTAACTTCTACACCATCAATTTGTCTTCTTACTCTACTTAAATAACGAATTTCAATTGGTGGTCTTTGTAAAGTTACATCTCTTGTATTTGCCGTAAACGGATCTTCATAAGCATTACCAACATCTATTTCTCCATCAATATGAGCACTAGGTCTTAAACTTGTACCGTCATCTATTGTTCCTAATCTTCTTCCAAAGACAGTAGTAAATAATATATTTAATACATTGAATAATGGAGTATCTAAAGCACCTGATACAATACCAGCAACTGGCGCCCGAACTTGCATATTAATTCTATTAACTAAATCAACTTGTCCTGTAAAATAAAAACCTGCTGTGTGCATAGTCTTTTTAAATGAGTCTCTCCAATCATTAATTGATTGACCAACTTTTAGTACATAAGAAAAATCTTGGTAATATTTACTGTCTTGTACTTTCATAGTTTGTTCAGATACATAACCATCTTCATTTAAAAATTTACCATCTGTATCTACAACAGTAACAGATTGTACCGAAGCAGACGCAACATCTAATCTTGCTATTGTTGCTGATCCACTACCTGTTGATGTTATTGTTTCGTTTAGAACAAAATTGTTATTTAAATCTTTTACTTTTAACAATTGTGTGCCTGCGTCATAACTAGCAAGTTTACCAACAGCACCTGAAGTACCGCCTGTAATAGTATCATTAGCATTAAAGTTGCCTGACTTGTTAGTTAGTAATAAACAGTTTCTAAATTTAATTGTTGGAGATGGACTGTTTTGATAACCTTCTCCTAATTCATTTGTTTTTAATCCTATAACTCTTCCTATATCAGTACCGTTTGCTAAAACATTTGCACCTGTACCACTTGAAGTTATAGATACTTTTGGTAAAGATACATAACCACTACCTTGATTAATTAAAAATATATCTGTAATATCATTTAAGTCTGTATTACTTGCTGGTTCCATAACAATTTTATTATTAAAGTAAATATCACCTCTACCTGTTTCATCTTCATATACAATATGATCTTCTCCGTCTGTTCCTGGTGTTCCTGACTCTTGTGTAAATCCACCATTAACAACAGAAACAATTCCTTCTGCATTAACACCTTTTGTATTTGAGTTATCAAAAACTAATTTATCTCCTACTGAATAACCTGATCCTGGATTGTCAACAATAATTTCATTTACTTGTCCTGAACCTATATCACTAATAGCAATATCAGCACCTACACCACCACCTAATACAGTTAAGAAATCTCCAGTAGAATATAAACTACCATCATTAGTAATAGTTTTTGTTCCAGGTATACCTGTTATGTTACATTTTATAAAAAAGTCATCTGTATCACTAGCAGTACCTTTAATTTCTTCATTAACAACAAAAGTACCTGTCATTGAATTTATATTAAGTACAAATTCAGAAACTTCTTTATTTCCGATAACAAATTTTTTAATACTTTCTACTACAGCAGTTGCTGCTGAGTCTGAACCTGTAATTGTTCTACCTACTAAATTAGTTGTATCACCTACTGTTGCAATTGCTCTTAAAACTTTTTGTGTGTCCCATTGTCCATCTGATACACGCAACATTTGTGTTCTTGGATAAAATGTTTCTGATACTTGATTAAATAATATTCTAAAAAATAATTCGTGCCCTGCTTGTGTACCTTTTAGTCGGTACATTGATTTAATGTTTTTTATTAAATTTCTTTTGTCTAGTCCTAGTGCTAAAGTTTCAGGTATTGTTTTTAAAAACTCATCTCTAAAGTTTGTTAAGAAATTTGATATTACTTTATCAGGATCTCTAAAGTTTGTTAAGTCCTGAACAGTTGTTACGGGATTAGGACGATAGTCATTAATTATTGCTTGAGCACCTGAAGTGTTACCTGTTATAGTTTCATTTAAACCAAACTTGTCTTGTGCTGTTATGAAAATTTTATTATTTGCTAAATCTTCAGCAACAATTTTAGCAGTTGCCTTAGAATTTAATCCTGTGATTGTTTCACCTACTGTGAATTGACCAAATGATGAATCTTCGTAAATTAATTTATCTCCAATATCTAGTTGTGTTCTTTCTGAAGATATTTTTGAACCATCTAGTAATAAATTATCTGATAGACCGGTTTCATTTTCTAAAGCAATACCGTCTGTTGATTCAATACTTGTAACCTGCAACATAGCAGATTCCATAAATTGATAATAAGTTTTTAAGAATTGAACAAACTGTGGGTGGTCATCAACTACGAAATCAGGTAATTGACTATTAATAAGTGTTGAGATTTTATCATTAAACTTTGCCATAGGACATTAGTAACTTGATGTTGTTGTGTACCCTACTCCTGCTTCGGCAGAACCACCTACAAAGGTATCTTGTGAAACATTTACGATTGAATTTGAAACATCTATTTCTAAAATTTGATCTCTTACTGGAACAACATCATTTGAATTAGGTGGTACAGTTAACTCAATTGCTGTTGAAATTGCACCTCTAACATTAGCAATGGAGGCAACATCTAAAGAATTAAGAGTTATTTGTCCTGTTGAATAATCAACTGTTCCTTGTTTAGCATTGTGAATAGTTTTAATACCACTTACTAGATAATAGACTCTAACATTTCCCATACCATCATCATCTAAAAACATATCATTAGTATTTCCTGATACTTTAAATCCAGTAGATGTAATTACTGATTGGTGTCCTGAATGAGGATTGTAAATTGCATTTCTAAAGTAAATATCATATTTTGTAGATGAACTTAAAGTTGGTGTAAATGATTTTCTCATTTTGACCGTTGTTATGTTTGATAAAATTGAATTATCAACATCATCTACTAATCCTGTTATTTTTGAAAATCTAAACACACCATCAAATTGAGATAATGTATTTGAATTGTAATTTGTTATTGCGTCCACAATTTCTGACTTCAAAGTGTCTGCTGATTTAGCAGTAGAGTCTTTATCAAACTTTGCGTTAACAACTAATACGATTGAAGTAATTATTGGATCAATTATCTCTGGTCTTACCGAAGCAACATTGTAAGATTTTAATTTTGTTACTATATCTAGTTTTGTTGCATTAGTTAAAGGAACACCTGATTGTCCTTTGACAGCAATTTTAACAACACCATAAACAGGTGTTTCATCATCTTCACCACCCCAAGCACTTATTGATTTTGCATTAGGATAAATTGATTTTACTAAAGTTTCGTAATCTGTTGTAGTAACTGCTCTGTCTTGTGATGTGTATTGTAAAGGTGCATTAAATCTAATTGACTCTTTTGTTTCTGGAATAGAACCGCCTTGTGCTGCTGTTTTAGTTACAACAGTTACATCTGAAAATCCACCTACTGAACTTTTTGGTGTAAATTTTGCTGTACCATTTGCGTCTGTTAAATTTGAAACTATATATTCTAAAGTTACAATATTACCATCTGCTAATTTTTTACCTAGTATATCATCTCCAAAGTAAACTTCAAATTTACCTGTATCTGATTCTGATAAAAAATATGCCTTTGATGTATTGTTTAAACTTTTTAATCCTGTTGCTAATGTGTAAACACTTTCTGTTGTATCACTAATAGAAGTTTGTACAGTTACTTTTAATGTAGTTGTGTCAGCATTTATATTAGGAATTATATATTTTTGGTCAACATCTGTACTGTCAACTGTATATTTAAAGTTTACTAAAGTACCTTCATATAAAGTTACATCTGAAAATTTATAAACACCATCAGCAGGTGACATTGCTATATCTTCATTAGTTACAAAACTATAATCTGTGTTATCTATATTTGCTGAAAATGATGTTCCTTTATCCATAGTAACTGAAGCACCTGTTCCTTTGTTAATAGTTATATCAACATTTGCTGTTGGTGCTTTAGCTGATGACGGAGTGTATCCTAACATCTTTGCTAATGAAACTACATTTTTTCTAACATCAGCAGAGTCTAGGTACATTTCATTTGCAACCATATTAGCATTGAAACCTAGATAGTGTGTGTTGTATGCTAATGTATCTAACAAGACAGCAAAACCTGAACCTTCAAAATTGTAATCTGAAAACTCTGGTTGATCTTGTAAAAATGATTTTAAATTTTCTTTTATTGCGTCAAAATCTAAATCTGATACTATAAATTTATTACTTGCCATATTATCTTAATCTTTCTAAAAATGTTTCTACGGTTACAGGTTGACTTGATCCAACAACATAAAACATAATCTTTAATGAGTAACTGTTTCTATCAATATCAGGATTTGCTAATACTTGTTGTAAATCAATTCTTGGTTCAAAATTATTTAATACTTCAGCAACCTTTCTTTGTAAATTTAGAGCAGTTAATGGTGTCATTGGTTCAAACAACATTGCTCTAACATCACTTCCTATTTCAGGATGAAAAGGTCTCTCATAATGATTTGTGTTAATTAAATTTCTAACACTTCTTTTGACTGCCTCTACATCTGTTAAATTGTTAACATCATTTGTAATAGGATTACGACCAAAGTTTAAATCTAAATCTTTGTATATTCTGTTTGCTCTTTTAGAGTTATTGGTTGTGCTAGCATCGTAGTTTGACATATCTCTTATATTTATACTCTAACCTGAGAAAACATTAGAAGAACCTTTAGTCATTGCCCCAGCGTCTGTACTATCTCCTACTCTTGCAACTGATAGTCCACATACCCGAACTGTTGAAGAACCTACATTAACTTTTGCAACGTGAGGGGCACAAGGTGGCAATGGTGGAAAAGGATGCGACACAGTTGGATCAGTAATTCTTGCAATT
>Ga0209830_10001152_pt1 | contig 24202 bp, 27 predicted proteins | sample ArcticOcean_MG_C_12_FD_187439 | JGI IMG/M metagenome (GOLD analysis project Ga0209830, IMG submission 187439) | Marine microbial communities from western Arctic Ocean - ArcticOcean_MG_CB8_130 (SPAdes) (version 2) | ecosystem: Environmental > Aquatic > Marine > Oceanic | place: Arctic Ocean...
CATTTACAATATCTTCAATCGCAGCATCACACTCCGATTGCATAGAGATATCTCTATATCTCCGAATGAGGTCAAGTTCATTGCGTTCCCGCCCATCTGTATCTAGTACAGATGAAAAGAATCCGCCGCCCGCAACCTCAATTGCGCCGTCATCAGGAGTGGGGTCCGTGAAAGTTTTTTCACGAGGCCCCATATCCTTTTTAGCTTTTTGTATTGTAAAACCAAATAATTCTGCCATAATCTTTTTATCTCCTACTGTCTATTTAGTAGGTTCAAATTAGAAGTTTACGCCAGAAGCTTCAAAGTGTTGATATCTCCAAGAAACTGTGAAATCTTCAACTGTACTTTCTGTATCCATACTCAGTTCAATTGCAGAACCACTTGTCGTTGGCCAACAGTTACGAAGAATATATGTCTTCAGAACTGTTTCGTCACGATCCAACTGTTCAACAGTTAAGTCTGTCTGATAGTCAGAGGGGGATACAACACCAGTATTCAATGCGAAATCATTGATACCATTTGACCAAAGTTCGATTGCATTCTTAATCATAAAGTCAGTGTCATTAAGAAATGTAACTTCCCAAGCTTCTGGTTCAGCTGCATCACCCGCCATGTAGATTGTACGACCACGGAATTTCAAAGGAATTTCAGTGATAGCACGGGTTGGTAATGCTGCAGCTTTTACAAGAAACGAAGTTCTACGAGTATCAAGACCGATTGCGATACCTGATGGTGGAGTAATAGTTACCCTAAATTGGTTGGCTCTTGCACCACCACCGATTAGATTTGCTTTAAAGTCATCTATATTTGCCATGATTAACCTCCTACCTCACTAAACGCAACACCAGTTCGAACGGCGATGAAGTTTAGTGTAATAAAGTTGATTGACCTTGCTGGTTTAATGTAGATGTCACCAATAAACTCGTTACGGTCAATGACCTCACCAGTATTATTAGTTGTATCACAAATTACCCTAAAGTCGAAAATACCTCTACGACCCTGCACATCCCGCAAGAAGGGTTCTACAAGATTACGGAACTGCGCCCTTGTAAATTCATCATTGAATTCAAAGAGTTGGAACTTAGAAGCAGTGGCGATTGCTTTTTCAAGTACAAGGAACAGACGACGCACGTTAATGCGGTCAAATGCACTTGGTTTGGAAAGAGCAGTCTTATCACCAAAGAGTGTAACACCCTGCCCGGGGAAATCAACCACTGGGTTAATCCGAGCCTTATAGAGAATGTCACGATCTGCTTTCATTGGGTTGTATGAAAGTTTAACTGCACCACGAACACCACCACGATTGTAACCCGCTGGTGAAAACCAAGGGTCTGCAACAGCATCTGTATTTGCACAAAGACCCGCAGTATCACCATTCAAAGGAACAAACCGATACACATCGTTGTATTTGTCATACATGTACTTGTATCCACTATCGAATACCATGTATGAAGACGATGGACATTTGTCAAATGCATTCTTAACATTTTCTGTTTGAGTAATGGATGATGTAACACCAACTGTTGCACCACGATAAGGAGATACGAAACCAACACAATCCCTACGCAATTCACAAAGGTCTGTGATCATTGTTACTAAAGTATCTTGACCCGCTTCTGTGTCTGCAACACCAGAACTTGGACCACCCATAATTAGGTTGATGTCAAGATTTTCTGTGTCAGCAAACTTGTCATAAGCAAGTTCTATTTCACCAGCAGTAACAGAGTAATCATCCGTTCCACCTGTCAGAGTATCACTATTAACACCGGCCACCACTGTGTAGTCCGTACCTGTGGCAATATCTGTACCCCAGTTAGTACCACCAGAAATATGATCTGTCCAGTAAATGAAACCGGAACCACGGAAGATAACATCTGGGTAGTAGTTACCACCACCCTGAGTTGTCTTTGCAGCTGAGTTCTTAGACATACTTGGCCAAACTTCAATAACTGAAGATGTGCGTTGTCCCTTAACATCAACATCATAACCTGTAATGTCACCAGTTTTATCATAAACTGCAACATGCAATTCATCTAATTCGCCACGAGCATTTGCGATTGACCAATCTGATGTACCGGGGGCACTGTCAAATAGATCACTGAAACGCCAACGACGGCGAATGTATGAGTTATCAGGAATAATTGTCTGAAGTCCGGCACCACTAGGATCATCAAGAACTCGAATAGTTAGATCATTAGTTGAAACTGCTGTAACTTCGTATTCTACATTACCACTTTCTACCGCAGCATCTGTCGTAAATGCAAGAGGAATATTATCTGCAACCGTTATTGCTTTGTCAAGAATAACAGCTGTCTGCGAAGTAACTGTAGCAACCTTAACCACTTCATCACCATCAGAGATGCCTGCACCAACGACACGTTGACCAACTGCAAGAGTACCAGAAACCGTATCAACTGTTAAGTTTTTACTTGCAACTGTAATTGCCCCGTTGGAAGTAGCAATAACACTGTTATTTGTGATGAACTTAATAATATCCCCAATCGCAATTGTTGCGGATGTTGCATTTTGATCATCTACTGTAATAGACAGATCACCAATTGCACCAGCACCATTAACTAGGTTAAGTGTTCCTAGTTGCTGACTAAATGCTTTTGCACTTGGACAAATATCAACACCAAGTGAGTTACCATGAGTACCAGCGGTACGAGCAGTCCACTCACCATGAGAACCTTGTCCTGTTGAGAAACTAGCTTCATAATGGTCATCGTCACGAATAAGGATACCACTGTTTGCACCAGCGTTTAGAATGGCTGATTCTGCACGAACCACCCTGAGTGCATCACCGTACTGCAAGAAGTTTGCAGCAGTGAACCACCACTCAAAATTTGAACTATTTGGCTTACCAAATGTCGATAGCAACTGTTCTTCCGAACTAATGGCGGTAACTGCACTTACTGGACCCTTTTGAAAAGGTCCGGCAATTGCGCCAATCGACGTAGATACAGAAGGAACAACATTTGTAAGATCGATTTCCCTAACGTGAACGCCGGGTGAAACTAAAAATCCCATGTCTTTACTCCTAACTTAAAGAGAGTTATTTGTTATACAGATATTTATAAAAAACCTCTTTTACATAACTCAATTTTATAAGTGTTATATCATATAAATAGAATTATGAATGATCATTATGAAAAATACAAAGATACCATCAAGAAGGTTTCACGAAGAAATTATCAGAAGCGAGTATTTCTTCTAAACGAATTTCTCACAGAAAAATCATGTGTTCACTGTGGTGAGGCAGAACATGTCTGTCTCAAATTTTGGCCTCATGATGCAGAGATACGCAAAGTATCCAAGAGAGTTGGAACAAGTGATGCTAGTCGCAAAGAAGTCTTCCATTTGATCGATCAATCTGTTATTCTATGTTACAACTGCTACATCAAAAAACATCATGACTTAATCGAATTTATTTAGGATATTACCAACTTCCAGAACTGTCTCTTACAAAGGGCGACCAACGGGTTCCATACTCATCTACCATTTCTCCAATATTCTCATCTTCAAGTCCATTTACTATGAAACCAAAGGGTGCCATATCCTGTTCTAAAGCGTCTTGTTGTTCAGACATCATTGTTCTACGGATATCATTATTAGTTAATTCTTTGAAATACTGTTGGTCTGTGACCCATGCAAAGATAAAGAGACATGCAACAAGGTCATCATTACACCCATCATCAGCCTCAAAAGATGAACCCTTAACAATAAAGGTTGACAACTCATTAATACATTCGTAGTCCTCAATAATAAGTTTATTGTCCTCAACCAACTGTTTAAGATTTGAACAACCAATCTTCTTTGTTGCCTTTGTGGTTCTTACCCCCAACTGCGCTTTACCACCGCTGAACCCCCCACCAAGGACTTGTCCCGCCCGCCCACGCATACTAGCCATAATAAGGTTGTCGTACTCCAAGTCAAACTGCATAGCGTTAGCAACCTGTTCTCCTATGTCATTGACCTCAATCAACACAAATGCTTGATTGTATGCCCGTGCAGTGTCATAGATTTTAGATGGGAATATGAGAGGTTTGATCTCATTGTCACGGTATTTTGCAACTACCCGATACGGTATTTCAGTCACATCCACAACCACAAATGCTGAGTAATCGTTTGATGTTCCCCGTGAAACATCAGCAGTGAGAAGGTATGTGTGATCTGCTTGTGGTGGAATATGAACGTCTAGACCGCCACTAGACTGTTTCGGTGATCGATATGTTAACTGTTTAAGTTTATGGGGTGCAATCAGTGTATCAATAGAACCAAGGAACTCGCATTCAAACTCTGTGTTAAACTGAGCTTGAGAGGTGTTCTTGATAGTCTGTTCCTTCCATGCTTCATCACGACCCGGAACTTCACTCCAATGCACCTCAATCGGAATGTATTCGTTTCTCTGTTCTTCTGCATCCACCCATAGTTTATAGAACATATTCATACCATGTGGGGTGGAAACGATCATTACCTTCGTAGTTTTACCCGAACTTATTGTAGGGTAGACTGAACTGAAAAATTGTTCTGCAACATTACTTGGGACATATGCAAACTCATCAAGGAAAATAATGTTGTAAGACCCACCACGAACAGCAGAAGCACTAGTAGAACTTGCCAATATTTTTGAACCATTTTCTAACTCCAAAGAACCCTTGTTCCAACTCATTACTCCTTGTTGTAACCACTTTGGAAGATGTTCATATGCAAGTTGTAAACGTGATAGTAAATCACGAGCAGTTGCCGCCTTATTCGCAAGGATAGCAATATTGACATTTGGGTTGAACAGTGCGTAATGTAGAAGATATGAAACCATGACGGTAGACTTACCTGATTGTCTAGGTAGTTTACAGATGGTGAAACGATTATTGTGAAACGTACCTACCATTTCTTTCTGAAAGCCATACATCTTAAATGGTATAAGACCCTCATCAAGAGAAATAATCTTAACGTAATTCTCTATAAAATATTGCGGGTCTTCCATACACAAAGAATACTCTTTAAGTTCTTTCTTTGTCCAAGACTGTTGAACATTAGCCTTCTTCAGATTTGGATTTCCAAGGTAGGTTACATCAGCCATCGAGCTTTACCAATGACCGATTCTTTATATGCTCCTCTTCAATATCGTCTTTGGACTGGCCGAAATAACGAACCGCATTGTGAGTCTTGATAAGTTCTTCATTAACTGTTGTTTTTATTGTTGTCCCTTCCCACTCAGACTCAATAAGAAACTCACCAAGAATACGGCCATACTTACCTACGCCGTCTTTCCTTGTGCGTAGAATCTGTGTAGAACCTTTTGGTAAGAAATTTTCAACAAAATGTTTTGCAGCCAATCCGTAGATTTTTTCTTCTTTATCGCTAGTTCTTGACTCAGGTGTATCAACTCCATAGAAACGAACTCGTTGTTTCTTCATCCATACACCAAAACCCAGATCGATATCTACGTCAGCTGTGTCACCGTCTACTACTCTAACAATTTTACATGGATATTCGTACATTATTTTTCCTTTAACATTTTTTGCAATTCAGCAGTACTGCCAACAAACAATGCATTGGTTACATTCTTTGGTGCGTTATTTGGAACCTCTTTTAGTTTTCTCATTTTTTCTTGTAAGTCACCCAGTTTTTCGGTAACCTCTGCGACTTGTTTGATAAGATTTCCAGCAACCTCATATGCTCTTGGATGCTCTCCTTCTCTTGCAAGTTCCAGTATTCCTTCAATCGCAGTTGAACCTTGCTCAACCATTCGATAAAAATTATCCCGTTGGAACTTGTAATCATCGTCAATATCTTCTCCCACCGTCACAATTGGTTTAGGTTCCGATGGAGTGTCATAATAGGAAACTGGTGTTGATATTTTTTCCACCACACCAAGGGCCTTATCTATAGAATTACTCATCTTCGCCTGTCACTGGATTATAATTTTTTGCGTCTTCGAAGAACGATGTCACCTCATTGAAACCAAAATCATCATCAGCATCAGCACTAGTTGGATTTGGTGTAACAGTAAGTCTCTGTTGTCGTGTTGGCGATTGGTCAGGCATATCAGTATATGCATCAACCTGTACCGTCTTGATAACCTTACTGGAAGTAACAGGACCATAGAGATAGAACTTACAAGTGAAATCCAGAGTATATATGATTGCACGTCTTGTAGTGAAGTCACCCTGATAATCATCCTCATAATTAATACTGTTTAGAATAACAGGTATATCTTTTTTAACACCCATATCAGCATTATCATTCATCGTGATTGTGTAATCTGGTTGAAAGTATGGTAGAATCTGTTCAACGATTTGTAGAGCATCATCCGATTGTTTAGCAAGAATGTAAAGTTGAAAACCAATGTTATAAGGAACAGGCATATATTGCGTGTCCAACTGTTGTGTTTTGTTTGTGTCACCCTTAACCTTCTTGAACTTCTGTATACGATTTAATTTTCGTGCAGGGTCATAACTAAGTCCTGTAATATCAAATCCAATGCGAGGCAACGTAACCGCTGCAGCTTTACTGAGATCAGCATCATCATTCAGTCGAACAAGAAACTTCTGCCTTGGACCATATGCCAAAGGAACCTTCATAGTCTGTTGAACTACCCCAGCATTATCCTTACGAACTAACTGAATATTATTAAAAATTGTTCCGAAACCCACAACTATGTTGCGTACTGTTTCGTGGTAGAATTGTTGTCCTAGCATTAATCTGCACTCCCTGCATCACCAAATGGATTCGATTCACTGAAGTCCAGTATCGTATCATCCAATGTTTCAAACAACTCATTTTGAGATGTCTTATCTGTACTCATGTCACCTACTATATAGTCTTCTGATATAAGATAATCATCACCACCAGTTTCAAGTAGGATACTCTCACCACCAAGTGTAGTTTCATCTTCACCAATAATATTGTCACTATCTGTCTCATCCAACAGCAAACCAATACCATCAATAATGGAATGATCAATTGCAATTCCTTGATTAATAGTCGTTCCCGCTGCTTGTTCAAGAGTAATCTGATAGTCAGAACTTGCAGTTGAAAGCGCAGTTTCAATTGCGTCAATATCTGTGATACCTGTATCAAGAGCTTCTGAACCGTAATCGAACAGACGGCAGCGCATCTTGTAAACTGGGTTATTGTCCAACTGGTGGAAAGGGTCATCATGATCCACAAAGTTAATCTCAAACAATTTCTTTAGTGTTGGGTGATAAATCGCATCACCCTCTAAGGGTCGATCTACATCAGTCGCATCAGTTTCATTTACAATATAAAATACTTCACCTTCTAATTTAGATGCTGATATTGTTCCAGATTCCAACAGGATAGAACCAGACGATGTTGAATCTGTACCTTCCTCAATCTGAATCTGTTTTGTTTTCTCTTGAAATCTTGTCTTACTAACTACAAAGGTTGCCTCACTTAGATTTCCTAAACCAAACTGAGTCATTACTTCTTGTTCACCAGCGTAACCCCCATCAGAGTCTTCCATATACATTTCAATAGGAGCCTGAGTGTTAAACTTAGATAATGCGTCTTCACCAAGAACTGTATCTTCTGCAACTAATGTGCGGTCAAGATAATACACATCATGACCGTGAATTTGAATTGCTTCTGCAACCAAATTAGCATATAATGATTGTTCAGATGCAATAAGTTGACCCGTAGTCATTAGTTTACCTTCCCTACATCACCAAATGGATTTGACTCAGTGAAGTCCAGTACTGTATCATCTAATGTATCAAACAACTCATTTTGAGCTGTCTTATCTATAACACCATCACCTATTATATATTCTTCGGATATAAGATAATCATCACCACCAGTTTCGAGTAGGATGCTTTCACCAAACGAAGCAGGGGCTGTAGTAACTATTGCACTATCCAAAGTTACACTATCAAAATCTAAGGTATATCCAGAAATATCTAAAGTTGATGGTTGCCCAACAATTGATGCATTTTCAAGTGTTAATTGATATTCGGAACTTGCAATTGATAGATCATCTGAGATTGCATCAATTTCAGTAATACCTGTGCTAAGTTCTTCAGAACCATAATCGAACAAACGACATTTTAATTTATATACTGGATTACTATCTAACTGATGAAAAGGATTGTCATGGTCTACAAAGTTAATCTCAAACAATTTCTTTAGCGTTGGATGATAAATTGCATCACCCTCAAAAGGACGGTCTGAATCAGTTGCATCAGTTTCATTTAAAATATAAGATATTTGACTATCAGATACCGTACCAGATTCTAACTGAATGGAACCAGACGATGTTGAGTCTGTTGCCGTTTCTATTTGTAATTGTTTTGTTTTTTCTTGAAACTTTGTTTTACTTACAACGAAGGTTGCTTCACTAAGGTTCTGCAAACCAAACTGAGACATAAGTTCTTGCTGTCCGGCAAAACCACCACCAGAATCTTCCATATACATTTCAATGGAAGATTGTGTATTAAATTTAGATAATGAATCTTCACCAAGAACAGTGTCCTCTGCAACAAGTGTGCGGTCAAGATAATACACAGAGTGTCCTCTATGATGAATAGCTTCTGAAACTAAATCAGCATATAAAGATTGTTCAGTTGCAATTGCAGCTACACCACCTGTATGAAAATGTTTATTAACCGCCATTAATTATCCTATCATATAATTAACTGGTAACTCAAAGGTAAGTTGAATTTGTTCTTCCAACTTATTAATCTCTTCTTGTGCTTGTGAGTAAATAGTTTCACCATTCATGGTAACACCACCAAGCATTGCAACACCACTGAACTTTGATAGGTTTGCGCCCCACTGTTGTTTAATTAAAGCTGTTGCATATCTCTTTAGGAAGATATCATCAAAAATATCTGTGTAAGTTGCTGGGTCTATTTTACGATAACATTCTGCAATGATATAGTCCTCACCAGCAACGAAGTCGTTCGTCCAATCCCCATCAATATAAAGACGATTCTGGTGTTGATTAAATCTAATTGGTGTTTCTCCAACAAGAATATGTTCTAGAAGGTCTAGGTTGTCCATTGCCATCTGATACTGAATGACAGAAGTAGAAGATAGGTCATATAAGTCATTAAGACGCAACTGGTAACGAACATCAAACATGTTGGAACCGCCGCCCGTGCCTGTAAACGGCCAGACCTGTATCACCGAAACAATAGCAGAGGGCATCGGAATAAAATTACTACCTTCTAGAAATGTATCAGTAATAGTGCTATCTACTGTATCAGTTCCCGTTGAGGTTATATTTGCGGTTCCCCGTGCAACATCTGCTGCGGTAATTAGATGTTTAAGATACATTTTCTCAATACCATCATAGTGATATTGTGCAAAATATTGAAGAGCTTCATCAATACGATCATCCGCCTGATCATCTGATATGTTGATATCAATGACCCCAGAACCCAATGCTCTTAAGCAATAATCTTTGAATGTTGACTTAGATGTAGGTATGGCCATAAAGATATCCTTTTTTATATATTTATAAGAATTCGTTTATTGCGATAATGGATATCATAGTAATAGATTAATTATGAGGTTTAGGCGGTAGTGATTGATAACTAGACAGTTTTGGTTTCCAAACTGGAAATCTTTGGTCAGCATAAGCATCATGTCTCGTTTCTGGAATACTTTCTTTTGTGTAATATTTCCCGTATTTTCCTTCTTTCATAATGATATCATCAAGTTCTGCAGCACTAAATCCTTCCTCTTTCTTTTTATTATACCAATCACAACATTTGCATTTAGCACACTTTCCACAGGGGCAGTTAGAAACTAACTTTTGGAGTTCCTTTGGTAACAACTCCCATGTCTGCCACCTTCCCATAGGTTCGTCTTTACGATTCATTAGTGGCCATTCAATGGGAATATCTGTATAATCCCTAAAAATAGAATGGTCTACTCTATAATAAAGATTACCTCTTCTATAAAAATTTTCAGTCGGTTCTGTAGTTTGAAAATACCAAGTAGAATGACTCCAATTATATGTATTGTTGCCAAGGCATATTAAATCTGCGTTATGCATTTCTGACAACAATGCAATATTATAATCTTTCGATCTTATAGTTTGTAATTTATTATCCTCAGCACGATCTTCAAACTCAGCAAAATCAAAATCAAAATCACGAACATTTTCTTTCAACCAATTACATACAATAGGATATTGTGTTACGTCCTGATCAGATGCATCTAAACGAAGTATCCTTGATATAACATCATCTGTAGTTTCAGTAAGAAGTTTATATAACATAGACACACTATCTGAAGAAGAGCTTGTTGCAGCAAAAATTTTCATAATTTATTCTGAATAATTTTCCCACTCGATTTTGTTGATCTGTCTCTTTCTTTTAATTAGAGTATCATCTGCATCATAAATGTACCTTATAACTGTGATATTATTATCTTCATTGTATGTGCCCTCAGCAAGCTTGCGGTCAGTATAAGCACTATTTTCACTTCTTATTTTGTCTGCATCACCCACAGATGCTCTCATGATATCTAAACTATCCCATACACGAGTAGTGATGTGAGTGAGATCATCAGGGGTTTCTATCAACGATGTCCCACTCTCGCCCAAACTTACAGTTTGTGAGCCAGTATCAATATCTATGGGTGTGATTATATTGCCGTTGTTATCACGGTTATACCAATTCACGGCGGCATCAAGTCTAGTTCGTTTAATTACCACTTTGATTGTCATTTAATTTCCCCTACCATTTATAATATATTTATATATTTAATTGGTGGGACATTTAAGTCATAGCATCTAAGTTAATCCAATTTTCATCACAGGACACTACTTGATTAAGTAATGCGTCTGGTATTGGATTCATTATTTTTTCGAAGTCTCCACGATTATCCATGAGTTCCCCATAAGTGAAGTTATTAAACGATGCGTCCACCATAGAGGGTACTTTGCCGGTTTCTTTTTTTTCTTTAAGTTTTTCTGGGGTGTTAACTTCTATATCATCTGAAAACCTAGTTGGCCCAGACGATTCTTTTAACTTATGATCCCGATAATCAGCATCACCAGTAAAATTATATATCACATCCTTCATAACATACTTATAAGATTCTTTTGTATCTTTTATTTTAAGATCATGATTAACCATAGACCATATTTGGAAATCTGTTGAATCATAGAAATTATAAACAGACGCAAGTTTTTCAGCGGTTATGTTTGAATTTAAACTGGTTATTCTCATATTAAGGGTCTGCCATTTGAGAGTAAAATTTACCCACCAGTAAAAATCAAAAGCGGTTTTAATTTCGAATGGCGCTTTATCTAAGAATGATTGAATGTTATCTCGTATGTGATAACGCACACTTTGTTTTTTATAATTACCCCTTACCTGATTTTTATTATCTCTTTTATAAAACAGTGACAGTTGATCAAAAATGTTAACCCATGGCATGTTTTTAACTTTGAAGTTATTAATAACGACGCTACAAGAAAAAAGTAAATCGCCGGGATTACCAGTTACTAATATTTCATTCGGGCTCTGTTCATACCTATGAATATGTTGATCAAGAATTTTATATTTTAATTTTCCTTTGATATGATTTTCAAAAAACCACGGATATTCTTTCAAAGAACGAGGTTCAAATAATACCGTAATTTGTTCTGGTAATGCTACTTGCATAAGGGTTGTAAGTACCGCAGTAGAATCTATACCACCTGACCACATAACAGATATTGGTTGACCAAGATCAACTATTTCTTGGGCACGTTCAAAGCAGATATCATTAAATGATTTTGTGAATGTCGGGGGTATTTCTGGTATAGGTGAAAGAATATGATATTTGAATCTATTATGAAAAGTTTCAGTTCGATCTACTGCTGTGCAACTTCCACAAAATAACATATCAGACAATAAATCACATATAGTTAAATAACAAGATTTTTCATCACCCCTAAAGGGGAAGTTTCGATCAGACGGATGAAATCGCAATGCTGCATTTTGATCACAAAAAATAATTTTATCATCTAAAATCATAATATATATTTTTTATTAATTAACTTTTTTTATTGATTCCAATAATCCCGGTGTGAACATATCATCATATTTTTCATACATATACTCAGTTGCCTCTTTGAAACGTAGACGCTCCTCATCAGACATGGTGACTACCTTAATGGTATCTTCCTCACATTTGGACTTAACAATGTCAATGTCTTCTACAGACCAGACCCGTTCTGCCCTAGCTGCATCAAAAGATGCATCTTCAATTTCGGTTTGCAACTCAAGATCAAGAGTGTTCCAGAAATCCTTAGCAACAAGAATTGAAGTAAGGAACAATGAATGTTCTGCATCGTTGATTGTGTCCATGAACTCATTCTGTTTCAAACCATAGAAACGAGGATAAGTAGACTCACCACCAACAATATCATTACTCTTTATGCCTTCGTTGATCTGCTCAAGTTCCATAGGAACAGGGATAGCACCAACTGCACTAAGAGTTTCTTCTGCGATAGGAGATTTGTTGCAACGCAACTTCTGACCTTTGAAGTCTTCAATTGTATTCAGTTCTACGTTAGCAGGGATCATTCGAAACCCACCAGAATAGGTAAACGCAAGACCTTGAACATTACTGTTCTTATTAAGACCAGCAAGGAGAGACTTACCGATATCACCTTCAAGCACTTCTTGTGCGTGATCGTGATCTTTAAAGATGAACGGCATGTCTAATGCCCACATGTCTTTGGCGTGAGTGCGTCCAAGCGTAGAAGTATACATCTGGGACATTTCTATCTCACCATCTTCCATCAACTGAAGAAGATCGTGTTTCGTGATCTTTTCACCCGGCTTGTATTTCTCAGCATATTCTGAAAGAGTTAAGATTTCCAAGTTAATAGCGCCTGGCATCTTCTCTTCCATAGTGGCTTTAAAATGTTTTGCTGCCCTAAGAAATAATTCAATAGGTTCATGAGCTAGTACCCAACGGATGGTTTTCATGTGAGTCTCCCTTTATCTATATCTATTTATAATATAATTTTATCTGTATCAGAAGAAACTTTGTTCCAATCAAATCGATTCCAGAGTCTTTCATGGCAAATGTATAAAATACTATTAATGACTAGTGCCATTAAACCCACTATTAACCCCTTCATCCAATCTCCTGTGACGATCCACCCAATAAGACTGTTGGTAATCATCATCCAACTTCTCCAAGTAACTGCCTTAGCAATTGTTCTTGGTAATTTTTCGAACCAAACTGGTTTTGTAAAACTCATAATTATCGCCTTTCTGTTTATATTTACTATTTATACGTCATATTATTGTCGATCAAGTTGAGTTTTCCACTCTTCCCAAACAGGTCTATTATATATATCCCATTTATCATACAAGTTAATCGATCCATCATAGTCACGATTATTCATAACCCAACTAGAATCGCTATGTTGTGGCCAACTGATGTTGTCATTTTTTTTATGGTATGAACCATCAGTCATTACTAAATGATTAAAAAACGGTGACTTGCCCACACTACCCCCCATATTCCACACCTTGTTTATACTTTTCTCTTTGGTTTTATTATCTCTGTAATCTGCATTACCATCATATTCATATATAAAATCTTTAGATGGCCACTTGTATGACTTCCAAGTGCCTTTGTGTTTTAGATCGTGATTATGAATACTCCACTTCTGTATCTCTTGTGAATTATAAAAACCAATCATATTTTGCCATTCAGAAGGATTTGGCATCTGTGCGAACATACGAGTTTCTATCCACTGCCATTTTGTTGCAAATGCTATCCACCATGTAAAGTCAAACGGATTTCGTATTTCGAATGGACATTTTGCGTTAAATCGTTCACAGAACTCTATAAATCGTGGACGATGAAAGTCCAAAGCTTTAGCAGGATCACATGGTGGTTCACCCTTGGGTTGGTGAGCAGTCATATATTTACCATTATTAGGAAACATATATTGAATATCTGGCCAATTAAATATATCTGTCCAGTGTTTATCCAAATCCTCAATATGATTTTGTACAACAAATGTTCCATAAAACGGATCACCGGGCTCACCAGTTACATTAATAGTACCATCAGAAAAATTAGAAAACTTAAAAAAATCTTTTGATAGACTAGATTCAAATTTGATATCATCTATCTTTTTTAGCATTGACCAGAAATGTGGATTTTCTTCAATTGAATATCCATTGTAGTAAATAATAAGTTCATGTTCTGGTTTCCTAGTTCGTAAGAAAGCAATCAACGCTGTTGTAGAATCAATGCCACCAGACCACCATAAACGTACTGGTTTATCCATTGCCCAGATTTCTTCTGCTCTTTCAAGGAAAAGTTCTTCTATACTGCGATTCCATCCAGATTCTACTTTAGGTATTGGGTCCACATGGTAATTATATTGATTGAACTCGTTACCATCTGTCCTATCCATAGCAATAGGACATTGTACTAATTGTCCCAAACTATGCAAATAATTGTTAAATTGTTCACCAACACGGCCGGGTGCAGCATCATAACTATGCATACCGGGTTGCCAAATTTTCCACCATCCCCGTGCAGCCTTGTGTGATGTATTTTCAAACCAACCAATATCTAGAGGATTATGGTGTTTCAACCACAAATGTTCACTGTCACTATGACGTGTACAAACAACCTTCAAATCATTTAAAATTTTCATAATCTTCCCATTCGTGCGGTTTGTTTCTATGGTTTGTAAAATGCACAAACTTTATATCGGGGTGAAATTCTCCCCCCATATACATCCAATCGTTACCAGTTGCCTTCTCATATCTCTGAGTCATCTTGTACTGCCAAGTTTCACTATCTCTAAAGTCTATAACCTTATTATCAGCAACCCATCTTGCAAACCATTCATTGGGTAACGTAACGAGTTCTAGTCTTTCCCTCACACTATCTTCTACAAAATACTGTTCACCATTAACAGGTCCAGTGGTCTGACCATTCTTAATATAGAACTGTTGCCAATGATGAATATCTTTCATAAATTTATCATAGATATATTTACATTCCTTTGGATAGTACTTGAAGAATCCACCATTGATCTTATAAGTATTAGAATCATTTCTCCACCATCCCGGCATTGCTAAAAACTGACCCGGTTTTATGGGATAGTCAAAGACTTTTTTATAATCACCCACAAGTAAAATATCAATATCTATTACACAGATTGGTTCATCAATATCCATCTGCATACCTAACATTTTATTCCACTGAAGAGTAACCCTTGGATCATATGGTTCATTTATCCAAATAATATTATACTCAGAAAGTTTTTCTTCTAAATAAACCTCATATTCTGGACCATACTTATCACCAATACGAACTGCTATGATATCCATCCGTAATCCTGTTGTTTAGTTGGTTTAGTTCCCCTAAAATAAGTTTTATTAGATAGCTTTAAAACCCCGTGCAATTTTTTATATGAAGACACTAGTTCATCTAAAGTATAGTAAGCATGTGACATGTGATAACTAAAAATATTACTAGCATCAAAAAATACTGTCTTACCTTGAATTTTTTCCAAAATTCTATCATAGTCAGGAGATATTAAATTCATTAACCAATATTCAATATCACAACTATTGTACATTTTTTCTTCTAATTTTCTTTTTCTTTCAAATGATCCCATATACACCGTCTCTGTCGCCATCGACGCCCTATCGTCCATATGTTTTTTGGCTTGAATGTCTGGACTTACCATAAAATGATTAACGGTTTTTGAATATAAATTAATTTCTTCCAGAGACATGTTCATTTCTATTATCATTTGTTTTATGTCAAGATTTTCTTGACAATAATCATATAACACAATCTCACCATCAAATTCTAATTTATCAAAAAGAACTGCCGCACGATATCCAGCAGTAGTAGTAATTATCAAATCAAATTTTTCTTCAGGGAGTTTTTTTAAAGATTCCGTATTGTCTATATAAAATTGTTTTCGTATTCTTGTCATAAATCTACTAAAATAATAATCATTCATATCTACATTTTCAAGGTTTTTCCAGTATTCAGTTTGAGTATTCCTATAATATGAAAAAGATTTCCTTGCTCTTTCAGACCGGGTAAAATTTATGATAGTAGGCATCCCCTCCACATCTGCCCATGAGGGAGTATAGTCATCGTGGAAATTATCATCTGATCTTTTAATAAGATCATATCTTTTAGACATATCAGGAGCACCAATATCTTTCCATACCGTAAGATTTAAATTCATATGTTGGTGGTGAAAAAATACTTGTTGTCCAGGCTTTGCCATTATATGAGCTTTACAAAACTTATCGCTCTTCACAAAATCATAGAAGTCTGTTATTGGAGTAACCCGTTTTTCGGGTCCGCTCGATACCATATCAAAAACCATACCAACTGAAACAATCATAGCATGAGTATGATTACATTCCAAAAGAAGATTATGAACTTCACTTCTATAACAGAAACGAATATCATGGCCGCATCCTGCTCCAGTAGCACCTCCTGACATCATAAGTGTTGTAGTTTGAATTTGTTTCTCTATTCCAAAATCCCATTTTAATTTGTCAGGACAAACTACCAGAAACAACATGTGTTTGAAGTCTTTTTTAATTTTTATAGATTCAGTTTCTTCTTTCCATAAGGAAACAAATTGATCAAACTCCTTCATTTCACAACTTCATTTATTTCTTTAAGAACATCTTTACCAAACTGTTTAACAAGAGACTTTTTCATAAGTTCTTCACGTTCCTTGTTGAAACCGCCATGCATAATAAAATGATATCTATTCTCATCAGAAGCATTATACGCCTCATGCATTACACCGTTATCAAACCAAAATCCTGTGCAGTTCTCAAAGGGAAGCTCTTCTGTTCTATCAGTTACATTACCTAACTCATCTTCAAAAACCCGCCTCATATAACAATTATCTGGTTGATAAAAGGCAATATTAATTGCTCCAGATATATTTCGTCTGCGACCTTCTCTGTCTCGTTTTGTATTAGAATCATGATGTTGTTTAATGGAACCTTTTGGTTCTAACAACATAAACCGCAGCCGCCGATATGAATTTTTTTTGTGGGGGAAATCCTCTAACCACCGCTTAGTCTCAGGAGCAATTTCTGCAATTTCAGTCCATCCCCACTTAACATGATTTTCATTAAAACCATGACCGTCTGGATTTTTAGTATGATGCCATCCCATTCTAGTATCGGGTTCATCCCTATGAACAAAACTATGTATGGAAGCAGAACACCAACCATCACCATCACCAAACCTATGGTCAACAAAATAACCTTCGTCATATACAGATTGTGCTTCTTTGATGCAAACTTCGGGAATTTCTATATCCATTTTAAGATACCAAACATCATTTTTTCTGCACCATTCTGTAATCTGTTTATGACTCATTTTCCTATCACCATAAACCTTGTCATACCACTGTCCAATACCTTTGTACCACTATATAGTAGTTCTGTAAAATTTACTTGTTTAGCTAATTCTTCTGGTCCGCTAACACAATTGATATGATTAATCAACAACATCATCATTCCTATACACATCTTTAGATGGATATCCAATAACCATAAATCTTTTCATCCCATTATCTAGTTCCCGTTTACCAGAATAAAGAACTTCTGTTATCTTTGCTTGTTCAATAAGTTCATCTGGAGAAGATACACAATTTATATGGTCATCCCATTGTTCATCATCTGTTGATTGTAAAACATACAGTGGATAGTTCTTAAATTTATTTAAAGAATAAAATCGTGTCATTGGAAACATGTGTTCGCATGAAGTGTTTATTATAAGGTCGTAGATAATTCTTTTTTCTTCTCTTTCAACAAATTTCTCCCACATGATATCTTTCACATTACATCTATACTTATCTTTATCTTTATATCTTTTATTAAATCTCTGACTTATATCTTTAACATCTCTATCTATTTCATAATTCTGGATAAAATCAGGTTTCAAATGTGTCATTAATAATTCTACACCAAATTGAGCATACCATCCACCTAAAAAAACAATATTTTTTGGTCGTAAAGGACCAATAGTTCTTAATCCATCCTTAGGCATATAAATGTTCAGCAGTTCATTGATCATCCACAACTTACTTTGTAATTGTGAAGCCGTAATTGCGGCGAATATTCTTTTTGACTGCTGATAATATTTATGATCCTGATCGTTTGACGAAGAAATCTTCTGGAAAATAGCTTTCCAATCATCACAAACTTCTGTAGTAAAATGTATTCCCTCTACCATTATAGATTCACCTTATCAATATCATACATCAATTCTTTTTCGTCTTCTAAAATATGTCCTCTCTTGGTGGTTAATTTGCTATTATTAAACAAACATATTTTATGGTCTTCTCTAAATTTTTTAAGCTCCATATCTTCTGGAAAAATATTTCCTTTGTACCAAGAATAAATATCCCCTTTAGGAAATCCTTGAAAAAAACTCTTCTCTTCATTCCATACATCATAACCACGATGATTAAAATAATTATCTATAGTCGGATATGTAAAAAATACCATTTCTGGATTAGCATAAATTTCTTTCCACATCTCATATAGTTGTCCTCTATTCCAACGAATAACAGAAGAATTTAGTGGAGTAGCTTTATATTTTGCAAAATTCCTTTTACAGTCTTCTATATTATTCCACCACCCCCTAACAATATAAGGCTTGTCCATTGGTAAATCAAAGAAGTATTTTAAATCTTGATGTATAATAAGGTCGAGATCAAGGAAAAGAAATTTTTCTCCTTGTATTCTATTAAATTGCCAAAGTTTAGTTTCAATATCATTTTTCCATTCCATATTATATTTCATACTTGTTTCATTATGTTTTCTATTGTATTTATGTTTCAACCACCAATGATATCTAGTCTCTCTAGTTTCCACATCGTCATACGATAACGCAAACATATAACATTTGCGATATGCCCAAAAGAAGTTTTTTTCTGGAAGGAAAAATTGATCCCAATAAGAAGGCATATTAATATCATATTTTGACCCAAGTTTGGGTCTATCAGTTATACAATAAAAATTAAAGGGAATAGAACAGTTTGCTTCACACTGTTCTTTCAACTTCTCAACATAGGATATATCATACTTATCACCCCACGACACACATATTATAGTATTTTCAATCATCATCTTTTTCATATATAAATTCTCTTTCCTCATAGTGACGTTGTTTTTTAAATCTAGAAAAGAAAAAACGTAACCTATATATAAATTTTTTTATACGCATTATATATCTCCTGTGCTATAATCTTGTGACCTTCAGCATTGGGATGACTATCTTCATCTGAAATCCTTAACTGTTTTCTTTCTGGATCAACTTTATCTAATATATCTATTACGGTATATCCACCAATCTGTTTCAGTATTGGCCAACCTATAAACTGATCTGGATTTATTTCATCAAAGATTTTAGAATTTATCATTGGGGCGGGGAGCGCTTTCTTCCAATGCTCCCCAATATCGGAAACCGGCACTGGCCCTTGTATCATAAGATAAGGAATATCCTTTAATAACATTTGTGCTATTAAGAAGTGTCTAAGGGATTTCATAGTTACATCATATGTATTATTATACTGTAATATACTATTCCTAGATTTTGAATCTATAGGATACTTTTCAGTTTCAGAATTGTCTCTATGTGGATGAAAGGAGTACCATCCATTTGCCGGGTCTTGAAAATCCTGTCTCATCCATTCACTCCACATCAAAACTACAAGACCAATATTTTTTTCTGATAAGACCGTATCAATAAGCTTTGATGAAATCTGTTGGTTACCTGCTCCGCACCTTCCAAGGTTAACACATTCCATATCAAGTTTATCAGCAAGATGTTGTGGCCAACGGGGGAAATTATGATCAAAATCTGGAGACATAGGATTGTTCAGATAATGTTCTGTAAAACTGCATCCAATGGCAATCAGTTTTTTTCTAGAAGATTTTAACATTATATAATTTTGAAAACTCCACTGCGTTATCCCAAGTATCTACCATTGGTTTACCCTTTATATTTAGGGAGGTGTTCAGAAGCATCGGACAACCTGTTTCATCATACCACTCTTCCAGTATTGAACGAATTACAGAACCGCAATCTCTCTTGACCACCTGTACTCTTGCCGTGCCATCTACATGAGTCACTGATGTATAATCATGTTTTGCCTTTGCGACAAACTGCATATACTCGTTCATTGGTCCTTCGAAGTATTCGTCTGCATACTCTTCTAGAATGGCTGGTGCAAAGGGACGGAACTTCTGTCTCTTTTTGATATCATTCACCGTATCTTTAATGTCATATCGTGGATCACCAAGTAATGAACGATTACCTAATGCACGAGGTCCAAACTCTGCACGGCCATTTGCAACACCACACACCTTATTTTCTAATAGTTCTTTCACTACTTCCTTTGGTTTTATATTATTTAAAATGAGAGTTCCAAGATAGGGATGCTTCCACTTCAACTTCTTTTTAAGAACCAACGCAGCTGCGCCTAATGCACTACCAGCATCGCCGGGGGATGGCATAATCCATATATTTTTCCCTTTGATCTTTGAGTTAGCAACACAATTCAGCGCACATCCACCCATGATGACTAAGTTTTCATGGGGACATAACTCTACCAGTTTAAGTAGTTCCCTCTCGTAGAGGTCTTGTATGGACGATGCGAGGTCTTCTGGACGTGCTTCTGGGTAAATGTTACCAACACCTCGGTGGTTGTTTTCCCACAGGTGGTCTTCTAAATTATATTTGGATTCACCAAATGCTGACATACCCATTGTGATGTATTCATCCTCGTTGGGTTTCAAGCCTATACGTTGTGTAATTGCTGAATATAAAAGACCAAGAGAGTGAGGATATTTCCACGATGTTCTCTTTTTCATCTTATTATCTTTACAATCCCATATAGACATAGTGTCCCACTCACCGATTGCATCAATGACTAAGACGTTGCACTCATTAAAGGGGGATGTGTAGTAACCAGCAGCAGCATGAGATTCATGATGACCAAAACATGTATCATATCCTATACGAGTCTTCTGCCACTTCTGTCCAGCATATAATCGCCGCAAGTTCTTACGAAAGGGTTTCTCGTAATATGCAATTACATCTGGTTTATTTAATTTAGATTTAGGTAACTGTGCAGGGTGTGCCCACTTGTCACCCTTCTTTTGACTATGACGCTCACTATGTGAAGCAAAATGTATTCGGTCATTCCTCAGTAAACAAATACCCGCATCATGGAACCCCTCTGAAACTCCAAGTATATTCATAATAAATCTCCATTATATTATTTTAGTGGGATATATACTCCCTCAACTTCAAACTTTTCTTTCTCACTCATAGTAAGTTCAGCAGTATTTGAAAAAACCATATATCCTAATAGAACTTCCATAGGAGATTTTGCTTTACGAATGAAAGTTTTTGCATTTTTAAGATTATCATCTTTATTTGAATTCTTAACAATATCTTGTTCAAAAATTCTAAGTTTAAGTTTAAATAACTGTTCTTTTTGGTATGAGTTGTCGTTATCATACGATCCAAAAAACATATCAAAAATATTATCTTTTGGTATATTAGTATCAAGTAACAATATATTATCAGGATTTTTATCTTCGATAGTTTTTTTCCACGTTTCATAATCTAATTTAAGTGCTGTTTTAAGTGCTGTCGATTGTTCTTCAGCCTGAGTAGCTGATGCTTCAGCCTGGGCAGCTGCTTTATCTTCGAGAGTTTTTTTCCACGATTCATACTCTAATTTTGTTTGATTCTTTATCTCTTCAACTTCCATAACTTGCGACTCTTGTTCACGGCTCATAAAATCCCTAAAAGATTCTCTATATTGCTCACGAAACTGTTCGTGACGAACCTGAGTACGCTTATCTATATCCTCATAAGAAACTACTTTTATAAAATCTCTCCACTGTTCATCTTCTTCATCTACCATAATATAGTGTTCTCTAACAAGATCATCATCTGGGCTTGTCCACAAAACTGCAACAGTATTTAGTTCTGGATTACTATAATAATAATCTGTAATTTTATCTGACCATAAATACGACATTAATATCTCCTACTCTCTATATATGCGTACATATTAACCACCTTTAACAATCCTAAGAGCATAAGTTGTTATTGTTGCGGCCGAACCATCTGGAAATTCCTGTGAACGATAATCATCACCAACTTGTCTGGTTTGGTAGTTACCATTACCATTAAGGCGAGTATCAACTATACCAGAACCTCTTGTGTTACCACCAGATGTTGCCATTGTGTATACAATTTTTTGACCACCAGTGTTAGCAGCATCATAACGTATCCAGTTTCCTATGAGAGTTTTCATAGTGGCGGTGGCACCTTCTATAAGTCCACCTGTCCCACCTTCTGCAACTAAAAGATTTCTACTTGGTGTACTATCTGCGCCATTCCTTCTGTGAAGAAAATAACTTGTGATAGTAGTTGGTTGATCAACTGTCTCTGGAATACCAGCCGCTCCAAACGCACCCGTATTTGCTCGTGTATCAAGGAAAAATGCAGTAGTAGATACGTTAGTATATCCCGATGCCGCTGTCGAAGATGTAGTAACAGTATAAGTTCCACCAGTATTGTTTGATTCTGTTCCTGCAACCAAAAGGTCAATTGCTGGTTCAACAAAGGTATCTTTAAAATCTGTTAGCGTCATTGCTTGGATAGTATTAGTACTATTGTTCCACCACACAGGAAAAGAGATGCCAGTATCAGCAGTCTGTCCAACACCACTTGTGGTATATGCTTGATGAACTCTATCATAGGAAACTGTGACTGTGCCCGGTTCAGCAGTACCAGATTCAGCAATAAAGGCAGTTGCATTAGTAGATGTAGCACCAGCAGACTTCCTTGTATCAGACATAGCAGCAAGGTTACCAGCTGAACCAGTATTCACAGTAAGAACTGAGGTTGGACCACCAGCATATACAAAAATTCCTGCTACTTGCCATTGGACAATTTCAGCAGCAGACATCTCTTGAAGATTGCCACTATTGTACCATAAAGGTGAACGTGCTGTCATTAATTATTCTCTATATTACTCATAATATTACTCATATTTATGCACCCGCACCGTAGAGTGTTTTCAATGTAGTGCCACCAGAGTTTTTAATCAGCAGGGTGGAAACTGTTTTAAGTTCTGCTGCACCAATTGCATCATTTGCCATCATAGCTTCTGTAACAATATCTGTTCTACCTTGGTGGACAATCTGATATTTAGCAGCGCCCATTGACCAACCACCAACAGCAAGATTATTACTATCTGCATCAAGTCCAAAGTATAATGCAAAGTCACCACCAGCATGAAATGACATAAAAGCATCATTACCAGCGCCAGTGTTCTGGATTTCAATCGATCCTTGCGATCCCGTACCTGTTGCTATGTCATCATGGTCATTTGTAAGACAGCCAGAAAAGATAATCCTGCCCGTAGCAGTGTCAGCGGCGGCAGCATGAACAAAATCGTTTGCCAGATGTGCGTCATCGACACTTCCATCTACATACTGGTCACTATCAACGGAGTTTGCTGCCATCTTTGCGACTGTTATTTGAGCATTAGCAATGTGTGCGGTATCAATACTACCATCAACATACTGGTCAGAGTCGATTGAGTTAACAGACATATGAGCAAGGTCAATAGAACCATCAACATAAGAACCACTATCAATGGAGTTATGAGACATATGTTCTGCATCAACAGCACCAGCAATGATATGTTCTGAATCAACTACATTATCAGCAATTTTAGTACCATCTATGATATCAGCGGCAAGATGCTCTCTATCAATACTACCGTCTATATATTCATCACTGTCGATGGAGTTTGCTGGCATAACTGGTATCTGACTAAAGGTTACAACACCGTTAGAAGCGATTGCAATGGCATCAGTGTCACCAGCAGAACCAATATTACCAGCGTTAGGAATAACAATGTTTCCACCTGTGGTCATAAGACCACCACCAGTAATTGCACCAGCACCCACTATGGTTCCAGAAACATCTAGGTTGCCATTGACATCAATCAAAGTTGAGTTAAGTTCTATTTCATCGTCAGCATTAATATCTAGATCACCATCTGCTGGTGAACCGATATTGATAGCAGAGTCACGGAACTGAACAACCATAGCTGCGTTCAAAAGAAGTCCTGTATCAGCAACATGGGTTAGAGTAACATCTT
>Ga0209830_10001153_pt1 | contig 24199 bp, 22 predicted proteins | sample ArcticOcean_MG_C_12_FD_187439 | JGI IMG/M metagenome (GOLD analysis project Ga0209830, IMG submission 187439) | Marine microbial communities from western Arctic Ocean - ArcticOcean_MG_CB8_130 (SPAdes) (version 2) | ecosystem: Environmental > Aquatic > Marine > Oceanic | place: Arctic Ocean...
TTGAAGCTTTAAATAATTGTGCAAAGACTTTAATACCAGGAAAAACTGCTGGAGATGTATTTGATATACACGCTAAAACTTTTGATGACCTTGGATACAATAAAGCAAGAATGAATGCTTGTGGTTACTCGTTAGGTTCAACCTTCTCTCCCAACTGGATGGACTGGCCAATGTTATACACCGGCAATCCGTACATTATTCAACCCGGTAACGTATTTTTTATGCACATGATTTTGATGGATTCAGATAGTGGTTTAGCCATGAATTTAGGGGAAACCTATTTAGTTACAGAGAATGGCAACGAAAGATTAGGAAAACAAAAGCTAGATTTAGCTGTTCTTTAGAGTCTGCTTTTAATTTTTGTATCTATTTTTTTTTCTAAGTTTGTTAAAAAAAATTTCAATGTAATGATAACTTAAAAAACTCAAAAGAGATGAAATAATAATTGCAAAAATTATAAGTTGAAAGCTGGTTAGATTGAAATAATAAGATAAAATTTTTAAACAAATAAAGTGATTTAAATAGATTCCATAAGATAGATTTCCTAAAAAAAAATCTATTTTATTGGATCTATACTTTTTAATATTAATTAATAAAGACCCAACTATAATTCCAGATATAACCTCTTTATTATATAAAATCTTATAAAATTCTTTGTTAAAAATAGTGATCATAAGCATAAGGACTAAACACAAAAGTACAGTTAAAATAAATTTATTTTTTTTTATATCCTCATAATATGCATATGCACCGATCAAAAAAATAAACAAAGTACCAGGTAATAATGTATAGTTAATTGCCCTATTATAAAATTGAAAACTAAACGCTATTACAAAAACTAAAAAAGATAAAAAAAAAATTGAATCAATTTTTTTTCTAAATATTATATATGGAAATATTAAATAAAATGTTAATTCTAATCCCAGAGTCCATGTTGGAGGAATCATTAATTTATAATCGTAACTAAATAAGTTATCAAAAATTAAATAATAACCGAGCGGTAAGATTGAAAAGTTAGTCAATACATCAATAAGTTTAAAATCAAAAATATTTAATTTATAATTAATTATTATTATTAAAATAAAATAAAAATAAAATTGAGGAGCAATTCTTAGGAAACGATCAAAATAATATAGTTTAACATTTTTTATACTATAATATTTTTCTAATAAGTTTGCATTTAAATATCCTGAAATTATTAAAAAATTTATTACAGCAAAAACACCTAAGTTAAATTCTAATGAAATGGCGTGTGATATTAAAACTAAAATTGCCAAAATGTATCTCCAGGTACCAAACATTATTTAATTATAACGTTTTTAAAAAATTGTGTCTACTTATAGAGCGGTGTCTGGATAGATTTGGGCTACTACTATGAGCTTATCTCTAGATTCTAATTTTATATTTAAAAACATTATATAATTAATTACAGTACCAAAGATTAGCTACCTTGATATTTTGATTAGAAAATGTGTATTGGTAATTTTCTTCATAAATTAACATACAATCTCTAGGATTGGATCTTTTTATATTTCTAACATTTTGATAAGCGATCAATGGTCTTACTTTTGCTGAGTCTAGTTCTGTGTAATTTTTAAAACAAGAAAAACCACTTTTAACTAAAAATTCCCTAACATATGTATCCCCATAAACACAGATTTCATTATTTACAGAATTAGAACTTGTATATTCAATAATTTTTTTTTGTAAATTTTTATTACTGATACCCCAATAATCAACTTCAAAAGTTTTATCTATTTTATTTGTTTTGGCGAATGAATTTAACCAAGTGTATTGATAAGGATTGATTGAAAAATTTTCAACCATGAAAAATAAGGCACATGGTATGGTCATTAAATAGAACAATTTTTTATTAAGTAAAAATATATTCAATAATGATACTAAAAAAATCATTGGGATTAAAAACATAATATGTCTAATCTCATCATATAAAGCAATATCCTTTAGAATGAATATTAAAATTATTGAAATTGGACTTATCAATAATGTTAAATAATAAATCTTGGTAATCGTATCTTTTTTAAAAATTTTATTTTCAATCAGCGGGAATAAAAAAAATCCAAAAATTATTATTACGGGTAGTTTAAAAAATAGCCAAATAAAATAGTAACTTGCAGGTAAATTTAGAGACTTAAGGCAATCACCAAGTGTTAATGTGCAAACATTTTGTTGATATTTACCCATCCATTTAATGGAATTAAAAAACTCTAATGGATTGTGCCAAAATACAGGATTCAAAATGAAAAGAAATAATAAAAATGAAATAAAAAAATATAAAATTAAATTTGAACGTTTTTTTATGATAGATTTGAAATCTACAGTAGTATTGTTAAACGCTATTAATAATGCAATTAGATATAGAATAAAAATGATAATTCCTGAAATTCTAATACTAATCAAGTAAGCAGAAAAAAAAGATAAAATAATAATATTTATAATTTTTATTTTATTATCATTAATTATATTTTCTATAAAAACCAAAAATAAATATGAATTAATTAACCAGACAGATAAAAAAGGAATGTCTTTAGGATTAATTTGTGCATGACCAAATAGGTAAGGATAAAAAATATAAATTATAGTTGAAATTAATGCAAAATTAAAACTTTTAGATATTTTTTGTGCTAACAAGTAAAAAAAGATTGCTGATATAGAAAAAATTATAAACACTGCAGCATTTTTGGCTATTAAATAAGATCCATAAAAACTAGCACCACTAACCATTTCAGTTAAACTTACAAAAGCAAATTGTATCGGTTGACTAAATAAATGAAAACCAATTCCATGATATTTGTCTCTATAATCAATTAAGTTTTGATATTCACCTGTGGTAAAAAATAACTTAATACCTTCTACATTTATAAGCCAATTTTTTTGCTCGTGATATGCATCGTGTGATATTCCATTATTGATGCTCAACCAAACACCAAACAAAGCGTAGATAGTTAATAAAATTAATAATATTAAATTTTTTTTAGTCATCACAATTATGAAATAATTTAGTATTTGTAAATTTTAAACAAATAAAACTTATATAGAATAAAAAAATGTTGGTTATCTTGAGTAATATTCTATTACTAGATTGGGTTCCATTACAACTGGATAAGGAACTTCATCAAACTTAGGAGTTCTAACAAAAGTAACTTTTTTATTTTTTTCGTCTAACTGAATATATTCTGGTGTTTCTCTTTCTTTATTTGCTAGAGCAATATCAATAAAAGCTAACTGTTTAGATTTATCTCTGATTTCAATTACGTCTTCTTCTTTGACGATATAACTTCCGATGTTAACTTTTTTTCCATTAACTCTTACATGGTTGTGGTTAATAAGTTGCCTTGCTGAAAATACAGTTGTTGAAAATCTTGCTCTATAAACTACTGAATCAAGTCTTCTCTCAAGCAAACCAATTAAATTTTCACCAGTATCCCCTTTTAACATGCTAGCTTTTTTGTAAATGTTTCTGAATTGTCTTTCGTTAATATTGCCGTAGTAACCTTTTAATTTTTGTTTAGCTTGTAGTTGAATTCCGTAATCAGATGGTTTTCCTTTTCTTCCTTGACCATGTTGACCAGGACCATAATCTCTTTTATTAAAAGGACTTTTAGGTCTTCCCCATAGGTTAATCTTTAACCTTCTGTCTATTTTATGTTTAGCGCTTATTCTTTTTGTCATTTGATAGGAGGGGTTATAAACTTACTCGTTATTTTGTCAATCAACCTTTTTTAGACAAACTAGCAAATACACTCGATAAAATACGTGTTTCCTTCTCAGAAAGCTCCATTTTAGAAAAAATGCTCCTTAAGTTTTCGAGCATGATAGGTCTCTTCTCCAAAGGCTTGAAAAAATGTTTTTCCTCTAATTTTTTGATGCATAAGTTAGTCATTGCTTGAACATCCTTCTTGCTAGCTAAAGTTACTTTTTTTGATTTAGCATACTTTGCACCCTTTAGATTAATGATGCTTGCTACTTTGTGAGCAATAATAATGAGACTATGAGACAAGTTTAAGGATTTAAAATCAGGATTAGTTGGGATTTGCATGGTATAATTAGCATAACTAATCTCTTTATTAGATAAGCCAGACGCTTCTGAACCAAATAAAAAAGCTATCTTCTTATTAAAATTAATTTTTTTTAAATCTTCTAGATTAATGTGCTTAATGTTTTTGTTTCTAAATCTTGCCGACGTTGCAATAACGTAATCCACTTTTTTTACAGCAGATTCTAAAGTTTCATGAACTTTAGCATTAATAATTAGATCTTTAGCACCAACAGAAGTTGCTAAAATTTTATCATTTGGGAAAATTGGTTTTGGTTTAACAATGATTAGTTTTTTAAAATTAAAGTTTTTTATAGCTCTAGCACAAGCTCCAATATTTTCAGATAATTGAGGTTGATGTAAGATAAACGAGATATTATTAAACGACATTAAAGACTTGCTGGGGCATTATCTTTAAACAATTTATAATCCAAACTATCAACCAATGCTTTAAATGAAGCATCAATAATGTTGGCTGAAACACCAATTGTAAACCAATTTTTTCCCTTTGAGTCTGTGCTTTCTATTGAAACCCTTGTGATGGCTTCTGTACCTGTATTTAAAATTCTAACTTTGTAATCTACTAATTTTAAATCTTTTAAATACTTAGAATATTTATTTAATTTATCTACATTTTGTCTAATAGCATTATCTAATGCATTAACAGGGCCATTACCATCACCCTCACAAATAATTTTTTCACCATCCACTTCAAGTTGTGCTTTAGCAGAAGAAACAATTACCCCTGACGAATCTTTTTTAACAGAAACATCGTATTCTTTAATCAATATATATCTTGGTATTTTGCTGATAATTCTTCTAGCTAACAATTCAAACGATGCATCAGCGCCGTCATAACTATAACCAATAAACTCTCTATCTTTTACTTCATTTAGAAGTTTTTTAATTTTAGGATCATTTTCCTTTATTTCAATACCAATAGTTTTTAATCTTGAGATTATATTGGATTTTCCAGATTGATCTGACACTACAATATTTCTAGAGTTTCCAACCTCTTCTGGATTTATGTGTTCATAAGTTTTTGGATCTTTTTGAACAGCTGATACATGAAGACCACCTTTATGAGAAAATGCTGCAGCACCCACATAAGGTAAATGCTTATTAGGTTTTCTATTTAATATTTCATCTAACAGTCTGGAGCATTCTGTTAAATTTTTAATATTTTCAGGTTTAATTTGTAATTCAAATTTAGAAGCAAAATCCTTTTTTAAAAAAAAAGTAGGAATTAATGACATTAAATTAGCATTACCACATCTTTCACCCAAACCATTGATAGTTCCTTGCACCTGTCTAACCCCAGCCCAAACAGCAGCTAAAGAATTAGCAACTGCATTACCCGTATCATTGTGAGCATGTATACCTAAATTTTTCCCAGGAATAGTTTTAGAAACTTCTGTTACTATTTTTGTAACTTCATGAGGTAAGGTTCCTCCGTTAGTATCACATAATACAATCCATCTTGTTCCCTCATCAAATGCCACTTTAAGACATGATAAAGCATAATTTGGATTAGCTTTGTACCCATCAAAGAAATGTTCTGCATCAAACATGAATTCTTTATTTTCTTTTACAAAGTGTTTTGCTGTTGCTTTGATGTTTTCTAAGTTTTCTTCATTAGAAATACCAAGGGCTATATCAACATGAAAATCCCAAGATTTTCCCACAATACAAACTGCTGGCGTGTTTGAATTTAAAAGTGCTGATAGACCTGGATCATTATCTGCACTACGACCAGTTTTTTTAGTCATCCCAAATGATGTTAGTTTAGCATTATTAAATGAATGTTTTTTTTGAAAAAATTCAGTATCAGTAGGGTTTGCTCCTGGCCAGCCACCTTCGATATAATCAACACCTAAATTATCTAGAGCTAAGGCAATCTTCAATTTATCATCTACTGAAAAGTCTACACCTTGTGTTTGTGCACCGTCTCTTAGTGTTGTATCAAATATAAAAAGTCGTTCTTTGCTCATTTTAGTTTCCAAATTGTTTTACCATCTTTGTCTTCTATTAAAACCCCTTTATCTAAAAGCTTATCTCTAATAATATCTGCTTCTTTATAATTCTTGTCTTCTCTTGTTTTATTTCGAAGAGCAATCATTTCCAAAATTTCAACTTCATTAATAGATGATTTTTTCTTTTTAAACTCAATCCATTCTTCTTTTGTTTTGTTTAAAATACCAATGAAATTACAAGCTAAAACAAATAAACTTTTCTCTTCGTTACCTCCCTTTAAAGCTTTGTCATAAAGTTGATGTAATTTTGCAATGTAACCAGGTGTATTCAAATCATCGTATAACGGAGATAAAATATCTTCATCTAAAACTTTTTTGTCATTTGATGGTATGTAAACTTCATACCATTTATCAATGGTATTTTTACAATCTTCTAGGAGCTTTTCGTTCCAGTCCAATGGCTGTTTGTAGTGAGCACTCATAAGAGCAAGTTTTAAAACTTGTCCATCAACTTTGTCTTTAAAATCTTTAATCTTTATTATGTTGCCTGTAGATTTAGCCATTTTTTCATTGGACATGGTAATAAATGCGTTATGGATCCAATAATTTGCAAAAACTTTAGTATCATTAGCACATCTTGATTGTGCAATTTCATTTTCATGATGAGGGAAAATTAAATCTATTCCACCTCCATGGATATCAAATACGTCACCTAAGTATTTCTTAGACATCGCAGAACATTCTAAATGCCAACCAGGTCTTCCTTTGCCCCAAGGCGAATCCCAAGCAGGCTCATCATCTTTAGAAGGCTTCCACAAAACAAAGTCTTCGGATTTTTTTTTGTTCTCTGAAACTTCAACTCTAGATCCTTCAATTAAATCTTTTAATTTTTTATTAGATAGTTTTCCATAATCTACAAATTTACTTACTTCAAAGTAAACATGATTATTTGCCTCGTAGGCAAAATCTTTTTCTATTAAAGATAATGTCATTTCAATCATAAGATTAATATGATCTGTAGCTTTTGGTTGTTGTGTTGGGTTATCTAAATTTAAATAATTACAATCATCATTTAAATCTTTAATAACATTATTCGTTAATTCAGATATTAAAATATTTTTTTCTTTTGCTGATTTAATTATTTTATCATCAACATCAGTAATGTTTCTTATATAATTTATTTTATCATACCCATATTTTGATTTTAAAACTTTGTATAAAATATCAAAAATGACAAGAGGTCTTGCATTGCCTATGTGTGGGTTATCATAAACAGTTGGACCACAAACATACATGCCAATGTTTTCTTTATCTAAGGGAACAAATTTTTCTTTTTGGTTACTAAGGTTGTTTGTTAAAAAAATATCTTTATTCATTACTTTAGAATTATACTTTAATTATAGATTTGTGAATCTTTTAGATTAGTTGGGAATCTTGCAAACTGGAATTGGCTCCATTTTATGCAAGTTTATATTTCTTATTTTTTCGTATTTTTCACGATTTATTGAATTTACATTATTCATTGCTTCTTCTAATTCTTCGTATCTAAGACCTAACTGACCTTCATCAGTTCTGCCATCATCCCATAATCCATCAGTTGGAGCAGCATCAATTATCTCTTGAAGAATATTGATGGATTTACCTATTTCCCATACTTCTGATTTGTTGCAATCTGCAATTGGGGAAATATCTACCCCACCATCTCCATACTTCGTATAAAACCCAACTCCAAAATCCTCAACTTTATTTCCAGTACCAACTACAATACCTTTGTTTGCAGCAGCTACTTGATAAAGAGTGGTCATTCTAATTCTTGCTCTAGAATTAGCCATGCCATGTTCACTATCAAAATTGGATAGCATACCCTCAAATGTTTCAAATAATTTATCTAAATTTAGTGTGTGTGCTTCAACATTATCAAAATTTTTAACTAACCATTCTTGGTGTTTTAAGCTTAAGTCGTGTTGTGATGATTTTTGTTTAATAGGCATTGATAAAACAATTGTTTTTATACCTGTCATTGCACTCAATGTACTTGATACGGAAGAATCTATTCCTCCAGAAATTCCAATGATTAATGATTGAGCCTTGCTTGGCATCTTTTCTACGTAATCTTTAATCCAATTGCTTATAAATTGTGCTTTTTCCAATGGTTTCATTTTCTAAAATTTAAACAAAATTGTATTTAATACAATGGTTTAAGATGCCGCTTTAATATTTTTTTTAGAATATGCGGCATTTTTTTTAATCTCATCAGAAATCAAAAAAGCTAACTCCAGTGCTTGGTTAGCGTTAAGTCTTGGATCGCAATGAGTGTGGTAACGGCTAGATAAATCTTGATCAGATATTTTCTGAGCACCACCTGTACATTCTGTAACATTTTGACCAGTCATTTCAATGTGCAATCCACCCGCATAACTTCCTTCACTTTGGTGACATTCAAAAACATTTTTTACTTCTTTAACAACACTATTAAAAGGTCTTGTTTTAAATCCAGTTGTAGCCTTAATTGTATTGCCATGACAAGGATCACATGACCAAATTACATTTAAACCTTCTTTTTTAATTGCTCTAATTAATTTTGGTAAAAATTTAGAAACATTCTCATGTCCAAATCTAGAAATTAAAGTTATTTTACCTTTTTCATTTTTTGGGTTAATTTTATTACAAAGATTTATCAAGTCTTCTGCTTTTAATGTTGGTCCACATTTAATTCCAATTGGATTTTCAATTCCTCTACAAAACTCAACATGTCCTCCATCTAACTGTCTGGTTCTATCACCTATCCAAACAAAGTGAGCAGATGTATCATGATATTCACCTGTGGTAGAATCTACTCTTGTCATTGCTTGTTCGAAAGGAAGTAATAAGGCTTCATGCGAAGTCCAAAAATTTACTGTTTTTAATCTTCTGTTAAAATCTGAATTAATTCCACACGCATCCATAAATGCTAGTGCATCTGCAATTCTATCTTCTAAATCTTTGAATTTTTTAGCAGCTGGAGAGTTTTTAATAAAACCCAAGTTCCAAGTATGTACTTTTTTAAGATCAGCAAAACCTCCGTGAGAGAATGCTCTTATAAGGTTTAGGGTTGATGCAGACTGTGAATAAGCTTTAAAAAGTCTTTTAGGGTCTGGAACTCTTGATTTTTCATTAAATTCCATTCCATTAATATTGTCTCCTAGGTAACTAGGCAGTTCAACACCATCAATATTTTCAACAGGAGAACTTCTTGGTTTTGAGAATTGGCCAGCAATTCTTCCAAGTTTAATAACTGGTAATGATGCAGAATAAGTAAGCACTAATGACATTTGAAGTATTAGTTTAAATGTATCTCTAATATTATCAGGATGAAATTCTGCGAAACTTTCTGCGCAATCTCCACCTTGTAATAGAAAAGCTTTTCCATCCACAACATCTGCAAGCTGTTCTTTTAGATGTCGTGTCTCACCTGCAAACACTAATGGGGGGAAATCTTTAATTTTACTTAAAACAACATCCAAATCTTTTTGATTAGGATATTCAGGAATGTGTTTTACAGGATAGTTTCTCCAGCTGTTTGTTTTCCAATTTTTCATATTCAACCTAGAGGTGTTGTAGCAGAGTTTAATTATTATTCAACTGTCACTGATTTTGCTAAATTTCTAGGCTTATCGATATCATAACCTTTTTTAAGTGCTGAATAATAAGCCAATTTTTGCAATGGAACAGTTAATAAAAAAGGTAACAAGTCATCATTAGCACTTTCAACTAATATAGTTTCCCAAATGTTTTCTGAAAAAACTTCGTCTTTGCTCTTGTTAGTAATCAATAAAACTTTAGCCCCTCTTGCTATTACTTCCTGCATATTAGAAATTGTTTTTTTATAATAATTATCTCTTGGAGCTAAAACAACTACTGGCATTCCATCTTCAATTAAAGCTAAAGGACCATGCTTCATTTCACCTGCGGGGTACCCTTCAGCATGCACATATGCTAATTCTTTTAATTTTAACGCTCCCTCTAATGCAATTGGATAAGAAAAACCTCTCCCTAAAAACATCGAACCTTTTACATCTGTAAATGAACTAGAGACTGTTTGGATTTTGCTCTCTGTAAGCAAAGTTTGTTCAACTAACTTAGGTAATATCTTTAAGTCTTTAATTTTGTTTAAATATAAATCTTTATCTAAATCTTTTCTTAAATTTCCTAGTTTTAATACCAGGATATAAAGAACCAGCATTTGACCCATAAAAGCTTTTGTAGAAGCTACCCCAATTTCTGGTCCACAATGAATTGGTAAAACAAATTTAGAGTCTCTTGCAATCGAACTTTCTATAACATTAACCACACTACAAGTTTTCATATTATTTTTATTACATAAATCTAGGGCTGCATAAGTGTCTGCCGTTTCTCCTGATTGAGAAACAAAAATGTATAAATTATCATTTTTAAATCTATTTTTTCGATATCTGAACTCAGATGCAACATCAATTGTTACATCAAGTGTAGTATTTTCTTCAAACCAATATTTTGCCATTAAGCAAGAATGGTAAGCTGTTCCACAGCCAATTAAAGTAACTGAAGAAATTTCTTTTACATCCCATGGAAAATTATAAATATTGATGTCGTTGTTAATTTTATCGACATACTCATTTATACAGTTCTTTAATGTTGTTGGCTGTTCCTCGATTTCTTTAGCCATAAAGTGTTTAAAATCACCTTTGTCATAATTCTGCTCCATCGAAGATAATTCTAAAACTTTTTTATTAACTTTTAAGCCTTCTTCATCAAAAAACTCAACTTGATCTTTTTTAATGATGCAAAATTCTCCATCATTTAAATACGAAATTTTATTAGTCATAGATTTTAAAGCATAAGAGTCTGATCCTAAATAATTTTCGTTAGGACCGTAACCAACTGCAAGTGGAGACCCCCTTCTTGCACCCACTATAAGATCGGGCCGATCTTTAAAAATTATTCCCAAAGCAAAGCTTCCATGAAGCTGTTTTAGAGTTTTAATAATTGCATCCTTTAAATTAAGTTCTTTTAAATATTCAGTTATTAAATGAACAATGACCTCTGTATCTGTCTGAGATTTAAATACATGGCCTTTGTTGATTAAATATTTTTTTAGAATAGTAGAATTTTCAATAATACCATTATGCACTACAGATACACTTTCTGATGAATGAGGGTGTGCATTAATAGTATTTGGAATTCCATGCGTTGCCCATCTAACATGTCCAATTCCAATTGGACCTAACATATTTTTAATTGCAAGATTTTTTTCTAAAATATCAACCCTACCTTCAGATTTTGCTTCATTTAATATCCCTTTTGATAAAGTTGCAATACCTGAAGAGTCGTAACCTCTATACTCTAACTTTTTAAGAGAATTGATAATGGCAGATGATACTGGTTTATTGCTCGCTATTCCTATAATCCCACACATATTATTTTATTTTTCTTTTATAGTTTTTAACTTCTGTTTGAGAACTTCTAGTTAAAGCTAATGAATTTTTTTTAACTTTTTTTGTGATCACTGAACCAGCACCAACTATACTATTTTTTTCAAGGGTAATAGGTGCAACTAATGAAGAATTAGAACCTATAAATACATTATCTTTAATTTTTGTTTTACTTTTTTTAACACCATCATAATTACAGGTAATTGTGCCAGCTCCTACATTTACACCTTTGCCTATTTCACTATCGCCAATGTACGATAAATGATTAATTTTTGATTTTTTTCCAACTGTGCTTTTCTTAACTTCTACAAAATTTCCAATTTTCGATCCTTCTTCAAGAGTGGTGCCTGGTCTTAATCTTGCATAAGGTCCAACTTCAACTTTATCTTTTATTTTACAATCTTCTAAATGCGAAAATGAATTGATAGATACATTATTTCCAATTTTAACTTTTTTTCCAATGACAACATATGGATTAATAGTAACGTTTTTTCCAATCTTAGTATCTTTTGAAAAAAAAATAGTTTCAGGACCAATCATTTTTACACCAGACTTTATAAAAAATTTACGAAGTTTTTCTTGTTCGATGTTAGAATTTATTTGTTTCATCTGGAAATATTTTTATATTAAGTGTATAGATATCTTAATTCACAATTTATTTCTTAAAAATACTTTAATAATGACTCAAAATTACTCAATATTATTTGACCTAGATGGAACATTGGTTGATACAGCACCTGATTTAATGAATGCTCATAATCATGTAATGAAAAAATATGGTTATCCAACAAAATCTACTGCAGATATTAGAAATCTGGTTGGACAAGGAGCTGGAGCAATGATTGGTAGATCTATATGGGGACAAGCTAAAAAGGAGTTTAGTAAAATTGATGACCAAAAAATAAAAGCTGAAATGGTTAAGGATTTTGTTAATTTTTACGGAAAAAATATCATTAAAGAAAGCACACTTATCAATGGTGTAAAAGATTTTTTAAAATGGTGTAAAGAAAAAAAAATTTCAATGGCAGTTTGTACTAACAAACAAGAACATTTAGCGATCGACCTTTTAAAAAAAATTGGAATTTATGATTATTTTGAGTACGTTGCTGGATCAGACACTTTTGATTATTGTAAACCCGATCCAAGACACATAACGAGTATAATTGAAATCATCGGTGGTGATGTAAAAAAATCTCTAATGTTTGGTGACAGTGAAACTGATGCAAATGCTGCAAAAGCTGCATCTGTTCCTGTTATTTTATTAGAAAATGGTTATACAGAAAAAAATTCTAACGAAATTTACCATAATCATTTGATAAAAGACTTTATCGGTGTTGAAAAAATAGTTTCAACTTACTTAAAAGATTGATTTAATTTTTTTTCTTACTATTAATAGGTCTGCATAATTAAGGAGGCCTAATGATTTCACATAAAGTTAAAGTTTACCCATCAAAAATTAATTTACCTAAAAAAAATCAATTAGCATGGAAAATTGCTGAGATAGCCTCTGATAATGCAAAACTAGATAAAGCAGCTATTGAAATGGTTATTAATAGAATAATTGATAATGCTTCGGTTGCTATTGCTTCTTTAAACAGAAAAGCTGTTATCTCTTCAAGAGAAATGGCTTTAAAGCACCCTAGAAAAAATGGTGCGAGTTTATTTGGAATTGATTCAAAATTAAAATTTGATTGTGAGTGGGCTGCTTGGTCGAATGGAACGGCTGTCAGAGAGCTTGATTTCCATGATACTTTTTTAGCAGAAGATTACAGTCACCCAGGAGATAACATTCCACCTATTTTAAGTGTAGCTCAACAAACTAAAAAAAGTGGGTTAGATTTATTAAAAGGAATTATCACAGGTTATGAGGTTCAGGTTAATTTAGTTAAAGGAATTTGTTTACACAAACACAAAATTGATCACATTGCACATTTAGGACCAAGTGTTGCGGCAGGTTTGGGTACGATGTTAAAGTTAAATACTGAAACAATTTACCAAGCTGTTCAGCAAGCATTACATACAACAGTTTCAACAAGACAATCTAGAAAAGGTGAGATATCTAGTTGGAAAGCTTACGCACCTGCTCATGCCGGTAAACTTGCAATCGAAGCAGTTGATAGAGCAATGCGTGGTGAAGGTGCTCCAAGTCCGATTTATGAAGGAGAAGACAGTGTTATAGCTAGAATATTGGATGGTAAGAAAGCTTTATATAATGTGCCTCTTCCTAAGAAAAAAGAATCTAAGAAAGCGATACTAGAGACCTATACAAAAGAATACTCAGCAGAATACCAATCGCAAGCGCTGATAGATATTGCTAAAAAACTTAATAAGATAATTCCAAATTTAAACCAAATTAAAAAAATTGATATTCACACAAGTCATCACACTCATTATGTAATTGGTACTGGTGCAAATGATCCACAAAAAATGGATCCAAATGCAAGTAGAGAAACACTAGATCACTCTATCATGTACATTTTTGCAGTAGCACTTGAGGATGCTGATTGGCACCATGTCAAATCATACACCAAGCAAAGAGCTAATAGAAAAAGTACTATAAAAATTTGGAAATCTATTACTACTTTTGAAGATAAAAAATGGACTAAAAAATATCACGATCCTAATCCAAAGAATAAATCATTTGGTGCAAGGGTTGTAGTTACTTTAAATAACGGTAAAAAAATTACAGAACAATTAGATAGAGCAGATGCACACCCTTATGGAGCACGTCCATTTAAAAGACAAAATTATATAAATAAGTTTTTGACGTTAACAGATGGTATTTTAGATAAAAAAGAGAGCGCTCGTTTCTTAAGAGTTGTTCAAAATCTTAAAAACTTGAAAGCCGGTGAGTTAAACAAATTAAATATCCAGATTAAAAAAGGTCAGATAAAGAAAAATACAAAACAAGGAATTTTTTAGTGCATTTTGTAGATAAAGAACCCAGTGAAAAAAGAGCTGACTTTGTTAGTAAATTAAAATCAAATAAAATTTTAAGAGTTCCAGGTGCTTATAACCCACTAACTGCAAAACTAATTGAAGAAATTGGTTATGATGCAGTCTACGTATCGGGTGGAGTTATGGCTAATGATTTAGGGTTTCCGGATATAGGTCTAACTACACTGCAAGATGTTAGTACTAGATCTTATTTAATATCTAGAGTTACAAGTTTACCTACAATTGTTGATATAGACACCGGTTTTAAGTCTTGCAAAGAAACCATTAAAACTTTTGAAGAGTTTGGAGTATCTGCTGTGCACTTAGAAGACCAAGTAGAACGTAAAAGATGTGGTCACTTGGATAACAAAGAATTAATTTCAACAGAAGCAATGGTTAAGAAAATTAAAGAATGCGTTGCAGCTAAACAAGATGAAAATTTTAAAATTATAGCAAGATCTGATGCTAAAGGGGTAGAAGGAATAGATAAAATGATTAATAGATGTAAGGCATATATTGATGCTGGTGCAGAAATTATCTTCCCTGAAGCCTTACAAGATGAAAAAGATTTTGAAAAAGTTAGAAAAGAACTGTCATGCTACTTGTTAGCTAATATGACTGAGTTTGGTAAATCTAAATTATTTAATTATAAAGAATTAGAAAATTTTGGTTATAATATAGTGATTTATCCAGTTACAACACAGAGATTAGCTATGAAAGGTGTAGAAGATGGCCTTAGAGACATATTTGCAAATGGACATCAGAATAATATAATTGATAAAATGCAAACTAGGAAAAGATTATATGAATTAGTCGAGTATGAAAAATATAACTCGTTAGATGAAAAAATTTATAATTTTAGTACAGAAGGACATGAATAATGAGTGATGATATTAAAAAAGGTTTACTAGGGATAGTTGTTGATGAAACTGAAATTTCAAAAGTTATGCCAGAAATTAACTCTCTTACTTATAGGGGGTATGCGGCACAAGATTTATGTGCAAAATGTGATTTTGAAGAAGTTGCTTACTTAATTTTAAATAAAGAATTACCTAACAAAAAACAACTAAAAGAATTTAAGAAAGAATTATCTAAAGAGATAACTTTATCAAAAAATTTAATAAGTATTTTAAAAAAGATACCTAAAAACTCTCATCCGATGGATGTAGCAAGAACTGCTGTCAGCATTATGGCTCTTGAAGACAAAGAGACTAAAGACAACTCTCCGAAAGCAAACTTAAGAAAAGCAATTAGAATTTTTGCAAAAACACCTACTGCATTAGCTGCTTTTTATAGACTTCGAAAAGAAAAAAAAATTATAGTACCAAAGAAAAATTTGGATTTTTCCGAGAATTTTTTCCATATGTGTTTTGGAAAAGTTCCTAATAAAGAAATTGTTAAAGCCTTTGATGTCTCTTTAATTTTATACGCTGAACATAGTTTTAACGTATCAACATTTACCGCAAGAACTATTACCAGTAGTTTATCTGATATTCATGGGGCAATCACAGGTGCTATAGCAAGTCTAAAAGGTCCGCTTCATGGTGGTGCTAACGAAGAAGTAATGCACATGATGAAAAAAATTAAAAAACCTGAGAATGCTTTAAAATGGATTACGAAAGCTCTAAAAAACAAAGATGTTATTATGGGATTTGGTCATAGAGTTTATAAAAGTGGAGACTCAAGAGTTCCAACCATGAGAGAATACTTTAAAAGAGTTGCCACTATTAAAAAAGATAAAACGTTTGAAAAAATTTATGACATTGTTGAAAAGGTAATGATTGAAAAGAAAAATATTTACCCAAATGTTGATTACCCAACAGGACCTACTTACCACTTAATGGGATTTGATACAGATTTCTTTACACCAATATTTGTAATTTCAAGAATTACAGGTTGGTCAGCACATATAATGGAACAGCATGCTGCTAATAAATTAATCAGACCTCTTGCAAGTTATAAAGGTAATAAGCACAGAAAAGTTTTAGAATTAAATTTCAGATAAGGATTATTTAATTATAATAATTCTAGGCATTCATAGATAATTGATATTGAAATTAATTATTTTTTAAGACTCATTTTTTTTGTTGGGTATTGCCATATTTTGAGTAGATATGAATTATCTTCGCTCCATGTAGAAACCTCATTTTTCCAGTTAGGACAATTCATACATATTAAAAATTGTGGGTAAATATTTCTAGATTTATATTCATAAAAACCAGAAAGTAAGCAAATTACAATTAAAAAAGAACTTAAAAACTTCAATATGCCATTTGAAATTTGAGATACACGATATGTAATAAAGATTAATAAAATACCAGGAATTAAAGCATACCTACCTTGAACTTGTTCAGCTTTAGCACCAAAAAATGTAATAAATAAGATAATAATAAAAAAAATTAATAAATATATAAAAAGCTTATCCTTCTTAAATAAATTAAATGAAAATTTAATAATAAATAAGAAAAAAGTTACGATTAGAAAGATTAATAAGAAAATATTTAAAGAAACTAAAATGTTATTATATAAAAAATGAGTTAAGTCTCTTCCAAAAAAACTTTTAATGATAATATTGTAAATTAAATTAACAATCTTATCAAAAGAAACTAAGAATCTTGTGTTTTCTCCAGTTAAGTCCAAGTTTTGAATTTTGGAATAAGCGAATATTAAACTTTGAAAAATAGATGTAGAAATTATTGCAATGAAATTATTGAAATTAAACTTACTTTTATCAATAAGGTATTTATATAAAAAAAAAGGAGACAGTGCACAGGATAACAAAGACGTAAGACCTGAAATAAATAGGATTAATGGGGACAATTTGTTAAATATATTAGTAGAAATATCTTTTTGAAAAAAGATTAGTATCGTTATAATTGTAAAATAACTTTGAGAGGTTAAGGTATTCAACCAAACCTCAGCAACCATTGGAGGTCCAACTAAAACGATTAAAGAAATTATTGTTTTGTCGGTGTTAGTTTTTAAAAAATAAGAATTTGAAAATACCATAAAGATCAAAAGATAAATTTGAACAATGGCTGCAAAATATACAGTTACAAGTGGGGAATAATTAAGCGGGGTAAATGATGCAAAAACTGTAGCGATATTAGGCCAAAAATTAAAATAACCACTACCCCAAAAAACTTGAGTTAAACCTTTTAGTGAGCCAAAAAGATATGAATTCCTAAAAAAAAAAGATCCTTCCTCAGCCACAAATCTTCCATTTAACAGTATGTATGGACTTCTATAAAAAAAAATTATTAAAAGAAGAAAAAATAATATTATTTTAAAATTTTTATTTAAAAATGATGTTGGCATTATTTTGTTTTTTATGAATTACAAATTTCTTGTTTACAATACAATATTTTTTATATTTATAGATCTTTAAAATTCTATATATTTTTCCAATATTATTATTTTCAATTATCAAAACTGGCTTATCTCTTTTGATTAAAAGTTTTAATGATTTAACAATATCAATTTCACTACCATTAGTATCAATTTTAATTAAATCAATTTTATCTTTTGTGATCTTGAATTTTTTAACGATAATATGACTTTTTGTAATTTTAGGTTTAATAAAAAAATCAAGATTGATTTGTTTCTCTAATTCTTTTTTAATTGGGAAAGAATAAGTTAAAAGAAAATATTTCCTTTGAAAAAATTTTATATATGGAAAAAATATATTTGTAATTGTATTTTTTTCACCTAAGCCATAATTAAAAATTTTTAACATTTTGTGTTTTTTTTTAAGATTAACTAGTTTTTTGAAAAAAATTTTTTGTGGCTCATAGCAAAATATATATTTTGGATTAAGATTTTTTATGAAAAATTGAGCAGAAATACCATCAGATGCACCAACGTCAATAATATTAATTTTTCTATCTCTAAAAATTTTTTTTAAGTAGAAAAAATCATTTTCAAAATAATTAGTGTGTCTTACCAAGGTTCTAAAAATTAAATAGATATGCGGTATAAACCTTATTAATTTTTCAATATAAATTAAAATGATTGTGTTTTGTGTTGTGTTTTGCTTGATCATTTTATTTTTTGAAAATAAAAATCTTAAATAAATAAAATAGTGAGTAAAAAATATGCTTAATTTTCATTTTTGACTTCCCTAATTTTCTGTAAATTAATTGAACAGGAATTTCATGAATTTTATATCCTCTTTTTTTTATTATATAAGTTATTTCCCAGAAAAAAGCATAATCATTGTTTTTTGCAGCACAAATGTCTTTTAGCTTAATTTTATTTCTATAAAAGCACCTATAAGCACCAGATGCATCATAACTTATATCTAAAAATATTTTAACAAGAGCATGTCTTGAATAAGTGATGAATTTTCTTAGTAAAGGCCAATCCTTAATCAAACCTGGTTTAGCAAATCTACTGGTAATAACATAATCATAGTATTTTGCAGCAGCTATCATTTTTTTAAAATATTTTGGGTCATGTGTACCGTCTGCATCCATTGTTATAATTAAATCATATTTTTTTTTATAGCAGTGCTTAATTCCCTCTTTATGCGCAGATCCTATTCCTGTCTTACTGTTTCTAAAAATATACATAACATATTTAAATTTTTTTTCTAAGTTTTTGATTATATTTTGTGAAGCATCTTTAGAGTTGTCATCTATAAATAAAATATCTAATTTTATCTTTGTGCTTTTAATTTTGTTAAATATCTTATAAATATTTTTTTCTTCATTAAGTGTTGGTATTATTACACATGCCTTCATAGTAATTAAATTATTTCAATGTCTGGAAGTGGAAATATTAATTTACCGCCTTCCTTAAGAAATTTTTGCTCTCTTTTAACTATATGGTCTTTAAAATGCCAAGGTAAAACTAAAAGATAATCTGGTTTTTTTTGTTTAGCTTTTTTTTCTGATATAATTTTGATTTTTGTTCCTGGTGTAAATTTATTGAATTTAAATTTATTAACTTCAGCAATATTGTCTAAAATTTTAGAATTTATGCCACAGTACTGAAGTAATACATTTCCCTTGGTGGATGCACCATATCCTAAAATTTTTTTATTTTGTTTTTTTAATGTAAGAAGCAGTTTTTTTAATAAATATTTGTGATTTTTACACTCTTTAAAAAATACTTTTTGTCTTTCAATATCATTATATTTGTTTAATTTTTCACTCTCTAAAACCCAGTTAATTAAATGGGTACACTCTTTATGTGTGGACTTTTTTTTAGCAATATCAAGCTCTATGCTGCCGCCATTAATTTGGTTAAAAGAAAGATTAACTATTTTTAGGTTAGCTCTATCCAGTAAGTATTTTAAAGATTTTAGTGAATAATACTCTAAGTGTTCATGGCAAATAGTGTCATATGATGTATTTTTAATCATCATTGGCATGTAACTTAATTCAATATGCCATATTCCTTTTTCATGAAGTATTGAGTGAATTTGTTGAGCAAAATCTAGGGGATCAGGTAAATCATAGAACATAGATATTGATGTAATTAAATCAAATTTTTTATTTTCAAAATGTTTTGATGAAAAAAAAAGAGGAATTTGTTTTATATCTTTTCTATAAAAATTTTTAAACTTTTTAATTGTTGGATCGCAACCAAATAATTTAAACTTGTTATTAAAATATGATAAAAAAGTTCCATCATTGCTCCCAATGTCCAAAATGTTATTTTTAATTTTTAAATTATATTTTTTTTTTAAATTCAGGGCTTTCATTTTTAGGTGAGATACCATGGATTTATTTAATGATGACATGTAGCCATAATTACTCCCATACATCTCATCTGGATTAAAGTTGTGTTGTAGCTGTAATAATTTGCATTTATTACAAATAATCATGCTTAAATCACCTTTTGTAATATTTGTGTTTTTTTTTGGAGGAAAAACCCCTGTTAAAGATTGTTTACCAAGACTATATACCTTAATTAAATGGGTGCTTTTACAAGATCTGCAATTTTTAATTTTCACAATATTAAATAGTAGTTTAATTTAAATAAATATATTGAAAATATATAGCAAATAATCAAAAAAATAAACTAATGGTTAAAAATTTATTTATAACAGGTGGATTGGGTCAGGATGGTAGGATTATCTGCAAACTATTAAAAAGAAAAAAATTAAATATAAATATAATAACTAAATCAAAAGAAGTAAATGTTAATAAAAAGATTAACTATATAATTTCAAATCTATTAAACAAAAAAAAAATAGAAGCTATTTTTAAAAAACAAAAACCAGATATTGTTCTTCATCTAGCCTCTAACAACCCTTCTCATCTAGAAAATAATTATGAGAAGTTTTATAAAAATAATTTAATATCGACTAAAAATATTTTTTACACCACTTTTAAAGCAAATAAAAAAGCTAAATTTATTTCTTGTAGCTCATCTCAAATATTTAAAAAAAGAAATGGTATTGTAAATGAAAATTCAAAAATACAAGCATCAACAAATTACACAAAATTTAGAATTCAAAGTCATAATTTAATGCTAAAATATAAGAAAATAAATAAGATAAAATATTCAAACATAATATTATTTAATCACGACTCCAAATATAGAAATCAAAAATTTATTATTCCTAAGATAATAAGAGCAATCTATGAAAAAAATATAAATTTCCTAAATGAAATACTAAAAAGCAATATTGCATCTGACTTTTCTCACGCAGAAGATATTTGTAAGGGGATAATAAAAATAATGTTTAGCAATAAAAATATGGACGCTGTTATTTTAAGCTCTGGTAAGCTTACGCTTTTAAATAAAATAATTTATAATATTGTCAACAAAAATAAAATTAATATTAAGATTAATTATCCTAAGAAATTAGCAAAAGGACTTATAGGAAACAATATCCTTGCTAAAAATAAATTTAACTGGTCTCCCAAAAAAGATATCTTTGAAGCTACAAATGAGATTTACAAAACACACAAAAAGCTCTATTTAAAGTTTATTAAATGAACAATAATAAGATTAATTTAAGTGGCTATATAATTTATATTTTTTCAATTATAGTTTTACTAACAAGTTTTTATTTTGATGTTGATGGAAGTGGTACGCCTCTTTCTGGTGATTTTAGGGATACTTGGCCTTATGTTGTTAAATTGAAAGAATCTTTTTTCTTTGATCCATCGCCATGGACACTTCATTTCCCTTTACATTATTTTTTTTTATCACGATTGAATTTTATATTTAGCGATCCAAATGATGTAAGGTTAATTTTTTGTTTAATCTCTTTAATCACTCCCTATTTATTTTATCTATGCTTAAAAACTAAATATAAAAACAAAAATAATAATATTTTATTTATAATCTCAGCAATAATATTTTTAACACCTAGTTATATTTATTCAGCAATATGGGCTAATGATAATAATTTATCTTACATCTTTATACTTCTAGGTGTTTATTTTTTTTTAAAGTATACAGAAAAATTTGAACAGGATTCTAAGCTTTACATTTCTTTCTTTTTTTTAGCTCTAGCATGTTATTCTAGGCAATATTATTCAGTTTTTTATGCTTTTTTTCTCATATTTTTTTTAAAAAAAACAGATTATAAAAAATACTTTTCTCTATTGGTCTACTCAGCATTGCTTGCACTTCCGGGTGTTTATTTTCTCTACAAATTTCCTATGCTGTATTCAAATCTTGTATTTTCAGGAAATATTTTTAACACAATATTCACAAATGTAGTCTCAATTTTTATTTATACTCTTCCAATTTTACTAATAAATATTTTTTATGGGAACTTTAAAATAATTAAAATTAAAAATATTTTAATCTATCTTGTATTGTCTTTATTTCTTTTTTTTATAATATTTTTAATGCATGACTTAAATACTATGGGTCAAAATGGTGGTATTTTTTTTATAGCTTCAAAACTAATTTTTGGTAACTATTTATTGTTCTATATAATTTTCATAATCAATTTTACTTTAATACTATTAATATTTAATAATAAATTTGATTTATTCTTTTTATTTTCTATATTAATTGTGATTAGTGGAATAATTACTCTTCAAAAATACTTTGAGCCACTTTTTTTTATTTTTTTCTTTTTATTTAGTAAAAGCAAATTTAAAGATATTTTTTTAGATAATAAAATAGCCTCGATAAACTTAATTATATATCATTTTTTATACTACATCATTGCAATTAGTGATGTTATTTACAAATTTAGTTTTATTTAAAATTTTTTTTTAAAGCTTTATGAAGAAATTTTACATCTAATAAACAATCTTTGTAACCACGCTTAATAACATTTAAGTATCTTTCTGTTGGGAACATAAAGGGAGTTTTTTTTGTCATCCTATAAGTCATCACTTTTTTACCATAATAAGTAAAATAGTATTTCTTATATAAAACTGGATAGTCTTCATAAACATCTAATTTTTTTTCGTCACTTTTAGATATTTCAAACAAAGCTCCTGAAACAATTGAGTTTTTTTTAGGCTCTATATCAGCAGCCCTATATTTACTTCTAAAGTTTAATGTGAAATTAGTTAAATTAATTTTCTTTAAAAAGACACTGTCTTTACATCTTCTTTTCATTTGAAAATGATTTAGATTACTGCCGTAAGCAAAATAAAGCATTTAATTATCTAACAACTACTTCTATTTTTTTTTGATTAACAAACTCTAATATTTCAGAACTACACTTATCAATTTTAAGCTGGTTTTCAGATCGTATTACTATTGATACACCTAGTTTGCCTGCTTGAAAAAAAGGGTAACTTCCAATTTCAACATCCTTATTATCATCCTGGACGTTAGTTAAAGATTTTGCAATTTCACTTTCAACAGTTTTTAAACTTATTGTATGGCTTAATATGGGATCACCCCCTACTATTCTACTTTTTAATCCTCCAAGCATTGATTTTAAAATTGAAGGAACTCCCGGTAAGCAAAAAACGTTTTCAACATTAAATCCTGGTGCACCACTTGTTGGATTTAATATCAAATTAGCATTACGTGGCATCCATACCATTTTTTGTCTACCCTCATTAAATTCACCTACTTTGTAGTAAGATTCTAATATTTTAAAAGCTTCTTTGTGAATTTCGTACTCAAGGCTAAATGCTTTTGAAATAGATAGAGCGGTAATATCGTCATGTGTTGGTCCAATACCGCCTGTAGTAAATACATAACTGTTAACCTTTCTTAAATGATTAACGGTCTCAACAATTGTATTTTCTATATCTGGGATAACTCTAACCTCATTAACTTTTACACCAATTGAGTTCAGCCACTGGGCAATTGTACTAGTATTAGTGTCTTGTGTTCTTCCTGAGAGAATTTCGTTACCAATGATAAGTATTGCGGCATTAAATTTTGTATTTTGGTTCATTATTAAATATATAATTTAAATATGGAATTTACCAAACTTTTAATTAAAGGCAAACTTATCAAACGATATAAGAGATTTTTTACAGACGTCAAAATTGGTAAGGAAATTGTTACGGCACATTGCCCCAATACTGGGTCCATGAAGGGTTTATTGGATGAGGGAAATGAGGTTTATGTATCTAAAAATGACGATCCTAAAAGAAAGTTAAAATATACTCTTGAGATAATTAAAGTAAAAAAAAATTTAGTGGGTGTTAATACCCATTTTGCAAATAAAATTGCCTTACATGGTTTATCAAATAATCTAGTTAAAGAAGTTGCAAACAATAACAGTATTAAGCCTGAGGTATTTTTTGATAAAGAAACACGGTTTGATTTTTTAGTTGAAAAAAATAAACAAAAAATATTTGTAGAAGTTAAAAATGTTACTTTATTTAGAGAAGAAA
>Ga0209830_10001155_pt1 | contig 24191 bp, 25 predicted proteins | sample ArcticOcean_MG_C_12_FD_187439 | JGI IMG/M metagenome (GOLD analysis project Ga0209830, IMG submission 187439) | Marine microbial communities from western Arctic Ocean - ArcticOcean_MG_CB8_130 (SPAdes) (version 2) | ecosystem: Environmental > Aquatic > Marine > Oceanic | place: Arctic Ocean...
ACTAAAAGTTAATTATGCAGCAAGTGCGTAACTTTCGTTAGCATTTAAAATTAGCCCGTTACGTCGGAACTATCTCGAACGAAAGAATAGCCTTTAGACATCCGTCGAATCTGAGTCACCCCCATAAGTCTTTTAAATGGTGGAGGTGGTGGGTACTGCCCCCACGTCCGCAATGGTTATTACGAAATTCGTTTATCGTCATAGTTGGTAAACCAACATGTGGAATATAAGGTTAATAAAAAAAGATACAATAAAAATTTTTGATAAATCCTTTAAAAAACGAGATAATGATTTTTTATTTTTTGACTCTGCATTGTAAAATAGAATAATAATTGTTAACATTTTAATTATAGGTGATTCTAAGATTTTTATCTAACCTTTTTAAGATATCAATTAAAGCAATTAATTATTAGAGGAATAAACAAGGGTTTTTACTTTTAGCAACTTAAGATAAAAAATAATTTAAAAAAATCATACAATATGAAGTTAACTGAAATACAAAAACAAGAAATTGCAGACCAACAATCACAAAAGAGTGAGACTAAAAGGGTAACCTCCCCAGAGTTAGAAAAAATTCTTTATAATGCAATTCCTGTTTTAGATCATGGTTTCGTAAGAGTGGTCGATTATATGGGTGACGACAGCTCTATAGTTCAGTCAGCACGAGTATCATATGGAAAAGGAACAAAAAAAGTTTCAACAGATGAAGGTTTAATTAAATATTTAATGAGACATTGGCATTCAACTCCTTTTGAAATGTGTGAAATAAAGTATCATGTAAAACTTCCAATTTTTATAGCAAGACAATGGATTAGACACAGAACCGCAAATGTTAACGAATATTCAGCACGTTATTCAATTTTAGACAAAGAATTTTATGTTCCCGAGAAAGAACATTTGTCAGCTCAGTCAACAATTAACAGACAGGGTAGAGGAGATTTAATTACTGGAAATCAAGCAGACGAAGTTCTTCAAATTTTAAAAGATGATGCAACCAGAACTTATGGAAATTACGAAAAAATGCTTAATGAAAGATTTGATGGAACAGTTATAGATGAAAAAAAATCTGGACTAGCTAGAGAACTTGCAAGAATGAATTTAACCTTAAACTCTTATACACAGTGGTATTGGAAAACAGATTTATTAAATTTACTAAACTTTTTGTTTTTAAGAGCAGATGGTCACGCTCAATATGAGATTAGAGTTTACGCAGAAGCTATGTTAGAAACAGTAAAAAAGTGGGTGCCTATTACACATTCTGCTTTTCTAGATTATAGAGTTGGTGCAGCACATGTTTCAGCAAAAGGTTTAAAGATTATAAAATCTATGTTGAATGGAAAAGAAGTTAAGTACGAAGATTCTGGACTTGGAAAAAGAGAGTGGAACGAGCTAATGGAAACATTAGAATTAAAAAACAAGTCTATATAAATTTTTTAGTTATTTTTTTTGCTACATCTTTAAATATTAAAGATATTTCATGTTGTGGCTCAGAAAGTGTTAGAGGATTTCCTTTGTCAGCAGATATTCTTAAATCTTGGTGTAGTGGTATCTTTCCTAAAAATTCTTTATTAAATTCTTTAGCTGTTTTTTCAACTCCACCTTCGCCAAAAATATTATAGTTTTTTCCATCATCACCTTTAAAAAAACTCATATTATCAACTAATCCAATAATATTAATTTTGGTTTGATCAAACATTTGGATACCTCTCCTCACATCGAGTAATGCAATATCTTGAGGCGTTGATACAATAATTGCTCCATCTACTTTTATATCTTGTGCAAAAGTAAGTTGTGTATCTCCGGTTCCTGGAGGCATGTCGATTACAATATAATCAAGATCTTTCCATAGTACTTTTTCAGTTAATGTTTTAATTGCACTAATAACCATAGGGCCTCGCCAAATCATTGGTGTTGTTTCCTCAACTAGAAATCCTATGGACATGCATTGAATTCCATGACTATCAATAGGAACTAAATATTTTCCATCTTTGTTTTCTGGTTTTTCATTTTTCCCAATTAATTTTGGAAGAGAAGGTCCGTAAATATCAGCATCAAGTATACCAATTTTTTTTCCTAAACTTTTTAATGCATAGGCTAAATTAACTGCAAAAGTAGACTTTCCAACACCACCTTTAGCGCTAGAAACCATTATCGTATACCTGGTTCCTTTTATGGGTATTTTTTCAGAATTTTTTTTTCTTGAATCACTCATAATTAGCTTTTATTGAGACATAATGCTTATCTAGTTAACTTGTTTTTATTACCAAAGTAACTATATAAAGGACAATGAATTTTAAAGATAAGATATATAAAAATCAATCACCATGGGGCTCAGATTCTGACAACAATAATAATAACGGATCAGGAAACACAACTCAGCCACCAAGCCTAGATGAAATTATAGCTAATATTCAAAAAAAAATTAATCAATTTTTTCCAGGTGGTGGAAAATCAGGTGGTAGTAAGCCTATTTTCCTTGGTTTAATAATTCTAATTTTACTTTGGTTAGCAAGCGGTCTTTATAGAGTATTGCCCGATGAACAGGGTGTTGTTTTAAGATTTGGGAAGTTTATAAAAACTACTCAGCCAGGTTTAAATTACCACTTGCCACTTCCAATTGAGAGAGCACTAACTCCTAAAGTTACAAAAGTTAATAGAATTGATATTGGTTTTAGACCAGCTAGTGACAACGGAAGAGTTTCTGGTGTTGGCAATGTTCCTGAAGAAAGTTTGATGTTAACAGGAGATGAAAACATTGTAGACATTAACTATTCAGTGTTTTGGCTAATTAAAGATGCTGAAAAATTTTTATTTAATATTCAAAGCCCAGTAGAAACAGTTAAAGCAGCTTCTGAAACCGCAATGAGAGAGGTTATTGCAAGAAGTGAAATCCAATCAATTTTAACTGAAGGAAGATTGCAGATTGAAACCGATGTACAGGAAATTACTCAAAGTATTTTAGATGAGTACGGTTCAGGAATACAAATTACACAAGTACAAACTCAGAAAGCAGATCCACCAAATCAAGTAATAGATTCTTTCAGAGATGTGCAAGCTGCTAGAGCAGATAGAGAAAGATCTAAAAATGAGGCAGAAGCTTATGCCAACGATGTTATTCCAAGAGCAAGGGGTGAAGCTGAAAAAATTTTACAAGAAGCTGATGCGTATAAAAAACAAGTTGTTGCAGCCGCAGAAGGTGATGCGAGTAGGTTCTTAGCTATTTACAACGAATATAAAAATGCAAAAAAAGTAACACAAGAACGTATGTATTTTGAAACTATGGAAAAAGTTTTAGCTGATATTGAAAAAGTTATTATTGATAAAAACTCCGGTCAAGGTGTAGTGCCTTACTTAGCCCTGCCGGAACTTAAAAAGAAAGGAAGTACTAATTAATGAAACTTCCTAAGTTCTTAATTCCTGCAATCGTTTTAATCGGTGTAATCGTGTTTCAAGCAGTTTTTGTTGTTAAAGAAATCGATCAAGCTATTGTTTTACAATTTGGTAATCCAAAAAAGATTATTACAGAAGCTGGATTGAAATTTAAATTACCTTTTATTCAAAATGTTGTTTTCATAGATAAAAGAATTCTAAATCTAGACAACGCGCCAGAGGAAGTTATTGCAGCAGATCAAAAAAGATTAATAGTTGATGCTTTTGCAAGATTTCAAATTGTAGATCCTTTAAAATTTTATATTTCAGTTGGTAATGAGAGAGTTGCTAGATCAAGGCTATCAACAATCATAAACTCAAGAATCAGGGGTGTTTTAGGTACACAAGAACTATCTACGTTACTTTCAAAAGAAAGAGCTAAACAAATGGCGATTATTCAAAATGATGTGAACGAGGAAGCTAAAAGTTTTGGAATTAAAATCATAGACGTTAGAATTAAAAGAGCGGATCTACCTCAGGCAAATAGCGAAGCTATTTACAAAAGAATGCAGACCGAAAGACAGAGAGAAGCAAAAGAATTTAGAGCAGAAGGAGCAGAGATAGCTGCTAAAATAACTTCAACAGCAGATAAAGATGTAACTGTGCTTCTAGCCAATGCAAACAAGCAATCGCAAATCTTTAAAGGAGAAGGCGATGGTCAAAGAAATAAAATATTCGCTGACGCCTATGGAAAAGACCCTGAATTTTTTGGTTTCTATAGAGCAATGCAAGCATACGAAACAGCTTTAATAGGTGGAGACACCTCTCTAATTCTTTCACCTGATAGTGATTTCTTCAAGTTTTTTGGAAAAGCAGGAATAACTAAAAAACCTTAATTTATTTTCATGAAAGATCTATTTACGGCACTAGGATTGCTCCTTTTTATAGAAGGACTATTCTTTGCCATTTTTCCAACAAGAATAAAAAATATACTTAAATCAATTGATAGAATACCTCCTGCTAAATTAAGAAGTATGGGAATTTTTTTTTTATTAGTAGGATTTTTAATTGTTTGGTATATAAAAAAATAAATGCAAATCCTTAGAAAAATATTATTAACTCTTGTTTTCTTTAACTTTAGTTTTATAAATTTTTCAAACGCTAAACCTATCCCAGATTCATTTGCTGATCTTGCAGAAAAATTAATGCCATCAGTTGTAAACATCGCAACAACACAAACTATAAAAACAACAGCCAAACCTTTTCCTTTCAAATTTCCTCCAGGCTCACCTTTTGAAGAAATGTTCAAAGACTTTGAGCAACCCACAGAAAGAAAAGCATCTTCTCTAGGGTCAGGATTTATTATTAATAAAAACGGAACGGTTATTACTAATAATCACGTAATCAATAATGCAGAAGATATTGTAGTCAAAGTCGGTGACAAAGATTATAAAGCTAAAGTTTTAGGGGCAGATCCTTATGCTGATATTGCGGTTTTAAAAATTGATTCAAATGATGTTTTTAAGCCAGTTAAGTTCGGGGATTCAGACAAAGCGAGAGTAGGTGATTGGGTTGTTGCCATAGGAAATCCTTTTGGCCTAGGCGGTACTGTAACTGCAGGGATTATCTCAGCAAGAAATAGAGATATTAACTTAACTCGTTATGATGATTTTATCCAAACTGACGCTTCAATCAACCAGGGCAACTCGGGTGGACCACTCTTTAATTTAAACGGTGACGTAGTTGGAATTAATACAGCTATTCTTGGACAGTCAGGATCTATAGGTATTGGTTTTGCAATTCCAGCAAATGCAGCCTCAGCTGTTATTGATCAATTAATTAAATACGGAGAAACCAAAAGAGGTTGGTTAGGTGTTAGAATTCAAGAAGTAACAAAAGAAATAGCAGATGTTGAAAATCTAAAAAACACAGAAGGCGCTCTAATCGCAAGTGTTGGCGAAAAAAGTCCTGCAAAAAAAGCTGGGCTTAAACCAGGTGATATTATTTTAAAATTTGATGGTAAAAAAATTGATACGATGAGAACTTTACCAAAAATTGTTTCACGAACAGAAGTTGGAAAATCAGTTGAATTACAAATATGGAGAAATAAAAAATTAATAACCAAAAAATTAATCTTGGGTAGATTAGAGTCTTCTGAAGATTTTAAGGCTGAGATAAAACCTAAAGTCACGATTAAAGACACTGAAATTGAGTCTTTGAAAATTACTGTAAGAGATATTACGGCTAATGATATTGAGAGTAGAAAGTTAGAAAAAAATCTTAAAGGAGTTGTGATATCAGCAATCTCAAACAAAAGCCCGGTAGCAGGAGTGTTAAAAATAGGCGATATTATTCTTGAGGTACAAAAAAATAAAATTTCGAATGCCAAGGAATTAAACAGTCTAATTAAAAGTATTTATAAAAAAGGTAAGCAAACATTGTTACTTACAATAATTAATAGCAACAACCAAAGAAGATACCTTGGTGTTAAAACTAATTAAGTTTGTCTAAGAAAATTATACTTATAGCTGGACCTACTGCTTCAGGAAAATCAAAGCTTGCTATAAAAATTGCCAAAAAAATTAAAGGTGAGATTATCAATGCTGACAGCATGCAAGTTTATAAAGATTTTTCAGTTTTATCGTCAAGACCATCATCAAGTGATTTAAAAAAAATCAAACATCACCTCTATGGGTTTTTATCTGTAAAAAAACATTTTTCTGCAGGAGCTTGGCTGGTTTTAGTAAAAAAAAAAATTAACGAATGTATAAAAAATAAAAAAACCCCCATTCTCGTTGGTGGCACAGGATTATATTTTGAAGCAATTACAAAAGGTATGAGTAAAATTCCTAATACAGACTTTAAATTAAGAAATAAAATTAGGACATTACAAATAAAAGTAGGACAAAAAAAATTTTATCAAAAACTTTTAAACTTAGACCCTCTAGTTAAAAATAAAATTGAACCATTTGATACTCAAAGATCAATTAGAGCCTATGAGGTAAAACAATTTACTAAAAAATCTATCTTTGAGTGGTACAAATTAACAAAGTCAGAATTTAATCAATTTGAGATATTTAAATTTTTTATAGACACCCCTAGAGAAAAATTACTTAAAAATATTACAAAACGATCAAAGCAAATGTTTAAAAATAATTGTATTAACGAAGTTAAGAATTTTATTAAATTAAATGTAGACCATTCTCTTTCTGCTAATAAAATTATTGGTGTTCAAGAAATTAAAGACTATTTAGCGGGTACTTTAAATCTTGAGCAGGTCAAAGAACTCATCAATATAAAGACAAGACAATATGCAAAAAGACAAGTTACTTGGTCTCGAAGCCGCATGTCTGATTGGAAAAGAGAATATTCAAACAGTTTTAGCCAGCTTTCTAAAAAAATATTAAAAGTCACAAGCTAAAACTTGACCGCAAAAATTTCTTCGATAGATTGGAGAAATGCCAAAATTATTATCAGGAGCGGAAATAGTTTTTAAAACACTTGAGGACCAAAGTGTTGATCATGTTTTCGGATATCCCGGAGGTGCTGTACTTCCTATTTATGATGAATTAAAAAATCATAAAACTATCAAACATATTTTAGCACGACACGAACAAGGTGCAGGTCATGCAGCCGAAGGTTATGCTAGATCATCAGGTAAACCGGGTGTAGTTTTAGTTACTTCAGGTCCAGGCGCAACTAATGTAGTTACAGCCTTAGCAGATGCTTACATGGATTCAATTCCACTAGTTTGCATCAGCGGACAAGTTCCTACACATTTAATTGGCACAGATGCTTTTCAAGAGTGTGATACAACTGGAATTACAAGACCGTGCACTAAATATAATTGGCTAGTTAAAGATGTCAACGATTTAGCAAAAATTTTACATACCGCTTTTGAAGTTGCGACTTCAGGAAGACCAGGACCAGTACTTGTTGATATTCCAAAAGACATTCAATTTAAAAAAGGAACTTATAATTTTAAAAAAGAAAAAAATTCTAAGAAATTGAATAATAAAATAAAGAAAAAAGTTTCTGAAAAAAATTTAGATCAACTTATAGCAATGATGAAAAAATCATCAAAACCTATTTTTTACACAGGAGGTGGAGTAATTAATTCTGGACCAAAAGCTAGTGAGTTATTACGAGAACTTATTTCTATAACTGGTTTTCCAATCACATCAACTCTTCAAGGATTGGGAGCTTACCCTGGAGATGATCATCAATTTTTAGGAATGTTAGGTATGCATGGAACTTACGAAGCTAACAATGCAATGCATGATTGTGACTTAATGATAAACATTGGAGCAAGATTTGACGACAGGATTACAGGTAAAATTGATGAGTTTTCTCCAAAGTCAAAAAAGGTACACGTTGACATTGACCCTTCTTCTATAGGTAAAATTGTAAAAGTTGATTTAGCTTTAGTTAGTGATGTTAATATTTTTCTTTCAGCTTTAATTAAAAGATTCAAAGAAAAAAATAAAAATTTTGTTGATATTAATAAAGAGAATATCCAAAAATGGTGGAACCAGATTAGCAAATGGAGAGAAAAAAAATCTTTAAGTTATAAAAATAGCGATACTATTATTAAACCTCAGTATGCTGTTGAAAGACTTTATGAACTTACAAAAAATAAAGATACTTTTATAACAACTGAAGTAGGCCAACATCAAATGTGGGCTGCACAATATTATAAATTTAACAAACCTAATAGATGGATGACTTCTGGTGGTTTGGGTACAATGGGTTTCGGTTTGCCTGCAGCTATTGGAGTTCAAATTGCAAATCCAGGAAAACTTGTTGTTGACATTGCTGGAGAAGCTTCTGTTTTGATGACAATGCAAGAAATATCGACTGCTGTTCAATATAAGCTGCCTATAAAAATTTTTATATTAAATAATGAGTACATGGGAATGGTTAGACAATGGCAAGAACTATTACATGAAAAAAATTACTCAGAAAGCTACACAGCAGCTTTACCTGATTTTGTAAAATTAGCTGAAGCATATGGTTGTGTTGGTATAAGAGCTAGTAAACCAAGCGAATTAGATGAAAAAATTAATGAAATGATAAGCACAGATAGGCCTGTTATTTTTGATTGTAGGGTTGATAAAACAGAAAATTGTTATCCCATGATACCTTCAGGTAAAGCCCATAATCAGATGCTTTTAGGCCCAGAAGATGAAAAAGAAATTTCTGAAGAAGGGAAGACTTTAGTTTAATGGCAAAAGCAAAGTCAGCCTATAGTGAACCAACAAAACTTGGGAAACCAGATCATCATATTATTGTTGTTTGGGTTGACAACGAAACTGGAGTTTTAGCAAGAGTGATAGGACTATTTTCCGGTAGAGGTTACAATATTGAGTCTTTAGCTGTAGCAGAAGTAGATAAATTAAAACACTTATCTAGAATTACAATTGTTACAATAGGAACTCCTGAAGTTATCGAACAAATTAAATTACAATTAAGAAAACTTCTTTGTGTCCATAAAGTTGCTGATTTTAAAAGAAGTGATCCAGATATACTCTTTAGAGAACTTGCTCTATTTAAAATTGTTTCTACTTCAAAAAATCAAGAAAAAGTTAAAAAAGCTTGTAAAAAATATAACTCAGTTATCTTAGACAAAACAAAAAAGTCTTTTGTTATTCAAATAACTGCTTTAAGAAGAGAAATTGATAAACTAATTAAAATAATCAAACCGTGGGGACTAATTAGTGTTTCAAGAACAGGCGCAGTAGCCATGACAAAAGGACCAGAAGTATTTAAATAAAACTAGGAGAAAAAAGATGAAAATGTATTATGAAAAAGACGCTAATGTAAATTTAATTAAAGAAAAAAAAGTTGCTATTTTTGGATACGGAAGCCAAGGACATGCTCACGCATTAAATTTAAAAGATAGTGGTGTAAAAGAAGTTGTTGTCGCTCTTAGAGAGGGCTCTCCCAGTATCAAAAAAGCGGAAAGCCAAGGTTTAAAAGTTATGTCTCTTTCTGATGCTGCTGCTTGGGCCGATGTAGTTATGATATTAACTCCCGATGAACTGCAAGCGCAAATTTATAAAAACCATGTTGAACAAAGAATGAGAGAAGGAACAAGTTTAGCTTTTGCTCATGGATTGAATATTCATTACAAGCTTATCGAATCAAGAAAAGATTTAGATGTATTTATGGTTGCGCCAAAAGGACCCGGTCACTTAGTTAGAAGTGAATATCAAAAAGGTGGTGGAGTTCCTTGTTTGATGGCAGTGCACAAAGACAGCACGGGTAAAGCAAGAGATCTTGCCATGTCTTATGCCGCTTGTATTGGTGGTGGTAAATCTGGAATTATTGAAACAAATTTTAAAGATGAATGTGAGACAGATTTATTTGGGGAACAAGCTGTTTTATGTGGAGGTCTCGTGGAACTTATTAAAAATGGTTTTGAAACTTTAACAGAGGCCGGTTACCCGCCTGAGATGGCATACTTTGAGGTCTTACATGAAGTTAAACTTATTGTTGATTTAATTTATGAAGGTGGAATAGCGAATATGAATTATTCAATTTCTAATACGGCTGAATATGGAGAATATGTTTCTGGTAAAAAAGTCGTAGACAGCAAGTCTAAAGAAAAAATGAAAGAAATTCTGAAAGATATTCAGTCTGGTAAATTCACGAGAGACTGGATGGAAGAGTGTAAAGGTGGTCAAAAAAACTTTCTTAAGATGAGAGCTGATTTAGCCAAGCATCCAATTGAAGAAGTAGGTAAAAAACTACGAGATATGATGCCTTGGATTGGTAAAAATAAATTAGTTGATCAATCTAAAAATTAAAAACCACTTTAGCCACAAAGTTTTATAAAATATTTGGTAAATACGTCTTTTGATTGTATTATTATAAGATTAAGTTTTTGATTTTATCAAAATTTAATTTTGTAAATAAAATGACTGATAAAAATAGAATTATAATATTTGACACAACGATGCGTGATGGCGAACAGTCGCCAGGTGCATCAATGAGTTTAGAGGAAAAAATTCAAATCTCTCGTGTGTTTGATGAGCTAGGAGTTGATATTATTGAAGCTGGTTTTCCAATTGCTTCACCTGGGGATTTTGAAGCAGTAACAGAGATTAGTAAAATATTAAAAAAATCAATACCATGCGGTTTAGCTAGAGCAACCAAAAAAGACATTGATGCATGTAGAGATTCGCTGAATCACTCAAAGAGATTTAGAATACATACTTTTATTTCTACAAGTTCGCTTCACATGAAGCATAAACTTAATAAAACTCCAGAAGAAGTTTTAGATGCAATTAAAGAAAGTGTTTCTTATGCTAAAAAATTTACCGATGATGTTGAATGGTCTTGTGAAGATGGTACGCGAACAGATATGGATTATATGTGCAAATCAGTTGAACTTGCTATTAAGTCTGGAGCAACGACTATAAATATTCCAGATACAGTCGGCTATTCAGTTCCTTCAGAATTTAAATCAATCATAGAAACTTTACTAAACAAAGTTCCAAACATCGACAAAGCTATTCTTTCTACACACTGTCATAACGATCTTGGATTAGCAGTCGCAAACTCTTTAGCTGGTGTAATGGCTGGAGCAAGACAAGTTGAATGCACAATTAATGGTATAGGTGAACGTGCTGGAAATGCTGCTCTTGAAGAAATTGTTATGGCCATGAAAACAAGAAATGATTTAATGCCATTTTCAACAGGGATTAATACACAGTTAATAAGCAAGGCATCAAAAGTTGTATCAAACGCAACTGGATTTCCAGTTCAATACAATAAAGCCATTGTTGGTAAAAATGCTTTTGCACATGAGTCAGGCATTCATCAAGATGGAATGCTTAAAAATAGTAAAACATATGAAATCATGACGCCTGAAAGCGTTGGTGTTAAAAAAACTTCTTTAGTTATGGGTAAACATTCTGGTCGACATGCCTTTAAAGATAAATTAAATGATTTAGGTTATGCTGAAATAACCGACGATGTTATTCAATTAGCATTTGGCAAGTTTAAAATACTAGCTGACAAAAAAAAACATATTTATGATGAAGACATCGCAGCACTGGTAGACGATAGTTTGATTAAAGAAGAGAACGTTATAAAATTAAAATCTTTAAAAGTTATAGCGGGAACAGGCGAGCCACAAAAAGCTGAGATGACCCTTGAAGTTATGGGTGAAATCAAAACAGCCTCTGAAACAGGAGATGGACCTGTAGATGCAATATTTAAATGTATTAAAAAACTATATAAGCATGAAGTTAACTTACAACTATATCAAGTACATGCTGTTACTGAAGGAACAGATGCACAAGCAACTGTAAGTGTGAGAATTGAAGAAAACGGCAAGACAACAGTAGGACAGGCAGCAAATACTGATACTTTAGTAGCCTCAGCTGAAGCTTACTTAAATGCATTAAATAAACTAATAATCAAACGCAAACGAAGAGCGCCAGACGACAGTCTAAGCGCTTCAGCATAAAAGGAAAAAAAATGTGGAAATGGAAAGAACTTAAGGGACTTTGGTCACAAGATATGGCTATAGATTTAGGAACAGCTAATACTCTAGTAGTATTAAAAGGGAAAGGTGTGGTTCTTAATGAACCATCAGTAGTTGCTATTATTAATGAGATGGGAAAAAAAACAGTTCTTGCTGTAGGAGATGAAGCAAAAACAATGTTAGGTAGAACACCTGGAAATATTCAAGCTATCAGACCTTTAAAAGACGGGGTTATTGCAGATTTTATAGTAACCGAGGAAATGATTAAACACTTTATAAAAAAAGTGCATGTTAAAAATACATTTGCAAACCCTAGAATTTTAATTTGTGTGCCCACCGGATCTACACCGGTTGAAAGAAAAGCTATTCAAGATTCAGCATTAGCTGCTGGAGCTAGAAGAGTTCAATTAATAGAAGAACCAATTGCAGCTGCTATTGGAGCTGGTCTTCCTATTTCAGAAGCAACGGGTTCAATGATTGTTGATATTGGAGGGGGTACCACAGAAATAGCCGTGATGTCTTTAGGTGGAGTAGTTTTTTCTAAATCTTTACGTGTTGCAGGTGATGCTATGGATGCAGGTATAATTTCTTATATGAGAAAAAAATTTAATTTATTAATTGGTGAATCTACAGCAGAAAAAATTAAAAAAGAAATTGGAACAGCAATTCCAACTTCAAATAATGTTTTCTTAATGAAAGGTAGGGACATTAGAACTGGAACACCGAAAGAAATATCGCTTACAGAAGAAGACGCATGTGAAGCATTGATGCCAATTTTAAGTCAAATGTTGGCTGCGATTAAAGAAGCTTTGGAAAATACACCGCCAGAATTATCTGCTGATCTAGTCGATATGGGGCTAGTGCTAACAGGTGGAGGAGCTTTGTTAAAAAATATTGATAAATTAATTTCAAAAGACACAGGTTTACCAGTTACTATTGCAGACAATCCACTTGAATGTGTTGCGTTAGGCACGGGAAAAGCCTTAGAGAACGAAGAATTATTCTCTACAATGATGTCTGAATATTAATTTAAATAATAATTTAAATGGCAGATAGTAGAGACGATTTCATAATTGCATTACGATATTCGCTTTTAAAAAAAGGCAATAAACAAAAATTTTCTTTATTTTTTTTAATTTCTCTTTCTATTTTAGTTATTTTTTTAGATAGAATGTCATTACCGTTTATACTTTCAACAAGAGCGGTGCTGAATGATTTTGTGTATCAAGTGACTGTAGTCGCGTCCACACCTGGAAAATTTATAAATTACTTAGGAGAAATAAAAAAAAACCATTTTAATGTTGTTAATAAAAATAAAATTTTAAAAGAAAGTATAGAAACATTAAAGATTGAAGGCTATGATAATTTTTTCCTAAAAACTGAAAATAAAATTTTAAAAGAAGCTCTCAGCATAGGGGGTATTATAAGCACCGAAGAAGTTTTTGTGATGCCTGCTAGAGTTATTCTAGATCAGGAAAGTCCTTATTTAAAATCTCTATTGATCAACAAAGGAACAAAACATGGCATTACCAAAGGTATGACTGTGTTTAGTAAAACCTATTTAATTGGAAGAGTTATTGAAACAAATTTTTTAAGTGCAAGAGTCCTACTGGTCACTGATTTAAATAGTAAGATACCTGTAATTATTCAAGATACAGATATTAATGGTATTTTAGTAGGTACAGGGAAAAAAACAAATCTTGTTTTAGAGTATATGCCTGAAGAATTTTCACTCGAACCTAATAAAATTATTTACACCTCAGGCAAGGATGGCATGCTAACAGCCGGCATACCAGTAGCAGAAACCTATCTAAGCAAAAAAAATACAATCAAAATCAAATCTTTAGCTGACCCACAACAATCTTTAATTGTTCATGTGACTAATGGACAAATGAGTAGATAAATAAAAGTATGAAAATATTGAATAATTTAAAATTTTTTTTTATTAACAACTTAATTGTGGTTATTTTTTACACTCTTTCATTTAACACTTTTGCGGGAATTAAAGAATTCCCAAATTTACTTATTTTTACTTTTAATTTACAAATGATAATTGTTTATTTTTATGTTTTGAAGTTTCCTAGTAATTTAGGGACCGGTCATATTTTTTTAGCTGGTATTATTAACGATGTCGTAATTGGGATACCGCTTGGTACAAGTTCACTTAGTTTTTTAGTGCTTACTTTTTTTACTACCTATATAAGAACTGCTACGCTTAGATCAAAAATGACTACTGAATGGATAACTTTTGTTCCGGCATTATTTTTTTCGAATTTAGTATATTTTATTGTTATCAATAATTTTTCTCATCTGTCATTTTATTATATTGAATTATTGCAAAATACCTTTTTTACATTTTTATTTTTTCCAATTTTTTATTATTTATTCATCAACTATGAAACAAAAATGTTAAAGAATTAATGCTTAGTTTTCATTCTTCAAATATAGTTAGCAAGACTAAAACTATTGGTCGAAGAATGTTTTTGCTTAGTACTATTAAAGCTGTTGTAGTAGTTGGAATTTTTGGCAGATTAGCGTCGTTACAAATTAATGATTCTAGAAAATATACATCGTTAGCCGATAAAAATAGATTTAGAGAAACTAAAATAGCTCCACCAAGAGGAATAATAGAGGACTATTTTGGCAATGAAATTGCTTCTAATAATAAAATTTATCAACTCCATATTGTTCCTGATAGCACGCCAAATATTGACGTACTTCTTGTTAGATTAAAAAGTATTATTAATTTAAGTGACAAAAGATTATTTTTATTAAAAAAACAGATTGCTAGAAAAAAAAGCTGGGACACAACTATTATTTCAGATAATTTAACATGGTCAGAGTTTTCTAGAATAAATTTATTTTTACATGAACTACAAGGCGCCCAACCCATTGTTTCTGTTGCTAGACACTATAATGACAATAGTTCTGCACACGCTATTGGTTACGTTTCTGAAATTAGCCCAAGAGATCTTAGGACTAAAAAATATTTACAAGATATAAAAATAGAAGGTGTCGCAATTGGTAAAACTGGCCTGGAGTCTTCATTGGATGAACAGATGTTAGGATCGCCTGGTTACCTTAGATATGAAGTTAATGCTTATGGGAAAAAAGTAAAACAAGTGGCAATGAATGATGGTTTAAAAGGAAAAACATTCAGAACTACACTGGACCAAAGTATTCAAAACGTTGCAACAGAAGCATTAAAAAATGTTAGTGGAGCTGTTTGTGTAATGGATATTTATAATGGCGATATAATTAGCATGGTCTCATCACCAAATTTTGATCCTAATTCATTTGTTCACGGAGTTGACAAAGATGAATGGAAGAAATTAACTGAGAATAGAGACAAACCTATGCTTAATAAAGCTGTGTCTGGACTTTATCCCCCAGGCTCTACTATTAAAACTTTAACTGCATTAAGTGCTTTAGAAAACGATATTGTTAGTCCTAGACTATTTGTCGAATGCAAAGGCTATACCGACCTGCATGGAGAAAGGTTTCACTGCTGGAAAAAAAAAGGCCACGGTGTTCTTGGCATGAGAAGTGCCATAAAAAAATCATGTGATGTTTATTTTTATGAAGTTGCAAGGAGACTAGGGATAGACAGATTGGCAGCAACAGCCAAGAAGTTTGGCCTTGGACAAAAAGTTCTAACAAATTTTAAAGAAGAAAAAGCTGGAACTGTACCGGACACTAAGTGGAAATTAAATCAAATAGGAAAAAATTGGTATATAGGTGAAACACTTCACTCAGGAATTGGACAGGGTTATTTTTTAAGCACACCAATTCAACTATGTTTAATGACAGCACAACTGGCAAATGGAGGCTTTAAAATCAAACCTAGAATAGTAGTTAATGACAAAAAAAAAGTTAATTCTTTGCAAGAATATGTAGATTATAAAAAAGAAAATCCAAACAGTACAGCAGTAGATTTAGCTCGATTTAATTTTAACCTTCAACCTCTTTTTAGAAATCAGGAAAATATTAATTTTGTAAAAGACGCTATGTTTGCAGCGTCTAACGAACCGGGGGGCACATCTTACGGTTCTAGGTATGATAATAAAAAATTTATGTTTGCCGGTAAAACAGGTTCATCTCAGATTAAACGATTTACAGCAGAACAACGAGAAGCAGAAACCAAACAATCAGAAATTGCTTATTTAGAAAGAGATCATGCTTGGTTTGTAGCTTTTGCACCAGTTAAAGATCCAAAATATGCCATCAGTGTTTTAGTTGAACACGGAGGTTCCGGTAGTAGCGCGGCTGCACCTGTAGCAAAAAAAGTAATTAAAAAAGTTATTGAACGTCATAAAATTAGAGTTGCACAAGCTAATCAAAAAGAAAGCCAAGAAACCTAATGCTATATACAAGGACATCATTACACACACCTTTCGCCATAAGAGATAAATTTTTTCATTTAGACTACACGTTGCTATTTTCAATTTTGTTATTAGGCATCATTAGTATTTTTGCACAATTTTCATCAAGCGGAGGACAATTTGACTATTTTTCTAAAAGTCACGCAATAAGATTTTGTGTTTTTTTTATACTTTTTTTAGCAGTTTCATTTGTCAATATTAGATTCTGGAATGATTATAGTTTGTTAATTTTTATTTCTTTAATATTACTTCTCATTGCGGTAAAATTTTTTGGCGTGCAGTCACAAGGTTCTAGACGTTGGATTAATTTGTTTGTATTCAACCTTCAACCTTCAGAATTAATGAAAATTGGAATTATTTTGTTTCTTTCAAACTATTATCATAAAATATCATCTGGTGACGTTAATAAATTTAGATATTTACTCTATCCTGTAATTGCCATGTTAGTTCCTTTTATGTTAGTGCTAACCCAGCCTGATCTTGGAACTGCAATTTTAATTTTACTTAGCGGACTGGTTGTTACTTGGTTAGCTGGAGTTAGATGGAAAATATTTGCTTACCTTACTCTTTTAGCAATCGCTGTAGCACCAATTGCTATATCTTTTTTAAAACCATATCAAAAAAGTAGAATTTTAACTTTTTTAAACCCAGATTCTGATCCACTTGGTGCCGGATATCAAATTATTCAATCTAAAATCGCAATTGGATCAGGAGGTTTGTTCGGAAAAGGTTTTTTAAATGGCTCACAAGCTTATTTGAATTTTTTACCTGAAAAACATACCGATTTTATTTTTACATTATATTCTGAAGAATTTGGTTTTTTGGGTTCAGCATTTATGATCTTTTTATATTTTATGATAACTTATAGAATCATCGTAATTGGAAATACAACGAGAAGTATTTTTGGCAAACTATATTGTTATGGTTTTTCTACTGCTTTTTTTATTTATGTCGCAATTAACATGTCTATGGTTCTGGGTTTGCTACCTATTGTAGGAGCACCACTACCAATACTTTCGTATGGTGGATCTTCAATGCTTGCTATGATGTTTGGTCTCGGCATTGTTATGTCTTGTAACGTCTATAAAAACAACGCTATAGGCTAAAAAACTAATTTAAATTAAAACTTGTATTACCGCTAATTTCATGATTAAATTTTGATAATTTAAAATTATGTTCGGTGAAAATAAAGAAAAATTAATAAACTTAGTAGTAGAGAAATCTACTATTGGCGCTGACTTTACCATTGAAGGTCTTGTTAATTCAGCTGGGGACGTCGATCTTGGAGGTTCTGTAAAAGGACCTGTAAATGTTAAAGCACTTGTTATTAAAGAAAAAGGATCTGTAATTGGAGAAATCAATGCTGAAAAAGTAGATGTTTTAGGATTTGTTGATGGAAAAGTTACAGCAAAAAAAATAACTATAGGCGCAACAGGCGAAGTTAAAGGTGATCTTGAATTTACTGAATCTTTAATAGTAGAAGATGGTGCAAGATTAGATGGAAATGTAAAAAAAGTACCACTTTCTAAAATTGAAAATAAAGTAACAAACTTTATGGACACAACAAAAGCAGTTAGAAAAACATTCCTTAAAAAAGACTAATCGATCTTATTGCAAAAATTTCTTGCACAAAGTATCACACTACAATTTCAATTTAATTTAGAGTACAAGCTTGTATGAGCAAATATGTTTGTAAATCAGCAGGAATTGTTGGAGCAGGAATCCAAGGAATTTGTATTGGATTGCAACTATTAAAAAAGAATATCCCTGTTACAATTTTTGATAAGCAGAATCCAGCTAGGATGGCATCGTATGGTAATGCCGGTCACTTTTCTCCTTATGCAGTATTACAATTTAATAGACCCGATATTTTAGTTAATATACCTAAAATGTTATTTAGTTCTTATGGGCCACTAGCCTTGAAGTGGAACTATGTTCCAAAAATGCTTCCATGGTTTTTCAATTTTGTTAAAAACTGTAACACAAAGTCTATGCTTCATACCGCTAAGTACATGCATCAAATTTTAGACTTATCTTTAGATGCTTATGATGAACTTTTTAAAGAAATAGATACAGTGGGTCTTATTGAAAGAAAAGGTATTCTCTACGGATGGACTAATGAAAATTTAAAAAGTAGAAAATTAGAAATGAAAGTCAGAGCTGATCTTGGTGTAAAACAAACTCCAGTTTCCAAAGCAGAGATTTCAGATTTAGAACCAAATTTACAGCCTATATTTGATAGTGGAGTTTTATTTGATTACGCTTGGCACGCAAGAGATCCTTACCAAATTTCAAAAAGGTTATTTGATTTATATATAAAGAAAGGTGGAAAATTTATTAAAGAAAACGTAAATGAAATTAAACAAACAAGTTCACAAGAAACTTTAATTAAAACAGAATCAAAAGAATATAATTTTGAAAAATCAGTTATTGCATGTGGAGCATTTTCAAAAAAGCTAACAGATCAATTAGGTGAAAAAATTCCTTTAGATACAGAGAGAGGATACCACGTTCACTTTAAAGACATGGATCACCTCTTGTCTCGAGCGGTTATTAATTTAGACAGAGGATTTGGACTAACACCAATGAATCAAGGTATGCGAGCTGTTGGAACAGTAGAGTTAGGTGGTTTAAATAATCCACTTTCAAAAAAAAGAATTGATTACATTATACGTTGCGCAAAAGAACTATTACCCACATTAGATAAACACGATGATGAATGGTTAGGATTTAGACCAACATTACCAGATTTTTTACCAGTTATTGGGCCATCGCAAAAAAATAAAAATATTGTATATGCTTTCGGACATCACCATTTAGGTTGGACTCTTGGTGCAATTACTGGCAAAGTTGTGTCTGGAATTGTTGCGGAAGAGAATACTAATCTAGATTTAGCGCCTTACAATTCTTCAAGATTTAACTAAAAACTATTTTGCCAAAGAAATATCTAGCTTACACATTATTAATCTGTACAACACTTATTTGGTCTGTAAACTTTATAATAGGTAAATTTGCTTATCTATTTGAAGTTCCTCCGCTAACTTTAAATTTTTTAAGATGGTCTCTAGTTTGGTTGTTGTTATTTCCATTTACATACAAAGAAATATTTTCAAATATTAAACTGATTAAAAAAAATATTATTTACCTAACAATATTAGCCATTACAAGCGTCAGCGCATTTAACTCGCTAGTTTATTTAGCTCTAAATTACACACAAGCAATAGATACAATACTAATGATCTCAATAATTCCTGTTTTTGTTCTTTTTTTATCCTCAATATTAGGAGTGGAAAAATTTAATTTTTTTCAACTTATGGGTTTAATAGTTTCGTTTATTGGTGTTTTAATAATTTTTTCAAATGCGGACTTAGGTAAAATCTTAAATTTAAATTTCAACATAGGAAATGCATGGATGCTTCTTGCCGTTTTCTGTTGGGCTTTATATTCAAGCCTATTAAAAAAAAATAAATTGCCATTTTCAACTTTAGGATTAGTTGAAATTTTAGCTTCAATAGGTTTAATATTTTTAATTCCCCAGTTTATCGGTGAGCAAATGTACGGCAAAGAAATTAAATTTAATAAAGCTTTTTTTTTAATTTTATCCTTTGTTACTCTTTTTGCATCTATTGGCGCTTATTACTCCTGGAATAAAGCAATAGAACTAATTGGTCCTAATAGAGCTAGTATTTTTCTTCACCTTATGCCAGTATTTGGTGTGATTTTAGCAATAGTTTTACTTAAAGAAAAGTTTCAAATATACCATTTCATTGGAGCCGCATTTATAGTAACTGGTATTTATTTATCAAACCGAAAGAAACATGATTAAAGTTGCCATACTTGACGATTATCAAAATGCTTTTGAACATATTATTGAGATAGATAATTATAAAGATAAATATAATTTTAAAATTTTCAACGAACCATTTGCAAGTGAAGCCGAAGCCAGCGTTGCTTTAGAAGAATTTGATGCCCTTTTAATTATGAGAGAAAGAACACCAATTAATAAATCTTTAATAGAAAGCTTACCCAATCTTAAATATCTAATGACAAGCGGTATGAGAAACAAAGCAATTGATCTTGAAGCTACAAAAAGTAGAAACATTATAGTTTGCGGAACTGAAATTAATTCTAACCCAACCGCAGAGTTAGCATGGACTTTAATCTTAGGTTTAGCTCGAAACATTAAACAGGAAGTTGACAATATGTTTCAAGGTTATTGGCAAACTAGTATTGGTTTAGAGCTTAAAGGTAAAATGCTTGGATTGATTGGACTTGGTAAAATAGGGACACAAATGGCGACCGTTGCCCAAGCTTTTGGCATGCAGGTTTCTGCTTGGAGTGAAAATTTAGATCTAACTCATGCTAATAAAATCGGAGTTCTACCCATGTCAAAAGAGGATCTTCTTTCTAATTCAGATATTATTTCAATTCATGTTGTTTTAGGCGACAGGTATAAAGATTTAATTAAAGAAAAAGAATTTAAGCTTATGAAAAAAACTGCATTTTTAATCAACACTTCAAGAGGGCCAATTGTTAATGAGATAGATCTTATTAAAGCTCTAGAAGATGAATCTATAGCGGGGGCAGGACTTGATGTTTACGACAAAGAACCATTAGCGCAAGACCATAAATTAAGGTTCTTGCCAAACGCATTGCTTCTGCCTCATCTTGGATATGTGACTGTAGAAAACTATGCTTTATTCTATAGTCAAATGGTGGAAAATCTAGAATCTTGTTTGGCAGGTAAACCTAAAAGAACAATCACATAAAATAAAATCACCAATGTTTAAATCATGGTCTGCTGCAAAAGTTATTGTAACTTTTCCTGATCCGTTAGTGGTTGTGAATGTACTTGTTAAAGTTGATGTAGCTCTAATAGAATGGATGTCATAAAAAATACTTTATGTAGTAATGGATAAAAATTATTACATAAAATTATACAATTACGGGTTGTATAAAATCACTCATTATGATCATATTAGGAGCTTTTATTGAACTTCATACATGGTTTAATTAAAAATAATAAAGATCAAGAACGAGTTTTAAAGTTTATGAAAAAAATATTTATTTTACTTTCATCAATGTTTTTATTAGTTGGATGCGTAGAATCTATAGCTATTCTTAGTGGAGGTGCTTCAAATGGAAAATTAGTTCAATCTTCTATTCAATCAGGGATTAGTTTAGGAATAAAAAAACAAACGGGCAAAAGTCCAATGCAACATGCCCTAAGTTATTCTAAGAAAAAAAAGCCCCAAACAAAAAAAGAACCTTGTTCATCTTTTATTGATAAAAAGGACTTAGAAATTTGTTTAATGGTTAATAAAAGAATAACTTCTAGAAAAAATGAGATAAAAGAAAAAAAATTTCTAGATAAACCGTTTAAAAAACTCACTTCATATTTGCAATCTTCCATAGATGAAAAATCTAAAATTAAGTATTTAGATTAATACTACCTAGAGGGGAAACCTTTAAGAATATTTCGCACAGTTGTCACTATTACAGGTTGTATTAAAAAATTATTTTTAACTATATTTTTTTTTATTATTATATAAAAAGGTAATAATTAGTTAAATTCAAATAAAAATTAAATAAAATACTTTAAACATCTATGAAAAAAATATTTGTTTTACTAACATCAATGTTTTTATTGGTTGGATGCATAGAATCTATAGCTGTTCTTAGTGGAGGTGCTGCAAATGGAAAATTAGTTCAGTCTTCTTTAAAATCTGGTCTAAGTTATGGTATAAAAAAACAAACGGGTAAAAGTCCACTACAACATGCTTTAGCTTTTGCAGAAGAAAAAAATCCTAATAAAAAGAAAGAAAAATGCATATCTTTTATTGATAAAACAAATTCAGAAGCTTGTGCGATTATAAATAAACAAATAACTTTAGCACAAACTACTGTAGTGAAAAAAATATCTTATACAAAAAATGTTGTAAAAGAAAAAGGGCAAGTTGTTTTAGAAAAAACTATTGAAGTTAAAAAATCACCAAGAGACTTTATTTCAGCACTACGAACAAAAATAAAAGAATACGACAAAAGATGGATAAAGAGAAAAAAAATAATTAAAACTAAGTATTTAAATCAATAATTACTTAGAGGGCAAACCTTCATTTTTCCAACCAGCATTTTCACCGTTTCCTTCAAAGCCATCGCTGATATTTATACAAGTTATGTTTTCTTGAGAAAGTAATTGTGCAGCCATCATCGATCTACCACCTGCTTTACACATAATTAGAAGTTGTTTATTAGAATCAATTTTATTTTTAACCTCTTCAACAAAACCTTTGTTTACAATAGGATCAGAAGATCTAACAATGGTTACAAAATGAGTTTTTAAATTTAGTTTTTCACCGTCGGGTTTTCCAATATTATCCCACTCATCTTGAGTCCTAACATCTAAAAGTTCAACATCTTTACTGTCAGTTAGAAATTTTTTAATTTCTGAAGATTTGATTTGTTTGATCATTTTATATCCCCATTATAATTTAATGGGGATATAAATCAAATTGTTAAGCAGCTAAAGCTTGCTTAATATCTGCAATGATATCATCTGGGTGTTCGATACCAATTGAAAGTCTTACGTAACCAGGTGTTACACCTGCAGCTAACAATTCTTTCTCATTTAATTGACTATGAGTTGTAGTAGCTGGGTGAATAGCTAAACTTCTAGCATCACCAATATTTGCAACATGATAAAGCATCTTTAGATTGTCAATAAACTTAGCTCCTGCTTCTGCAGTTCCTAAATCTGCTCCAACTAATGCTCCATTACCACCATGCAAGTATTTTTTTGCTCTTTCTTTAATCTCTCCTTGATGATTTGTAGGGTAGATAACATTCTTAACTTTTTTCTGTGTTTCCAAAAATGTTACAACTTTTTCTGCGTTAGCACAGTGTTGTTTCATTCTTAGGCCAACAGTTTCCAAACCTTGTATGATTTGCCAAGCATTGAACGGAGCCAGTGGTGCTCCTGTATCTCTAAGCAAAACTACTCTAAATCTTATTATGAATGGAATATTAGCTCCCGTTAAAACAGGAACTGCATCAGTCCAAATTGCTCCACCATAACTTTGATCTGGTTCGTTTAATAATGGTTGTCTTTTTCGATTTTTAATCCAATCAAAATTTCCACCATCAACAACTATTCCACCAATCGAAGTACCATGACCACCAATAAATTTAGTCAATGAGTGCAATACTATTGCAGCACCGTGAGCTAAAGGTTTACAAATTACTGGCGCTGCAGTGTTATCCATTACCAATGGAATTCCATGCTTTCTACCAATATCTGAAACTTCTTTAATTGGAAAAACACGCAAGTATGGATTTGGTAGTGTCTCACCATAATATGCTCGTGTTTTTTCATCAGTTAGTTTTTCAAAGTTTGTTGGGTCAGCTGGATCAGCAAATCTAACTTCAATACCTTGTTGTCTTAAAGTATTTTTAAATAAGTTTACTGTTCCACCATATAGATCAGTTGAAGCAACTATATTATCTCCAGCTTGTGCTAAGTTTTGTATGCACATTGCAGTTGCCGCTTGACCTGAACCAACTGCACATGCCGCAACACCACCTTCAAGTGCAGCAACTCTTTCTTCAAGGACGTTACATGTTGGATTCATTATTCTCGTATAAATATTACCAAACTCTTTTAAGCCAAACAAATTTGCAGCTGTTTTTGCATCTTTGAATTGGTATGAAGTTGTTTGATAAATCGGAACTGCCACTGCTGTTGTTGCAGGATCACTTCTGTATGTTCCTCCATGCAAAGCAATAGTTTCTGGATGTTTATAATCGGCCATTATTTATTCTCCCTTGTTGTTTCTCTGGTTGTTTCTCTTACTGTTTCTTTTTTCATATTATTATAGCCTCCTTACGCTATGTTTCCGTATTCTTTCATGTGCGTCGGTATTTTTTTATCTGAACCGTACATGAAATGT
>Ga0209830_10001156_pt1 | contig 24177 bp, 18 predicted proteins | sample ArcticOcean_MG_C_12_FD_187439 | JGI IMG/M metagenome (GOLD analysis project Ga0209830, IMG submission 187439) | Marine microbial communities from western Arctic Ocean - ArcticOcean_MG_CB8_130 (SPAdes) (version 2) | ecosystem: Environmental > Aquatic > Marine > Oceanic | place: Arctic Ocean...
GTTATTCTATTCGTCGTGCCCGCTTTCATCACTGGGTACGCCGTGGTCAGCACACGGCGGTTCCGGCTCGCTGATTCGCAGCATAAAACCGAAACCGTGCCCTTTAGTCCCCCCCCTCCCCCCCCCGCCCCTCGTATGAGATCCTCGAACACGCCACCAAGTTCAGTCCCGATGGCGGGTCGAAGGAGTACGGCAACTTACACGATTTGGACTGCGGGGAACAAGGCGCGTTGACCGAGTTCAAGTTCAACTACGATGACCTTGCGAAGATGGTGAACAACGGCTACACGTGTTTGCACGTGGTGCACGGCGAGACCTTCGGGAAACGAAGCCAGTTGGAAACGCCAATCAGTCCGAGCGGTTCGCGGTGGAACTCGCGAAACTCGATGCAGCAACTCTCGGGCCACGACGTGGATTGCGGCCAGAGGTTCATCAGCCAGTGGAAAATGAAACAATGGAGCTCCTCAATGACTATTCAACACCAGTGTACGGGTACGGAAACCCCGTCGCCGCAGGATTGCAAGAGCTCGAAATCGACGCCTGCGGGGTACAGCGACAAAGCCAGCGCGTTCGCCGACATCAAAGTCAGGTGCGCCGCGGATACCGCGCTGACGCAGTTCACGTACAACGTTGACACGTTCGAGTACACGTGCTGCCCCAAGCCGCACCTATGAAGTTGAGGTTTTGAGACGAAAAGGAAAGCCGGGTTTCTCTGTGGATAAGGGAAAAAACAAAACGTACGCGACGACGATAGCGAGAGAATTTTAGTAGGCCAACCAACTTTAGAGCCTTACGCCACCGAAATCTATGTAAAAAACACTATGCTTTCCACGGGTGGTATCAACACCTAAATATCAGGTGCGACACAAGGTTTATCAACAGTGACGCAATGTAATGCCGTCACTCAAAGCGTTTCTGATTTACAAGATATTCGTCTACCTGAAAACTATGGCGAAACCAGATGATTGGGCTTTGGTGGACGACCTTCAAGAATATGTGGAGGGGAAGGTCGGGACGGGTGTTGTCCGCGAACGCACCGATTGGGCTTTGTACCCTGGAGACCCAAATCTAAATGAATATATATAGAGGGCAAGGTTGGCGACTTTATAAACGGCGCAGGGTTCTCGGGTAGTTCCTACCTGAAACTTCGAAATACGACAGAGTTAAACGATAAGCGTATCGGGACACGTGCGATTGAGTTCTTACGAACCACCGAAAATGAAGCATACGGCTCGATGGATTGTGGGGACTGGCGTGTGGGAACAAACGACGAGTGTGGTTTTGATTTTCATCGCAAACAAACCGATGTAAGTGGATTTGAAACCAATATTGGTTTAGGGTTTAGGGTCAATGATGGAAATGTTTTGGAAATGAAAGCGAATGGCGATGATGCTTATGTTATGAAAAACGAGGGGTTGACGAGGGTAAAAGACGCTGATGGAACACTTAGGAAAGTCGCACTTGAAACTCAACTCAATCTCAAGGCAAACCAAACCACTGTCGACACAGCGTTTAATCTCAAGGCAAACCAAACTGATGTGGATGCAGCGTTGGACTTGGAAGCAAGCCAAACCACGGTTGACACAGCGTTGAACCTCAAAGCAGACCAAAATGCTGTAGACACGGCGTTGGGCCTCCATTAGCTGGTTCTGTTTTACCCGCTATTGTAGCACTTCAAGCTCAGGTCATTCCAACCACCTCTTCCATTTTAAATAATACAAATGTCGGGGCAACGGCGACTGAGGATGCTGCTGCGTCTGTAAATATCGTGAATAAGACTTCGGGAACGGGGGTTGATTTCAACTTTGTTTTACCAAGAGGCGACCAAGGCGAACAAGGTATTCAGGGGGGGCTACGGGGTGGGGAGTTTTGCACCATTTGCCCATTTTTCGCCCATTTTTCCAACTTCACAAATTTTCCTAAAGTTCCATCATTTCGGGCGCATTCTCCCGTGAAAACTGCTCCCTGCCGAAACGCCAAAAAACGCCCCAACATCGCAAAACACACGAAGCACAAAACCTTACCAAAACGAGACGCAATTTCCCTTAAGTTCCCTTAAGAACGCGAACTCGGGGCAACGCCGACCACCCGAAGGTGAACTTTGCGGTAAACGAAGTTTAGACACGGGACCGCGGGTCTAAACCCTAAGCCCTAAACCCTACACCCTAAACCCTAAACCCCGTGAGAAAACTGTTTTTTTATATTAAACTCAAAAAGAACGTACGTCACCTGTGAGTCGATGACGTCCCAGCAGCTTGCAAGGCTAAGTTTTCCGAGGAGGGCGATTTCCTGAAAACGCGGCGCACGTCGAACCTCCGCGCTTTGGCTTCTCGGTCGTTCCTCTCGTCGAACCGCAACCCGCGCGGAAACCCTCTTCCGTGTTTTCTTTTCGGGGACGGGGGGGGCACACCAGCGGCGCCTTCAAGACTTGCGTCACCCAGATGCGCGTGCGTACCGGCAGCGCGCGTCTTTCGGTTGACCCCGCGCCCCCCGTTAGCACCGCCGGGCGAAACCACGCGTCGCCACCCGTTCACCGCGGCGCGACCCACTCGCCCGACGAAGGCTGGTACGCGTCCGGATCGCACGTCTCGTCCGGCGATCACGTTTTCCGACAAGTTTTCGGACGTTTTCGCGCAGCGGTCCACGACTGTCGAATCATGTGGGCCTGCCACCTCCAACGTGCGCTCCACAGGCCAAGCGTGGTCCGCAGAGCGCTTCGACGCGACCGCGGCGCCCACTGTCGCGCCCGCCGCTATTGAAGCCCCCGCGTTGGCAACAAACTCACCAGCCTTCGCGCCGCGCGCAAACGCGGAACCACCCGCAAACGCACCATTTGTCGCCGTCGCCGTCGCACTCGCCACTGACCCGCCGCCACCTCCTCCCAAGCCCATGCCGTTCGCCGCGAACTGCAAAAATTGACCCGTCCCTTTCGCTACGCCTCGCGTCACGTCAATCGCGCTCCCCATCGCGGCGTGCCCAAACACAATCGCTTCCCGCACCACCGGGGTTTCCGCGGAGACGCTCGCGACCGCACCAGCCGCGGTGGTGACTAGCCTCCTGGTAGGCGCCGCTCGCGCGAAGGTTCCAAACGCGGCCGCGACGGACGACTGTAAACCAAGCGTGGGCGCCAGAAACGGCACCACCCTCATGCCCAGCCCAAACGCGAAGGAAGCGCTCGCCGCGTGTTTAATGCGCTGCACCGCGCTTTGGTTGTTTAGATCCGCAAACGCTTGCAACGGCAACACGACCAGGGCTTCGTGCGGCCTTCCCTGTTTCACGCGTTGCCACGCGCTTTGCCAGCTCACCCGCGACGCGACGCCGCCTTTGTTTTTTAGTTGCCCGGCAGTTAAGGGAACCAGGTGCGAACACAAATCGTTGACGTAATGCCGGCAATCATTGTCGTGAAGCAGGTACTGCAAACACCGGTCTTCGTTGAAGTCTCTGATTTCGTCCAAGGACAAGTTGGTCTCGCCGACGTAATGCGCGCCTTCGGGAAGCGCGTCAAGCACCGTCTCGCGAATCTCACCCTCCGTTGCTGTTTTCCGCGCCCGGCGCTGCAGCCTCGACCAACGCGACTTTGGAGGCGCGGTCGCGGAGGCGATGACGGAGGTGGAAGCCACGCGGTGGAACCGGCCTTTCGGCGAGGGCGAGGGCGAGGGCGTCGCACACCGCGAGGTGTCGATTTCGCACGGTGACACGTCGTCGTCTGAACTTCCCGCGCACGACGCCGCGAACGCGAGTTGCAGCGCGCCCGCGGCCGCAAAACTTCGTTCCTCATCACCCGTCGATCGCGCCGCCGTGTCCAGAAGCGCGGAGTCAGACTTGGACCTGCGCATGAGTGGGAGGTCGCGCGCGATGGAACTCATATCCATCGCGTCGCGTCTTTCGAGCACGGAGTCGAGCCCGGAGCCGAGCCCGGAGCCGAGCCCGGGAAGACCGGCGACGTCCCCTCCGAGGGGGCCAAAGTCGAATGAGCGTAGCCTCCCGTCCTCATCTTTTACCACGACCAAGAAGTGGCAGATACCCGAGCTCCTCAGGGAGTTCCGCACCGCCGCGGGCAGGCGGTTGTAAAAACCCTTGCCCCACTCGGAGAATTCACGCGTCACCGCGTAGACCTCCATGGTCACGGCGCGCGCCGCGTCCCGGCCCCGGCGAATGTCACCGCCGATTCGTTGCCCGGCCATTTTGGCTGTTGGGCTGTTTTGGCGCCAGAATGGAATTTTTCTTGCCGCGTGGCAAAATGGCATCGTTTGAAACCACCCGCGTGTGTGCTCGTGGGCTGTGCGTAGTGTGTGCGGCGGGTTTCGGCGAGGTGGCCTTTTTTTTCTTCCTTCCCGTCGACGCTTTCACCGCCACCGTCCACTTCGCTCGCGCGACATCGTGCGCGATGGCATCCGAGGCGGCGCACGGTATGACAACGCGCACGCGCAAAAGGGATCGTCACGACGGTGATGTCCTGCGCGCGAAAACTCCCGCGCGCGAAGCCATCCCGGGCCTTCTCAACGACGTCGTCGTGACGCACGTGTTCGGGGTTGCCAAAATGCCGGACCCCGCGGACCTGGCGCGGCTTCGAGTGGTGAGTCGTGGGATGCGTGACGCGGTGGCGGCGACGGGGCTTTTGCTGAATGAGCTCAGTACTCGTGATGCCGTACGGCTCAAGTGCTACAGCGCGCTGAAGCGTCTGCTGCGAGGTCCTGCGAGGGATGCAATTTGTCAGGTCGCGGCGCGCGCTGGTGCTCTCGAGGTGCTGCAATGGGCGCGCGAGAACGGATGCCCGTGGAGCGTGGACACGTGCATGAACGCGGGGTTGGGCGGACACCTCGAGGTGCTACAGTGGGTGCGTGCGAACGGATGCGTTTGGGACGCGATGACGTGCACCGATGCGGCGCGTGGTGGGCACCTCGAGGTGCTGCAGTGGGCGCGCGCGAACGGGTGTCCGTGTGACGTAAACACGTGCCACATGGCGGCGAAGGGCGGCCACCTCGAGATACTGCAGTGGGCGCGCGCGAACGGATGCCCTTGGAATGCGTATACGTGTGCGGCTGCGGCGGATGGTGGACAACTCGAGGTGCTACGGTGGTTGCGCGAAAACGGCTGCCCGTGGGACGGTTGGACGTGCAGGCACGCAGCGAGGGGCGGGCGCCTCGAGCTTGTGCGTTGGGCGTACGCTCACGGCTGCCCGTTGGACAAGGAAACGTGCGAAGCCGCGGCGCGCGGAGGGCATCTCCATGTGCTGCAGTGGGCACGCGAACACAGCTGCCCGTGGGATGGGTATACGTGTGCGGCTGCGGCGGAGACAGGGCAGCTCGAGGTACTGCAGTGGGCGCGCGAAAACGGCTGCGCGTGGAACGAATCCACGTGCGTGCGGGCGGCGGAGGGCGGACACCTGCGGGTGCTTCAGTGGGTGCGCGAAAACGGCTGTCCATGGAGCGAGTACACGTGTTCGGGAGCAGGAAAGGAAGGGCAGCTGGAGGTGCTGAAATGGTTACGCGAACACCGCTGTCCGTGGAACGGCTGGACGTGCGCGGAGGCGGCGGAGGGCGGGCACCTGGAGCTGCTGCGTTGGGCGCGCGCGAACGGGTGCCCGTGGGACGAGGAAACGTGCGCTGGGGCGGCGGAGGGTGACCACCTGGAGGTACTGAAGTGGTTGAGAGCGAACGGGTGTCCGTGGGACCGGTCCACGCTAATCGCTGCGAGCGGTGACCTACTGGAGTGGGCGGTGGCGAATGGCGTACCCGAGACCGACGAAAACGCGCGTTTAACCGAGCTCGTGGATGAACTCCGGTGAGGAAGTTGGCCAAACTGCAAAAGGGATCTCGAGCTAGGCGTGCCGCCGTGGCCTTGGATGACTGTATTTTAAGTGACTCCTGTTTTTTAAAGATATTTTGAGACCAATCAAACGCGTTTCCCACCGGTCGATTTCGTCGGTTCATCGGCTGGTCCAACACCGAACGCCTTGGAAAGATCTACTGATGCATTTTATCCCGTTTGATATCGGATGGCTCGTTGCTGACAGCTGAGAGTCCGTCGCGCGCACGAAGCCGCGCCGCACTGACGTTCTTGCGCTCGTCATGGCCGCCATCGTTTCCTCTGTCCGGGTCGTTCCTTTCACCAGGACTGCGTCCGTTCGGTCCTCGCAAACGCGATGCCACGCCGGGGTCACCCCTTGTGCGGTTGGCGCAAACCCCCAAAAGGTTTCCGCAAACACGGGCGCCGCCTCGATCGCGTTTCGTGCCTCGGGAGGTCCGGTGCTTCTGGGCACTTCTTTGGCGTCCAGAACGCCTGTCACTACGCACCCGAGGGGTATCGTGACTCGCGCTGCGGCTGTTGTGGAAGCCGTTTCTTCGGGCGATGACCCCAAGGATGCCGGCAAGACCATGCGCGTCGCGGGGTACATCTTCGGCTGGTATTTCCTCAACGCGGTTTTCGCCATCATGAACAAAAAAACGCTCTCCGTGTTCCCGTACCCGTGGGTGCTGTCTTGGATCCAAATCGCAGTAGGCGCGGTGTTCATGTGCATCATGTGGAAGCTGAAGATCTTCAAGCCCCCGGTTGGCGGGTTCACCAAGAAGATGTTCAAAGCCCTGATTCCCACCAGCGCGCTGCACCTCGTGGCGCACGTCAGCGCGTGCGCCGCGTACAACGTCGGCAGCGTGTCGTTCATGCAAGTCGTCAAAGCGGGTGAGCCCGCGTGCTCGGTGATTCTCCTGTCGCTGTTTTTCGGCAGGAAGTACTCCAAGCTCGTGTGGCTTACGCTTATTCCCATCGTTGGGGGCGTCGCCGTGGGTTCCACAAGCGAGCTGAACTTCTCGATGGCGGCGTTCGCGTGCGCCATGACGAGCAACATCGCGAGCGCGCTGCGCGGCGTGACGAGCAAGGATTTGCAGGAAGAAACCGGTTTATCCGGAATCAACCTGTACGGAGGTATCGCCATCGTGTCCGGCATCATGCAGCTCCCCATGTCCCTCATCGCGGAGGGGGCGTTGATGCCCGCGGCGTTCGCAAACGCCCCCGCGCTGATGGCGCAGAAGGGAATCACGCTGTTCGGCTTACAAGCCGGATTCATCGCGTACCTCATCGCCGGCTCCATGTTCTACCACCTGTACAACCAAACGTCGTACCAGGCTCTCGGTGAGCTCTCGCCGTTGTCGCACTCCGTGGCGAACACGGTGAAGCGAGTGGTGATCATCCTGGCGTCCGTCGCGGTGTTCAAAAACCCAATCTCTCCCCTCGGCGGAATCAGCGCCGCGGTGGCTATTTTCGGGACGTTCCTGTACACGATCGCGGCGCAGAAACAGAAAAAAGAAGAGGCGGCGGCCAAGGCGGCGTGATGAACGTACAAAGTTTGTACTGGTGGGAACAAACGACTTGTTACTATCGATCGATACTTTTGGAAATAATTTCTATCGGCTACTCGCGTCGACTTCTCCTACAATACGCATCGCGGTGGCTATGTCTTGTCGCTGCGCGTCGAGAAGCGTGCGGAGCTCTGTGAGCTCGCGTTCTTGTTCCGTGTTTCGTTTTTCCAACGAACAGGTTTTTGCGTTTCTCGCCTCCAACCGTCTCGTGGCGGATTCCAAATCCGCGCTTACCCGTCGCAGTTCCGCGACGGACTTTTGCGCGTCCCTCTCCGCCCGTCCTCGTCGATCTTCACACGCATCTTTACCTCGCTCAAGAGCATCCCTTTCCCGTTCCAATCGCCGTGCGCTCGTGGTGGCGGCTACCAATGATTGTTCCGCCGCCGCCGCCCGCGCCCACGCCCGGGCGCACTCCTCCCGTGTCTCAAGGTTCAAACGCCGTTCCTCCTCGGCGAGGCTCTGGTTTTTGGTACCGCCGCCCCGCAGCGCGAATCGAAGGCTCTGCGCTTCCTGTTCAAGGGAAACAGCCCTTGCCTTTGCGTCAGTGTTTTCGCGAAGAGCCACGGCCAGCGCGTCGCGAAGGCGTTTCGTTTCCGACTCCAAAGACGCCGCCTCTTTGGTCGCCGCCAGCGCGTCGGCCACGGCGCGCGCCGCGACTTGCCGGTCCACGCGGTCCTCCTCAAGCTCTGCTCTTGTTCTGCCCAGCGCGGCGTGGATTGACTCGGCCCGCAGTGCGCTAAGCGTGGAGGCGCCGAGAAGAGTTTTCACGCCTTTGTCGAAAGACAATAGACCGTCTTCGTCTGTATCGGTGGATTCGTCATCAGACGAGGACGACGCGTACGGGTCTGAGCCTCGGATTTTTCCCCCGAACGGGCGCGGTTTTGACTCGTCTCGCGTCGCGACTGTGGTCTCGGAAACACCCATCACGTCCATCACGTCATCATCCCCACAGTCCGTCTCGCCATCCCCAGCCGTCGCGAGTTTCAACGCCACGAGCAGCGCGCGTAAACGTCGTCCCGCGCGCTCGTCCGCATTTTGGGTGCCCACGCTCAAATCTTTCAGTCGTTGTTCCAGGGACGCGAGACGCGCAGAGCGCCGTTCCGCCGCGAGCGACGCACGCTTCGTGGACCACTGCGACTCGACATCGTCGCCGGGTTCGTCTTTTTTAAAAGAAGGAGTACCTCGCGGTGGCCCCGAAACCTCTTTCGGGGGGGGCTTGTGCTGCCGCATTTGAAATGAGAGGTCGGCCTGTCCAACAAGTTTTCAAGTGCGCCCAAAGTTGCCCAAAGTTGGCCAATAAAAACTGGTGTCGAGGCTCGCTCGAGCATTCCGCGCGACGCCTCGGGGCGCCGGGCGACATGGACCACCCCCTGATAGCTGCGGTGAAGCGCGGAGATGTCGCGGAGGTTATACGCGCGCGTGATGCGTGCGTTGACCTCGGCGTGGTGCGCTCGCCAAACACCGAAAACACCGCGCTTCACATCGCGGCGGCACTCGGTAATGTCGCCGTGCTGCTGGCGCTCGTTCCTGCACCCGAAAAGCGCACGTCCGCGTGGCACGTGGACGTGCGTAACAAGCAAAGAGACACGCCTTTGATGCACGCGCTGGCGCGCGGACACTCGGAAGCCGCGTCGTGTCTGTTGGATGCCGGCGCCATGGTCGAGTCGGCGAACGAAGAGCGCTCCACCGCGCTTCACTACGCCGCATCGAGCGGGGAAACAAAGTGCGTCCGGCTGGTGCTCGCGAAAAAAAACGAAACAAACGAAACGCACCCAGACGTGGAGCGCGCTAACCGGTTCGGCCGGACCGCGTTGCACTACGCCGCGTGTGTTTCTTCTGTTGGGTGCGTTGAGGTTTTGCTTGAAGCCGGGGCGAGCCCGTTCGCGAGAAACGCAAAAGGAGAGGTACCGGCGGCGGAGGCGGAGCGCGAAGGGCACGCGGAGACGGGAAAAGCGTTGCAGTTGGCGATGCGCGTCGCGGAGGAACGCGCGGCGGCGGTGGCGGCGAGTCTCGCGGAGGAGGAGAGCGATAACAAAAGCTCAACCAAACCCTCAACCTCAAACCCTAAACTCTCGAAGAAGAAGAAGAAGAAGAAAGGGTTTAGGGTTAAAACCGACGTGGCTTCAGGGCATGTGGAACGTGGTGATGCGGATGAGGAGGACGTGGCGTTGGCGGTGGCGCCCAGGTGGGCGGCTGCGTTTGCGGCGCACGAGACGGTTACGGAAACAGAAAAAAATGAGGAACCCGCCGCGGCGGTTCTCGCGGCGCCACCAAAACCTGAGAAGGTCGAGACTTCACGATCGGGTTCCGATATGACCTCGGTTTCGGCGGTATGCGAGTCGTTGTCTACCACCAGTACCCCCGCCCCCGCCCCCGCGCCTTCAAGCCAAACAAAGTCGTGGGCTTTCGTGGCGACGGAAAAGGCGTTCAAGGCGGCGCCTGTGAAAAGTGCAGAAACGGTAAAAGTTTCCGAACCGGCGGCGCGGAAACTCCCGACTGTTTCCCAACCTTCTTCCTCCACGGTGGTTTCCTGGGAACACGAAGCGAAAGCTCGTCTTGACAAAACCCACCCCACCGCGTCTGGGCTGAAAGTGAAGCTTAAGAACTTGCTAGGCATCGGCGTCGAGGACTTGAGCGCGTCGCAGTTGGAAGCGGCGGAGGACGTGCACAAAGAGCTTTTGAATTGTTTAGTCGACGCCCGGGTGGAGCTGGCGCGCGCAACGGAACGCGCGAGGTTGGAAGAACTGGCGGCGATCGAACGCGTGGTGACACGGATGGCCAACAGCGGTGTGCGGTAGGGGTAGTTTTTTGGATGGATGTAGCACGAGATAGAAGAGAGTTTCATTGCGCAGGCGTTCTCTGGCGAAAGGGCACGTCCTTTTCCGTCGGATTTTCGTCATGGACACTTGCCGGCTTCTCACATTTACCGGGTGTGTCGTCATCACCGGCCGGTCCCGGACACAAAGTCGCGCGCGCGCACGCCGCATGAGTCGTGCGTTCGCGTTTCAGGTGTGCGGCGCGAGCACGAGTTTTGTGACCCGTCGCACGGGCCCCGCGCTCCCCACCGCAGCGCGTCGATCGGTTTCGCGTGGTGTGCCCTTCCCGATCACAAATCGCGCGTTTTCGTTCACGGACCCGCGTGGTCGCGACCACGCCCGGGTTGACACGATGGCCACCCGGTCGTCGCAATCCGGAACGGAGGCTCCAGCGTTTACCTTCGGCTTGCTGGCTGATATCCAGTACGCTGATGTGGACGACAAACCCAACTTCACGGGAACGCAGTGGCGTCGTTATAGGAACTCCCTGGTCGTGGCGAAGGATGCGGTGACGTACTTCAACGAACACGACCTTGATTTCGCGCTGCACAACGGCGACATCATCGACCACCAGTGCGCGTTTGATTTCGCGAACGACGAGTTCCGGCCGAAACGTGAGGCGCTTGACCAGCTCGGCGAGGTGATGTCCGTGCTTAAAAACTGCGCGTGCAAAAACTGGCACTTCACGGTTGGGAACCACGAGCTGTACAACTTCACGCGCGAGGAGTTGCGAAACGGCGTCCGGGCGCCGGCGGGTAACCCGCTTCCGTTCAAGTGCGCCAACGAGTTCGGGGACTTCCACTACTCCTTCGCACCCGCGGCTGGGTGGAAAGTCATAGTGCTTGATTCGTATGACGTCTCCATTTACAGGAACGGACGGGAGGAGGGTTTAGACGAACACGCGCTGGCGCTTCTTTGCGAAAAAAACGAAAACTGTAAAAAGTTCGTCGCCGAAAACCCGGACGTTTTGGTCACGGAACGCATGTCCGGAACTTTCCCTTACTTCAAGAACCTGACAGGTTTGGAATCTCGGTGGGTGCCGTTCAACGGGGGCTTGGGGGAAGCACAGCTACGGTGGGTAAAAACGGAAATCGACGAAGCGGCGCGTAAAAACGAACGCGTGGTGCTGTTTTCGCACCTGCTGGGTACGTCTTGCTTGCGCGTTTCCAAAATGCCGCCTCCGCGTTTCGCCGATTGCCCGCCCGTAATTACTCCCTCACATCACGAAAGACTGACACGGCTCGTTTTTCCTATCGTAAGCGCACCCCGAGTCCACCGCGAAGCTGTCAGGCCGAACCTTGCTGTGGAACTACCAGGACTTGCTCGACATCCTGGAGCGGGAGGAAGTGAGGGACGTGGTCGCCGCGGTGATTTCGGGACACCAGCACGACGGCGGCGTGTTCACGTCCGAGTTTGGAACGCACTACGTGGTGATGGAATCGCCAATCGTCGCCGAGCCGGGGCACAACGGGCCGTTCGCGGTGGTGCAGGCGTTTGACGATTCGCTAAAGTTCGTAGGGTTCGGGAAGGGCAAGGAGAGCAGCTTGTTTCCGGGGGTGGCGGAGAAAAAAGAAAGCGACGGGGGGGAGAAACAAACCCCGCTGACGCGGGAGTTGCTGCTTCGACCGCTTGCGAAAAAAAATGGAGAGGGCGCGTGAGTCGATTATAGACTAGTATACGCGACGCGTTGTCCGCTTCAACAGTTCTAATACTCTATTACAATTTACCGTCGCTCGCGAAAAAAAGGTGTCGACGAAAGAGGTTCTGGCAGACTGGCACGGAGTGGCGTCGGCCGTTCCTTTGCGCCAGTCGCCTTCATTGCTTTCAATCGAAACCCGACGTGAGCGCGATTATTAAAAACGACTACTCCATCACCATCCCCGGCCCGTTTGCTTCGCGATGTAATCCTGGTGGTACTCCTCGGCGTCCCACCACTTGGATGGTGCTTCGATATCGGTGTGCAGGGTTTTGTTGTACTTATCCTCGATTGTTTTTTTCGATTTCCTCGCCGCGAGCTCCTGTTGCGCGTCTTGCGCCCAAATCGCGCTCTTGTATTGCGGTTTCGGCTTGTATCCGCTCGGGTTGTGTTCCGCCCAGAACGTTTCAAGAAGAGCTTCGTACGAAATCCGCGAAGGGTCGAACTCTATCAGAACCGCCTCTGTGTGCCCGTCACCCCCGCACACCGAGCCGTACGTAGGGTTCTCTTTGGTACCACCAGTGTACCCCACCCGCTGCGACACCACGCCATCCAGCTTTGCGACGTAAGCTGAATAGTGCCAGAATCACCCGAGCGCGAACACGGCGGTTTCCGTGGTGCTGGCGGATTGGACAGATGCTTTCGCAGCCATGCTGCGAGAGACGCGGGAGGCGGAAACGCGAGACACGCGAAACGCCGGTCGAGCGGAGCACACCAACGCGCAGCTCGCGGCGGTCAGCATGCCGAACGCGTGACGTTGTGATTGAAGGAAGACGTGTCACTTCGACGACGAAACTGGAGGCGATCGAAAGTGGGACGAATGTTGTTTTTTTAAAAGAAAAATCCCTTGGTTTTTGGCAATGCATTTTTTGACACATTTTTTTCGACTCTCGCGACGCCGCGCTCTCACCCACTCTCAGCCATCGCCGCGACTAACGCCGTTGCGTGGCCGGCTTTGCGAGGCGCGATTCGCCGTTCTCGTTGTCTCGTGACACGTGTGGTGATACGTGTGGTTCACGAACGACACTCGGTTCCAACCGGCGTTTAAACCTTAGAACCGTCTCATCACGATCGGCCAGTCGGGAAACTTTTTGTTCCAGTATTTCACGCCTGTTATACGAGTTTTTATTCGGGTAGGGGTATTTAGTGTCAACGGCGGTGAGAAGGGGGGCGTTGGTTACGTGACAAGCGGTGGTCCGGGAGGTAGTGTAAGTGTGTGGTACCGCAGGTCAGACTTATTAACAGTTACCAGTACTAGTAACTGTTACTAACGTCCAGCGCGGTAACAACTTTCGCGGCGAGTTGAAAAAAAACGCACCGTAGTGTTCCAGGTTCCTCTCGGCGTCGTCCATCTTTTTCCCCGCGAAGGTGAGCCGTTGGAGCCCGGGTAACACCCCGCACTTCGACGCGATGACCCTTCTTAGTTCGTACACCCGCGTTTTGGACGGCACGACAATCCAAAACGGCCCGCCGTACTCCTCGTCCCGGTGTAACTGCGAGGTTACCAGAATCTTTATCACGGCGTCGGCGCCGTACTTTTCGACGAGGCGCTCGGTTTCGCCGTCGAAGGATTTTCCCACGGCTTGGTAATCGGGGAACTTCCCGAGATCCGCACCGTGGGGAACCCCCTTGTCGTGCGCCACCAACCGGTCCGCATCCGCCTTGATCGTGGAAGGCTCGTACATGGGCTGCCAGTCAGAGAAAACGCCGCCGTCGCCGGTGTGCTTGACTTTGTACCTGTTTTTTTGATTTGGTGAAGGTTTTGTCAGAACCGAAAGAAACGAAGCCGAAACGACTTTCAATGCGTCGCCTGCCTTGGGGGGACGACACAGGATGGGAGACAGTGCGTACGGGTTGGGTGTGATGGACTGGAACGAGGAGGTTGTAGGGGACGAGAGCATTGTGACTTACTTCTCTTCTTCCGTGTAGAAGTCGTAGTTGTTCGGGGGGATGGCGAACATCCCGGTGCGCCCAGTGCCGGGCGCGTCGTTGTACTCCGAGTGCGCTTCGAAGTTGGGGACGCGGGTCATGTTCATCGCCCTCGGCTTGGCTTCCGGGCGTCCATCCTGTTCGATGGGGTTGGACATGGTGGCGGTACGTGGGGAGAAAAGAAAAACGTGAGGGGTACCGCGTGGTGCACGTGCGTTGTGACACGACGGGCACGCGTGCCTCGAGGTGACTGACTGCGAACGTCGGAGCTTCCGAGGCAAAGAGAGTGAAGGTTAACCGTCGCGACTTTTTGCGACCGAAAAGCGAAAACACGAAAAAACAACAAAGAGCTTTAGAAATCTCTCGCGGGTGCAGAGGGTTTCGCGCGTGACGCGTGCGCACGGTGCCTCGCGGCGACCGCATACGAGGGATCTTTCTGGTTACCCCTGACCCAGTCGTCGCGCGCGTCGTGCTGTGTGTTTCCCGGTTCCCAACCGTAACCCTTACGCCCCTTCGGACTCGCGAAAAACACCATCGATGGTACCCGACACCGATTTTGCGCCAGCGCCGGTTGCTTCCGAGGAACAACCCCAGACGCACGACCCATGGGCGTGTCTCCCAACACTCGTGGCGACCGCGAACGCGGGGGGGTGGCTTATCGACCCTCGCGAGATCGAGATGGACGGTGTCGGTGTGGGGGGAACGCGCGTTGTGGACGGGTCGTCAAACGAAAACGAAGTGGGCATCGCGTTGGGCGAAGGGAGCTCTGGTTTTATTAAACGCGCGCGCTGGCGCGGGACTCTGGTCGCGGCGAAACGCGTCCGCGTGGACTCCCCTTCCCGCGCGAAGTCGTTCATACGGGAAGTCACGTGCTTGTCGAAGTTGCGACACCCGCACGTGTTGCCGTTTTACGGCGCCTGCTTGTCGCCGCCGAACGACTGCACAATCGTGGCGCGCGTTTGCGGTGGCGGCACCGTGAAGGATTGGCTGTACCCGCGGGGGGACCCGGATGACATGCCCCCCGTCGTCCGCGCGATTCGAGGCACCGGTGTGCCACCCTTACAACACAGGCTTTGCGTCGCGAGGCAAATCGCAGCAGGGATGTGCCACCTGGAAGCCTCGGGGTGGGCGCACAGGGACTTGAAGCCCGGAAACGTTTTTCTGGTGGACAAGCCGAGTGCGTCGGTTTCAAGGAGAAGTTTCAAGGAACCTTCCAAGTCGGAAAGCGCCGACGGTGACCCTCTTCCAAACGAGAACACCGGATCAGACCCGGGAGACCTGCACGGACGCTACGCGGACGTGCCAACCGTGGTGGTGGCTGATTTCGGGCTCGCGAGGTGCGTCGGGGATGAGGATGATGAGCACGACGAAACCAGCGACGAAAATAATAAATTAAAAAACCTTCCCCCGCATTGGACGGGCGAAACCGGCACGTATTTGTACATGGCCCCCGAAGTGGTTCGGTCCAACGGTTCGACACGGCGGTACGGCCTTTCCTGTGACGTCTGGTCCTTCGGCGTGCTTCTGCACGAGCTCGTGGCTGGTGTGCCTCCGTACCGAAAACAAAGAAAGGAGTTGTTATTGAGCGCGACGCAAATAGCGCTCGGCGTGGAAAGCGGAGCGGTGGTTTTGGAAAGGTGAGTATTTCCCAATCACCACATTCCGCCGACCGATTGCATAGATTGCCCATACGAGACTGACACTTTTCTTACACAATCAGTTTCGAAAACGACACTACCGAATTCCCGGCCGGCGTCATGGCGATCACCAAAAAGTGCACCGAACCCGACCCCGCCGACCGACCTTCGTTTCGGGAAGTTTGCGACGCCCTAGATGCTATGCTACCGTCATTGCTCAAGACGCTCGACGCGAAGGAAACCGCGAAGAAAAACACGAAACCCCTGGTGGACTTTTGGCACAACTCGGGGCTGGCCAAATCGTTACGGAACATTTTCGCGGGCGAAGGTCGGGACGGCGACGGGGAGAAGCATTCGGCGGAGGATGACGCCGACGTCGTCGTGGAGACCACTTCCATCGCTCAATTTCTCGCGGAAAAGAAAAATCCAGAGTTGGAGGGTCCGGTGGAACAGGGTGGCAAATAACCAGTCAGGGTTTGCGGAGCACAGGGGGTCATGTTATATCATATCACCCTGTATGCGTTAGTCGGCGTGCTTTTTCATGGGGGGATTTCCAAACCAAATCTGTCTGGATTTGCCGAAGTTCGATCGTCGGGTCGGACAGTTGTCCTGCGTCACTCAACCATCGTGATTCAGTCTCAACCGCGTCGCTGGAGCGGTGCTGGACCTCATCCTTCCGATGGCACCTTCCGCCCTTGCCTTCGCTTCTTCCGTCGCCGCGGTCCCGCGGTCGCGGGCGTCCCGTCCCGGACGCCGCGTCGCGCGCGGCTCCCTCGTCGTCCGCGCGGCTGCGCGTTCGGAGTTTGCCTCGTTCTTCCCCGATGAAGTCACCGCGCTTGAAGAGCCCGCGGCGGTGGAGATGGCTCGCCGCGCGAGACAGATCAGCGTGGACGTTCCCGGCAGAGCTCGTCCCGTGATGACCAGCTGCGTGAGCTCCGCGGCGCCAGAAGGCGGCGAGCAAAACGCCCCGTTCGTGCTCCTGCACGGCTTCGACAGCAGCTGCCTGGAGTACCGGCGTTTGTTCCCGCTGTTGGCCGAGCGAGCCGAGACGCACGCGGTGGATTTGCTTGGATGGGGCTTCACTGATGCGGGCGACTCTGGGATTGGGGATTACTCCCCCGAAGCCAAAAGAGCACACCTTTACGCGTTTTGGCAGCAGGAAATCGGCAGGCCTGTTACCCTTTGCGGCGCGTCTCTTGGAGGCGCCGCCGCGATCGATTTCGCCACGGCGCACCCCGAGTGCGTCGCGCGGTTGGTGTTGGTTGACGCGCAGGGTTTCATCGAAGGCTTGGGCCCCATGGGTGTTTTTCCAAGACCGGTCGCGCTGGCTGGTGTGAACATTTTGAAAACGAAAATCCTGCGAAGCACGGCGAACCAGATGGCGTATTGTGACAAAGCTAAATTCGCCACAACAGACGCCATGCGGGTTGGACAGTTACACACGTTCCAGCCGCAGTGGGCGGACGCGACCCTTTCGTTCATGAAAAGCGACGGGTACAAAGTCGCGTCACGGGTTCGGAAAATCACGCAGAAAACCCTGATTCTGTGGGGAAGGGAGGATTCAATTCTGGACACCAAGTACGCCTCGCGATTCCTCGAAGAGGTTCCGGATTCCGAGCTGAAGTGGGTGGAGCGGTGCGGACACGTCGCGCATCTCGAGCAACCGAGCGTGATGCGAGATTTGCTGTTTGAGTTCGCGGGCGTCCAAGTCGGAGCGGCGGCGGCTTAAGTGAGTGAAGTAATACTAGATTTAATACAGTAGTCATTTATTTATTCATGCAATGGTACGTACTATTTCCATGCTCTACCAGGTAGGCGGCTTTTTCTGTTCGCGATCGCGACGGCGAGAGACTGGGACTTTTATTTACTCACCCCAGCGGGGAGGGGCGCCCCCACCGCGCTCATGTAGTTCCCGCCCGGCTTGGCGAAAACCATGAAGTTCACCGTGAACGCGGGTTCGCCTTCGGGGACTTCGAACGCACCGTTCCACAGGGACGCGCCGGGCAGGGCGTACATTTTTCCGATGTACGCGCCGGGGTACACCTCGCGAAGTTCTGAGAGATGAAAAAAAAAGTGTCAGTCTTTTCAATAAAATAAAAACTACCTTCGAAGGAGAAAAACTTACACCGCTCGCGCTGGAGTAGCAGCGTGAGCTAGTGTACCGGATTATGAATGAAACTCAGGACCTTGCCTCAAAAACAACCTGGCGTGGGATTCGGGGTCTGGAAAGGTCGCACCGTCTCGGAACCCCGTGAACTCGTGCGTTTCAACGTCGTACTCCACGATCACGGCGTCTTCGCCTTCTGCGAACCAGGATTCGCCCATCCTGGTTTTGCCCTCGTAAAGGGTCAGGGGTTCGTCCAAACCCAACAAGCGGTTAATAAACACTCCGTAGTTGACTTTGATTCTGTTCGTGACTTTGGTGCCGGGCAGGTAGCTGTTTGGCGGGTTTGCCGGTACGGGCGACGCGTCTTGGGAGAAACACTTTCCTTGCCAGCTACTCGGTGTGAGGGTTCGGGCGATGCCGTAGTAACGTGCGATGCCTTCGAAAACCCCGCTGCCGATAATGCACCCCTCGACGCACCCGATGGGGACTAAGCCGTTGCCGTGCTGCGGGTAAGCGGCGGCGTACGCGCCGTCCACCTCGGCGGACGAGAAACCCGAGTCCGCGCCTCCTCGCAGAAACCGGCCTTCGCACAACGACCTCTGGACCTCCAACGGGATGACGTCGCCGTCCCCGGCGAAGGTGATCCTTTCCGCGTTGGAAATGTCACGCGCGGACGCCAGAAGCTTCTGCACGAATGGCGTCGCCGCGCTGGTGGTCAGGTTGAACTCGCCACCGCGGTACGCCTCGAGAAGGTTCGCGAACCCGCCCACGTTTCGAGACGCGCCGAGAAGCGCGCGAGATGGTGACGCCGCGGTGACGCGGGAGGGCGAGAAACCCACCAGGAGCGCTGCGGCGAGGGCCAGGGGAAGCCTGGGGTGCTGTTTGGACCGAACCATGCCGGGGAGTCGGGTGTCGGGAAAGAGACGCGCGCGTCACAAAGTGTGGCTTCGACCGGTCCGAGAGGAGCGTTTCGTTTCGGTTTTTTGCGCGCCTCGTGAAAACGCTTGCCTCGATTTCGTCGTCGTGGATCAGCAGCAGTCAGGCAGGTTTTCGATGAGCCCGCGAGTCTCGCGTCACTCGTCATGGTCGTGGTGGCGTCTTTGTCGGCGTCGGCGACGTACGCGGGGCATGGCACGACGGATGCGCTTTCACGCGCCAAAGTTGCCAAACAGGCTCATTCCGCGGTCCGAACCCCAACGCTTGCCGTGCACCCTTCGCGTAGCAAAAGAGCCACGGTGAAAGGCGCGCCTCGAACGCAAAAGCTGGATGTGATGACCAAGCTCGCGATGTGGGGGGTTGACGTGGGCCGCATGCGCGAAGGAGTCGTTTCCAGACGCTTTGATGACACGGAACCGTCCACGTCGTCCTCGACACTGGTCGACCGGCGTGGGGACGCCGCAAATGCCACGGCTACTACCGAGGAAGTCGGCATCTCGGGAGATTTCGCCGCCGCCGCGCAACCCGAAACCTCGACGTCGACATCTGACGAAGACGACGCCGACGACTCATCCGCCGCCGCGCGTCTCGCGTCTTTGATAGCGCGCCAGCGAAGGGAGAACTGGCCTACCGTGGGCACGGAAGCGTGGGCGTACGCACGAACGCGAATCGTCTCCGCCAGCGAAGCAGCCGCGGCGCTTGGTTTGGACCGTTTTCGGTCCCCCGAAAAGCTGATTGCGGACAAACTGGCGCGGCTTGACGCGGCGCAGGGCGTTGATGCCGAGACCCTCACCGCGATCGCGGCGCTGAACCCTGGGTATGAGTCAGGTGCGGGTGAATCGAGCCTGGGATGGCGCGCCACCAAAGGCGGGAAGGGAAAGAAACTGAAGAAAAAACGAAAAGCCCAAAGGGGTGGCGTCGGCGGGCAAAGAGCTGCGAGCCCAAAACCGAGCGTGAAATACCTGCCCCCCGCCGTCGTGCACGGCAACGACTTCGAGCCAGTCGCTCGCGCGCACTACCAAAGAATGGAGGGTGTCGAAGTGTACGAGTTCGGGCTGAAAATACACGACCAACTGAGTTGGCTCGGGGCCACGCCGGATGGGGTCGCGGTGGTAGGCGGCACGACGACGCCGCCGGCGCCGACGAAAAAGAAACTCGTCGTCCTCGAGATAAAATGCCCGTACACCAGGCCGGTGCTTCCCGTAGCAAGGGCGAAGGAACACTTCCCGCAGATCCAAGTCGCACTCCACGTCTTCGGCGCGGATGAGTGTCACTTCGTGCAGTACAAGCCTCCCGGAATAGGCCAGGGCCGCGCTGGGGTGATGAACGAAGACCGGCCTCTTTACTTACGGGAAGTTATTCAAAAGGATGATAGGTGGTGGCAGATACACAAACCGAAACTGGAGCGGTTTCATTTGAAGTTGGAAAACGCGATTACCGAACGGGAAAGACGGTTAGCCGCGACCGGGTGGCGTTCCGTAAACGACGGGGGAGAGGTGGACTGGGAGGATGACGTCATCGGGGCTAATTTTTAGGTATTAAATAGTTGGGTTATATGAAGCTTTGCCTACCCTGATAGTCTTCACAGCATCACAAGCTGGGGCCTTCGGTGCGTCGTCGGCTGGGGGACGGGTTTCGGCCGGGTGATACCAACGCGCGCTCCGCCCTCCGTGTTGCCGAAATTTCCTTTGCCCGTCGCGCGGCTTCCTTGTAATCCGCGTCCCGCATTTGCCGGCGCGTTCCAGGACTCACCCTCGAGTCTTCGTCGTCCAAGTCAAGCTCGAACGCCTGCATCTCCCCGAGGCCTCGCACTAAATTGTCAACGCTGGATTCCGAGGTTGGTGCCGGGGGCAAGGTTCCAAATTTGAATCCTTTTGGCGATTTAGGAGGACGGCTTCCGGAAATTTGAGTGCGTTTTTTGTGCGTGTTCGCCGCGGAGTACGTCAACTTGACTCCGTCCCAAATATCGTCGTCATCGTATTCACCCTCATCGCCATCGCGTGCGTCACGATCACCCTGATTGTGACCATCACCGGCCACGAAAACGTCGCCTTCCCGTCGTAACCGCTCCACCATTATTTCGTCCGTTTCGTCGACTCGATCGGGGGAGTTTGAGTTTCGTCGGGTAAACGGGTTGGTGCTTTCCCGGCCGCCCGGGGTGCCTTTGGAGGACACTAACAACGGCGAGTCCACGGACACACCGAGCGCGCGCGCGGTGCGGCGGGTACGGCGCGACGTCGCAGGGGACGCGCCGCCCAATCCGGATTGAATGGATCGGGGAGTACCTTCCGAGGTTCGCATCGCGGTTTTCAGTCTACCCGCCGGGCTCGACGCCGCGAGCGCGGGGGAAAGCGTTCGCTTGCCGCCCGTCCCTAAGGGCGACTTGACCACAGGGAACAGATTGTCCACGACGCCCCACCCATCGCCCAACTTCAGGGGAACTCTTTCGGTTTCCGAAATAGAAGAGAAGTCGGCTACTTGTTTGCCTAGTGGCCCACCCACCACCACGAAGCGCTGTTTGGCGTTGGAAAACGAATTCGAAAAAACATTCAGTTCCTCCGACTCCGCGTCGCTCGCCGACGCGCTGGTCAGCAACTCGTCCCCCGACCCCGGATCCACGCTTTGGCTTTGTTTCGCGATTTGCGTTTTTCGGTGGTCAGTTAACTTTGAGTCGATCCGAGGGACGTGCGATCCGTGCGAGACCGGCGGGGACGCAACGGCGGCGGCGGCGGCGCCTTGGCTTCGTTTGTGTCCCGCCAGAAGGCTCTCTGCCGAAGTTGACGCGTCCGCGAGCCACGCGCTTGCCCACCGCCGGAGCCGGTTTTCGTTCGCGACGGAAACCCCGCGCACGCGGTGTGTATTTGTTTTGCGAATACCCGTGTCGGTCGTCGTTTTCGAAACCACCGTTTTTCCAACCGTTTCACCAACCGCGCGTAAAACAGAAGAAACCGGCGGATCCCACTTCGCTAACCTTATCTTGACGTCCTCGCTCTCCCAAACGTCCGCGTGCGGAGTGACGTCGCCGAGCAGCACGGCGTCCACCACCGCGTGCGGTTCCGCGGTGACTTCGGTGGACACGAGCGCGGAGCAAGCAGGAGCGACCGCGGCGTCGTCCATCGCCACGAGCTCGGACGCCGCGGCGGCGAGCGCTTTGGTTTCCCACGCGCCTTTCCCCTCAGACGCGACCCGGGCGTCGAGCCACGCGCACAGCAAATCACACGCGGCAAGTCGCGCGTCTTTATCTGTTTTCGCGGCTGCAGCGGCGGCGGCGAGCGCCCGCAACGCGTTCGCCCAGGCTGTCGGCGAGGTACACCCCGCCTCGGCCATCGCGGTCGTCGCGCGTTTGAAAAACACGCGTCTGTTTTTCCGGTGCTTCGTTCGGAGTACCCCCGTTTTTTTGTGTGGAGAAGGCGAGTGCGGTGCGTTCGTTTCGTTCGTTTCATTGAGAGGATCCTCTGGTGCATCCCCGTACTCGCCCCTCGCCAATGCCGCGAACGTCTCCGCCACCGGTACGAGCGCCTCAACGCCTAGGCCGGTCACGATGCGCACCGCAGCTTCACCCGCGTGCGAGTCGGGCGGCGACCCGATTGACGGCCACGTTAACAGCGCGCACGTCAAAATCGCAAACTCGTCCAGGGACCCGGACACGCCGTCGTCGTCGGGAAGCGCGGAGAGGACGCCGCAGGCGACGTCCAGAATGTCGGCCCGGGCATCCTTTGCTTCCAATGAATATACAGAGGGCTTCTGGGTGGATTCTTTCGGTACCACTGGTACCTCGTCTTGTGTTAAATCACTTCCCCCGCGCGGAAGAAACAGCACGCGCGAAAACACAGCGGCGGCTGCTTCCGGGAGCGACGCGCCGTTCGCCCGGGTAAGCGCAGCAACCACCGCTGGGGCGACGCCTGTTTTCAAACGCGTGCTCGAACTCAAACCGGATGCGATTGCGAGCCTCGTGCCAGCTGTGACGCACAACGGACTGGGCAACGCGATCGCGGCGAGGGAAACGGCGACGCACAGCCTGGTCACCACGGCGGCGTTCACTGACGCCGCGGCTAAGTGACCCGCCGCGGCGTACCGCTCCGCGAGCGCTGCCATCGCGTCCGCCACGGCGACCGCCACGGGCACGCCCCGCGAGTCGCCAGTCGCGCTGGCGAAAACACGCGCCAACCTCGCGGCGTACAAACTGAGCGGTTTCGTGGGGAACGGCTTTTGAGGTTTTTGCGGCTTTTGTTTCTGTTTGGCGTTTCCCGATTTTAAGGATTTTTTAATTTCGGCGACGCCGCCGCCGCCTCGCACGGCAGCTTCGAACAGCCGCGTCGCCGCCTCCGCGCTCGACGCGCAAAATTCGGGCCCGCCGTCCGCGCACGCGGTCTCCACAGCGCGCATCGCGCACTCCGCGACCGCTATGCGGAACCCCAAAACTCCCTTCGGGAACCGGGACGCGACTTCGGAGGCGACCGTGGCGTTCGGGACGTCCGCGTTTGCGGCGGCGATCGACGCTATCCGAAGCGCGGCGACCAAAGAGGCGGCGTCTGGGCTGGTCGCCCTTCGTGCCGTTGCCGACGCCGCGAGCGACGGTAGCCACGGCGCGAACGTGGATGATGCGAGGGGACACGCCATCGCGGCGGTTACCAAGCGCATCGCCGCGCTCGCTGTTTTCGCGCTCGCCACGTCGTGCTCGCCGCCCTCCACGAGCTCCACCAGCTCCACCAGCCGCGGCGCGGCGGCGGCGCCCGCTTCGGAACGCAAAAAACGAAGCGCGGCCAACGCGGCGACCTCACGTTTGGCGATGGTTTCCCCACCGGACTCAGCGGCGCACGCGTGAACGAGAATATCCACCACCGCCGCCGCCGCATCACTCGCGGCTTCCAGCCCGTCCAGGTACTTATCGCTTTCGTAATCACCCTCAAAGCCCAGGTTGCCCACGATCTTACCGCCAAGCGTGTGCCAAAACGAAGCCCCCGCGTCTTCTGACGCGGACGGAGCGCACTCTAAGGTCGCCCTGGCCAAAGCCGTGGCCACGTCTCTCGTCGCGGGCGCGGGGACTTCGAGCACGAGCGCGTTGACGGTTTCGAGCGCCGCCGCGGCAACGGCGGCGACGCACGCGCGAAGCGACGACGCGACCGCGGGCTCAGCCGCGGCCGCCGCCGCGCACCACACGCGTCGTCCAATTGCGGCGTCGTTTTCCGTCGGGTGGTTTCCGTTTTCGGTGCTACGTTCGATCCGCGCCAGGGCGTAGGCGAGGTCGAAAACACCCTCCGCGGTGGCCTCCACACGAGCGGTGGCTTCAGGGCGGGAGGTGTTCACGAACGCACTGGTCGCCGCACTCGCTGCGCCCCGTCGCGTCTCAGCGGCGAGCGCGAAATCCTCGCCAGACGCGGCGGCGTCCGCGGCATCCGCCGCCGCCGCCGCCGCAGCGGCGGTTTCCGGTCCGGCGGTGGCGCCGGCGACAGCGCGCAGCGCCCTCTGTGATTGTAAAAAAAAAGTGTCAGTCTTTCGTAATGTTCGTAACTTGTATGAGCAAACAGTCGTAGAATTCGGGCCGAACAGTCACCCGTAATCGGGCCGAATCGCGTTTGGATTTGGGAAATGCAATACGTACGTGCGCCGACGCGCTCGCCGCGAGCGACGGAGACAGCCTTAAGGAAATGAGCGACGCGGCGACAACTAACCCGGGTTTTTCCACGCCCACTGCGGC
>Ga0209830_10001157_pt1 | contig 24156 bp, 22 predicted proteins | sample ArcticOcean_MG_C_12_FD_187439 | JGI IMG/M metagenome (GOLD analysis project Ga0209830, IMG submission 187439) | Marine microbial communities from western Arctic Ocean - ArcticOcean_MG_CB8_130 (SPAdes) (version 2) | ecosystem: Environmental > Aquatic > Marine > Oceanic | place: Arctic Ocean...
CTTGAAAAACACTTTATACCTCTCAAATTTCTTTTGCAACAGTTTTGTTACAATTTACTTACATTTAATGATTAATTTTACTTATCAAAAACCAGTTGAATTCAGAGTTAATAATTTTGATAGAATAAGGCCTTGTTAGAATGATGTATAAAAACCAAAGCTAAGGAACAATTTAAAAATGTCAGAAGAAAAAATCTATTGCCTATTTCCCGAAATTGAGCCGAATAAAGAATACCAACTTCCATGCGGTAACTTACACAGTATTTATGTAGAAGAATCAGGAAACCCTAACGGTCAGCCTATAATTTTTTTTCATGGTGGTCCTGGTGGGGGTTGTGGGGCTAAGCAGCGCCGTTTCTTTGATCCAAAACATTACAGAATAATTCTTTTTGACCAAAGGGGGTGTGGAAAAAGTACTCCCCTTGGTGAAACCAAAGAAAATACTACAGAAGATTTAGTCAGCGACATTGAAATTATTCGAAAACATTTGAATATTGAGAAATGGATTTTATTTGGTGGCTCATGGGGCAGCTCATTAGCATTGGCTTATGGAATTAAATACCCAGAATATTTAGTAGGGTTAATTTTACGTGGTGTTTTCCTAAGTAGAGAAAAAGAGCTCGATTGGTTTTTAAAAGATGTCGATCAATTCTTTCCTGAACACCATGAGTTACTTTTAAGCCATAAAGATAATATTAATAAAGACAATCTTGTTAAAGAATATACCAACTTAGTATTCGGGAGTAATTTTGATATTGCTAAAAAAGCGGCTGTGGCATGGAATAGCTTTGAAGGAAGTATTTTAAAGTTGCTTCCTACATCTACTCATAATAATAATGACGAAGAAATTAATTACGAATCTGAATTAGCAAGAGCTAAAGTCCAACTTCATTATATTAATAATTTTTGTTTTATTGATGGAGCTCATATTCTCAACAAAATTAAAGTATTAGAAAATATACCCGTTGAGATTGTACAAGGCAGATATGACATGGTTTGCCCACCTAAAACAGCTTACGAGGTCAAACAGAAGCTACCTCATAGTAAATTAATTATTATTGCCGATGCAGGACATTCCGCCTCTGAGGATGGGACACTCTCTGCGCTGATATCTGCTACAGAGAAATTTAAATTACTTACTTAAATGTAAATTAAATTTATTGATGCTAGATACTATTAAGAAAATTGCTAACTACAAAAGGGTAAGCTACTTTATTACAAAAGAAGTTTTTTCAGGATTTCATAGGCATAATTTTTTAGCTTTTAATGCTTCTATTTCTTTCTTTACTTTATTCGCACTTATTCCTTTAGTTTTACTTATTTTCTTTTTTTTAAGTCAATGGTTTGCTAGCTCATCATTTGCCTTATCTCATTTAACTAACCTAACCTCTCATTTGCTTCCTGAGCTAAATGAAAGAATTATGAATGAGGTTTATAAAGTATCGTCTTCAAAGGCCAGTTGGGGAGCTCTATGGATTATGATTTTATTTTTAGCAGCTACTCCTTTAACTGCATCTCTTAGAGCTGGCTTTGCTAATATTTTAGGATTGCCCAATAAAAATACTTTTTTTAAAAATAAAATAAAAGATATATTTGCAGTTCTAACCATCATGCTTTTATTTTTTATATATATTTTTGTAGATATATTCTTACTTCAAGCCTCCTCCATATTCGCAGAGCATGTCCCAATTGTAAAAAAGATTTATTTTTCTTCAGTAACATCATTAATTCTATTAATTTCCGTTGTAATGATTTTTTTCAATCTTTATTTTCCAATTAAAATTAAAAAGAAATACTTAATTATGGGGGCTATGCTAACTAGTTTATCTTGGTACTTTTTAAGTTATTTTTTTGACTTCTTTATTAACGCAAGTGCTTTTTATGGTACTTTTTTTGGTGGTATGAGGGGTCTTTTTATATCATTAATATGGCTGTACCTTAATACCGCATCACTTTTAATAGGAGCTGAGCTTATTGCTGCTCTCCATAAAAAAGAAATTTTATTATTAAAGCAACTATTTATTATTAAATATATTCATAGGCATCCAATAATAAATGATCTTATGCAATTATTTGGACAGAGGTACAAAAAAAATAAGGTGATTTTTAATGAAGGTGATAATGATCAAAGACTATTTTTTATTATTGAAGGTGAGATAAGTATTGCAAAGAAAGGGCGTCAAATAGAAACTATCAGTGCCGGAAGTTACTTTGGTGAACTATCGTTACTTAATAAAATTCCTAGAGTCGCTTCAGCAGAAGTGGCCTCTGACTGGGCTAGAATTATCGTAGTCTCTGATATTCAAATGAGGAAAATTTTAGCTGAGGATCACCAAGTTGCTATGTACTTCTTATCAAATATGGCTAGGAAGCTTCAACTTACCTAAGTTTAGGTTTTACATCAAATGCAATACAAATCCGCTCTTCATTTGAACTAAAAGGAATTGTTCGGTGAAAGACAGAAGATGGGAAGAAAATAACATCGCCGACATTAGGTAAAATAACTTTTTTCTCAAATTCATCATGGAGTCTCGGGTATTCATCGCCATCACTGCTTAATTCAATAGCGCCATCTTGACCCCCTGGCCCAGAATCTTTTGGAATTGCTAAATAAACCGCCCCACTAACCCAGCCCTCTTCGTGAATGTGGGAGCTTAGATGTCCCCCTGATTGCATTTTAACAAACCACGCACTACTAAAGCTGACATCTTTTGGAAATGAGCGAATAAATTCATTATTTTCATCCTGATAACGCAAAAAATATCTATTAATTGTATTTACTAATGCATCATGTAGTTTTTTAAAAGTAGGTTCTTTTCGTTTAAATAGATTTCCTGAGGATTGAATACCAGAAGTCAATCGGCTTTGCTTTCTTTGTCCTATGTCTGCAGTGTTAATATCACTTATGAGGTCTTTAATAAGCTGTTGGTCATTCTCCATTAATTCTGGGACTTGTTCATGGCAAGTAAAGTCTAATGGTGATGGACAAAAATTATATGGGTCTTCCGTTTTAAAATTTTGGGCGTAATGTGCTGTCATAGAAGCTAATTCTATTACATCATGTTTTTTAGCTTTTATTACGCCGAGTAGGTTTTCCTTAAATTCATTGAAATCTCTATTTTTATATTGGCATTCCAAAACTTTTTCTTTCCAATCTAAAAAGCGAGATTTCTCAAAAAATTTAATTGCTTCAGTAAATTTTTTATTATTAAGCAATAAAAATCCTTGTTCAAAATCTTTATTCCCTCCCCGTGCTTTACCATAAAATTCTCTAGCTTCATCAATTCGACCAAGCTCAATCATAATTGAGGCAATATTGTTAAATATAAAAAGGTAATCGGGCTTAAGCTCAACTGCTAATTTGTAGCTTGAAATAGCCTCATCAAATTGACCAAGATCTTTTAAAACATTACCAGAGTTATTATGTGCTTCAGCGTAATTAGGTTTTAATTTAATTGCTTCTCGATAGGATAAAAGGGCTTCATTTAATCTACCTATCTCATACAAAGAAACTCCAAGATTGTTATGTGCTTCAGCGTAATTAGGTTTTAATTTAATTGCTTCTCGATAGGATAAAAGGGCTTTATCTATTTTATTTATCTCTTTAAAATAAAAACCAAGGTTGTTATGTGCTTCAGCGTAATTAGGTTTTAATTTAATTGCTTCTTGGTAGCATAAAATTGCTTGATCAAAATGACCCATGGCACCATAACAATTTCCACCCAGAAAATACAGAGTTCCGTCGTTTGGATAGCTTTGAGTAAGTTTGTCAAGTTCAGTCAGGGCTTCTTTGTATTGGCCCTTAGAGATAAACTCGGACACAATACCCAAATTGCTTTGTGATAGATTATGTTTGTCTTGCTGAATAGTCATAAGGGTTAAAATATTACCTAAGTTTAGGTTTTACATCAAATGCAATACAAATCCGCTCTTCATTTGAACTAAAAGGAATTGTTCGGTGAAAGACAGAAGATGGGAAGAAAATAACATCGCCGACATTAGGTAAAATAACTTTTTTCTCAAATTCATCATGGAGTCTCGGGTATTCATCGCCATCACTGCTTAATTCAATAGCGCCATCTTGACCCCCTGGCCCAGAATCTTTTGGAATTGCTAAATAAACCGCCCCACTAACCCAGCCCTCTTCGTGAATGTGGGAGCTTAGATGTCCCCCTGATTGCATTTTAACAAACCACGCACTACTAAAGCTGACATCTTTTGGAAATGAGCGAATAAATTCATTATTTTCATCCTGATAACGCAAAAAATATCTATTAATTGTATTTACTAATGCATCATGTAGTTTTTTAAAAGTAGGTTCTTTTCGTTTAAATAGATTTCCTGAGGATTGAATACCAGAAGTCAATCGGCTTTGCTTTCTTTGTCCTATGTCTGCAGTGTTAATATCACTTATGAGGTCTTTAATAAGCTGTTGGTCATTCTCCATTAATTCTGGGACTTGTTCATGGCAAGTAAAGTCTAATGGTGATGGACAAAAATTATATGGGTCTTCCGTTTTAAAATTTTGGGCGTAATGTGCTGAGAGAGTTGCCAGAAAAGGGGAGCAATTTTTTTTCTTAATTAAGATATCTAATTTTTGTTTAAATTGTTCATATTTCTCAAGCTTATAAAAACAATACAATATTCTCTCCTCCCAGTCACCAATCTGAGCAGATTTAAAATATTTAATTGCTTCGGTAAAAGCTTTATTGTCATACAAAAAAATACCTAGCTGATAATTTGATTTTGGGTGGGATGTATTTATTTCAACGGCTTTTCTTAAAAATAGATTAGCTTCCGTAATGTTTCCGTCATGCCATAAAGCATCACCCAGATCTGAATAAAATTCAGCCTCTCCCGAACCTATTTCAACAGCTCTTCTATAATGTTTTATAGATAATGATAAATTTCCTAAATTTCTGTAAGCCCCTGCAATGTTGTAATTGCCTCGTGCATCATCAAAAATATTCAAGGATTTTTTAAAAAAAGTAACGGCTTCCTCTATCTTCCCTTGTAATTGCTTAATAGTTCCGATATTACCAATGGCTTCATAAAATCCAGGTTGAGCCTTCACTGCTTGCTCATATGATGCAATTGCTGCTTCATAATTATTTTGACTTTGATAAGTAATTCCTAAATTAAAGAAGGCTTCTGTAAACCTAGGGTTCAGTTCGATTGCTTTTTGATAATGACTTATTGCGCCTTTGTTATTTTTCAATACATATAACATAGCTCCTAAATTAAACTGGAGTTCCGGGATGTTTGGATTAATGTCTATTGCATTTTTATAGGAATTCACTGCCCCTTCTAAATCTCCTTTAGCTTCTTGGCATATCCCTAATATATTGTGAAGCAATAATTCTTTTGGGTATTCCTTAATTAACTTTTTTGCCATCTCAGCAGCAGCTTCCATATTTCCTTGTTGATGCAGCAGCATCAGTTCTTGTTGTTTTTGAGAAGATAGTTGCTTCATAACGACTTTTTTAAAATTAATTACCTAAGAATTAAAACATATTCCTTAAAATAAAAGAACAAGGTTTTTATCTAAATGTTAAAATATGAAATTATTAATTAAATATTCAATTGAATCCATTACATGTTAAATCCAAATTTTATAGATCTTATCGGTGCAATTCTATTCTTTGTAGCAATAATTCATACTTTTTCTACTAAGTATTTTGAGCATCTTGCTTATACCAATCCAAGATATTCAGGAATTTTACATCTACTAGGGGAAATAGAGATTGTTTTTGGCTTCTGGGCAATGGTCCTGGTGCTTTTTATGTTCGGTGTTGAAGGTAAAGATTCAGCTGTTAATTATGTTGAGTCAAGAAATTTTACAGAGCCTATGTTCGTTTTTGTAATTATGGTTATAGCTGCTACCAGGCCTATTCTTCAATTTGTAGAAACAATCGTTATGAGTTTAGCTAAATTAATCCCAATGAAAAAAGAGATTGTTATCTACTTCCTTTTATTAAGCTTTGTTCCCATTTTAGGATCTTTTATTACCGAGCCAGCGGCAATGACTTTAGCGGCAATGCTATTAAGTAAAAATTATTTTGGTAAGGAAACGTCCACTAAATTTAAATACGCAACCTTAGGGGTGTTATTTGTTAATATTTCTATTGGAGGCACACTTACTCCTTATGCTGCCCCACCAGTTTTAATGGTAAGCGCCACATGGGATTGGGATATATGGTTCATGCTTTCAAATTTCGGTTGGCGTTCTGCTATAGCTGTCTTAATTAATACAATCGGAATAGTCTTTATATTTAAAGAAAGTTTTAAAGATATGGTATTTAAAGAAAATTCAGATGAGGCATCAGTACCTTTTGTGATTATTTTAGCGCATTTATTTTTCCTTATAAATGTTGTACTTTTTGCTCATCATCCAGCTATCTTTATGGCTCTTTTCCTCTTTTTCTTAGGATACACTTCAGCCTACAAAGACCACCAAAATGATTTAATACTAAATGAAGCTTTATTGGTAGCCTTCTTCCTTGCTGGCTTAGTTGTGCTGGGCGGAGCTCAGCAATGGTGGCTAGAACCAACTCTGATGTCAATGGACTCAACAACTGTTTATTTTGGTGCTACTATCCTTACAGCCTTTACTGATAATGCAGCACTAACTTATCTTGGCTCACTAGTTGAAGGCTTAACAGAAGAATTTAAAATAGCACTTGTAGCAGGTGCAGTTACTGGGGGTGGCTTAACTGTAATCGCCAACGCACCAAATCCGGCAGGGATTGCTATACTTCGTCACCACTTCTCTGAAAGAAGTATAAATCCATTGGGTTTATTATTAGGTGCGCTTCCGCCTACAATAGTAGCAATAATTATGTTTAGGTTATTTTAGCTAGAAAATGTTAGATAAAGATAATACCTTAGAATATAACCATAAAATTCTGTCGCAAGAGAGAGAGAAACAAAAAATTTCCCAAGAAAATGCTGCCGCTCAACTCACTCTTAGTGTTGGCCAAATCAAATCACTAGAAAATGACCTTAATAATGGCTTTGTTACACCCCACTTTAAGAATCTTGCTCTAAAGCGCTATGCTAAATTCCTAGAAATTGATTTTTATAAAATTATTTCGGAACCAGACAATCAAAAAAAAATAACTACAGATTTTGCTCCTAAAGAAGAGGGGTTAGATGTGGTTACACAAAATACAATTCTGTTGCAACTATCAAAGCTAAAAACAAAAAAAATGGGGGCTATATTAGGGTTGATAGTATTAAGTTTTCCACTCTTCTTTCTCTTTTTTCAAGCTGATGATAATAAAATCTCCACCCCTGAAGTATCTACTACTTATAATCCTAATGTTAATGTAGCAACTCCAGTTAATAATGACTTTATGCTAAATGAAAAGTTAGATGTAGTTCCCAAAAGTGATGTTCAGGAAATCGAAAATATATCTGACATTGTTTCAAATATATCTGACATTGTTTCAATTGAATTTATATGCTCGATTGAGTCTGCCTCTATGGATAAAGTTTGGTCACGTTTAAACCCAGAGAGGCCTGCAACTTATTTTCACATCGTTTCCCTTAAAAAACAGACTATTTGCACCATAGATAATCTAGGAGTCCTTAAACAGTATGATCTAGATGAAGGCGCGAAAATTACTCACCGAGGGGAGGCTCCCTTTAAAATCCAGTTAGATTCATCCATTAGCGAATTATATTTTCAAGGCTGGAAAGTTTATTTAAAAGATAATGATAATTTTATTCAGCTTAATCCGGTTGATATGGTTACTGAGCTTAATTAACCACTAACAGTTCCTTCCATGACGTAGTAAATGACTGACTTTTTCTTGATTGCTTCATCTTCCATATTGGATTAATCGGTTGTGTTGCAAATCGAATACTTTGTTTATCAAATTTAAAATTAATAGTATCGATAACTTGAGTTAGTCGGGAAGATTCAGCAGTTTCTATAGGCCATAAATAATCTTGGCTTCTATGCTTGTCTACCAGTCCTGATAAAATAATCCCACATTTAACATATTTAATATTAGCTTTATAAATCGACTGGGCTCCTTCCAACACTATTGCTAAAATTAAATTCGTATCACTTGTTGGATAAGGAAGTTTTAATGTGATGATATTTTGATAAAAGTATGGTTTTTTTTGAAAAGGGCTGCTACTGATAAATACACTAACGTATTCTGCAAGTGTACTTTGTTGTCTTGACTTATAAGCTACTCTAGAGGTAAATGTTGTAACTGCTTCAACTAATAAATCATACCTTTGAATTGGGCGGCCGAAACTTCTTGAGGTAACTATCTGTTTTTTTTGTAGTATTTTTGAATCAATAGGAAAACAAATAGTCTTGTTGAGCTCATAAATAGTTTTTTCTAGATTTATACTAAATTTCTTTTTCATATAAATTGCATCAGATTTTTTTAAATCTAATACTGAATATATATCTATCGAGTTTAATTTATCTGATGTTTTATTTCCAACCCCCCATACCTCAGAGACATTTATCTTAGACATAATATTATCTATTCTCACAGTAGATAATTCAGATAAATCGCATACCCCAGACCATGAAGGCTGTTTTTTCGCACAATAATTTGCTAATTTTGCTAGTGTTTTTGTTGGAGCTATACCAACACATACTGGCATATCTAAGTACTGCCATAATTTTTTTTTTATTGTTTGTCCTGTAGCATAAAGATCTTGATTACCTGATAAATCTAAAAAACATTCGTCAATTGAATAAATTTCTTGTTGGGGTGAAAAAGATCCTAACAAAATCATCGTGCGATTACTTATGTCTGCATAGAGTGGGTAGTTTGATGATAAAGCTATAATGCTAGATGGCTTGATTACATTTTTTATCTTAAATAGTGGCGTGCCCATTTTAATGCCTAATAATTTAGCCTCATTACTTCTTGAAATAATACATCCATCATTGTTACTAAGTACCACAACTGGTTTATTCAATAATTTTGGATTAAATAGCCTTTCACAACTTACATAAAAATTATTTACGTCTACCAGTGCAATCATTATGCTATTTAAATTTCCTGACTGCGCCAGTTACAACTCCCCATACCTCAAATTGCATTGATTCATCAATCTCAATTGGTTTATATTTTTCATTCGCTGCCAATAGTCGATATTTAGATTTATAACTCGACAATGATTTAACAGTAAAATCGCCATCAATAGAGGCTAAAACAATATCTCCATTAGAAGCTTTCTGAGATTTATCTACAATCACAATATCGTTATCATGAATCCCTGCATCAATCATTGAGTCGCCCTTAATCCTAACAAAAAATGTTGCTTCCTTTTGTTTAATTAGATACTCATTCAAATCTAATTTCTTTTCTATGTGATCGTCAGCTGGTGATGGAAATCCAGCAGGCACCTTATGCTCAAATAGATCTAAAGGTTGATAGCTTAATGAAGGGTTAGTCTTAATAATATCAGCGACATTTGCTGACTGAGATTGAATAATATACCTTTGGATATCAAAAACCTTACTTTCAGGAACTCTTATCACCTTCGTAGCCTCGCCATAAATGCCACTGTTTAATTTTCGCCCAGCCCCTGCTCTTGAGCCACCATGGTTTTTTTTATTGTTATTCATTTGAATATTGTAACATAAATCAAATATATTTAATGAAAGTTCTTAGCATAAACTTTACAAAAATGTAAGGGATAGCTATATGTACGAAGGAAAATAAAGTGTTGACAACAAATTTTAAAAAAGGCAAAGTATTTCAAAGGCATAGAACAAGCCTTAAGTAGCGGTTCTAACGTAAATATTCAGACGCACTTATGTGTTATTTAATTTTAAATTTTTGGAGATATGGCTATGAACAAAGGAGAATTAATTGAAGCAGTTGCAAATGCAACAGGCGCAACAAAAGCAGATGCAGGACGAGCAATTGATGCAACAGTAGAGTCAATTACGGGTGCTTTAAAAAAAGGCGACACTGTAACATTAATTGGTTTTGGTACATTCAAAACTGCTAAAAGAGCAGCTAGAACTGGCCGAAATCCACAAACAGGTGCCGCACTTCAAATTCCAGCACGTACTGTACCTTCATTTAAAGCAGGTGCAGCACTTAAAGCAGCAGTAAACTAAAAATATTAAATTAATTAAAAAACACCCTACAGGGTGTTTTTTTTATCCTACTTTTTACTACATACCGCAATTCTCACATTTCCCTTTAACAGTTGAAAAGCCTTTAATTGTAGATAAGCCAATCACACCTTCAAAGTTAGCGCCATTAACATCAGCATCAGTTAAATCAGCATCAGTTAAATCAGCCCCACTTAAATCAGCTTGAACTAGCTCTGCTCGATTCAAATTAGTATTTCTTAAGTTAGCTCCTCGCATGTCCCCAAAGATAAAACTTGCAATATTCAGATCTGCTCCCTCAAAATTAGCATTTACAAAATTTCCACCAGAAGTATCAAATTTCATTTGCCCCATAGGCTGATTACCTACATCTAAACCAAACCTACCTTTTGTGAGAATAGCTCCTGACATATCAACATCGCCAAGAGTACCAATGATGCGAGCATTAGTTAAATTCGCCCCCGTAAAAATTGTTTTACCAAAAATTGGTTGGAAGATAGTAGCTTCAGCTAGATTAGCGCCACTAAAATTGGCTTTTTCAAGGCGGGCTAAATTTAAATATGCTCTCTGTAAATCCCCTCCAGACAAGTTTGCACCTCTTAAATCTGCTCCAAAGAAGCTGGTATTAACCATTATACAATGGGTTAAATCTTTACCCTTAAAATCTAAATATCCAACATCTTTGCTAGATAAATCGCAATCTGGATCTTCTAATAATTCGTCAGCCATTTTTTGTGAAATTTTAGTTCTGGTATCACTTTTATTTTTACTATAAAAAATATTCGCTTTAGCTAGAACATCCTTAGGATCTTCTATAAAAACAGATTTCGAGGCTTTATTTCCAAAACAATACTTTTTGCCTTCAAAGCTAGAATTAATAGAGCAATCTGTTTTATGAAAATTACCATCAGCTAAGCTCGTAGTGCAATATTGTTCCAGCTCAGCAGCTTTAAGTGGGAGAGCTAAAATTAACAATAAAATTAAAAAATATTTATTTTTCATAAGTCTGCCTATACTAATAAATTGATTACTTTATTATAGACTTTAAAAAAAAGATAAAGTTTATATTTAAATTATAGGAGAAAACTTAAAATGAGTACCGTATTAATTACCGGAGCAAATAGAGGCCTAGGATATGAATTTGTTAAGCAATATAGCGAAAATGGACTTGATGTTTTAGCTTGTTGTCGGAATAAAAATAATGCTAAGGAACTTGAAGGGTTAGCAGAAACTTCAAATAAGATTAAAGTCTATGAATTAGATGTTGGAAATGTCAAAGCAATTAAGAGTCTTTCACAACAATTACAAAATGAAAAAATTGATGTGCTAATAAATAATGCAGGTATTTATCGATCAAGCACTGTTGGAAATATAAACTATGATGAATGGGTAGAAAGTTTTAAAGTTAACACCATTGCTCCATATCAAATAGTCGAAAATTTTTTGAATCAAATAAAAAATAGTGACTTAAAAAAAGTTGTATCTATTACAAGCAAAATGGGTAGTATCGATGACAATAATTCTGGAGGTTCGTATATTTATCGAAGTAGTAAGACTGCTCTTAATAGTATGATGAGATCTTTAACTCATGATCTTAAAAATCAAGGCATAGCGACTTTAACTCTCCACCCAGGATGGGTAAGGACAGATATGGGAGGTCCGGGGGGCTGGATTGATTCATTTGAAAGCGTTCAAGGCATGATTAAACAAATTGATAAACTAACGATTGATGATTCAGGAAAATATCTAGACTATGCAGGAAAATCTATTAATTGGTAATCAAAAAAAAATTATAAAATGTAAAGAAGCGTCAAACTTTCTTTCTCAATTAGATTCCGACTGGGGAAGTTTAATAAAAAAAAGGGGCAATTTTATTCTCAAGATAAGTCATGCTTTAGAGCCCTACCAGTCTTTAATAAAAGCAGTTATTTTTCAACAATTAAATCCAAAAGCAGGCAATGCAATTTTTGGGCGCTTCTTACTTATATTTAATAATAAATTCCCAGATGATAAATCTATTCTAGAAGAATCTTCAATTAAAATAAAGTCATGTGGATTATCTCAAAATAAATTATTAACTATTCTTGAGATCGCATCTCAAAGTGCTAACAAAAAATTACCGACATCACTTGAAATAAAAAAAATACAAGATGATGAAATAATTAAATTATTTACGACAATTAAAGGGGTTGGTCAGTGGACAGTCCAAATGCTTTTAATATTCAACCTTGGTCGGTTAGATATATTTCCTCATAATGATTTAGCGATTAGGAAGAACTACCGAAAACTTAAAAGATTAACTAGTCCGGTTACCCCTAAAGAAATTATAGAGATTTCTAAAGCTTGGAGTCCATATCGATCAGTTGCTTCTTGGTATTTATGGAGGGTTGACTTAAAACCGTCTAATTTAAATCAATAATTAATGCTCTTTGCACCTTTGGGGAAACTATTATTTCTGTTTTATAAAAATCATGATCGATTCCAAACACAATTGGTAACCCGACCTTTATATTAGTAATCATGTCTTTTGTTAGTTCAAAACGCATAAAATGCACAGCTGAAGTTTTATCTTCAGTTTCTCGGTCCATATCTTCATTAGCAATTGCGTATACCTTCTCACTTTCTTCAACATTAACCCAAATCGATCTCTCTATACCAATAAGCTTTGCTAAAGCTGCTTTTCTCTCCTGAACGTCGGTATATTCAATCATAAAAGTTGCTTTCCAATTGCTACCTTCAGGGATAAGTGTATTGTAAACATCTAACTCTTGTTGAATTCCTTCTGATTCAAAGATTCTTTCGATTCTAAGCATCTCCTGAACCTGGTATTGCATAGTGAGTGCATCTTCAAAATAAAGTACCGCATGATTATTAAAAGCTAAGCGTCTATTCTCTTTATGCTTCATAACTTTTGCTCTAAATTCATTTCTAATTTCTGAATACTCTTCTAAACCAAATAAATCTTTTTTACTTAACAGTTTCATTTAATTTTCCATTAATTATTAAATATCGTATGCTTTTCTAAGCAATGACATAGGATGTTCTGGCTCTTTACCGCTATTCATAATGTGGCCAATATGATGCCCAGCCATCGCACAATCACTTCCATAATGGTCAGGTTCTGCTTCATTAATTTTTCTTACTACTGGTTTAACAATCTTTACAGCAAAATCATGACTTTCTTTTTTAACGGCATATGTCCCGTCATGCCCAGAACACCTTTCAATAATTTCGACTTGAGTATCGGGTATTAAAGATAAAGTATCTTTAGTTTTAGGCCCAATATTTTGAACTCTCTGATGACATGCTGCATGATATGAAACCTTGCCTAAACTTTTTTTAAAATTAGTTAAAAATTTACTCTCTTTATTTCTTAGCATTAAATATTCAAATGGATCATAAAATGCATTTTTCACTTTTAGCACGTTAGGATCATCTGGAAACATTAAAGGAAGTTCTTGTTTGAACATTAGGACACAAGATGGAATTAGTGCTGTTAGATCCCAGCCTTCGTCAACAAGTTTAGCTAAAATTGGAATATTAACCTCCTTGGCTTCTTCAACTGCTTCAAGATTTCCAAGCTCAAGTTTTGGAATCGCGCAGCAGCTTTCTTTTTCAGTAAGCGTAACTAAAATTTTATTATGCTCAAAAACTTTAACTAAATCCTCTCCAGGGCCGGGCTCATTACGGTTCGTAAAGCAAGTAGCAAATAAAGCAACTTTTCCAGTTGTTTTTCCTGCTGGCTCTGCTATTAACTCACTTTTGTAATTTTTAAGTCTTTTTCTTAATGTATTACTTTCGAATTTGGGTAGCCAAGCTTTTGAATGAACCCCAGCGATTAGCTCTAGTCCTTTTCTTGCAACGCCAACTTTATTAATAGCGTTAACAGTTGGGGCAATAATTGGTATTCCTGCAAAGTTACCGACATTATCAGTGCTAGTTAGCACTTTATCTCTAAGCTTAACCTCGCCTTTTTTATACTTAATCGCTTTTGCTCTTAACATTAGATGGGGGAAATCTACATTCCACTCATGAGGTGGTACATAAGGACATTTTGTCATATAGCATAAATCACACATATAGCATTGATCTACAACTTTTGTATAATCCGCTTTATCGACCCCATCAACTTCCATAGTGTTCGATTCATCTACTAAATCAAATAATACTGGAAATGATTGGCACAGACTTACACATCTTCTACAGCCGTGACAAATATCAAAAACTCGTTCCAATTCTTGATTAAGTAACTCCTCACTAAAATAGTCTGGATTTTTCCAATCAATAGGGTGTCGAGTTGGAGCTTCTAGATTGCCTTCTTTTGGGGTATTCATAGATATCTCTAAATAAAAAAACCGGGGAGTATCCCCGGGTTTTTATTACATTTCTACTAATTCACCTAATGCTTTTACATACCGATTAGCATGAGATCGCTCTGCTTTAGCAAGCGTTTCAAACCAATCTGCAACTTCATCAAACCCCTCATCTCTGGCAGTTTTTGCCATACCAGGATACATATCTGTATATTCATGAGTCTCTCCAGCTACAGCGGCTTTGAGATTATTTTCTGTGGTACCAATAGGGAGGCCTGTTGCAGGATCACCACATTCTTCAAGATATTCTAAATGGCCATGAGCATGACCTGTCTCGCCTTCTGCGGTAGATCGAAATAAAGCGGCAACATCGTTATAACCTTCTACATCTGCCTTTGCTGCAAAATAAAGATAACGACGATTTGCTTGAGATTCACCTGAAAAAGCATCCTTCAAGTTTTGTTCTGTTTTGCTTCCTTTTAAGGCCATTTTTATTACTCCTATAATAAAAAGAACTGTAAATTAAAAATTTAATTTAACCTAATACCAAATCATATATTATCTTCATTATTGATTCAGGGGAATTAAAAAATAAAAATTTAGATTAAAATCATGATATTTATTAAAGATAAGGTGTTTGATAAGCGAATTAAGATAAGCAGCTATGACAATTCACTTTATTAATCTGAAGTAGTAGATGTTTTAAAGATAGCTTTATTGAGAACCATTTATTGAGAACCATTTCATTTCATCTATTTTTTTTGCGTAAAAAATAGCCCCTTCTTTTGAATAATGGGCATGATCGAAGGTTAATTTATACCCCTTATCATCTAAGATGGGGCATCTTTTAGAATCAAGATTACACTGATAATCTCTTTTATTTAAAAATGTAACTCCCATATGCTTTGCAAAACCTGCTAAGTTTCTGTTGACCAAATGAAGTTGATTGTTTTTTAGATCCCTATAAGCTAATTTTTCAAGATTAATTAATTCGGAAGGGGTTGGGTACCGTTTATTATCTTTAGCAAATACCTCAATATCAATATCTCCCGTTAACGTTTGCTGAAACTCTATAGTTGATGAAACAATTATAGGTACTTTTCCATCTGTCCTTACTTTATTAACTATTTCTTCAAGCTTGGTGTAATCATTAACATCTTCAGGAAGCCAATTAGAAGCTAAAATAATATAATGAGCCCATTCGTATTGGTTGTTAAGATTTTCTGTAAAGTTATCATTATCTCTTGGAGACCCTTCACAAAAAGTAGAGCCAGTTTTCAGGAAGTCATTAAAACAACTAATTTGATAGTTATAATCATCATTTCGTTTAATTGGAGATGTGAGAGTGAGAGTGAAGTTATCTGATACAGATTTACTATAACTTAAAAGCATTAATAAATCATCGGCATGAGAATTGCCAACAATTAGAATGTTCTGATCTGATTTTTGACCATCAACAGAATAATCAAAATTCTCTTCAAAATATTTCTTCTCCAAACCATAACTACCTCTATCTAACAATCTTGAAATAGGTTTTTTAGAGTTATCACTATTAATTGAGTTGTCGATATTAATTATATATATGCAAAAAGAAGAAATAACTGTCAAGACAATAGTAACAATAAGCCAAAAAGGCTTACTCAAGACTTTATTTCTATTACGGAAAGGTTGCTCAATATACCTATATGAAATATTTGATAACAGAAAAATTAATATAATGTATATTAATTTTTCTAAATTTGAGATGGAGCTATCTGTCAATCTTATAAAAGCGAAAATAGGAAAGTGCCAAAGATAAGCGGAGTAACTTATTAATCCAGTACGAACAAGAAAATTTGACCCTAAAAGTCTTCCTACAAAGTCCTTTGAAGATGAATAACTTATTATAAGAGCAGCCCCCATGATGGGAATAATGGTTAAATATCCTGGGTGAGGTGTATTAATATTAAAAAATATAATTGCAAAAATTATAAGTGATATGCCAATAATAGGGAGGATTCTTGTGAGTCTATTCTTTATAATCGAACCATTAATTTCTAAATACGCCAATGAAGACCCTACTAACAATTCCCAAAAACGAGATATTGGAAAATAGAAATTTAGCTCTGCATTATGACTACCAATAACTTCTGCAAACTGAATACTTAAGAAAAGCATAAGCAAAATTAAGACTAAAATGTAGTTTTTAAGGAATCTAAAAAATAGAAATAGCAAAATTGGAAATATTATGTAGAACTGTTCTTCAATTCCCAAGCTCCATGTATGAAGAAAGGGTTTTAGAAGAGAGCTCTCAGCAGCATATTCAGTTGTTACAAAATAAAAAAAGAAATTCGAGCTAAAGAATAAAGAGGAAAGAATACTTTTAGCGTATTCAATAAGGTTTGTATGGAATAGAATTTGCAATGCAAATGGGATGCTCACCAATATTACGGTAAACAGCATAGGTAAAATTCGGCGAGCTCTCCTTTCATAAAAATTAAGAAAGTTAAATGAGCCTTTATCAAAGAGCTCCTTAAGAATTATTTTTGTTATTAGATAACCGCTGATAACAAAAAAAATATCTACGCCAATAAAGCCACCTTCGAACCAATCATCCCCAAAAATAATAAATTTAGCATGATAAAAAATTACACTGACAACTGCTATAGCTCTTAGACCATCAATTTCTTTTCTATAATTCATTCAAAAATATACTTTCAAAATTTATATTATTCAATTATGCATGATGATGTCGGTATTTGTAATTCCATTTTTATATTGAAATATGCGATGTATAATATGCAATGTGATTTCCAATATTAATCAAAAAACCCTAAATACTCTAGTTGCAATTCTTGTTGCAATATTTACCACTGGCTACTTAAGAGTTCATTGGATTCCTTTTTTACCTGAATCAGATGGAGGCAATTACACTTTTTTTGCTCAATATATATACTCAAAGATATCAAGTGGGCAAAATATTGATGCGAGTATGCCAATTGCTCTATATTCACTCATGACTTCTTGGCTTTATGGTTTTGAAATTAACCAATTTATAGCATTACGTTGGATTGATTTATGCCTCGCTTTAACTGCCTCTATTCTTTTTTTTAAAGTGATTGAAAAAGAAAGCGGTAGTATTTTATTTACCATAGTCTCAGTTGCCACATTGTTATTAATAATGAATGACTATTCTTTGGTTATGTATGGTTTTAGAAATAGTATATGGGCTGCTTATGTTCCACTTTTCCTAGCACTTCTTATATCTCAAAATTCCTCCAAAAAAAGCTATTACTCATTTTATTTTATAGGTGCACTCGTGTCGTTTGGAGTTTTATTAAGGGAGCCATTTCTAGTCTTTTTCATACTGGGCGGGTTTGCAACTTTATTTGCTTATGGATGGAAAGTTCTCGTCAAATATATTGTTGGTTCAGTAATATTAGGATTTACTGCTCTAATAATATTGATTATGCTTCGAGGAACAGAAAACCCACTAATAATTATTGAAGCCTACACAAGCTTTATCGAGGCAAATAAATTCGAAGAGCTTAGAACCAGTTACTTTTTTGCTAATGGAATTAGTATGATTAAGATATATTGGTTTGGAATAATCCTAGCTCTTATTTCATCTATTTATATCCTAAAGCTGTACTTAACTGATAAAAAATTTATTAGCATACGTCGATTCTCATTTTGGTTAGCATTAGCATTAATTCCAATTATTGAACCTGCACTCAGACTAGGGTTTACTTATCATTTTGCAAACTGCATTCCTGGCCTTGTCGGTATTTTAGCTATGACATGGAAATATATTAGTCTTAATCAATCTAAAAATATTCAAAAATACTTATTAATAGCTGTTTATGTTTTTTTTATATATGGATCTTATCCAAATATATCTAAAACCTTAAGTATTGATGTTTATCAAAAAGAAAATGCTGTAATAAATGCATATAAGCAACTATGGAAAAATAATTATAACGAAAAAGAGATTATCAAATTATCAAACTTCTTAATCGCATCAGATATGATCAAAAAATTATCATCAAAAAATTCAACTTTGGCAACAGCTGGGTTCGCAACACCTCTATATCCTATAACTGGATTATTACCCCCATCATTTGATTTATATGATTTAAGAGGGCTTTATTCAAGACTCAATTGGGACGAAGATAAGTTAGTAAAAATACTAAAAGAACAGAAGCCAACTATAATTATGCCTACAAAACAAATACTACCTGGCATGCCAAATTTAACGAGAGCAATTCAAATGACTGGTCTTTATGAAAGAGTGGCTATTGTTTCGTACAGCCCAAATGTTTATTACAAATCTATTACGGGAGATATTTACAGACTGAAGAGTTTCAAAAAATAAAATGATTAATTTATTAAAAGAAATTATATTAAAAAATATACTTTTTATAAAATATGTTGCTGTCGGTGGTGTAAATACAATTTTTGGCTATACGATTTATTGGATACTTCTTCAGCTAAATTTTAATTTTTTAATTGCAAGCCTTGTTGCCACAATAATAGGAACAATATTTAATTTCTTTACAATTGGAAGACTTGTATTTAAATCAAAAACGAAAAATTTATTTTATAAATTCATATTAGCTTATGGTTTTCGATACCTGTTATCAGTAGCTGGTATTGCTTTTTTACATTCATACGGTCTGAGTTATGAAATTGGTGGTGCGATAGTAATTATTTTTAATGCATTAATTGGGTTTTTCTTGAATAAAAATTTAGTATTCAAAAGAATAAAAAAATAATTATATTGCAACAGCGATAATTTAGCGATCCAATAAATTACGTTTTAAACCTGAATCAACTTTCCTTCCTGAAACTATCATATTTCCTACATTTATATTTATTTTTACATTATCAAAATTAAATACTTTAAGTAGCTTAATAAAGATTTTCTTTATTAAGCTAACTATAGGTAACAACCTTATCCAGTAATTAATTGAGTAGCGATTGGAAATAGCCTTGATGTGTATATCTTGATAATTTGTATTATTTAATAATAATCTAATGCTCTTTTTGGAAAATAATTGCATATGCTCAATATCAATTATTGGTGACTTTTTACCTAAAATTCTATTTACTAGTGACCTATAGTTATGAACAACCATTACAAAATACCCGCCTTTTTTTAAGATTTTATTAACAGACTCGGATATCTCTCTTGGGTCATATACATGCTCTAAGGTCATAAAGCAGCAAACTAAATCATATTTCATTTCCTGAAAATTATCTACTTGAAAAATTCCTTCCTGTAAGTGGCTTTTAATTTCCGGGTGCGCGCTATTGATTGCTGATATGGATGGTTCAATTCCAGTTAAATTAGCAAACCCTTTTTTCTTCAAATTATACAAAAAGTCCCCGGAACCAGATCCTATTTCTAATATTTTACTTTTTGAATTTAATTTAGAAACTACTTCATTTATATGGTTAATATATGTTTCTGCTGCATCTAGTGCTTCCTCTGAGCTATCATAATCAGCAGTATGGTAAGCCTCAGAAAGTTTTAGTTTATCGGGAGGAGCTGTTACATAAACCAAGTCGCAATTCAAGCACCTGACCATTTCATGACACATGAATTCAGGATTTTTTCTTGATGCATAAGTAAATGATGTTATTTTTTTTTTATCAATATTTTCTTTTTGAAAAATAACACTATTTTTATTTGAATCAAAGCAAACTGGACATCTTCTAGATTTAGTTACCAATATTTTTACCTTACAACTCTGTTGTAATACCACTTCTAATAATTTCTGAACGTATTACTCTTGGCCTTTGTTTGACTTCTAAAATTATTTTTCCAATATATTCGCCGACCAATGAAATAGCAAAAAGGTTAATAGACCCAAATGATAGAATCAAAAGCATAATTGTGGTTGCTCCTTTTGGTGCAATATCTGGGAAAAATATTTTTAATGAAGCAAATAATATAATTAAAATAATCGATATGAGTAATGTAACAAACCCCATAATCGTCATCATATTTAATGGGGTATTTGTAAATGACAATATACCCATTTTTGCCCAACCAAGATTTTTTATTAAACTATTAGTTGAGGTACCAAACATTCGGGCTGGTCGTACATAATCTACACCTACTTGTTTAAACCCAACAAATGCTCTAATTCCTCTCATAAATAAATCGCGTTCAGGGCACTTTAAGATCCAATTAACGACTCTTTTATCAAGCAATGAAAAATCACCGGCATCATGTGGAATTTTAATAAAACTTATTGATGCTAAAATTCTATAAAATGCTTTATACAAGATTTCCCAAAAAAATGGCATTTCTCTTTTAGTTCTTACGCCATATATAACATCATTCCCTTCTAGCCATTTTTTGACGAAGTCTTTAATTAATTCTGGAGGATCTTGTAAATCACCATCTAATAAAACTACAGCTTGCTTAGTTGATAACTCCATTCCACTCCTAAAAGCCATTTGTGAACCAAAATTCCTTGAATGATTAATCCCGATAACTCGTCCGTCAGTTTTTGATATTTTTTTAATTACGTCTATAGTATTATCAGGGCTACCGTCACAAACAAAAATAATTTCATAATCTATCTTTATTTCTTTAAATATTTTAGTTAGTCTTTCGTACATAATTGGAATTGCTAACTCATCCTTATAGCAAGCAATAATTGCAGAAATGCTTCTTTTTTTATTCGCGGTATTCTTTTTAGTTATAGAAATGAAATCATTATTTGTTAGTGTGCTTAGCCAATTAAATGTTAAATTTAAACCATCAACCAAACTAGTTTTTGATTTCCATCCCAAAACCTTCTCTGCTTTTTTTGAGTCTGAATACCATTCAGTTACATCCCAACTTCTTTTACTCATATTACTGAAAATTGGATTTTTTTTAATTTTATAAACTTTCTTAATGGTTAATGCTAATTCTTTAATTGTTGTTTTATTTCCTGTTCCGATATTAAAACTTTCACCATACAATTCAGGATGAATTTTGCTTGCTGCTAAAATAAATGCTTCACATGCATCCTTAATAAAAATAAAATCTCTTGAAATATCTGAATCCACTAATGGTGGAAATTTTTTTACTTTTGCATGATTTAATATATTAGGAATTAATCTTGATGAATCTTCAAGGGGTCCATAAACTGAATATAATCTAAGATTAATTGCTGGAAAATTCCTAGTTTTCCCTACATATTTTAAAAAATATGATGCTGCAATTTTAGAGGACGAATAATGGCTGTTTGGCTCTAGATTTGAATCTTCCTTGGGTTGTTTTGAGTTTAAACCGTATTCTGAAGAAGTGCCCGCGTGTATATATGCTGACACTCCTTTTTCTTCAAGTAAGGTAACAATGTTGGTTAAAGATAAAAAATTTGTCTGGTATACAATTTCATGACTATCTTCAAAAGAGTAAGCACCATATGATATAAAATCAAAAACAGTTCTTGGTGTAATTGTATTAATAAGATTTTTTAGTGCTACGGAATCATTTACATCCGTATGAAATATATTTTTACTATCGACATCGTCTAATCTCCATCCCTTTTCAAGTCTGCAAACTCCATATACATCGTCTCTTTTTGATAGAAGCATTTTAAAAAGGTTTGCGCCAATGAAGCCAGAAGCCCCTAAAACTAAAATTGGTCCTTCAAGAGATAGTATGTGCTTATTAATGTCCATTAATATCCGTTAACATTTAATATTGAATTTATAGTCTAGATAGTACATTATTTAAATCGATACCAGATTTTTTTCTAAGGTATTTTTGTGATCCACTTTTATCATAATGATGTGAAGTGGCATATAAATGAGTGAAGCTTTTAACACTAATATTACTTTTAATTAAAACTAGTGAGATCTGTGATCCAATTCCCCCTTGAGCGACATGCTCCTCGATAACAAATAGATTTTGAGTTAAATTAATTTGCTCAATTAAAATTTTTGGTAACGAGTCTTCGGGTATTGGTAGCTCACATAATATCCATAAATTTGGTCTCTTCTTTTTATCTAATGCCTCAAAAGTTTCAATATAAGTCGTTGCTATCGGACCTGTGACAATAATTACTGGGCCTTCTCCAATTGTAAGCTGTCTCCAGACTTCATATTTTGGTGGGATATAGCTCTCATCAGATTCATCATATCCAAGTCTTATATACGTTGGTTTTTGATTAGAATTTGCTAATTTTAAAATCGGATAAATATCCTCATTAAAGCATGGAATAAAAATACTAAAATTAGTTAGTGTTAACAAAATTCCATAATCCTCAATCGCATGATGTGTTGCTCCCATTACCCCATATCCATAACCGCCTCCATTACCTAATAGTTTAACGGGTAGGTTATGAAAAGACACATCATTTCGAATTTGCTCAAATGGTCTTGCGTAACAAAATGGGGCAATACTATATACCCATGGAATAAGTCCTTCGCTTGCCATTCCGGCTGCGACCCCAATCATATTTTGTTCGGCAATGCCGGCATTTATGAATTTTTCTTTTAATTTGTCTCGTAATTTTTCAAGAGCCATAAATCCAAGATCGCCAGTAAGAAAAATTATTTTATTATTCTTATTAGCTAACTTGATGAGACCATCAGAGAGTTGGGTTCTCATGCCCTATCAACCTCCTTAATTGCCTGGGTATATTGGTCTTTATTTATTGGTAAATAATGCCACTCCATTTTATTCTCCATAAAACTTACACCATTACCTTTAATTGTCTCTAAAATTATTATCCTGCATTTATTTTGTTTTTTCTTTAATGATGACAATATTTCCTCAGGGGAGTGGCCATTAATAGTTATAACCTCTAAATCAAACCCATTAATAATTTTATTCAGTGGAGACAATGAAGCAATATCATTTGTACTACCAAAACCCTGCAGATTGTTGTGGTCAACTATTATAGTGAGGTTATCTAAATTATGATGGCAAGAAAAAATAAGAGCTTCCCACGTAGATCCCTCTTGCCACTCTCCATCAGAAGTCAAACAAAAAACTTGCCCCTTAGTGGCTTTAATTTTTTTTGACATTGCAATACCAGCAGATAAAGATAGACCATGGCCTAAGCTACCGGTCGCAAACGAAATATTCTTAATTTTATTTGGTAAGGGGTGTCCTGCTAATAAAGTATCGTCTTGATGAAAGGTATTTAAATCTGAATCTTTTAAAATGCCAATCGACCAAAGAGCTACATATAGGGCGCCTGCCGAGTGACCTTTAGAAAGAATAAATTTATCTTTGGAAGATATGAGCTTATGAAAAAGTACAATTAATATATCAATACATGATAAATTTCCACCAATATGACCAACTCCAGCCTCAAAGTGCATTTTAAGTAATCTTTTTTTGGCAGATTTAATTATTTTTTTAATATTACTTCCTCAACTTCTAAAAATATCTAATATTATGTAATTTTTTTCTTCTAATTTTAACAAAATTAACTTCATTTAGAAAAATTCTTCTAATTTTAACTATACAACTTAATTGTATTAGAATAACTCTTAATATGTTTAATAATATTATCACTTCTAAATCATTTCCTTTCTTTATTGCCTTTACTCTAGCCATCCTAACTACTGGATTTTTAAGGCTGCAACTTTTTACAGGCGTGCCTGAATCTGATGGTGGTTTTTATACTTTTATAAATCAATATATTCATCATGCTTTAAATAATGGTGAAGATCTAAAAGACATACCAATACATTTATATCAAATGATGACTTACTGGGTTTATGGGCTAGATGTGAATCAATACA
>Ga0209830_10001164_pt1 | contig 24037 bp, 24 predicted proteins | sample ArcticOcean_MG_C_12_FD_187439 | JGI IMG/M metagenome (GOLD analysis project Ga0209830, IMG submission 187439) | Marine microbial communities from western Arctic Ocean - ArcticOcean_MG_CB8_130 (SPAdes) (version 2) | ecosystem: Environmental > Aquatic > Marine > Oceanic | place: Arctic Ocean...
AGTTGTAATTTTACCAATAGCAGAAGAAAATAATGATTATGTAAAAAACTTATTTGAAGATCTATTTAAAGAAGGTATAAAATGCGAAGTGGATTTAAGAAACCAAAAAATTAATTATAAAATTAGAGAACATTCTTTAGCAAAAGTTCCCATGATTTTAGTTTGTGGTAAGAAAGAAGTCTCAGAAAATACAGTGACCCTTCGGAGACTTGGTTCTGAACAGCAAGAGACTTTGAAGAGAGAAGAATTGATAAAAAACATTCTTATCGCAAACAAACTTCCTTTAAATTAAGTGTCAAGTTTTAAACCAAATTATTTTCAAAGAAGAAGCAGACCACAAGGACCGAAATCTAATCAACAAATACGATCTATCGATGTTCAAGTAATAGGTAGTGACGGAAACAATATAGGAATTTTACCTTTAAAGAAGGCAATAGAACTTGCTAAAGAAGAGGGCTTAGACTTGATTGAAATTTCTCCCAATGCAAATCCCCCGGTTTGTAAAATTATGGACATGGGAAAATACAAGTATGATTTACAAAAAAAAACAAATATTGCTAAAAAAAAACAAAAAGTAGTTGCTTTAAAAGAAATAAAAATGAGACCTGGCACTGATGTCCATGATTATAATTTTAAAGTGAAAAATGCTAAAAAATTTTTGGTTAATAAAGATAAAGTTAAATTCACAGTTAGGTTTAAAGGAAGAGAAATGCAGCATATTAATCTAGGCAAAGATTTGATGAATAGAATTATTGAAGATACAAAAGAAGTAGGTAAAATAGAAACACACCCTAAATTCGAGGGTAGGCAAATGATAATGATAATTCAGCCCATTTAGTAAAGATAATATCGTCTTGTAAAGAATATTTAATCTATATATAAGGCCACAATATTTATGCCAAAATTAAAAACTAAAAGTTCAGCTAAAAAAAGATTTAGGTTCACCGCTTCTGGAAAAGTAAAAAGACCACAAGCAGGAAAAAGGCATGGAATGATTAAAAGAAGTAATGCACAAATTAGAAAACTCAGAGGTACTACGATAATGTCTGATTCAGACACAAAAATTGTTAAATCGTATATGCCCTACAACAGGTAAAAAAAATGGCCAGAACAAAACGTGGTGTAATTAGTAGAGCAAAACATAATAAAGTTTTAAAAAGAGTTAAAGGTCAATACGGCAGAAGAAAAAACACTATTCGTGTAGCTCGACAAGCTATGGAAAAAGCGATGCAGTATGCCTATCGAGATAGAAAAACAAAAAAAAGGGAATTTCGTTCATTATGGATTCAAAGAATTAATGCCGGCGCAAGAGCAGAAGGAATGACTTATGCTCAGCTAATAAATGGATTAAATAAGTCAAAAATTAAATTAGATAGAAAAGTACTAGCTGAATTAGCCTATAACAACCCAGAAGTCTTTAAAACTATAGTAAAAAAAGCTCAATCCTCCCTTAACTAATTAGGGTCTTTGATTTATCTTATATTAATAAAAGGAATCAAAAAACTCTATGAGTGATTTAGATAATATAAATTCTAGTTTCGAACAAAAAATTAAATCTGTAAAATCTAAGGAAGAATTACAAATTTTAAAAACTGAATATTTTGGAAAAAGCGGTCAAATTACAAATAAGTTTAAAAATTTAGGAATAATTTCGCCAGAAAAAAGAAAAGAATTTGCATCATCTTTGAATAAACTAAAAGATAGTTTAACCAGCCAAATAGAGAACAAATTTTTAGGTTTAGAAACACTGGAAATTAACGAAAAGTTAAAAGATCAAAAAGTTGATGTAACCTTACCAATTAGACCGTTTCAAAACGGTAAGATTCATCCAGTATCTCAAGTGATTGATGAAATTTCATCAATATTTTCCGAGATAGGTTTTTCAGTTACGGAAGGGCCTGATGTTGAAACAGAATATAATAATTTTACAGCTTTGAATACACCTGAAGATCATCCAGCTAGAGATATGCACGACACTTTCTATCTCGAAGAAAATAAAAAAATTCTCTTAAGAACTCATACTTCTCCAGTTCAAATTAGGACCATGTTAAATGACAAACCGCCATTTAAAATTATTATACCAGGCAGAACATATCGTTGTGACAGTGATCAAACGCACGCTCCAATGTTCCATCAATTAGAAGGATTGCATATCGATAAAAATATTACGATGAGCCACTTAAAGGGCTGTTTAAATTATTTTATTAAAGAATTTTTTGAAGTTAAAAATATTAAAATGAGGTTTAGGCCAAGTCATTTTCCATTTACAGAACCATCAGCAGAAGTTGATATTGGTTATAGAATTGAAAAAGGAAGAATAGTAATTGGAGAGGGAGATCAATGGTTAGAAATACTTGGTTGCGGAATGGTGCATCCAAACGTTCTGAGAAATGTAAAGGTTAATCCTGATAAATATCAAGGTTTTGCTTTCGGCATGGGCATAGATCGTCTTGCAATGCTTAAATATGGCATTAATGATCTTCGAGCCTTTTTTGAAAGTGACTTTCGTTGGTTGAGTCATTTTGGTTTTGATCCATTGGATGTTCCGACAAATTATAGAGGCCTAAGCAAATGATAATCACACTTCCATGGCTTAAAGAGCATCTAAAAACAAAAGCTAATGAAGTCAAAATTTTAGAACAATTAACCAGCATTGGTTTAGAAGTTGAATCTATCAAGGAAAATTCAAGTGAGCTAAGTGTATTTAAAATTGTTAAAATATTAAAAGCTGAAAACCATCCAAACGCAGATAAGCTAAAAGTTTGTAATGTAAGTCTTGGGGGTGGTACAGTTGTGAAAGTGGTCTGCGGAGCATTAAATGCTCGTGAAGGATTGTTAACTATCTATGCTCCACCAGGAGCAATAATTCCAAAATCAAAATTTAAATTAAAAGTTGCTAGTATCAGAGGAGTAGAATCTAGTGGAATGCTTTGTTCTGAAAGTGAGTTAAATTTATCCTCTGAGAGTGATGGAATTATAGAATTAAAGAATAAAGAGAATGAAATTGGTAAAAGTTATTTTAAAAACAAAAAAGAAAAAATAATAGATATATCAGTAACACCAAACAGAGCTGATTGCTTAGGGGTAAGAGGTATAGCCAGAGATTTGGCAGCCTCTGGGTTAGGACAGCTTTTAAATTTAAAAAAAAATACTTTAAAACAAAATTTTTTACAACCTATCAAGGTTTCAATTTCTAAAGAAAAGGATCAAGGCTGCTTATCATTTGGAAGTTGCTATATTAAAGGAATCACAAACAAAGAAAGCCCCCCATGGTTAAAAGAAAAAATTATAGCATTAGGCTTAAAGCCAATTTCTGCAGTTGTTGATATTACAAATTATGTAATGTTTGACCTGAATAGACCATTACACGCCTATAACGCTGATAAGATAAACAAAGAAATAATAGTAAGAAATTCAAAAGCGGATGAAAATTTTGAGGCACTGGATGGTAAAAACTATAAACTTAATAACGGAATGTGCGTTATAACAGACAAAAGTGGAGTACTTGGATTAGGTGGCATAATTGGCGGCGCCAAAACTTCAAGTGAATTAGATACAAAAAATATTTTATTGGAGTCAGCATATTTTTTACCTACATCAGTTAGAAAAACATCTAGAGCACTAAATATCAATTCAGATGCAAAGTATAGATTTGAAAGAGGAATTGATCCAGATTCAATAACTGAGGGTTTAGAAATAGCCGTAGCATTAATAATAAAAATTTGTGGAGGAAAAGCAAGCAAGTTTTCGATTGCTGGATCCAACTCTCAAAAAAAAAAAGTGATAAATTTAGATATAGAAAAGTTTAAAAAAGTAATTGGTATTACAATCTCCAGTCAAGAAGTTAATAAAATTTTAAAACTATTAGGTTGTAAATTAAAAACTAGCAAAAAAACTTACAAAGTGGAGGTTCCATCTTGGAGACCAGACATTACTCAAGATATAGATTTAATTGAGGAACTAATTAGAATTAAAGGCTTTGATAAAATCATGTTAATAGAACCGGAAAAGAGAAGAGAAAAAGAAACATTAAATTTTAAACAAAAATTATTTCACCTTTCCCAAAGAGCTTTAGCCAGCAAAGGTTATGTAGAAACAATAACATGGTCTTTTACCGATTCTAATATTGACAAACAGTTTGCAAGAAGTGAGAAAGAAATAAAAATTTTTAACCCTATATCTTCTGATTTAAATGTTTTACGCAGATCAATTTTTTCAAATCTTGCTATTCATTTGAAAAAAAATCAAGATCGTGGGTACGAAGATTTATCATTATTTGAAATAGGACCAATTTTTTTTGGAAAAAACCCGGGTGAGCAACAAATTGTAATTGGTGCTTTAAAATCTGGCCTTATAGGAAGAAAAGGGTGGCTAGAAAAATCAAGAAACGTTGATGTTTTTGATGTAAAAAGTGATACGATTAGAACTTTAATCGAACTAGGGATCGATCAACACGATCTTTGTATAAGCAATGAGACAAAAGACTGTTACCATCCGGGTCGTTCTGGAGCCATTAATTTAAAATCTAAAAAAGGTCCGCATCTTGCGTACTTCGGAGAATTACATCCTGGTATTTTAGCAAATTTAGATTTTAAAGAAAAAAATGTTTATGGGCTAGAGTTATTTTTAAAAAATATACCTGAACTAAATAAAAAAATTAGGATTAGTAAAAAAAATTATATTACTTCTGATTTTCAAAAATCAGAAAGAGATTTTGCATTTGTAATTGATAAATCTTACAAAGCAGGAGATCTTGAGAATATAATAAAAAAATTAGATGAAAATATTATAAAGCAAGTAATAACCTTTGATGTATTTGAAGGTCAAAATATACCTGAGGGAAAAAAATCAATAGCAATTAATGTTGTAATACAAGCTATAGATAAGACTTTAACTGAAAAAGATTTAGACCAAGTAAGTCAAAAAATAATCAACACTGTTCAAGAAAAAACAGGCGCAACAATTAGATCGTAATGTCTGATATCGATAGAATACGTAACTTTGCTATAATTGCACACATTGATCATGGTAAATCTACGATAGCAGATCGTATCATTCATAAATGTGGTGGACTATCCGACAGAGAAATGTCGGCTCAAGTTCTTGATTCAATGGACATTGAAAAAGAAAGAGGAATTACAATCAAGGCACAGACTGTAAGACTAAATTATAAAGCTGAAAATGGTAATGATTATATTTTAAACATTATAGACACTCCTGGACATGTAGATTTTAGCTACGAAGTTAGTCGATCCTTATCTGCATGTGAAGGTTCTTTGTTGATAGTTGATAGTACTCAAGGTGTTGAGGCACAAACTCTTGCAAATGTATATCAAGCATTAGAAATTAACCATGAGGTTATCCCTATTTTAAATAAAATAGATTTACCAGCTTCAGATATAGCTAAGGCTAAAAAAGAAATAGAGGACGTAATTGGAATTGACACATCGCACGCAATTAATTGTTCGGGTAAAACAGGCGAAGGCATTGATGATATTTTAGAGTCCATAATCAAAAATTTGCCAGCCCCAAAAGGTGATAAAAATAATAATCTTAAATCGCTATTAGTCGATAGTTGGTACGATAGTTATTTAGGTGTTGTAATTTTAGTAAGAGTAATTGATGGTCAAATTAAAAAAGGCATGAAAATAAGATTGATGTCGAATGACAAAGAATACATAATTGAAAAAGTTGGAGTATTTACTCCAAAACCTACAGACATAGATCAACTAAGTTCTGGGCAGATTGGTTTTATTATCACTGGTATTAAATCTCTTTCAGAAACAAAAGTCGGAGACACTATTTGTGATGCATTAAACCCCATAAAAATACCTCTACCAGGTTTTAAGCCAAGTAAACCTGTCGTTTTTTGTGGATTATTTCCTATAGACAGCTCTGAGTATCAAAAATTAAAAGATGGTTTAGCTAAACTGAAATTAAATGACGCAAGTTTTTCTTTCGAAGCAGAGTCTTCAAGCGCTCTTGGATTAGGTTTTAGATGTGGGTTTTTAGGATTGCTGCACTTGGAAATTATTACGGAGCGGCTTGAAAGAGAATTCGATGTAAATCTAATCACAACAACACCTGGAGTAATTTACAAAGTTCATAAAATAAAAGGTGAAGTTATAGATCTACAAAATCCTTCTAATATGCCAGACCCAACATACATAGAAAAGATTGAGGAGCCATGGATTAAAGCAACTATTATTACGCCTGATGAATATCTTGGTACGATTATTAAGATTTGCCAAGACAAAAGAGGGATTCAAACTAATTTAACTTATTCAGGAAATCGCGCTGTTTTGTCTTATGACTTACCACTTAACGAAATCGTTTTTGATTTTAACGATAGGTTAAAATCTGTTTCGAGTGGTTACGCTAGTTTCGAGTATGAAATTACCGGTCACAAAGAAGGAGATTTAGTTAAATTAAGCATTTTAGTAAACACAGAGCCTGTTGATGCGTTAGCAATGATTATACATAAAGATTTTGCCGAAAGGACTGGAAGGCAAGTGTGTGAAAAATTAAAAGATCTTATTCCTAGACATAATTTTATGATTCCAATTCAGGCAGCCATAGGTGGAAAAATAGTAGCGAGAGAATCTATAAAAGGGTTTTCAAAAGATGTACTTACAAAAATACATGGTGGTGGAGCCTCTGATCGTAAGAAAAAATTATTAAAAAAACAAAAAAAGGGAAAAGCTAGATCTAAACAATTTGGCAGAGTAGAAATTCCACAAGAGGCATTTATTGGAGTTTTAAAAATTAATAAAGAAACTTAATGGAAAAATTATTTATAATTTCTAATGAAAGCATTTTTAATTATGAAGGAAGTTTTTTTTGTGACAACATTGATCTCAAGTCAACTCCTGAAGGGTTAAGTAATAAATTCGAAGTAAATCTTATTGGGAGAGAATCTAAAAAAATTAGATCTCATAGAATTAATATAAAAAATATAAAAATTTATAGAAATTTTTTATCTTACTTATTAGGAATTTTTAGATCGTTGAGAGAAAAACAAACAAAGTATTTAATTGTCTCTATATCTCCATTTACTTTTGTGGCATGTATTTTAATTAAACTTTTTAAAAAAAAACCTATCGTGTATCTAAGGAGTGACGGATACGGAGAATACAGAGCTATATTTGGTTTTTTTGGACCTGTAGCTTATCATCTAATGTTTTCTACGCTTTCTAAAATCTCATCATTTATTAGTTGTAGAGAATATATATTAAAAAATAAAGCAGGCGATATTGCTGCCCCATCACAACTCACACCTCAATGGTTAGAAAATTATAAAGAAGCTCAAACTCAAAATATTAAACTACTGTATGTAGGCAGAATAAAAAAAGAAAAAGGTATTTATTCACTTTTAGAAATAATTAAGAATAGCAATATAAGCTTTTCACTATCTATTATTGGAGCAGAAAAAAATTTCTCAAATTTTATAGTTCAAGATAATGTTCATATATATGAAGTAGAAAACAATGAACGAAACTTAATTAAACTTTATGATGATCACAATATTTTTGTTTTACCTTCTTATACTGAGGGACATCCCATGGCGTTGTTAGAGTCTCTCGCAAGATTGAGGCCAGTTATTATTTTTAAAGAGATTGAACATGTTATTGGAGATAAAAAAGGAATATTTGTGACTGAAAGAAATTCTGATAGCTTCTTTAAAACTATTAACTACATTAAAAAAAATTACAGCAATATCCAACATGATATGAAAAAAAATAAACTACCCACAAAAGAAGAGTTTTTAAAAAAATTTAGTGAGATAATTTCTAAATTAAATTAGGGTACTGGAGAGGTGGCCGAGTGGTTGAAGGCGCACGCTTGGAAAGCGTGTATACGGGCAACCGTATCGAGGGTTCGAATCCCTCTCTCTCCGCCATTAATTTATACACATACACTAAATACGAGTTTAATTTAATTCGACGAATCAAGTAATAATGGAATCAAGGTGGTGGAGGGAGACTGAAGCCGCCTTATCCAATTCTCTTCACAGAAACAACATTTAATTTAGCTGTCTTTCTTATTCTCTTAATAGTTTGTGATATGTTTGTAACGAGAGTTTTTTTTAGTGGACCGTAAGCATGAATAAGTTTTTTACTTGATAAAGCCAATGCAACATGGCCTTTCCAATAAATAATGTCGTTTTTTTTTATGCTTTTTAAATCTATATTTTTTTTTAAAAATTTTTCCTGCTGACCACTATCTCTAGGAAAAAATTTATTATTAAAATTAAAACATACTTGTAATAAAGCTGAACAATCCATGCCCTTAAAAGTTTTTCCACCCCATTTGTATTTTACATTTTTAAAGATTTTAATATCTTTAAAAACATTCTTATTTTTATATTTAAGAGGTTTTATATTTTTTACTTCAATCCATTTATTTTGGAATTTAGCAAATTTTGAATTTATATTTTCTACTTTAATTTTAGCAACATACGGAAGTTTTCCAATCTTATTTTTAAAATTAGGTTTTTTATAAATATTAGCAAATAAAGAAGAAACTTTATGAGTTGGTTTTAAATAAGAAATAAATTTTTTTTTTTTTACATAACCTACGTAATTATCTTCTTTAATTTTAATCTTTATCCATTTAGTAGATTTATTGATTACCTCAAAAGCTTCGCCATAAATCATTTGAGTAACTATTTTCGACTCAGAGAAAGGTTTTTTATAAAGGTTAATTATAGGATAATTATTTGAAAAGATTTTATTCATTTAACTTCAATTTTTTTCTAATTAAAAGCAAAAGGATTAATGAGGGAATTACCATCAGGGCCGTAATAATAAAAAATATAATCCAATTTCCATTTAACCAATCAACCATCATACCTGATGAAGATGCAAATAATGTTCTTCCAAGGGTGCCAATCGAAGCTAGTAAAGCATATTGTGTTGCAGTGTAAGTTCTGTCTACCAAAGCAGAAATAAATCCTACAAATGCCACGGTTGCAAATGCAGCAGCTAAATCATCAACTAAAACAGTGAATGCGAACAAAATTTCAGAATTACCGACCCAAGCTAAAACGGAGAATAGAACATTTGTTAAGGCCATAAAAACACCAGAGAGAAACATGGCTTTAACCAAACCCATTCGAACGGCAAATAATCCACCAAGTAAAGTAAATGTAACCGTGGTAAGCCAACCAATCCCTTTTGAATATAGCGCTATATCAGTTTTAGAAAAACCAATTTCTTTGTAAAACACTAAAGACATTCTTCCAAGAAAAGCTTCACCAATCTTAAATAAAAAAACAAATCCAAGTATTGAAAGAGCTACATTGATTGTATTTTTTTTGAAAAAACTTAATAGGGGATTAACTATTGTTCCGTAAAGCCAAGCAAAACTTTTAGTAAATTTATTAGAAACACCGATTTTATCTAATACTTTTTGATCAGCTATATTCTGAGAGTTTATTTTTTCATTAGAATTTTTTTCTGGGATAAAAAACAATCCTATACTACAAAGGGTAATAATGCCTGAAAGTATTAAGAAAGATATCTGCCAATAATTTTCAACACCTTGTTTCTGAAGTATGTCAGCGCTAAGTAAGGATATCAATCCTCCAATTTTATAGCCTGTCCACCAACCAACCACTGACATTGCCGCACCAGCAGTTAGCAAGTTTTTTTCATTTTCTTCTATTTGTTCAATTCTTAAAGCATCAATTGTTATATCTTGTGTGGCAGAGGATATTGCGATTCCTAATCCTACCGCAATTACCAACCATAAATTTTTAGTAGGATCTAATAAACTCCAGATTAATAAAGAAATAAAAATAACTATTTGCATCAAAATTATCCAGGATTTTCTATGACCTATTTTTTTTGATAAAAATGGCACATGTAATCGATCAATTAAAGGAGCCCATAAAAAATTTACTGCGTATACACCAAAAATTAATCCAGCCCACCCAATTGTAGTTCTACTTAAATCATTTTCTTTTAGCCACAAACTTAAAGCACTTCCGATTAGCACCCATGGAAAACCACTCATTATACCAAGTAATAAAATTCTTAACATTCTTGGATCTAAATAAGGTTTGATAAAATTTGATAAATTCATTTAATTTAATCTCTCCAAAAAGCCGGGAAGAATAATATTAAGACCGCAAATAACTCCAACCTACCAAGCAGCATACCAAATGATAATATCCATTTAGAAATCTCTGGTACAGACTTAAAGTTTCCATTTGGTCCTATTACCTCACCAAGACCAGGACCTACGTTTGATATTGAAGTGGCGGCCCCAGATATAGAAGATAAGAAATCAAGACCAGTTATTGAAAGTAGTAGCGCGGTTAAAACAAATATAAATAAATAGGCAAAAATAAAAATAATTACTGAATTCATATAACCATCTGTAACTTTTTGATTATTATACTTTAAAATAAACACTCTATTTGGATAAATTATTTTTTTAATTTGATTATTTACAAACAAGAATAATAGCTGAAACCTAAATATTTTTATTCCACAAGCCGTTGAGCCCGCGCATCCTCCTATAAACATTAGGAATAAAAAAAAAATTAACGGAAATTTTCCCCATAAGCTAAAATCATTAGTTACATACCCAGTTCCAGACAAAATGGATACAACATTAAAGGAAGCGATCCTTATTTTTTCAATTAATAAACTACTATTATTATTAAGTAATAAATATAAAAACATAACTAAAGTAGAAAAAATAAAAAGATAAACCAATCCTTTAATTTGTATATCTTGAAAAAAAATTTTTTTATTTCCCTTTATAAATTTTAAATAAGAAATAAAAGGTATACTTCCTAATATAATAAATATTGTAGCAATTATTTCTATGTTTGAATTTTTGAAATAACCGATAGATTCATTGTGCGTAGAGAAACCCCCTGTAGCAATTGTTGTCATCGCATGAGCAATGCTATCAAAAAAATTCATTCCAAGAATTTTGTAAAAAAAGGCACAAGATAAAGTCAAAATTATATATGTAGAAATTATAATAAAAGCAACTTGGGTAGCTCGAGGTAAGATTTTTTCTGGTGTATCCGAACTTTCTATTTTAAATAACTGCATGCCACCAACTTTTAAAAGAGGGAGCACAGTAATAGCCATTACAATTATTCCAACACCACCAAGCCATTGCATAATAGCTCTCCATAGCAATATACTTTTAGGTGAATTGTCTAAATCTGTAAAAACGGTAGAGCCAGTAGTAGTTATTCCAGACATACTTTCAAAAAATGAGTCGCTTAATGAAAAATTAAGATCTGAGAGAACAAAAGGTATAGAGCCAAAAAAAGCTACAGAAATCCAGGCAAAAGTAGAAAATAGAAATGTTTGCTTAAGATTTAATTGATACGTTTCTTGTAAGTTAGCTAATACAAATAACGCACCAATTAAAATTGTAATAAACGAAGATGATAAAAAACTGTGACTATTTTCTTTATAAAATATCTGTACCCCATAAGGGATCAACATAAAGAAACCTAAAATAATTAATAAAGTTCCAATTATAAAAAAAACAGTTTTGTTTGAAGTCATGATAAAAAGAGATTATTTAAACGCCCAAAAAATTCAACTTATTATATTGTAATTATATCTGTATTTTATCTATAAAATTTAATAAACCATTCTTATGCTTGATGTTAATTTAATTCAATCAACTTCTTCCTGGCCTTTTGTTGAAATTAGAAAACTTTTAAAAGACAGAAAAGATTTAATAAAATCTAAAAATAAAATAACTTTTCAAACCGGTTATGGGCCTAGTGGTTTACCACATATCGGCACATTTGGAGAAGTGGCTAGAACTACCATGATGATAAATGCTTTAAATCATATTCAAAATATTGAAACTGATCTTATTACCTTTTCGGATGACATGGATGGTTTAAGAAAAGTACCAGACAATATACCAAATGATAAAATACTGTTCGAAAATCTTGGTAAGCCTTTAACCAGTATTCCAGATCCATTTAATAAATTTGATAGTTTTGGAGAACATAACAATGAAATGCTTAAAAATTTTTTAAATAAATTTAATTTTAAATTTAACTTTAAGAGTTCAACCGAAAATTATAAAGGAGGAAAATTTAATAATTCATTAATGCGTGTTTTAGAAAAGTATGAAGAAATTATGGAAATTATTTTGCCAACTTTAAGAAGTGAGAGAAAAAAAACGTACTGTCCTTTCCTACCGATATGTCCAACCACAGGTAAAGTTTTAGAAATTGCTCTTTTAGAAATGAATAAAAAAAATGGTACAGTTATATTTGATAACAATGGAAAAAAATTAGAAACTCAAATAATAAATGGAAATTGCAAACTGCAGTGGAAAGTAGACTGGGCCATGAGATGGTTTACGTTTGACGTTGATTTTGAAATGTATGGAAAAGATTTAACAGAAAGCGCAATACTTTCAAATAAAATTTGTAAAACTTTAGGCAAAAGACCACCAAATGGATTTGTCTATGAATTATTTTTAGACGAAAAAGGTGAAAAGATATCTAAATCAAAAGGCAATGGAATTACAATAGACCAATGGCTAAGATATGCTTCACCTGAAAGCTTATCACTTTACATGTATCAAAATCCAACTCGCGCAAAAAAACTATATTCTGAAGTTGTACCAAAAGCAGTTGATGAATATCTTTCATTAATTGAAACTTTTCCCAATCAAGAAATTAAAAAACAATTGTTAAATCCTATTTGGCATGTTCACAATGGAAACCCTCCTAAGGAAAAAATAATTATGACTTTTTCTATGCTTTTAAATTTAGTTGGTTCTAGCAACGCGGAAAACAAAGAAATTTTATGGAAGTTTATACAAAGATTCCACACAGATATTGAACCTAAAAATCATCCAATTTTTGATCAATTGACGGAATACGCAATTAATTATTTTAGAGATAAAGTAGAGCCAAATAAAAAATATAAAGTTGCAAACGACAGTGAAAGGGAAGCCCTTATGATTTTAGCAAAAAAACTGGAATCGATTACGCAAGACATGAAACCAGAAGACATACAAACCTTAGTATACTCAACAGGTAAAGAAAGTGGATACGAGGAAAAATTAAGAGAATGGTTTATATTAATTTATGAAGTACTCTTTGGAAGTAAGGATGGGCCAAGAATGGGTTTCTTCATAAGTTTTTTTGGTGTTAAAGAAACAATTGAATTAATTAATCAAAAAATAAAAAATAAATAAATGTTTTCTCTTTTAAGGCCTTATATTTTTGGTTTAGATCCAGAGGTCGCTCACGATCTAGCAATCAAGTCCCTTAAAATTAATTTTATACCAAAGAGTTTTTTTAGGGTTGAGGGTGAAGAAATACTAAATACAGAATTATTTAAAAAAAAATTAAAAAACCCAATTGGATTAGCAGCCGGTTTTGATAAAAGTGCCGAAGTTTATAATTCTTTATTTAAGCTTGGCTTTGGCTTTGTCGAAGTTGGGACGATTACACCTAAAAGACAGTTAGGAAATCCCAAACCTAGAATATTTAGGCTTGAGAAAGATAAAGCAATGATCAACAGACTAGGCTTTAATAACGACGGTGTAGAAATAGTTTCAGATCGTTTAACTAAAAATACACCTGAAGATTTTTTAGGAATTAACATAGGTCCAAATAAAGATACAAAAGATAAGACATTAGATTTTCTAGAGTGCTTTGATAAGCTAAACAAATTAGGTAGTTATATTGCTGTTAACATCTCTTCACCAAATACTGAGGGTTTAAGAAACTTTCATGAAGAAAAACTGCTATCTGATCTCCTAAGCAAACTTAATGAATTAAAAAAAAATAAAAAAATCAAATGTCCGTTAGTCCTAAAGTTGTCGCCGGACATAATGAAAGAAGAAATTAGCAATATTAATGAGCTTATATTGAAGTATAAAATTGATGGAATAGTACTAACAAATACTTCGAATCAAAATAGAGAAAACCTATCTGATGTAAAAAAGAATGAGGCAGGTGGCCTATCAGGTATTCCATTGCAAAAACTTTCATTAAAATTTATTAAAAATTTTTACAGATCTAACAAAGGAAGAGTACCTATTATTGGTGTTGGGGGCATTGATAGTGGGCAGAGTGCTTTTGAGAAAATTACAGCTGGAGCTACGGTAATTCAGCTTTATACTGGAATGGTTTACAAAGGTCCTGGAGTAGTAAAAAATATCAAAAAAGAATTAATTGAGATTTTAAAAAAAGAAAAAATAAATAACATCCAACAAGCCATTGGTATTAATTCTTAATTTTTTTTGAATATCTAAAGTGATGAATTAATTCTCTAATGTAAGAAAAAATAAAACCAAAAAAAACAACAAACACAACAGATAAAGAAGCGTAAATTATTGGGGAATTTTTGGCTAAATTTATTATTGAAAGAGTTAATTCAGAATTAAAATCAAGCGTAGGTATAATTCTTAAAAGATCAGGACTTTTATTAAATATAAATGTTTCTACACCCATAAAAATTCCAATCACTATTAATAAAATAGCCAACAATGCTTTATACTCTGATGCGTTTAATTTTTCAGAAATTTTTAAACCTATATGCAAACCAATAATTGACCCAAATAATAAAAAAGAAACTAATACAAGATCAATAGATTTAAACTGTACAGCATGTGCTATAACCACAAATCCTGTGATAAAAATAGTAACGAACAAAGAAGTTCCTGGAATTAATTTGGTTGGCATACCAATTAAATAAATCATTGCTGGAACCATCAAGAAAGCTCCACCAATTCCCATGATAGATGCAAATAAACCAACAATAAATCCCAAGATGATTGGTGTCAATGCGCTTTCATATACTTTAGACTTACTAAATCGTATTCTAAATGGAAGTCCATGAATCCAATAATGTGTATGCAGTTTTTTTTTAAGTATTATTTTTTTTTTTAAAGCAGTTACTTCTTTAACTCCTTCAACAAAAATAAGTGTTCCTATAATTATTAGTAAGTAAACGTAAAGTAATGCTATGATTGTATTGATATTACCAATTTCTCGTAGATATCTAAAAATTTGCATTCCTAAAATAGCACCAGCTAGCCCACCAATCACAATCATAAAGCCCATTTTGTAATCTAATGTTTTTTTATACCAATGAGTCGTAGCTCCAGAAACTGATATCCCTAAAACAGTATTGGCAACATTAGCCACAGCATATGTTGCTGGTATTCCTAAAAAAATAAGAATAGGGGTCATCAAAACACCTCCGCCTATACCAAATATTCCTGATAAAAAACCAACAGTAAAACTTAAGATTAAAACTGTAATGATGCTAACTTGAACCTGGGCAATAGGTAAGTAAAAGTCCATTAAATTTCATATTATTTGGTTGTTTCATTGTCAATCTAGATATATTAAGTTGGCTATATTAAATACAAAAATTGCACAATTAACAAAATTTATTTATGTCTAAAAGATGCGAGCTTACAGGAGTATCACCCTTAAAGGGTAACAATGTTAGCCACGCTAACAATAAAACGAAAAGAAGGTTTTTACCCAACCTAAAAAAAGTTACTTTTCAAAGTGATAGATTAAAAAAAAATATTACATTAAAAGTTACAAATGCAGCAGTACGATCAGTTGATTTTAAAGGTGGTCTTGACCAATATTTAAAATCAGTAAAAAAACAAAAACTTTCTAGAAAAGCTCAAAAATTAAAAATTAGCATTAACATAACAGCTTAGTGTCTAAAGGCATAAAATCAGGTAGAAATTTTTTTATAGTTCTCTCATTTACTATGGGAGTAGTCATAATTATTTCAAATTATTTAGTTCAATTTCCGATAAATAAATTTAATTTACAAGATATATTAACCTATGGGGCATTTAGTTATCCTATAACTTTTCTAATTACAGATTTAGCAAATAGAAGATTTGGAAAACAAGAAGCTAGAAAATTAGTTTATATTGGTTTTACCACAGGTATTCTTTTAACAATATTTGTTTCAACAAATTTTCAAGATATTATTTCAATTAGAATAGCCGCAGGTTCAGGCACAGCTTTCTTAGTTGCACAACTTATAGATATAGAAATTTTTCAACGATTAAGGAAAGGTAAATGGTTTGTGGCTCCAATAACTTCATCTGGCATAGGTTCAGTTGTTGATACTTTTTTATTTTTTTCTATTGCTTTTTTAGGAACAGGTATTTCATGGATAACACTTGCTTTTGGAGATTTATTAGTAAAACTTTTAATGGCTTTTTTAATGCTAATTCCTTTTAGACTATTAATTTTTAAAGTAAGAGATTTGAATGGTAAAAAATATTTAGCTTAGTGAATAGTTCTTTTCTTATTTTCGCTAAACAAGTCTGTTAGCTGATTGATCATAACATCTCCAAGGTCTTGAACGTCAGCAATTTTAATTGCTTTATTATAATATCTTGTAACATCATGGCCAATACCTATAGCCAACAACTCAACAGAAGAACTTTTTTCTATCCATTTTACAGTTTGTTTTAGATTGTCTTCTAAAAAGTCACTTGTGTTTGTAGATAAAGTAGAATCATCTACTGGTGCTCCATCAGATATAACCATTAATATTTTTCTTTCTTCTTTTCGGCTAATGACTTTATTGTAAGCCCACTTCAAAGCCTCTCCATCAATATTTTCTTTTAAAAGTCCCTCTTTAAGCATTAGCCCCATATTGTTTTTTGATTGTCTCCACGGAGTATCAGCAGATTTATAAATGATATGTCTTAAATCATTTAAGCGCCCTGGAAATATAGGTTTTTGGTTGTTTGTCCATTTTTCTCTGCTCTGTCCACCTTTCCAGTGTTTAGTAGTAAAACCTAAGATTTCAACTTTGACTGAGCATCTTTCTAGAGTTCTTGCTAAAATATCAGCACATATCGCCGCTACTGAAATTGGTTTTCCCCGCATTGACCCTGAATTATCAATTAAAACAGTCACTAAAGTATCTTTGAATTTGATATCCTTTTCTTTTTTGAAAGAAAGTGAATTAAGAGGGTCTATAATAACTCTTGTTAACTTTGAAGTGTCTAACGAACCTTCCTCTAAATCAAATTCCCACGACCTATTTTGTTTTGCCAATAGTTTTCTCTGCAATTTATTGGCCAATTTAGAAATAAAATTTTTTAAACTTAACAGCTGTTGATCTAAATTCTGTCTTAACCTCAAAAGTTCCTCTTCGCTTTCTAATTCTTCTGCTACAATAGTTTCATCAAATTCTTGGGTGTAAGATTTATATTTTGAGTCTCCAAAATTTATATATCCCCTTTTTCTATTGTTTGGAGAGTTAAGAGAATTTTTTTCTTCATCAACCTCTATTTCTTTATCAATATCTGAGGATAACTGCTCAACATCAGGTAGACTAGTATCTACAGACATTTCATTATTTTCACCGTCTTTAGAGCTTTGATTATTTTCATCTTTTGCTTTATTTTCTAAACTGTCAGCATCTTCTCGATTATCTTCTTTTTGCTCAGAGTTGATATTTTCATCTATTTTTAATTGCGAAATTATTTTTGAGATAAGAGCATTAAATTTTTTTTGGTCTAAAAGTGAATTATTAAGCACCTCTATCTTGTCTTTTAATTTAGCGTCTAGTTTCTTTTTGTATTTTTTATATTTATCTTCCAATTCTTTATTTTTATTAAATTTAGAAATATTACTTCTTAAATAGTATTCAAAAGCATCTATAAACTCATAATCTTTACTTTTATCTTCAATTTTTTCACTCTTAATTGCATAAAAATAATTTAAATTTTTTCTAACGCCTTTAAAATATAATGATCCAATATTCTCATACCTAATTTTTTCAGCAGCCGCATATAATAGTTTTGAAGTACTACCGTCGGGCTCAAAGGAACTATAAATATTTACATCTGAACACTTTAATCTCAGGGCCTCAGAGTCCGCTAGAGCTCTAGTTTTTGCAAAGTCAACTTTATTGTTTATGTTCTTAGGACTCGGAAGACTGATAGTTTTTTTGTTTTTTTTATTTACTTCATTACCAAATATTACTTCCACCTGTTCATCTCCAATAATTGATTTGACAGTAGAAGTAATTGCTCTTTTGAAATTTTCTATTATCTCAGTTTTTTTCTCCATCTAGGAAATTGTAACATTGATAGATGATTCTGGAAGATCCTCAGCAAAACACCTCTGGTAGTACTCAGAAATTATTTTCTTTTCTATATCGTCACATTTATTTAGAAAGGTTAGCCTGAAAGCATACCCATGATCATTAAATATTTTGGTATTCTCAGCCCAATGCAAAACTGTTCTAGGACTCATAACAGTAGATATATCTCCATTTACAAAACCTTTTCTTGTTAGATCTGCAACTTTAATCATATTGGATATTTTTTCTTTTCCCTCTTTAGAGTCGTAAGTTTTATTTTTTGCTAAAATTATTTCTAACTCTTTTTCAAAAGGTAAATAGTTAAGAGTTGTTACGATATTCCATCTATCCATCTGACCCTGATTAATTTGTTGGGTTCCATGATAAAGTCCAGTTGTATCACCAAGACCTATCGTGTTAGTTGTTGCAAACATTCGAAAATAATCATGCTGACCAATAACTTTATTTTTATCAAGTAATGTAAAATTTCCTTCGCTTTCAAGCACTCGTTGAATAACAAACATTACGTCTGGTCTACCAGCATCATACTCATCAAATACAAGCGCAACTGGATTTTGTATTGACCAAGGTAAAATTCCTTCTTTAAATTCAGTAACTTGTTTACCATCTTTTAAAACGATCGCATCTTTCCCAATAAGATCTATTCTGCTAACATGACTGTCTAGATTAACCCTTACACATGGCCAATTCAATCTTGCTGCAACTTGTTCAATGTGTGTAGATTTTCCTGTTCCATGGTATCCCTGAATTAAGACACGTTTGTTAAATGCAAATCCAGATAGTACGGCTAAAGTAGTGTCTCTATCGAATTTGTAGTCTTGATCAATTTTTGGAACAAATTCATTTTTTTTTGAAAACGCATCTATTTCCATATCAGTATCTATACCGAAAGTTTGTTTTACGGATATTTTAATATCTGGTTTTTTAAACATTGTTAAATTTGTCATTTTTTTTTCCCCACAGTCATCTTAAGTTGACTGTATGCTAGAGTAATTTTTTTCAGTTTATCTTCAAATTTTCTACTTCCTAGATTTTTATCAGGATGATATTTCTTTACAAGAGTTTTAAATTGCTTCTGAATTTCTTCCCATTTAGTGTCATATTTTAGTTCCATAGCATCAAATGCATCTCTATCCGTATTACTTAATTGTGTTCTTTTATATTCATTAAAACTTTCAGATTTAAAAATATTTAGCTTGTCCTCTAAAGCATTATTCCAAAGAATATTAAAAAAATTATCAGAAGAGCCAAAACTTTTTGTTGCTTTATGCCAAGTTAGATCTGATTTAACAAAATATTCAACTTGTTGATCAGTCATGTCAGAAAAATAATTCCATTTTTTATTGAAAATTTTAATATGTTCTAAACATAACAGCCTATACTTTTTACTATTATCTTTTTCTAGCGGAGCCCTATAGCTACCAATTTGGTCACAATTTTCCCAATCACAAATTATTTTCATATAAAAAAAATAGTTATATAGTAAATTGATATTATATGAATGATTTTTTAAGCTTTATAGAAAATAAAATTAAGAAAAATATTAAAGTTGAGAAAGTTTCTATAACAGACAATAGTAACAAACATAAAAAACACAAATACTTTAATTCCGAGAGGTATCATTTAAATCTTGAAATTCAATCTACTTATTTAAGTTCGTTAAATAAAATTGAAGCCCAAAGGAAAGTCATGTCACTTCTTGCGGAAGAGTTAAAAAATAAAATTCATGCTTTAGAAATAAAGATTAAATAATTTTATTAAATACTTTTTTTAATTCAATTTTTGAAATTTTATATAGATTTGGTCTCGTAGTTTGACCAATTTTTTTTAATAAAATTAGATTAATTTTTCTATCATTATTTTTTTTATCTGCGCTCATATAGTCAATAATTTTATTATATTCGTTTTTTTTAAAATATTTTTTAATATCGTATTTTAAATTATTAGAGCTATAAATTTGTTTTAACTCGTTGAGGGTATTTAAACTGCATAATTTTTTTATATAAGATAATTTAGCAGCCATCATCATACCCATAATCACAGCTTCTCCATGATTTATTCTTTTTGAATAGTTATTTTGCGCCTCGATTGCATGAGCAAAAGTATGACCAAAGTTTAGTATCATTCTAATATTTTTTTCATTAACGTCTTTGTTAACAAAATGAAGCTTAATTCTGCAGCTTTCGATAATTGCTTTTTTGAGAAAATTTAAATTCCTATTTATTAGCAATTGTTTAGAATTATTTTTGAGCCAATTAAAAAAATTATTTTTTAAAATCAAGGAGTGCTTTAAAATTTCAGCATAACCACAAATCAACTCTCTTTTTGGTAAACTTTTTAAAATTTCAACATCAGAAATAACTATTCTAGGCTGGTAAAATGTTCCAATTAAATTTTTACCAAGTGATGTGTTAACTCCTGTTTTTCCGCCAATAGAAGAATCTACCTGAGCTAATAAAGTTGTGGGAATGTTTATAAAATTGACTCCTCTTTTTATAATACTTGCAGCAAAAGCGCAGTAGTCTCCTAAAATACCTCCACCCAATGATATTAAAACATCATTTCTATTAAAATTATTTACAAGGCAATTTTCTACAAGTTTATTTGCATTTATGAAAGATTTAAATTTTTCATTAACAGAATATTCAAAGGTATAGACTGTATATTTATTTAAATATTTTTTTAATCTAACCTTAAATTTCTTTGGAACATTTTTATCTGTTACTAAAGCAACTTTTTTAGCGCCCGGGCATAAAATTTTAATTTGGCGAGAAATTTGATTTAAGATATTTTTGCCTATAATTATAGTATAATTTGAGCTTAAATTTTTTACTTTTAATTTAGTTGTTTTCATAAAGAAAAATTATTTTTTTAGTGATTAAGTTGGTAGTTAAATTATTACAATTTATTTTATGGTTGGCCAGTGAGTAAGTAGTCTTTCTTTCTTTATATATTTTTTCTAAATCTATTCTAATGTTTTTATTATTTAACAAAGGTCTTTTTTTTGCATTAACAAGTCGTTTTTCTAGCAGATTTGCGTCCAAATGAAGCCAAAAACTTTTTGTATTTAAAATAACACAATTTCTAATTTTTGCGTTCATGAAAGCTCCACCTCCCAAAGATATGATTCTATTTTTTTTTTTAATTTCCTCAAGTGTAACTTTTTCCTCAATTTCCCTAAAAAAACGTTCTCCCTTTTTTTCAAAAATTTTTTGAACAGTTAATTTGAGCTTTTTCTCGATAATTTTGTCTATATCAATAAATTGCATAGAAAGCCCCTTTGAAACAGCTTTTCCTATGGTAGATTTACCAACACCCATCATTCCAGTCAAAGTGAGGTTTTTTTTCAAATTAATTCCTTATTTATAATTTGATTTATCATAAATTTGTCTTATTTATTCAGTTTAAACATATTTAATACTATGCAATTTAATTACAATAGTCGCTTTAGCGCAAGAGTATCAGTAAAAAAAAAAATAATACATTTTATTTTATATGTTCTTGCTTTTTTATTGGCCTTATTTTTACTTAGTAAATTTAATTTTCCAGCCCCAAAGCAAGAAATTAAAAAAAATATTACTAATGAAATTATTAAACTTAAATAAGAAATTATCCTTTTTATTAATTCTACTTGTTTTTTCTACGCCACTTCTTTCTGAAGACAGTGTTGATATATGGAAAAAAGATAATTCAAATAAAAAGAATAATGTTATTAAAGAAAAAAATATTCCTCTAGAAAAATCAGTATCAAAAATTAATATAAACACAGAACTAACAGAAGAAATCGAAATCAATGTCGATCTTTCAGAAATTAATAAAAATTTAGTTTACGGAATATTCGATCCAAATGAAAATAATTTAACTCTAGATATGTGGGTTAAGTCAGAAGGAACTAAAGTTAAGGATACAATAGAAAGAATCAATAAAATTACACTTTCTTCTTTTGCTGAAGAGATATTTATAAATACATTATTCACTATTTCTAAACTTCCAAATCAAAATATGACTGGTGAGGAATTTATAAATTATAAATTAGACTGGCTAATTAAAAATAACAAAGATGAACTTATAGCTACTTTTTTAAACAGAAATCAAGAATTCCCAAATAAAAAAAAAATTATCAGGTACTTAGTTGACAAAAATATTACAAAAGGCAATTTAAATGAAGCCTGTCAAAATATTAAAATGATTGGCAATGACTTAAAAGATGCATATTTAGAGCAGTTTAAAATTATTTGCTTTATTAAAAATAATAAAAAAAATGAAGCTCAACTTATTCTTGACTTACTTAGAGAGCAAAAATTATCAAATAAATTTTTTGATAATAAAGTTAATTATCTTTTAGGTTTAACAGAAAAGCCGGACATCAAAATTGATGATACTAGTTTATTAAATTTTTACTTATCTTCAATAACAATTCCAGATTTTACATACATTCCAACCAACAAAACAAATAAAAAAATATGGCAATACATAGCAGCTGCAAATTTATTTAAAATTGACAACCTTGAAAACAATGAGCAAATTAAAGAATTAGAAATTGCTGCTAACAACGGATCTTTATCAACTTCATATATTTTTGAAATTTATAAAAATGTAAAATTTAATTTTAATGACTTCTTAAACACCGACGAAGTTTACTCTACTCTTGACGCTATAAAAGCAAGAGCTTTAATATATCAAAAAATTTTATTATCAGAAAGTATTGAGATAAAACTAAAATATATCTTTTTATTAGATGATTTATTTAAAAAAGATAGATTATTTAACTTATCTAAAAAATATGTAAATAAAGAATTAAAGGCTTTAGATAAAAATGAAATTCCCTCTTCCTACAAACAATTAGTAGCTGAAAATATTATTTATGAAAAAAAGACTAACCTTGGAAAAATTAAGTATAATAACAATAATTATCACACTTCAAAAATATTAACCTTCTACACAGAAAATAATATTTCCAAAAATAAATTAGAAAAAGAATTTAAAAATATTAATAAAAAAATTAAAAAAAATAAAAAATATAAAATCTCAATAAAAGACACTATACTTTTTGAAACTTTAGAAAGTGATGGTATCACTGTTCCTGTTGAGCTTATGGATAAAAAAATCATAATAAAAAACTCACCTCCAATAGAACTATTAAATTTTGGTAAAAATAATGAAACTGCGTTACTTTTACTAAGAATAGTAGAGTTGATAGGTGAAGATGAAATTTTAGATTTAGATGATCAAACTATTTATTTTATTAATCATTTGCTACTAAAGTCGGGCTTAAAAAAATTCAGTAATAAAATTTTAACCACAGCACTACCCGAAAGAAGTAAAAACTAATATACTGTTAAGCAATGACAATTAGAAAAATTTTAACTGAACCTGATCCTTTTTTAAGACAATTATCTTACGATGTTGAAAAAGTTGATGATGAAATAAGAAAGTTAATGGATGATATGCTTGAGACAATGTATGCAGCGCCAGGCATCGGATTAGCAGCCATACAAATTGGAGTTCCGAAAAGAGTTATTGTAATTGATTTATCGAAAGAAGAAGAAAAAAAACCATTATACTTTGTTAACCCCAAGATAATTACAAAATCAAAAGACAACTCTACTTATGAAGAAGGCTGTTTGTCAGTACCCGGACAGTTTGCTGAGGTGGATAGACCAAATCAATGCCATTTCAGTTATTTGGATTATGATGGCAAAAAAAAAAATTTAAAAGCTGTAGGACTTCTAGCAACATGCATACAACACGAAATGGACCATCTTGAAGGAATTTTATTTATTGACTATCTATCAAAACTAAAAAAAAATTATATTGTAAAGAAACTTTCAAAACAAAAAAAAGTATTAGAAAGAATAGTGGTTTAGATTAATTAAACTAATGCCATATAAAATTATCTTTATGGGAACACCTCAGTTCTC
>Ga0209830_10001165_pt1 | contig 24037 bp, 21 predicted proteins | sample ArcticOcean_MG_C_12_FD_187439 | JGI IMG/M metagenome (GOLD analysis project Ga0209830, IMG submission 187439) | Marine microbial communities from western Arctic Ocean - ArcticOcean_MG_CB8_130 (SPAdes) (version 2) | ecosystem: Environmental > Aquatic > Marine > Oceanic | place: Arctic Ocean...
TAGCATCCTGACTCTTCTCGGTATCCCCAGCATCACCGGCAGCAGTGTCCCCAATCTTCCCATCCCCGCTCGTTTCACCCTCGCTGTCCCCATCGTCGTCGTCGAACGTCTCCGGCTCCACGACGAGCTCGCGCTCGGGAAACGTTTTCGGTTTTTTTCCGTGTCGCTCGCTAGCTTCTTTTTTTTCGGCGTCGCGGAAAACGCGCTCCGCCCACCGGTCGTTCCGCTTGTCATAATCCGCCTGTTGTTTGTCGCTCAGCTCCTGTGCTACACCGCCTAGTTCACAAGGCTCGTCAGGGTAGAACTCGTTCGCACGACGCAGCTGCGACCGGAACACGCGCACCGCGCCCGGGCGGTGTAAGTCTCCGCCGTGCGGCGACACAAACACGAACACGGCGCGGTGAAACGCGTTCTCTTCGTTTTCGTTCGCGTCATCATCGTCGCCATCCACCGGGGCGTATATCTGCATCAGGAAGTCCATTTGCTCTCTGGTGTACAAACACTTCAGTTGTTTTCCGGTGGGTATGTCCACCGGGTCGAGCCACGCCGGGGCGCCGCCAACTTTGCTTGGGAAGTGCTGTCGTCGCATCAGCTGTTTCGTCTTGTTTCTTTCTGCCAACGAAGCGGCCTCGGGTGCTACGAATCCGATGTTCCACTCCAAATCCCCCCCAAGGGATTCGTCATCCGAGGAAAACGCGTTTTCCTCGCCGCTGTTGTGCTCGTCTTCGTCATCTTCTTCAGCGTCGGCTACAAGCGTCTCGGTGGCGTCACCGGCGTCCGTCGCGTCCGCGAAGTGAGAAGCGATGAGTCGTTCGGAATCCGCCGCCGCCGTGGTTTCATCACGAACCGCGACGGCATCATCCGGCACCACAGTGGTGGCCTCGGCGGACATCGCGATCGCCTTCCGAGGCGCGTGGAAACCTACCTCGCTGGCCACAACACCGACCGGGGGCGGGAACAGGTGAGCCAAGAAACAAAAGGCCACCCGCGTACGCTTCGCAGGGAAGGCGCGGTACCAAGTGATGAGAATGCCAATTCGGCGGCCGGGCTGATTTCAGCAGTGGTTCATCCGAAAGGTGAGCGTTTTTTTTTCCATTTTTCACAAGCATCTACCTACCCCAACCCTTATATACAGCGCAGCACGTCATGATCCAGCGTGGCCGTGTCTTTCCTTCCTTGACTCGGTGCCGTACCAGTAACCAGTACCCAGTAACGGCGTAACCAGTAACGGCGTAACCAGTACCCACGCCGCGCGCAATCATTCTAATTTTAAAATTTTAATCGTGGCTCAAAAAGCTCCCCGCACCGCCCAGCTGCCTCGCCTTCATCTGCGCCGCGGCGGCTTGCGAGTTTTCGTAGTCGTACCGGGACCGCTGTGCGTCGAAACCCCCCGCCCCGACTTTCGCACACCCGACGTCGAACTTGGAGTTTTTGTGTTTCATCAGTCTGGGGGATTCGTGGAAAGTTTCGTGATGCGCGCCGTGACGATGCGGTTGGTCCGTTTCCGTCGCGAAGGGCGAGTACGAAACGTGGTCGCCGTGACCTGTGAATTTTTTTGGTTTTGGAAGGAGAAGAGTTGAGACGAAAAAGTGATGCGGGGACGGAAACGGCGAATGATGGGGGGGGGTGAGCGTGGGGTGGGGTGTGTGATGGGGATATCGCGCGGTAAGCGCTCGGTGGATGTGTCGTTCCCGGGTTTCTTTATCGGTTGTGGGGGTAGTCGTATTCTGTGCTCTCGATGCGACCCCCGCGTCCCCACTGGGGTCCGGGACGAAGCGCGCGAAAACAAAATGACGCAAAAGAAAAGCGCGACGACGTACCCGCGACGCGAGCGCGTCCTCCGTGTGTGATGGCGCCTTGCACCGGCTGCGCGTTCTGGCTGCCATAAATCGTGTCCTGCACGCTGCTGTGCTCGATGTTGAACAAGGCTCGCCCCGTTCGCGCGGGTGGGCTGGGGTTGGGGTGGGTGAGTGGGGTCAGATGCGTCGACTTCGGGCGCGTTCGTTGACTTTTCCAAGCGCCGCGCGGATGGGAGATGCCTTCCCCGAGACCTCACGCGTTCGTTCCCGCGAAACTGCGGAGATATCGACCGCACACGCGCGTGTAACACTACTTACTCTTCGCCGAAGCTGGCGACGCTCATGGTGGGAGAACGGGTTGGAAGACGCGCGCGTCGTTGTGGAAGCGCGTGGGAATGGCAACAGCGAACAGATAAACAGACACTTTTCTTTTTGGGTTCCAAGTGTGCCGCCGCAGGGAACTTGAAACATCGTTGAAGGAAAAAAAACCCGCCGTCGGTCGCCACAGCGCTTCCGCGAGGCGCGGATCGAGCCGCGGTTCGATCGGCATGTACGCCTCACCTTCGCGTGCGGATGGCGGTGCCGCGTTCGCAACGGGCGGGGCGCAGGCTGAGGGCGACGGAGGGGGCACGGGTACGTGCTACAGTTGAAAAAAAGCGCGCGCGAAAACATCGTTCGCCATCCACCCACGATCTCTGACGCCGCCTTCCCCTTCCCACCCTCACCCCCACCTCTCGCAGCCGCGGAGCACATGCAGGAAGCCGCCCGTATGATTTCCAACCTGCAAACGGAAACCGTCGGCGTGGATCTCGCGACGTTACTCCGAGAAAGCCCGAGGGAGGCGTACGCGTTCCAACAAATCGGGGTAGGTCGCGCTCTTTGTTTTTTGGTTTTTGGTTTTTCCCGAGCGCGGGTCCGACGTTCGCCGACCACCCTTGACCGCACTCGTGCGCACTCCAAGTTTCTTCAGACTCGGTGTGAAACCACCAAGGGTGGTACAGTGCTGCGTGCGTCCTGTCCCACGGCCCCGAGACCCCGCGAAGCCCTTCCGGAGCACTAACCCCATCCCTCGGTTGTTTTTTATGCATCAAAAAATTCTTCATTCCATCGTTACAAAAAACAACACAGTGGCCCGCGGAGATCGCGTCCATGACCACGCACGCGCTCCCGGCGTCGGTTTTGGAGAGGTACTCCCAGCGCCAAAGCGTGTGTTTCTGCGGCGTGCTTCCCGAAATAGGCCGAGCCTGGGCCACCGTGGATAACGTTTTGTTTCTGTGGCGGTTCGACGTTTTAGACGACGTCCCCGTGGAGTACGCCGGGGAGACGCAAGCCATCGTGGGCGTGGCGCTCGCGGTTCCGAAACGCGGGGTGTTTCTGCCCACCATAGAGCGGCTGGTCGTGGTGGCGACGACCACGGAGATCGTGCTTCTGGGCGCGGCGTTCGCCACGGAGGGCGGTTCCGTGGATGGAAACCCTGGCGATGGAAACGCGGGACGCGACGAGCGCGACCCGTACGCATCTCAACGCGAGTTTTCAACTCTAAGACTTCCCTTTTCGGAGAAGCAAATGACCCTGCACGCGCTTGATTACGCCTGCACCACGGATGACGTGGTGGTGAAGGATTTCGCGTGCACCTCAACCGGCCGAATCTTCTTCGCGGGGGACGACGAAGCGCTTTATGAAGTGGAGTACTCGCAAAACGACACGTGGCGGCAGCGGCGGTGCCGGAAGACGTGCCACCACAGTGCGGTGCCGAAACTGTTACCCAGCATTCTGCGTTTGCGCGCTCCTGATGCGTTGCGGCAAGTGTTGGTGGACGAACAAAGAAACGCCCTGTACACGCGATCGGAAAACGGCGTCGTCGCGGTGTACGACTTGGGTGTTGACGGAAGTGAGAATCCGAGGCGAGTCGCGGAGGTGAGGGACATCGCGAACGCGGCGCAAATGCAAAGGGGGGGGGGGTTGTTTTTCGACAACCCGCGCGGGGGGGGGGGGGGGGGGTTTGGAGGCGGTAACGGAACCGGTTTTGGAGGAGGTAACGGCGGTTTGTCGGGAAACGGTACCGGCGGTACCAACGCCGGCGGCAAAAACGTCAGCCAAACCCGGCAACGGTTGGTGCACGTCTTGGTGCACGTCGCGGTCGTGTCGGCTGCCGAGTCCATGTCGGTCACCCTGGTTGCCGTGTTCGCGGATGGCCGGCGTGTTTACATGACGTCGTTGCCCTCGGTGGGGTACGGGGGTGGGCGGTACGGCGGCGCCGGCGCGGTGCCGTACGGCGGCGGCGCGAGTACCCAAAACGGGCAAAGCGGCCAACGGGGAAAACCGTGCCCCCCGGTTTCTCGGCTCGCCGTCGTCGCGGTCCGGGACCCGCCCCCCCAATCAAGCGCCACCCGGGGTATGACCTCCGCGCAGGCGCTGCGGGCTGCCACCACGGCTCGGCCGCTTGAGGTGGAAGCCGCGTACTACGCGGAGGGCGTGATGCTCCTGTCGGACGCCGCGGAAACCGACGAAGACGCGCGTTTGTTTGTGGCGTCGAGGGACAATTCCCTGCCGTCGCACCTGCGACAAGTCACGGGTTTGGAAACAGCAGCAGGCGGTGGGAACGCGTTTGCCCACAATGCCGGTGTGTCAATGCCAACACACAATTCCCAACCAAACCTGGGTGCGGAAGGCGCTGGGTACGCCGGGGGGGTGGGCGGGGGGGGGGGGGGGGGGGGGGGGGGGGGGGGGGGGGGGGGGGGGGGGGGGGCGAACGCGCGCACGCCGCGCGATCGCTTCGCGAAGCCGTCACGACGCGCCGGTTGACCGGACGCGCGGCGTCCAGCGTGGGGTCCATGGGCGAAGTCCCGCCGCCGCCCGCGGCGATGCGGGATCTGGACCCGCCGTTCCCGCAAGGGGCGGGTTCGGCACGCCCTGGGTTGACCGCAAACAAGCCCCACGCAGCGGAACTGCGAGGCAGCGAACTCGCCACGCAGCACGTCGCGCCGCGACGCAAGTTCGTGCTCGTGACCAACGCCGGCGTCGTGTTGATTGAAAAGGCCCGGCCGGTGGACGCGCTCCGAGAGCTTCTGCTGGACGACGTGCACGAGCACCTGATGCGGTTTTTCGGCGCGTACGGCCAAGCCGAGGCAGCGACGATGTGCCTCGCCGTGGCGCTCGGGGCGTGCGCGGAGACCCCGGCCGGGCGGAGCGAAACGGACGGACGCGCGACGGGCGCGCGAGTCGGCGCCGGCGCCGACGTCGGTGATTTCTTCTCCGCGCGAACCGCCACGCCGGCGGCGGCGGCAGCTTGTGCGGAGCGCGCGCGCCTGGCGCTTGAAGACCCTCGTTTGACCGGCGAGCCCCGGGTCGAGGAGGACGTTGATACTGTTCTTGTTCGCGAACAAACAGGATTGACCCCTACACAAACCGGCCGGTTCGACCAGTTCGACATGGGCAGAGCGATTGTGCAGCCGCGCATGCACTTCTCGGGCGTGCACGCCGCGTGCTACACGTACGCCGCGCGGTTGCTCGCGGCGGCGTGGGAACGACCGGTCGCGACGATTTTAAGTGTCTCTGCGCGAGACGGCGGGTCACTCGGGAACGGCATGGGCACGCACGGTGCAAATGCCGGCGTTCCAAAGACCGTTAGCGGTCTTGCGTCGCACGCGCGGCGCGACCGGCAACCGTTGCGGGAAGCCGTGGCGAACGGCGCGGCTACAAATGGAGCGGTGGGCGCGGCGTCCGCCGCCGCGGGGTGGCTCGGTGGAATGTTACGGCCGGGCCGGAACGTGGGCGCGCCCGTGGTGTGTACCCTCCCGCCTGATGCGCTCTGGTCGCTGGAACAAAGGTTACGGCCGCTGGAGCGGTTCCTGGCGCGCCGGCGTCCGCGCGTGTTTTCCCAAGACGAAAACCTTGCAGCGGGACGGTCGCCGAATCTAACGGGGCAAAGAGCGTACGACCCGAGGGACCCGAAGCGACGAAGAGTGGACCCCGGTGCCGCTCGCCGGGCGGAGGAGTTGTCCCTCGCGGCGCTGCGAGGTACCCTGCGCAGGGCCGCTGAGGCCTCCGCGTTGCTACGAATCGCGGGCGAAGTCGGGTTTGCCCGGGTCGCCGCGAACCTTTCGCGAACAGACGCGGACGCGCTTGTGAGCGGCGACTGCACGTTGCGGTTGCTCGCGACGTCGGCGGGTGGCGCGCGTTTGGCGTCCGCGATTGTGGAGGCGCTGATGAGCTCGCTTGTGGCGAGTGGTGACGTGGCCGCCGCGGAAGTCTGCGCGGAACGGTTGCAACACAGTTGTCCCTTGTTCTTCGGAGGCGAGGAACGGAGGTTCTACCGCGCGCGGGAACAACTGCAGTGCGCGCGGGACGCGCGCGACGCGCGGGACGTTTTACTCGCCGAAACCAAAACAACCGAAGCACTCGTCGCGCTGCTTGAAGTCCCCAACGCAGGCAACCTAAGCGCCACCCTCGCTGAGCTCGCGGACGCCGGGTGCTTCCACGGCCTCGTGGCGCTGCCGCTGTGCGCGGCGGCGGCTTCGCGAAGAGTTCGCGGGTACGCGGGCGAGATCGGGGATGGGGAAAACAGTGAGGCTTTTTTCGCGGAAGGTGCTTTGTTTTCACCCTTCGACCCGGAACAGCGCGACGCTGGACAAAAAGCGTTTGACGATGTCGACCGATCAAACTCGGTGTCCATGACCGCGTCGTCACCTGAAACGTGCCGAGAGTTTATCTGCGTCGCGCTACGGGCGCTCGCATTGGGTACCCCCGACGAAGGCGCGCCCCCCGGGTCCCTGGGCGCGGTGTGCGCCTCCCTGTCCCCCGCCACGCGCGCGCGAGGCTTAGCCGCGATGCTCGAGCGCGTCGCGCAGGCGAGCTCGCCCTCGGTCGCCCTCGCGGCGAGGGCGCGGCTGGTCGCCGTGGCTGCTGAGGCGGAGGCGGCTGCTGCCGCTGCTGCGAGGGCGGGCGCGCCTTTTCTGCCTCCCCCGTCTGCGCGAAACTCCGCGGCGCTAGTCGCTTCTGTTGTTGAACAGGAGGGCGCCTCCCTGGACGACGACGCGTTCGTGCGGCGCGTGTACCAGGAGCTCATCGCCCTGGACAAAGACACCGAGCTCCTGAGCCTGCCTCCTGGACCGCTTGAGCAGTACCTAGCGGAGAAAGGCGCGTTCGCGGTGGCGCAGCAGGGCGGCGCGCTGACGCAAGGCCAAGCCAAGCACCTCGAGTTGCTCGCGAAGCTGTACGCGTCAAAGGTGCGTATTGGGCCTTTCACCAAATCCCGCAGACTGTTTGCTTATTCAAGACTGACACTTTTTTTTACAATCGAAGCAACGGGACGGGCTCGCGGCGCGGGTGTATTTCGCGCTCGCCGAGCGGAACGCGCGGGGCGCGGCGGTGGCTCTTTCGGAACGAGCCGCGCTGTTCGACTTGGCGTTCACCAAAGCGGGCGGTGGCGGGGGTGGCACCAATCACGTCAACGGCGTTTCGGTGGCATCCAACAGTGTCGAGTCCTCCGACCAAACCGCCGACGCGGCGTTCGTGGAGACTTTGGACGGGAAAATAAAGGTTCTCGGGTTTCAGCAAAGGGTACGCATTGTATTTCCCAAATCCCAACACTGTTTGCCCATACAAGACTGACACTTTTCTTTTCAAACAAAGTTGCGGTTTGCGTTTCTGGAGCGCGCGCGCGTTGTGGGACACCACTCCGAAATCGCAAACGCCGCTCTTGTCGCGGCCTCTGATTTGGAGCGGGAACTGCGACCGCTTAGCGACATGTTCAACGACTTCGCCAGGCCCGCGGAGATGTGGGAAATCTGTCTCGAGATGCTGCACTTCTCGCGGTACAGAGACACGGAGGGCGACGGCGCGGTGGCGCGCGCGTTGTGGGATGAACTGCTTTCGAGTTCGGCGACCAACGGCGTCCGCGAGGGGTCAAAGCGCGTGGCGTTGCGTTCCGCGTGCGCCGCAACCAAAGCGCTGGGGCCCAAGCTGTTCCCGTCAGACACCGCGTTCCCGGTAGCGCACGTCGCGCTGAAGCTCGAGTTGCTCGCGGCGGGGCTGTGGAGGCTGGAGGGGGGTGAGGGCGGCGGCGGCGGAAACAACGCCGCGTTCACTTCAAACGACGCCGAAACCGGCGAGGACGACGTGGCGGAGTGCGTGTTGGCGAGCACGCGGGAGAGCTTCGAGTCTGTGCACGCGGCTTATGACCGCTTGCTCGCCACGCCCGCGCACCGGGGGCACCACGACCGAACCGTGCAGCGCGAGAGCCACCTGCAGACGCCCGCGTTGCGTTTGCGGTTACTGCGAAGCGCGCTGCGCGTTCTTCGGCGCTGGGAAGCGAGTCTCGTGGCTTTGAGTACTCCAAACGCAAACGCGTTCGCGGAGACCGCGGGGGGCGGGTTCGGGTCGTACGGGGGGGGGAAGGAACGCACACGGGCGGCGTTGGCGGACGTGTGCTCCGGGTACGCTGGGGAGGCGCGGAGGCTTTTGCAGGTGCCCACGAGTGCGCAAGGCACCGCGGAGGCGCTCGCAGCGGACTTTGAAGCGCTGGGGAGGAGGCTCGCGGCGTGATGCAGTATCAAATCCAGGAAATATTTTCTTCTTCGTCTTTTCGGTAGCTACCATTTTCTCTCTCTCTCAAGGTACAAGTATTTCAGTCACCTCCGTCCTGGTCGCCGATGCCGAAGTAGCCGCGTTTCTTGCTTGATCTCGGGCTCCTGCTTGATCTCGGGAGGACTCTTCGGCTCGCGCTTGATCTGCTTCGAACTCGGCGGATCCGCGCGTGTCGCTTTGCACGCCGCGCACCTGTCCTTCCGCTTGCCGTGAGGGCAGCCGGTGCACATCGCGCAGCTGCCTTTCACCTTGCCGTGGGGGCAGGGGTTGCACACCGCGCACATGCTTTTCCGCTTGCCGTGGGGGCAGGGGTTGCAGTCCCCGCAGTTACTTTTCACCTTGCCGTGGGGGCAGGGGTTGCAGTCCGCACAGCCGCTTTTCCGCTTGCCGTGGGGGCAGGGGCGGCACTTCGCGCAGTGCTTTTCCAGCTTCCCGTGAGGGCAGGGGTTGCAGTCCGCACAGCCGCTTTTCACCTTCCCGTGAGGGCAGGGGTGGCACTTCGCGCAGTGCTTTTCCAGCTTCCCGTGAGGGCAGGGGTTGCAGTCCGCACAGTTGTACTTCACCTTCCCGTGGGGTCAGGGGTTGCACTCCGCGCAGTGGTGTTTCACCTTCCCGTGCGGGCAGGGGTTGCAGTCCACGCACTTTCGTTTCAGCTTGCCGTGCGGACAGGGGTTGCACTGCGGGCAGTCGCTTTTCAGCTTGCCGTGAGGACACGGGTTACACTCCGGGCACATGCTTTTCCGCTTACCGTGAGAGCATCGCTTCATTCCCATTCTTCGCGAACCACGAAACCCCGCGCGACGAGCTTATGCGCACGCGGAAGCTCGTGGGTCGTTGTCGTGGCTTTTCTTCCCCACTTTTTCGTTTCGTCCCGTACTTTTTTTCGGGTGACGAGGCAGAATCGCGTGCAGCGCTGTCATTCCAGAACCGAGCCGTCTACGTCGCCGCGCTCGTGTCGGCACGACCGCGTCGGTATTCCCGGGCTTTCGAACCCGCCGAACCGCTTCCAACACCCCACAGGCTCGTCACCGCCTCGACCGCGATGGTGGCCGTGCTCGCGAAGACGATTTTCACGTCATCTCCGCGCGTCATCAGCGGACGCGCAACGTTGGCCGTCTCGCGTTCTTCGCGAGGCTCTTACGCCCCCGTCCGCCTCGGTCGTGCGCACAACCGAGTTTCCGTGGTGGTGCGCGCTTCTACAGAAGACCCTGCACCAACACAACCCCCTGCTGCCCCACCAGCCACCCGCCCTGAGTCCCCCCCCGGCAAAGCCATCGCGGGCGTCGGTTTCGTGTTGGGCGCGTTGCTGTTCGCGGGCGGCCTGGGCGGAGGCGCCACGGTAACCCTAGCATCCTTAGAAAAGGACGCCATTCCCCTAGACGTGGCGCTTTCAAACGGCAAACCCACCGTCGTCGAGTTCTACGCGGACTGGTGCGAGGTGTGCAAGGAAAGCGCGCCGAACGTGTTTGACGTGGAGCGCCAATACGGGAAAGACGTGAACTTCGTCATGTTGAACATCGACAACACGAAGTGGGGCGGGGAGATGGACCAGTACGGGGTGGATGGGATACCGCATCTTGTGTTTCTGGATGAGTTCGGGAAGAGCGAGGGGCAGGTCGTGGGGAGGTTCCCGAAAACGGCGCTGGAGCAAAACGTACAGGCGCTGGCGGCGAGGAAAGGGGCGGTGCCGTTTGCGAAGTTCGCGTCCGGCGCGACAACCGTGAGCGCGCCGGATATCGTCGCCACGCCGCAAACCGCGGTGGACGACCCGCGGGGGGGGGCGGTGAACAACACGGACCCGAGAGCACACGGGTGAGTGGTGGGTTTGGGGAAGGCAGAAATACTTCGAGGATTAATAATTACGGGAAATGTATCAAAGTTACAAGTACGGGAAGCAATCAATCCGAAGTAATATTAAAAACCAGTACCAGGCCTCTCACAGTTTCACAAGAGCCGTCGCGCTTTGGCCCGTCGTGCCCTGATTCGGTTTTTGTTTTTTGTTCCCACCGCCTCCTTCCCGCGTGTGTATGAACAGGCTCCCCTTGTTCCCCCTCGAGATTCGCATTTCGTCATCAAGGTAAAGCTGTTCCACCCATCCGGCGCCTTTGCCGGGCTTCGGGGTTAATGTTTTGCTCCACACCGTGTTGCCCGCTATGGAAACGTCCACGGTGCTAATCCTCACCTCTGTTCTCGTCTCCGAAACCGCCGCAATCGGCGCCTTCGCGGATACCGTCAGCGGGCCCAGCAACACCAAGTTCTCCAGGGTGTTGTCTTCGTTAATGATCTGAAAGTTGTCGCTCGCGATGTCGGCGAATAACTTCTGGAAAAAATTAGACGATTCCTGCTGCTGGCTCCACGCCAGGCGCCACTTCCCAACAAGCTTCGCGTCTTTCGCGGGTGCAGCGGTGGGGTTCAACGTAGAAAGCTCGGCAATAGACGCCGTGATCGCGTCGTCGTCCGTAGAGGGGGACTCCAGAAGCCCGAGCATGTTCTGCTGCGCGCCGAACAGCATTTCTTTCGAAGACCCGGAGAAAATGCGGACGCTTGCAGATGAGCCGCTCGCATCATCGGAGGCGCTTGTGCGGACCGTGGCGCGTTTCCCCGAAACTTTACGACGAGCAGATGCGGTGATACGCACGCCGCACCCGACCGCGCGCGGAGGCGAGACGAGCGCGGAAAAGGTACTCATCGATGTACCTGCGGCGTGCGCCGCGAAGTACGGGCGAAGTCGAATACGTCGAATACGTGTCGCGTCGAGACGGCACCTGAAGAGCGAGGACACCGGAAAAATAAATGGTTTTTCACAACAACCTTCCCCCGTCACGTCTCCGCCGCGCTCGTGTCCACCCCAAGCGCGACGCACGCTTTCCGCATGTCCTCCGGCATGGCCGCTACGAAGGTCATTTTCTCGCCCGTTTTGGGGTGCGTCACCGTGAGCCGCTGCGCGTGAAGCGCCTGGCGCCCGAGCCACAAGTCACCTCCCCACTTTTTTTCCATTTCGGTAAGATTATCCGTCCCGCCGAAAACGACATCCGCGTCGCCCCTGTTTTCCGCCGCGTCAGCGCCTCCCCACATAACGTGCGGCCCGTACAGCGGGTCGGAAAGAATGGGCATTCGCGCGTGCGCCAGGTGGACACGGATTTGGTGCGTCCGGCCGGTCAAAGGGCGGGCGCGCACCAACGCGGCGACGAGACTTTCCATATTTTTATTTTCGGTTCCCGACTTTTCCAGCTCGAAATGTTCTCGCGACAAAACCGCGCAAACCGTCTCCGCCTGTTTCGGCGCGGTGGCGTCCATGTCGGGATGGCCTCCTACTTTGAATTTCGGGTCAATTGGGGGAACCGGGTGTACCCACCGGGCTTCCGGAATAGATACGTGCGGCCCGATGTGCGCATCCACGGTGAAGGTTTTTGAGGTTTTCGATTCGATCGAAACGTCGTCGTCGCCGGCATCCCCAGCACTTCCCGACGTGACTCCGTTTTCAAACCGCACCACGTCCCCTTTCGGAACCTTCCCCACGCAAAGCGCGAGGTACTCCTTCCTCGCCCGTCCATGTGGCCCGCACTCCTCCGGTCCCCGGAACTGTTTCGCGAACCCGTCTACTAACGTCGCGTCTTTCACGAATAAACAGACCCCCGAGGTGTCCATGTCGAGCCGGTGCACGATTCGCGGCGCGTCCGCGTCGCAATCTGCGCCGGCGGTGACGTCTGCAACTGTTTGCTCACTAGACGTGTTCCTTTCAGATGTGCTTTTTAAATCCTCTAGAGACTTCCCTCGCCGTACGTGTCCCAAGCACCTCGATAAAAGCGAGTTCCCTTCGAACCTATGCGTGGGGTGGAACCGTAAGCCGGGGGGTTTGTTCACCACTAGTAGTTCATGGTTTTCGAAAATTACCGCAAGCGCGTTGTCGTCCGCGACGAGCGGAATGGCTTTGGAAGCTTTTCTTAGCAAAGCCTTGACTCGGTTGAGCGGGAGGTTCATTTTTCGGGCTACCTCAGCCACGGGTAGCCGGTTGTCCGTCGCGTAAGCCAACTGCTTCGCCACCCGTAGCAACTCTTGTTCGTGTATGGTCACCGCTTCAACCGCCATGTGCGTATCGTGCCAAACGTGTTTCGGGACCTCAGGCACCACATCGGGGCAACACTTGCCCACGTGTTGTCGGAACTGATCCGGGTGCCGCGCTTTTATTACCGAACCGCACGACGGGCACTCGATCGTGGGGCCCTGGGTAGCACCGCGCGGGCCGCGCGGCATCACCCGGGCAACGAACGCGGACGCGCCCGATGACGAATCTGGGGACGACGAATCTCCCGACGCCGACGCCTGCGGTTTTTCGTCCGCGGGAAGGGATGTGGAACTACTTGCCAACGCGCGTGTGCGCAGAGGTGCTCTTCGGGACGCACTGCAGTGGAGCTTAGGGCGTGTCCGTGCTACGCCCTGGAACGAACCGAGGCGCGAATACAGGGCGCGGAGCATGCGCGCGAGGCGCGCGAGGCGCGATGTGGGGCGCGAGGAAATGTCCCGAAAACACGTTTCGTCCAGTCGGTTGAGATCTCTGCTATCCACGAATGTGGGCAACAGGCCACGTCCACTGCGCCATCGCGCGTGTCACGTCGCCACGCGCGTTGGACTTTGCGATGCTTCTAGCTGTGTCGGACCCGAAACTCGCGGCGCAGCCGAATCGCGCGTCCGCCCCCGCCCGTCCGCACGCCTCGCGCCCCACGCGCGTCGCGACCCGCGCGTCCTCCTTCGATCCCAAAAACAATGCCGATCGCACAGAACCTCCCTTCGTGTTTTCATCACGACGCGGCGTGCTCCGCGCCGTGTCCAGCGCGTTGCTTGTCCCTGTGCTTATTAAGCCACCCCCCGCTTCCGCGGATGACCTGTTCTGCGGGTACTACGTGGAGAACAAATCCGTGACCCCGCAGTGGGCGTTCAAAACCCCGTGGTCCGAAGGCGCGGTGGATGTTTCGGTTTCCACAAAGCTGAAAGACGCGAAGACGTTTTTGCGAATCCTCGGCAAACGGGAACCCGCGCTCGACGCGGGGCACCTTCCCGTGCTGTGCCTTCACGGCGGTCCGGGTCTGGGTTTCAAGTACATGGAGAGCTTGGAGATTCTCGCAAGCGAAACGAGGGAAGTCGCGAGCTATGACCAAATAGGCTGCGCGCGGAGCTCGTTGAGTAACCTGGAAAGCGCGCAAAACAGTCTAACATTCACCCCCGAGCTGTTCCAAAACGAGCTGCATCAGCTCCGGCAAACCGCCGAGCTTGAGAAGGTGCACATCGTGGCGCACGGCTGGGGGTGTATGCTCGCGCTTGACCACGTGTTAGGTGGCAACGGGTTCGGGAACGGCGTCGCGTCGCTTACCCTGGTGTCGTGTCCTCCCAGCTATAAACAGCTAATCGAGGACCGGCGTTTGGCGCTTGATAAAATGCCGGACAACTTTCGGCAGGTGCTTCTTGACGGCGACGCAAACGGGTCTGGCGGGGATAACTTATCACTGGCAGGTAAATCACTGTATGCATCGGCGTGGCAGGAGTGGACAATACGGCACGAATCGCAAAAAGCGGCGGGGGCGTGTTTCGCCGGGCTATCAATAGGCGGCACGGGCGCGGGAATCGGGGCGCGGCGCGGGGACGCCGCGACGGAGGTTGGGACAAAAAGCGCGAGGAAAGTGTTTCGGGACCTGACGGGGGGGATGTATTTCACAGAAGGCGGTTCTTTGGCGGGCTGGGAAGCGGATGTTAACGGGCGACTTGGTCAGATATCGTCTAAGGTACCTGGTACCCGAGTAGTGCGAGGGGAAAACGATGCGCTGAGTGAGCAATCAGTCGGGGAATTAGTGGGAGGCATGACGCGGAGCGACATGAAATCGCGGGTGCAGTTTACGCAAGTCGCCGATGCCGGGTCGTGCGTGTTTCTGGATAAGTCAGCCGACTTCCTGGAAGCGACGAACGAGTTTATCCAACAGTACGATGACGTGCTGTAGCGTGGGGGGGTACTTGTAAGTAGCGTTGGGGGGTACGTAGGGTTTATAGCCGGGTTTTACGAGCGCGAGGTATTAATGACTTTTTTCTGCAAACCGGCGAACGCGCCGGATTCTCTCCCAGTTAGAGCCTCTGTTTGGTCACTCAAACTCTGGTTCCTATGGTGTAGTGGTTTAGCACCCAAGACTTTGAATCTTGTACCCATGGTTTGAATCCATGTGGGAACTTCGTTAATCATCTTTTTGGCATTCTGAGTTGACGCGCGCGTGCACAACGTCGCCCTTTATCGACCCATCCAATTTTCGTATCAATCGGCGTTCAGGCGGCTCCCGGGGGACGCGCCCGAGGTGACGTGGTGATGCTCCGTCTTCGGAAAACTTTCGACTGCGAGGTATAGTATTACCAGACAACGCGCGCTTCACTTTTCCGCGACGCTTCTTCGCCTCGCGCTTTCCGCCAGCGTGAAGGAAACAACCGCGCGTTGTATGGTAAGCGCCGCGATCGTCGCCGAGTTGTTAGTAAGCAAATCGTCCCTGCGCCAGTCGAGCTCGCCTGGCGGAGGCAAGGAGGGGGGGGGGCGTAACCGTGTTTTCGTCCTTTCCGTATCGACTGTCCTGGTAATAACTTTTTCGTTATTTTTTCGAAACGACCTGGACGCGTTCGCGAACTCCACCGCGATGTCGTCCGCGTCGTCTTGCGACATGTCTGGATCGTCCTCGTCCACCGAAAGCCGCGTTTCGACGCTTGAACGCAGCGCGGACCGGTCCTGAGATTGTAAAAATAAATGTCAGTCTCGTATGGGCAATCAGTCGGCGGAATGTGGTTATTGGGAAATACTTACCATGTGCATCCACGCCCGTACACTGGCGCGCATGCCTGACACGCTTCTTCGTCGTAGCTCCTCCTCTTTGTCCGCCTCGTCTTCTGTCATTGTCCCGGCAACCACCGCAGCCCAGCCCACGTCGAAGGACTCCTCGCCAGGCGCCGGCGCCCACGCGAACACGTCGGGGTCGCTTTCTTTTTGCGAAAACCGCGCTTTTTCTGTTTCCTGTTTCTTTGCTGTTGCTGCTTTCTTTTTATCCCTGAAAGCCACCGTATCCTGCAACTCCAACTCGTCCTCGTCCGCGGCGACGTACGCGGAGGTGAGGAACAGGGCGAAGAACTTCCCGGCGTCCGCGGAGGCGCCGAACATTCCGCGCCGACTGCCCTCCACGTCGAACTCGGCGGGGTTCAGTTTCTTGGCGAGCGCCGAGGCGGGGATCCCGGCGGCGCGCGCATCGAGCGCCGCCGACACGAACGACCGAAGCCCGGCGGGGTGCGACGTGAGGCAAGACACGTACGCCACTAACAGCCGCGCGGCGAGCACGCGCGTGAGGTCGCGAGGCGCCGAGGACCACTCCAAGGCGACTTGCGGAGGGATAATGGAGACGTCGGTTTCTTCGGAATCGTCGGTATCGTCGGTATCGTCGGTCCCCGCCCCCCGCACCTGTTTCTTCTCCCGCAAATCCATCGCGTCCAGCTCCTCGTCCCGCGTGCTGATAACTTCCGCCACGGTTCGCAGCCCCCGAGACGCGAACACGAACTCGCGTAACAGAAGCGTCAGCCGGCAATTCACGCGCATCAGTTTCACGGCGTCGGTTTCCCCGAGCGCCAGCGGGCCGTGCGTCGCGCCCCCCGCGCTGGCGATTCCTTTCTGCGAAACCGGAATGTTGTCTTCCTCGTTTCCGCCGCCGCCCGCTTCGGGGTCCAGGGAGTCTCGGTCAAGCCTCTGCGTGACTTGCCACCCCTCCGGGTGGTCCCACGCGCCGTCACCGCCCTTCGCCCTTTGCGTAAGCGTCATCAAGCGCTCCATCTCCATGCGCTTCAGGGTGTACCCGGCGTCCGACCGTTGGTGCGTGGCTCTTATGTACGCCAGAAGCCCGCGCGCTTCTTTGTCGTTCTCGGGGTTGCCGATGCCGACAGGAGACCACGCTTTAGTGTGAGTATCGGTAGTTTCGGTTTGGGCACTTGTTGTTTTATCGCCCTCCGTATCTCTTCGGTCCGTAAACTTCATCACCTCGCCTCCCCTCGACGGCCATCCCATCTCCCACAGCGTCATCATGCACATCCCTAGATGGGACAAGAAAGCATCTTGCTCGCTTAACCCCAAGTCACTCGCGGTGCTCAAGCCTAGCAGCGAGATGTCCATGCGCAACGACGGCATCGTCACGCCGCGTTCGTACGCCTCGGTGGCCACGATCGAGAACTCCTGCGCCGCGAAACGCGACCCGCGGCGCAGGGCGAGGAAGTTGACGTGCAGTCGGCGCAACAGATCGGCGCCTGCGGAACCATCCGCAAGCGAAGCATCGTCGTCGCCCGTGTTATCGGCGAAGGCGGACCGGGGGGCGGGGGCGGAGCGCGTTGGTGTTCGAAAAGCGCGCCCACCACCGCGCCCGCGCCGAAGCGACGCCCGGAACGCCCGAACGGACGATGCCGGGGTCGCCGGCGTCGCGGGCACGCACGCCATAATTGCGCAAAGAGAAATGAGGGGCGGTCGACGTGGACTCGAATAAAAAACCTCGGAAGGTGTACGCACGAGCCACAACGACGCGCACACGACACCCTCCGCGATGGATTTCTTCCAATGGGTGCGCGCTATTTTTACCTGGATGTGGCGTTCTACCGCGACCGTAACGCACAGGTCCTCATCGCAAGAAGCCATCCCCGGCCTTCCCAACCACGTCGTGGTCGAGCACATCCTCAGATCTGAGTATTTCGACGACCCCGCAGATCTCGCACGGCTCCCTGCGGTGAGCCGCGCGATGCGCGACGCGGTGGCGGCGACGGTGCTTCAGTTTGAAGAGGTTGGTCAAGATGATGCCGTGATTCAAGGATGGTTCAGCGCGGTGCAGCGCCTGCACCGGCGAGGACTTCTGTCGCGTCAAGAAGACCTTTGTATGGCAGCGGCGAGGAGCGGACTGCTCGAAGAGTTGAAGGTGTTGCGCGCGGACGGGTGCCCGTGGAACGAGGACACGTGCTCATACGCGGCGTCTGGCGGACAGCTCGATGTGCTGCAGTGGCTGCGCGCGAACGGCTGCCCGTGGAACGCAAACGTGTGCTCGTTAGCGGCGTTGTATGGACATCTCGAGGTGCTGCAGTGGGCGCGCGCGAACGGCTGCCCGTGGAACTCGTGGACGTGCGCGCAGGCGGCGCAGGGCAGGCACCTCGAGGTGCTGCAGTGGGCACTCGCGAATGGCTGCCCGTGGGATGCAGAGACGTGCGCGCACGCGGCGTGGCAAGGGCACCTCGATGTGCTGCAGTGGGCGCGCGCAAACGGCTGTCCGTGGGACGAGAGCACATGCGCGAAAGCGGCACACCGCGGGCATCTCGAGACGCTGCAGTGGGCGCGCGCGAACGGCTGCCCGTGAAACGGAGAAACGCTCAGAGCGGCGAGAGTTATAGGTCGAACATCTCGCGAACATCTCGAGCTGTTAAATTGGGCGATAGCGAACGGCTGCCCTGAACGAGCTTTCTAGCCTTTCTGCGACTACGATACGTTTTTTTCACAAGGCGAAAAGCTCGGACAACTCAAAATGTAATAAAAAAAGCCTCGGAAGGTGTGCTTTTTTCGTTAAAAGCTACGACTCGGTCTTCACAACGACGCGCACACGACACCTTCCCCGATGTCTTCCGACGCGACGCTCGGCGTGGAAACTCGCGCGCGCAAGAGAATGCGCGAGCGTCGCGATGCTACCGCGCCTAACGCGGGCGAGGCCATCCCCGGCCTTCTCAACGACATCGTAGTCACGCACGTTCTGAGACCTGAGTATTTCGAAGGACCCCGCAGATCTCGCACGGCTCCCTGCGGTGAGCCGCGCGATGAGCGACGTGGTGGCGGCGACGGGGCTTCGGTTTAAGGAGCTTGGTAATTTCCGTGCCGCTAAGCTCGGATGTTTAAGCGCGGTGCAGCGCCTGCAACGGGGAGGTCGCCTGAAGCATCGAGAATCCCTGTGTCAGGCAGCGGCCAGGAGCGGACTGCTCGAAGAGTTGAAGGTTTTGTGCTCGAACGGCACACCGTGGGACGTGTGGACGTGCGCATATGCGGCAAGAGGCGGGCACCTCGAGGTGCTGCAGTGGTTGCGCACGAAAGGCTGCCCTTGGGACGAGTGGACGTGCGAACAAGCGGCTCAGGGCGGGCACCTCGAGGTTATGCAGTGGGCGCACGCGAACGGCTGCCCGTGGGATGGAGGAACGATAGATGCAGCGAAAAATGCGGATCATGACAACATACTAAACTGGGCGATAGCGAACGGCTGCCCTGAGGAGTACTTGTATGACGACCAGTCCAACTCATCAATGTTTGCTTCACAAAGCGATAGCGATAGCGATTGACAATAAAAAGAGCAGTCTATGCGCGCGGCTCGACGAACACGCACGCGGTGTGCCCCGGCACCACCACGCCCCCCCCCGTACACTTGGCCCCTAGCAAGTAGTCATCGAGATACATCGTGCCTTGTGTCGGGTGAGGGATCATTTCCGCGGTGGCTAGGTCCGTTGCGAGGTTGGGGTCCGTGATGGTGACTTCGTGCGGCGAGACGTTGAGACACACCTGATTGTAAAAAAATAAATGTCAGTCTTGTATGGGCAATCAGTCAGCGGAATGTGGTAAATGGGAAATACTTACCAGCAAGCGGTTGAATTTTCCGCAGATTTGTTTCGTGACCCCGTCCACGGCGTCGTCCGAGATGCCCATCACGATCACGCCCGGGGTTTGCGAAGGGCCGGTGTTGTAGAAGGTTATCCTTCGTTGCACGTCCGCGGCGTCCACAAGACGGAACAGAGGCGTGGAGTTCCGGATTTCCAACACTTCCTTGAAGTGTTGCGTGGACTTTTGAATCATGGAGCGGTCCGGTTTCATCGTCAGGTCCCCCAACAAGTCCCCGATGAACCCGTACCGGTCGCCGTTCTTTTCGCGGCCGGGTAACCCGCACCCGAAGTTGTGCGAGTTGCCGGTGTAATCCAGGCGGTTGAACCAGTCCCCGCTGTTGTACGAGTCTCGGTCTAGGGACTTGCTTCGCAAAATCTCGTCGCCGGCGTGGAAAAAAGGAACGCCTGATTGTAAAAAAAGAAATGTCAGTCTCGTATGGGCAATCAGTCAGTGGAATGGGGTAAATGAAAAATGCTTACCTTGCGAAAACGCCACGGTCGCCACGGCGAGGCGGTTTATGCGACACCGGACGTCCAGGGGCACGTCCACCGCGGAGCGCAACATGATGCCGTCGAAAAGGGTCTCGTTGTCATGCGCGGAGACGTAGTTCACGGTTTCCTTTGGTTGCGCGGCATAACCTACGTTTGACCCGACCCAGCACGCGTCTCGCGAAGGCGTGGGGTACCCGTCCTTGTTCGTGAATTCAAACTCGCGCAAGTTACCCGCCATCGCGGCGATGACCTTTTCCGAATCTTCGATGACTCTTTTCAGTTGCGCTTCAGCCCCGCCTTGTTCCATGAAATTGTTCGGGTGGAAATAAAGCCCGGTCATGACGCCTTGTACCCGCGGGTCCCCGAACGGGCTTCCGCCCATCACCCCCTCCCTCAAACGGTCGTTGAAGCTCCCGATTCCCGTGCCGCCTAAATTGAGCTGGCTCGCGTTTGTCCCCACCCTGCCGCCGGAGACCTCCGCGTAGTCCCACCCTTCGCCGTACAAATAGATCTTACTCCCGTCCACGCCGTTTCGTTTCACGGTCAGGCTTTTAATAGCGTCCCTCGCTTTCACCACGGTTCTCAGCATAAGGTGCCCCATTAAATCGAACCGGAACCCGTCCACCTTGTAGCTCACCGCCCAGTGCACCAAGTCGTCCACGATCAAACGCTCCATCATCAAGTTTTCACTCGCCGTGTTGTTGCAACACGTGCTGTTTTCGTAGTGCCCGTCGAAGTTCCGTCGGTGGTAGTACCCGGGGACTACTTTGTCAAGCACGGAGTTTCGGTCGGTAGGGCCAGCGGAGAGGGTGTGGTTGTACACCACGTCCACGATCGTCCTCAACCCCAACCCCGCCAGCCCTTGCACCATCGTGCGAAACTCCAACACCCGCGCGTCGCCGTCCGGGTTCGTCGCGTAGCTCCCCTCCGGCACGCCGTAGTGCACGGGGTCGTAGCCCCAGTTGAAGGCGTCGTCGTTCGCGATTGATGCGACCGCAGCTTGCTGGTCGGGGGAGTTGCTCGGGAGGGACGAAAGCCAGGCGTGGTCCACGGTTTTCTGGTGTTCGCTTCGTTCCGGGACGCTCCCGAAGTCGTACGAAGGCAACAAGTGCACGTGCGTCAGCCCGGATTTCGCCAGTGCCTTCAAATGCTCCGTAGGCACCGTTCCCTGTTCCGCGAACGCTAGGTACTTGCCGCGCAAATCAGAGGGCGTGCTTTCGTCCATCGCGCTGAAGTCGCGGACGTGCAGTTCGTAGATTGCGTAATCGGTGGGTTCGCTTGATTGGTTTGTCGTTTTTTTCCACCGCGCGGTGTCGTCCCACCCCGCCGGTTTCAGGTTTTGGTTACCAAGGTCGCAGATGTGCACCCGTTGGCCGTCCGCGGACAACGACCTGGCGTACGGATCGCTCGCGACCGATTGCACGAACGACCCCTGAGATTGTAAAAAGAAATGTCAGTCTCGTATGGGCAATCAGTCGGCGGAATGTGTTACATGGGAAATACTCACCGCGGCGCCGCCGCCCCACGGGTGAAACACGTCCACCTGAGATTGTAAAAAATAAATGTCAGTCTGTATGGGCATTCAGTCGGCGGAATGTGGTAAATGGGAAATACTTACCACGTACTGGTAGTACTTCCCTTCCCACTCGGCAGGGCCTTCCACAACCCACACCCCGTCGGCGGTTTCGTTCATCGGGACCTCGAACTCGTGGTCGCCCCAATCAGGCCCGCGGAACACGCGCAAGGACACGTCCCGCGCGGTTGGTGCCCAGAGCCGGATCGTAACGGACGACTCCGCGTCCCCAAACCCGCCAAAGTTTTTCGGTTTTTTAATCTCCACGCCGAGCGGCCCGGCGTACCCCCCGAAAACGTCATCAACCGCGCCGTGAGTCTGCACGCTCGTGGCTTCCCTTAGCCGGCCGTGGCGTCCGTCTGGTGTCACGTCCTTCGCCTGCACCGCGAGCTGGCACTTCAGGAGCCACGGGGCGTAATTCTGTTCGAGGTATGCGGCCGGTAGCCGCGCTATTGCGTACCCGGCCGCGCGAACGTGCGGGTACTTGTCACCGGCTTCGCCCGCATCGGGGGAACTCCAGTTCGCGCTGTCGATCTCCAGGGGGATGTACCGAACGTCACTGCCGCCGTTTTCGCACACCACGCCGCCCGCGCCGTTGTCCGTGATGACCAAACCGCCGTCGCTGGACGCCACCAGCTCCACAAACACCTTACTCGGATCCACCGAAAACGGCAACGCGAAACACCCCTCGCTTACCCAAATCGCCCGCGCCTTGCCCAAGTCCGTCTCACCAGTCGGGAGCTTGGATAAGTCAGGAGGCTCACTGAACACCGCCGGGTTCCCCGCGACGATCCACACGGCGCGGTCGCCGTGGTCCGCGTCGCCCAAAAAGTTCTCAACCTTCGCGCACTGCTCGTCCCCGCGGTGTACGATGAAGCTCAGGGACGGATCGCCTGTTTTCGCCACGAACGCGTCGGAGCTAGGGTCCAGTAAAGGGACCTCGAAAGAGACCCACGTGGGTTCCGTGGAGACCGCGGCACCCGGAGGTAACTCGGGTACCGCCGCCCCCACGGGTGCGTCCCACGAAGTCGCATGCGCCACTCTTGTTCCCCAGACGTGCAGCCCGAACGTCGCCGCGTCCCCGGCGTGGCGGTAGTAGTGCACGGTGAGTTTGGGTTTGGGTTCAGTGACCGCGGGCGCGGTGTCGTCGAACGAGGCGATCGCGACGGCGCGTTTCCGGCGACGCGACGATGGCACGCGGTACGGCAGGTGCTGCAGGTGGATCGAGTGCCCAGTCTGCGGGGCGGCCCTCGCCACGCCCGGCGGTACCGATCCCGAGGTGTGCGACGACGCGCGTTGCGCGGGAGCGGGCGCGGGCGCGCGCGCCCATACCGACGGGCGGACACCCACCGGTGCCATGATGTCGCGGAGGAAAGCGGGGGACGCGAAGTGTCGCCACAGCCAGCGCGGGCCCGACTGGGGGCGGGGCGGCGATCGAGTGCGCTGCAACGAATCGATGTCGCAAGACGCACACGCGGGTTTCGGTGAGGGTGTTGCACGAGAAGCAGAGGCCTTTCTGTGAAGAAGCACACTTGGGCAAGGCGCCGCGCACCCGCGATGGCGGCAACGACGCGCGGTTTCGCCGCGCCAAGCCGTGTCCTTCTCGCGCTCGCGGCGATGCTGTGCGTCGTTACCGCGGAGTCGCGTGGACTCGACGCGCGTCTCGGGGAGAGGCAACATTCGCGCGGGCCACGAGACGGCGTGTTTTACAAAGGCCCATCGTACGACGGGTGCTGCGATTTGGTGAACGGGGCGGTGCTTGATTGCTGCCGCACGGGAGGGTGTTGTCCTGGTGCGGTGGAAGGTGGTGACGGTACACACGGGTTCCTGGACTGCTGCGAAACCACTACGGGGGATGCGTTGGGCAACTCTGCGGTGAGCCGCGTAGTTTTCCACGGACCCGCGGTGGACGGGTGTTGCGATGTGATGGCCGGCGAACAAACCATGGATTGCTGCACGCGGGGGGGCGGGTGTTGCTCTCCTGATGACGCGGGGGTTACCTTGGACTGCTGCGTGGCAGTGGGCGGGGACCACGCGGAGGCGCGACTCGGGCAGGCGCTCGCGGAGGCGAGGCCTGGCGGGGTACTCGACTCGGAGTTGGGGAAGAAGGGGCGTGAGAGTCGCGATGGCGAAAGCGCTGGTAGGAGCGATTTCGACGCGCGCGAGACGCAAACGGTGGGTCACCGCGGCGAGTCCGTGGTGCACCCCGTGTCACCCGAGGTTGCGTTTCTCCCCGCGGAGGAGTTCGACGTGAACGACCCGACCTACGGCCGGTTCGCGAGGTTGAACCCGGGGGGGGAGGGGTATTACGAGAAAGGGATGGACAGCGATGACGGTGATGCGAATGGAATGGACGACGACGCGAATGCGAGCGCAGCCGACGCGGCGCAAAACTCCAAACAGGACTGGAGAGCGGTCGCGGCCGCCGCGAACGACGATTCCGTGGACCCGGTGGACCCCGGATTACAGAGCACACGAGGTACCCCAGGGCTGGCGAATTCAGAGGTACGGGAAGGAGAAGGGAAGGAAAAAAAACTGCACACGCGACGGTGGTGGGAAAAGTACGCTTCGCGGCGCGGCGGGTCATTTTCAAAAGCGGGGAACACTTCGTGGCAAACGTTCGCGCTTCAAGGCGCCGCGACCGTGTGCGTGGTGGTGTGGCTCACCACTTTAGTGGTGAGCGCGGTGCTGAAGAAAGCGGACGGCAGGGGGGAGGAGGAGGAAAGAAGGGGCTTGTTGTAGTGATAACTTTTTTTGGAGGAGATACCAATATTTGCAAAACTGCGCTGTAAAACAACGGCCTCTCCTCTCCTACGCCGGACGGATACGCCTCTCCTCTCCCACTGTATTTGTCTCCGGTGCTTTGAAACAATACGTGTATCTCACCTCAGTACTCAGTACTGATTCTCTC